>Ga0307509_10001438_pt1 | contig 40221 bp, 35 predicted proteins | sample 10_EM_MG_FD_202245 | JGI IMG/M metagenome (GOLD analysis project Ga0307509, IMG submission 202245) | Populus trichocarpa ectomycorrhiza microbial communities from riparian zone in the Pacific Northwest, United States - 10_EM | ecosystem: Host-associated > Plants > Roots > Unclassified | place...
CCCCCCCCCACTCTGAGAAATTAACAAAATGCGCAGGCTCCCAGACAACGTCTCATTCACTGCAGCCGCCCTTATTGAGCCTCTCTCTGTCGCAATCCACGCAACCCGTCGTGTCCGCAAACTCGGCACCCTAGGTCCTGGCAGCTCGGTACTAATCATAGGCGCGGGCGCGATCGGCCTCCTAGTCTCAGCGATGTGCAAACTTAGCGGTGCTTCAAAGGTCGTGATAACGGACAACAACTGGGACCGCAATTCCTTCGCTGTGCAAAATTCATTCGCGACGCACGCGCGCAATCTCACCATCCCCTCAATGCGCCTGGACACAGTGGAGGACAAGTTGGACTGTGCTAAGGATTGGGCAAACGCCCTAAAGGTTTCCCAAGGTAGGGAGGAGGGGTATGATGCCACGTTCGAATGCACTGGGATAGAGCTCTGCACGCAGATCGCGATCTACGCTACCAAGTCTGGGGGAAGTTTGGTGCTCTTGGGCATGGGGAACCCGATTCAGACTTTGCCGATTTCGGCCGCAGCGCTGAGAGAGGTGGATATTCTGGGCGGGTTTAGGTATGCTAATACCTACAAGGAGGGAATAGAGATTGTTTCTTCCGGGATGATTCCCGCCTTGGAGAAGATCGTCACGCATAAGATGGTTGGGATCGAGGGTGTGCAAGGGGCATTCGAGATGGCTAGGAGACTGACGGATGACGCAGGGAAGTTGGTTATTAAAGTTGAGTGTACTTTTGGAGGGGAGAGTTAAGCTGGCGGTCCACTCACGAAGTCGTTTATTGGGGGGTTGGGATTAGATAAAATGTGGTTCAAAGCTTATTATTGCATGGTATTGAGAACCACAACCGAGGTGTATATAACAAGTGGATTCGGTCTTATCATACTTTGTCCATATTCCTCTACTCCTACAATAAAGCATGTGCCAATCAAACGGGTCTCTGCAGAATATGATTTATGCGCTGCCAGTTACAGTATTATCGGATACTCGAGTACACTTCGGTACCCTATCTGGATCTTGAACAACAACTTAGGACTCCAGTACTTGTACTATAGTACGCCAACGGCGGTCAACAATTACTTGGCAAAAAAAAGGATTCTCACCCCGTGTTAAAAAAAGGAAGTTCCTTTCAACACACCAACTATCACTCATTACCCCCGGAAAATATTACCCTAAACTCAAACCGATCCCCGGAACAACGCATGAAGTTAAAAAATTTAGTACTTGTACCAACTACAACTCCAAAAGCAACTATAATATTATATACCATCCCCTGTCCCCCCCGCCTTGTTTTTTTTAAGGCCTCCCACACCACCCCGAGTGACCATTCATGAATATATTACCCTACTTTCACACTACCAGACTACTACCCTTCCCCCCCGGCACCCCATTATATTATAATATCCTAAGCCTTCCCTTCCCCCCCCTCCAACCAAACCAAACAACTCACCCTCCAGCTTAAGAAGAAGAAAAAGTAATGGGAATCCGTTACCTATACACAAATCTCCGCCCGTACGCTCACCCCGCGACCCTTGACCCGGGGACGGAAATCTTCATCGACGGGCCGGGCATGGCGCACCACGTCTATGAGCAATGCATTCGCGCAACTCCGGCCCAGAATCCAAAGACTAATAATACTAGTACTGCGACTGCCGGTAATCCCTGGGATAGCATAGTCCCGTACCCGGTTCTTCAGGGCGCGGTGGTGAGGTACTTGCGCATGTTGGAGGCTTGTGGGGTGAGAATGTATTATTGCCTTTCCCTCCTTCTTCCCCTTTGCCGGAAAGTGGGTAGGCGGGTAGGCGGCGAGTTAATATCTGGCTTTCTTCTTTCCCTTTGTTTTTAGTGCAAAGATATACTTCGATGGTGCCCTCCCATCCTCCAAGCGCCCCACGCGCATTTCCAGGCTTGAGGAGTCGCTTCGGCAGTTCTGCGCAGTGCATGCATTATTCGCGCACACGCTACCGCAATGGGTGGACCGCTCCACGAGTGGTGGTGGTGGTGGTGGTGGTGGTGGTGGTGGGGACGGTGTGGTAGAAGTGTTTTCCGAGAAGGCAGTGTATACGCCCAAGTCATGTCTGTTGCCCTCACCCCCGTTCCTGATGGCGGCCACGTTCGCGGCGTTGGGTGGGAGTGAGTATGCGGGGAGGACATCGACGGTTCCGGGAGAAGCGGAAGGGTACGCTGCCCGGGACGCTATAGCGACTGGGGGGATAGTTTTGACCTCCGATTCGGACCTGCTATTATTCCGTGGCGAGGGCGGCGACGAGGCGAGCACCTGGGGAGTGGTCATGTTCAGGGACGTGGAGGTGGATTTCCCCGCCGGGAAGATCTCAGCCCACCTATTCCGTCCGGACGACATCGCCAAGGGGCTCGACCTGGAGTTGGCCTTTCTGGGATACCTGTCGCATTGCAACCCGCGTGCCAGCTTCTCCACCATCCGGGAACGGTGCGCGCGCATCGCCGAGAGTGGCAAGGGCGTGGAGGGGGAGATGGGTCGGAAGTGGCGGGAGTTCGCGGCGGGGTATACCTTCCCCGAGGGGGACGGGGGCAGACTGGTCGAGCCGCGGATCGCGGAAGTGCTATCCTTGCGCGGCTGCGTGGGGAGGAAGAAGGAGATGTTCATGCCCATGCTCTGGGAAGACACCAGTCGCGCGAGCGCTTGGGACGTCGGGAGGGAGGTGCGCGCGTTGGCCTACTCCCTTCTCTTCCCCGCTGAGATGTCCCTGGAGGAGATCTCCCGCCGGGGTCACGGGATATCCGGAACGCCCGTTGGGATCCTGTCCGCCAGGGAGGCGAAGCGCAGGCTCCACGAGGTGATTTCCGAATCTCGCGAGGGGGAAAATTGGCTGGCGAGGCACACTGTTCGTCGGATTGTTGGGGTGTTTGCTGCTCGCAAGAAGCCCCCGCCACATACTTCCATACTGGAATCCTGTGCATGCCTGTTCTCGGGGAGTAATCGCCCCTACATCACCACCACCACCAGGAAAAAATCGGCCGACGCCCGCTGGACCTGGGAGCGCATCCAGACTTTCGCAATGGTGCAGGCAGCTTGGTTTTCCCTACTCTTGCTAAGCGAAGTGCTCAAGGAGACTACTGCCGATAGCAAGACTAGGCTGGAAGTCCTGCCGGTCGAGACATTGGATGGGAGGCGTTTCACCGACGAACTGCCGGGGGTGGGGGATAGAGCTCTGGTTAGAGAGGTTTTGGCGGAGTATTTCGAAGAGGTGGAGGAGGGGGAGGGGGAGGATGAGAGGGGAGAGGGGGGTATAGAGGCTGGCGGGGGAATGCCTAAAGAGGAAGCTCGTGAAGGGGTATGGAAAGCGGTGGGCGGGAAGGCGCGGAAGGAGAAGAGGAGGGGACCAATGGAGAAGGCGGAGGCACAGAGAGCAGTGATTGGGGAGGGCAATATGTTTTCGGCGCTGGTAGGGTAGGCGTTTCCCGGAGCACACCGCAGCTGTGGTATTGGTATGAGTTTCGCTATGGGGATTATCCCTGTCACAGGAATGGAGGAATGGTTGGAATATCTGGATTTTGGAGCGGTGTGGGAACGGGTATGGAATCTTGGAATTCTGGAGGCTGGCTGGACCGGCAAACTTGTATACATTAGCTGCTGTCGTTCTGTTGTTTTGTTATGATCGATGATAGTGATATTCGATCCTCTCTCCTGGGCGGTGCGAAACGGCAAAACCCAGCGCTGGCACGCCCGGGCTAGATTGGGCAGCTATGGTTGTGCTTTGTGTGGAAATCGGATTTTTTTTGGCCCCTTTCAATGCTCATATGACTCAGCACTCCAAGTCAGCTCGGGTGCTCTCCCATAATAGGCTTGGCGTTCCGGCACCGAGCTTTACCGTTTCACACTCTTCAAGGGTTGGCCTCGGATTTCGGGCAGTATGTATCACGCCTGATTGGGTGTGTGTGATAAGCCATGACTTGACCTTTGTGGTTTTGTTAATTAATGGAAAGTGCCCAGCCACCATACCGACGAAGGCACTGGTAAGGAGCAGATGCATCCTGCAAGCTGATTTGATAGACAGCCGGAGCCGCCGCTGATTTGTTTCCTTTTATACATTCCCGGGGCCCGGGGTTGAATGAAATTCACATCACAATTTAGAACCTGGAACCCGGAAATCGCCCTTACACAATCGCATTCACACCCACATTCCATTTCTGCAAACCCATAGCTAATCTTATGATACCGCAATTACTCCCTACGATGACCGATAGCCATTCGCCACAATCACCACCACAATCGGAATTAGAGAAATGGAAAGGAAAAAAAATTGAAGAAAAAAAAAGGGTGCCCGCATCACCCATTCTAGCAAGCACTCGGCCTAATATACAGTCCAACGGGCACGCATCCAGCCGACGACGCACCATCCCAATAGATTTGATAGATTCCACCACCCTGATCACAAGCCTGCCATTCCATCCTCCCCTGATACGCTAATTGTCCACCGACACTCTCAAACCCCGTGGTTGACGCTCCGGGCGGGATTGATCCGCTGTGCGGGGTGGTAAACCCCACGGCGCGGCTCTCGCTCGGAAAGATCAAAAAGTTGGTCCACCCGGTGGGAGACGAATGGTAAGAGGTGAAGGAGAGTCCGTCACCACCGCTCGTGAATTGTAGCTTCTCGCTCGCGGAATTGTACCTGCTGTCTCCGATGTAGGCGGAGCCGCCGAGCCACTGGAGTTCGGTCCAGATTAGGCCTGGAAGGCCTTCGCTGCTGGATTCGAGGGTGAATTTACTGGGGAGCGGGTCGCGCTTGTCCAAGACGGCGGCGGCGGCGGCGATGGAGAGGGGGAGGGTGAGAAAGGTAAGGGAGAACTTCATTTCCGAAAGTGGGGGGTTTGGTTTCTAGTAAGAACGAGTGTATTGGGTTGGTGAGGTTTGGTTTGAAACGGGGTTGGTAATGGACGGATGTTGGAAAGGGAGGGAAGGATGAGAAGGAAATAGGAGGAGAGAGTGAGTGTTTTATAGATAGGGATGTCACATGTTGTACCGCACATGTTCCACATGGCATGAGCGTGGGCCCAGTGAATCAGACCACAGCTGCCCGTTCCCGAGAGAACCGTATACTTACTTACCTGGGCCTCCAATAAATTACCGGCTGAACGGAAGAATTGAACTCTAATTAGTTCCTGTTCTCAGAGTAGAAAATCTTCCGCTTTTAGCCTACCACTATTCCTGCTCGCCATTAACATGTCCCATTAGGACCCCACTCTACCTACTCGGGTATTCCCTCGTCTGTCTTTCCGTTGCTACCGTAAGGGGCCAAATCCTTTGATAGTTACAGCCGCTGATCCCGGTTGGTCCGTGCGCGAAACGACGTCATTATCGAAATCGGCAGGGATGTCTCATATGCACAAAAGATTCTCGAGCCCTGGTTGGTCGACATCACACGTGGGCAACGCGAAATGCAACCGAATACGCCACACCCGCTGATTTTCTGTGGAGGAAAAGCCGATCGAACATCGCTGGAGCGAACACCGTGCTCCTAGTGGTCGGAGAGGTCTGGAGCCAATCGGATGAAGTTCGAACAGGCCTTCCCGTCACAATCGCTCTGCGAGTTGCCGGCGGGAACGAGGGTCATGTGAAGTGACTCGGAAAACAGGGATTCACCATTTCTCGGTGGTGATTAAAGAAGGATGTTTTGAGGTGGACTACAAGAGGGGGCGGAGCCTACCGGTATTGTTGGAAGAGAGTAGCAATTAGGGCCGGGGCATGAATCAGCCCATTATTATGGAATTGCCTGCTTGAGTACAGATCTAGGGCGCAAATTAAGTACCAGTACCTTGAAATCCATCATCTCCGCTGATCGCCGGGTTCTGGGTCGGAAGCTCATGAGAAGGATTATTCTAGCCTCTCATCGAGACGGCATAAGATCAGCACACACCGGATGTGTGAGAGCTCATTAACCGGTACTCGTAAATGCAGTAAGAACTTGAATAATTGAACCTCCCGCTAAGACTCCAAAATGCTTCTTAGAGAGGAAGCCGAAATCACCGCGAGAACTTACTGCCCGGGCCCCAGCTTAAGATAATAAGGACAAAAAAGTGTCGGTGGGGTAACTCCAACGTCCTAGTGAGAGGCTTAATTATTCAAGTCCTTACGGTAGAGGCATTCAGCTCTAGGGTTTGAAAAGGAGTTTTTCGAGTGCTATGATAGGTTTCGAAAAAGCACTGGGATAAAAGGATTTGTCCGGCACAGGGTTTTAGACAGAATTTAACGAAAAATGGACATTTTCAACGGGCAATTCCCAACGCTGCTTAAATGAAAACACTTCATATCTTTCTATCAGCTAGGGAATGATTATCTATTCAGATTTCTAGAAGTAGAAGTGAGGGAATCAAAGCTGTCTTCATTGTTCATGATTGCATCAACCAATGTGAAAGTGACCTAAACTTTTGTATGAGGCTATACGAGTATGATACCAAAAAATAAATGGCAACACATACCACTTACGGATACTTAAATGCCTTTTTCTCCATCACTTTGTATGATAATACTCAAGAATTCTGGAATATTCTTCATGTTATGTTCAGGTTTACTATTGAATGGACAAATTTCCGCAGACCCTCATCGACATCGCGCAATGAGACAGGGTAGTGAAGATTGGCACTTTTAGGGTAAAAGGGCGTTGGACGAATCTTTTCAGTCTAGTATGATACTTTAGTTGATCTATCAGTTTTACAGTATATGCAAAAAGGTGTTACACACACCAAAGCTTTTCGCCTCTAAAAGCCTGCATAACAGTTTTTCAATTCCGGAGGTCAATGCCTCTAATATTCTGTTACTATCCTGGGCTGACAAACATGGTGGATATCACTAGATTTAATGGAATCCGCAGGATGCAAGGATGATTGTCTCTGGTCAGGCCATCATACAAGCACCCCCTCCCATTTCAATCCCATCGCTGCTAGCTGCCTACTGCCGCAGCAACCACAATACCAAATTTTTGAATTTTTATTTCACTTTTCCTTTTGCTAAGAGGTTAGCTTGCAGAATAATGCTTTTCCTACCAAAAGGTTGTACGGCTTTTCACATATTCGTGATTGATGATAAAGCACCATTGTTGACGAGGAGCTGCCATTGTTACGAGTATTTCGAGTATCATACGGTACAAGTGCTTGTACATGTACTCGAGTAGGATACAGTCGTTAGTTTGTGCCCAGAACCTCGTACGAGCATGGCGGGTACTGGTTAGATCTACCGCCGGTATCCTGCTGAAGTCTTGCATCACGGCGATGGGAGACAAAAAACATCCCAAGAAAGAAAGCGCTTTCAAAGTGGAGTGTAGCTATTCAAGATGAATCTGCGAAGTTAGATCTCATTAACTGGCACGAGTACAGTATTCGTAATTTTGTGAACCTGATTGGCTAACTCTATCGTGGTTTAGTGGAAATGTTTCCGCTCCGGAATCTGATCCAGGGATTTGGCGAGCCTTTGCTGAAGCGACTGGGAGTTTTCCTTTCCTTTCTCTGGTCCACCCGCATCAGGGGCCGTTTGGCGGGACCTTTATCCTCGGGAACTACCAGTGGGATGTTCTGAGCCTGTTCATTTCCAAGAGCCAGTTGCCAGTGTCGCGAACCAAGGTTGCCAAGCTATCGTGCCAGATTTGTCTCCTTGGCTTAGCCCCTCCGCAAAAGCGCCTGAGGGGAGTGCCTGAGAGGATCGGAGAGTGCCAAGGGTTACCCGGCTAGTCAACTCACGAGGAGGACAACTGATGAACACTGGATCACTGAGTCCAAGGACTAGCGCGGCTGATAGATAGAATAGTCACGCCGGTCCGATAAGACGAATTTGGTGAACCTTCTCGCCGCAGTGCACCTTATTAAACCTACGCTGCTTGAAGAAAAATGTGTCGGGACCTTCTAGTCGCCTCTACTACGGTACTCGAGCTGCAAAACGCTGTGCATATTCCTTTTGTTTTGTCCCAACTGGGGGTGTTTTGCCCTCGCGTTTCTGAGAAGGGAAAAAATTCCAAGCCAGCACATTCCTCGGGTTCTTATGGTGAGTAATTATTCTGTGATGTCTCTCTCGCCAACATCAATACAGGATCTTAAGCCTTGCGTAGTTTGTAGGGGGTACAGTAACAGGCTCACTTGCGGCATTGAGCTAACTGGGTCGATCTACGAAAAAAATTAATTTTTGTGTCATAAAACGCAGGGCGAAAGTGCTCCGGTACCTGCACATTTTAGTAAGACTAGCACCGAAAGAACATGAAAATACCCCCCCCGCGGGATAGATAGCACCAACCTGGCTACCGGGATACTTTCGGAGGCTATCAAATTGACAGTCCGGCGCGGGGAAGGATAACAGTGGCATAAGGCGCAGGGAATCTGCGGGGTTTCCTTTATTTTACATGTAGATACTTTAGGCTTAGCATGGGTAGTTAGGGCACTGGCACACAGCTGTAATAGTATTGTATGTTTGCATAAATAACCGAACATCGCTATTCGGCGGGGCGCACCTTCTCAATACTACTACAAGTAGTACCCGACTTCTCAACAAATAAGGTATAATAAATAAGATTGAATCAACCGATAACAGCCAAAACTATAACTAAAAATGTTTAGAAATCAAATAAGTATGATACATAATCCTAATTGGTGTCATACAATCTGCCTGGATAATAGTCTTTTGTCGTTGGGGGGGGTAGGGCGAGGTTGGGGAGTGAGATATCAGTCTTCTTTATTTTTAACTACCGTAAGTTAAGAGCGGGACTACCCGTCCGTGAGGGGAGGGGTGGCGATGTGGCGCTGTAGAGCGTGGCGAGGACAAATATCCGTTTATTAAATTTTATGTTAAGGTGCAAATATATAATACTTGAGCAGATGGGAAGGCGAGCACAACAGAAGAGCACCATCGAACCCACACATCAGATAGATCACCAAATTTTTTCGATTGCTTTTTCTCTATTTAATTTTTGCCCAGAAGTTATGACATTTTGTAGTATAAATACAGAAGCTGTCCTACGAGTACATTTCACTTGTAAATGGTTGATAATCAGGCGCGATTGTTCGCTGGGGGCTGCTGTTGTCAGGGGCTTTCGAGTCTATCTGGAAACTCTTTATTGGTTACCTGAACCCCTAACCGTAATTCCAGGCCTAACCCTCGGTTAAGAGCAGCACGTCGAGGGAGCAGTTGTGATGCGGGATGATAAGTACCGTAGCGCGATAGAGTACTCGTACGGCAGGTTCCCCTAATGATGTGAGCGTATTGCTGGCTCTACCCGGGTGGGATAGGCGAGGGAGTACCCCTATTAGTGTGTCCCTCTACTGTACGAAACAGATCGTTGATCCACCGGTTTTTCGCTTGGCGCCCATTTCCTTCGCCCCGACGTCCTACCTTTCATCCTGATAGCAACGGTGATGCATTTTGGGCGCCCATGAGAACACCACCCAACCGACCAACGAGACCCACCCCTTGGGCGTGATCCAGAGCCGTAAGAACTGGAGTGGTTGAACTTCGCCCAAAGTCTTTGGAGGAGCGGGCTTTGCTGTTAAGGCTAGGCACTTTTGCTTCTTCATTTCTTAAGCTGAGGGAATTTTGAGCGTCTGAGCTAGAGGTTCAATTTTCCACTAACGATATCTCCTCAACTCCTTTATTTTCGGGCTTGGCATAGGGAATTATCCGCGCGAACCAACCATGTATCGTTATTTGAGACAAAATCGGATTGAGGTCTCAACGCTGGCGGCGACAACTTCATCTCGTGTGGGTTGTATGGGGTTGTATGGGGTTGTATGGGGTCAGGGTGGCAAAAACCCCATACAAATTTTCCCCTCAATCGACCATGTCAGCGTCGGTAGCTGTCATCTCGCCTCCCTACTCGAGTATTTACGAGCTTTACCGCTATCTCTCTCGTGTCCTGCCCTTGTCATAATATATGACCTAGAATCTCCGATTGCGATAACTCTGTACTCTGATATGCATAGTCCATATTCCCTATGGTGAGTTTATTCTATTCGAATAGCCGATTCATTGTTTGCTGATTCAAGGAACCGCAGCCCTAAGAACTTGACAACTGCCTTGTGATGTGTTTTGGGAAAAAGAAGTGAGTATTGGTTCTTTCCTGCGAAGCACGAGCTTGAGCAGCTAAAATTTGTCCGGTTTCTGCAGAAAACTCCGACCCAGTAGTAGTGAGAGTGTGGTGAGTCAGCAGGAAGATAGGCCAAGAGTGGGCAGGGCTCGTAATAGGGGACGCGCTCAAAAGAGCCTCGGTTCGGCACATAGAAATGCCGGGAGTCAGCCAGATGAGGATGGATCGGGGGTGGTGGACAGCAGCGGTGCCGCGGGCACCCGGGAGAACCCCGATTCGGCAAGCAGGGCTGCGGGGGGAGGTTACAGCAGTAGCAATTCGGAGCGAGAGGATAGGACCGACTGTGGGCCCCCGGGCCAACTTAGGAGCTCGGGCGACCCCGGAAGCAATCTACACGACCGACAGAGCCTTGAAGATATGGAGGCGAGTGGAGGGATGGCGAGCGCGACCCGAGCCCACGATCTCAATAACCACAAGGGAAAGGCACTGGGCCGACCCGGGGCTCCGGGAACTCCAGATAGCGAGGTTCATAGCCACAACGATTGCAGTTATAGGGTCGTTCACCGTAGCCCGAGCAGCCAGACCCGACACAGAGTTAGAACCCTGGCAGACGATGGGAACGAGAATGCAGGCCATAGCCAGACTTCATTTGATGCCGCTCCGACTGGATATGCAGACCAAAAGCGCAATCTGGACAATCGCGGGAGACCAACTATAGAAGGGGAAAGCGCTGTGAGAAGCCAAAACCAAAGTCAGGATAGGAATACCTTCGACCATACGGCAGGATATTTGATGGGGGGAGTGGGCCAGATCACCCGCGATACAAGTATCAACGCTAGCACCCGACACCACAATACTCAAGGGAAATTTGACTGTAATTCTGGTAGTTATAACAATTACGGGGATAAAGATAGTAAGTTTGTAAACAAAGGAATGTTTGTCAACAAAGGAAATATTGAGATGAATTTTCCGAGGGCGGATTGGGAGGGGCTTAAAAACACTGGTAGATATTCCATTCCACACCCCACTTATCTCCCCTCGTGCCCCGCTAACGTTAGAAAATGTTCAGCCGCGGTGCCGGGGGAAGAGGGGCTGGGGGTTCCCTGGATGGTCACCTGTTGCCGGAATAGAGGATTTACTGGTCGTGAAGATATCCTTGGAATGGTCGAGAGGCAGGCTCAGGCGGGGGGTCATAACCGTGTTGCATTGTGGGGCTTGGGCGGTACAGGGTATTGTCACACATTGCTATTTTCAGTCGAAGGGGGTCACTGATTGTGATTAGCAAAACCCAAATTGCCTTGGAATACGTATACCGCTGGGGAGGGAGACGCCCAGTTTTTTGGGTCCATGGAAGCAGTCTCGAAAAGTTTAGCGAGGAGTTTAAGAATATTGGGACCTCTCAATCTGCTGTTGATGGGGTGGGCAACGATCCATTGACTTCAGTTAAAAAGTGGCTTGAGAGCGCGCCTAGCGGAGAATGGATTTTGGTTGTGGATAATGCCGACAATGAAAGGGACTTTGATAGAAATAACAGTCCTATTGCTCAATATTTACCCCGGGGCCCCAAGGGAACCCTCATCATAACGACAAGGTCCAAGCAGGTTGCGTCCCGGTTGGGGTGCCATGGTGAAAGCATCATTGAAGTGCCGCGGATGGGGGCAGAGGAGGCTAGACAGTTGTTCCTCTTTCGCTATGGGGCCCTGAACCACCCAGGAGACGAGAAGGCCGTTGGGGACATGCTTGGCTCGCTCTACCATCTCCCATTAGCAGTAGTCGGTGCGGCCGCTTACATGACCGAAACCGGCACTGTCCCTTCGGAATACCTCAAGATGTTCAAGTCGGAGGACGGTGTAAGGGAAAAACTTTTGTCTCAGGAGTTTAACGATATTTACCGAGAGGGGCCAACGGGAGTGGCGGAGAGCGTTCTGAGTACGTTTTTTATCACTTTTGAACAGATTAAGAAGGAGTATTGTCAGGCTGCGGATCTTCTTCGACTGATTACATTCATGGAGGACCACCAGAATATACCGGAAGAAGCACTACGGCGTTCTGGCTTAGAAGGCATGAACGATGCTGTCACTGCACGGAACGCAATCGGGAAACTCGTGAACTTTTCCTTAGTCACTAAAACTGCCGGCTCCGTAGGCGATCTGCCAGTGTATGAGCTTCATCGCTTGGTACAGATCTCGGCCGAAGTTTACCTCAAAGCATGCGAGGAAAAAGATGTTTCCATGTGGATGGCTAGAGCACGGGAAGTAGAGCAATCCGCTTTGAAATCACGGCTACCCCTCACAGCGCCCCCTTCGCAGCCACCGGAATCACCCGGTCCCGAGATTGAGCAGTCAGACCAGGGGAACACGCAAACCCCGATGCCTGGCCTCCCCCCGCACCGCACCAAAAGACAGGGAAACTCCCAACCACCTTCGATGAATAAGGAGAAATAAATTGGGCTTGAATTATTTCCGTCTTGCATGTATGACACCCCCGGAGTGAACCTTCCTATCCTAGCATAAGTTAAGTTAACCAGAGAAACTATCTAGCGGTGGAATCGTGTTGATGCTGATTATTGTTGGTTTCTTTCTATTCTTATTTGTTTCCGGGTTTTAGAATTTATGTGTAATGGTTCCGATAATAGGCGGACACGGGTTGATTTAGCTCGCGATATTCAGTCTAGGTTTTCGTAGTGTTGGATAGGAATCTTGACAAAATTTAATGAGAAATCATCCCGGTATGATATTCCAACCTTTTGTTGAACTTTGATATAGGGTTAGGGCTCGGCTTCGGATCGTTGACTCGGGTATGCCGGAAACTTGTGTTTTGTCCGGTATCTTGCGGTAACTTGGGTGGGGACTTCCATGGGAGCCTACTCGTAATTGTGCGGTCCTGGTGGTGTGCTATAATGACGATGCGAAGGAACAGATGTAGAACACGAGGTTACTCCATTTCTAGACCTGCTCCAATGAAGTAGAGAAAGGTACCGGTATAGTACATACTGTATTATAGCATAAGGCCCACCTTCCCGAAACATAACCCTAGGCACTTGGGCGGGTGAGCATACAATCCTGTGCCATGGCCCTGACCACCACCATACCCTACTTGATCTTTTCCTTCTAGGATATACACCCATGTTTCCTACTAGTGATCCAGATTTCCGATAGAAACACTGCCATCCCTGCGAGAGTCTACAATGGATGGGAGGAAATACCCGGTTCGCCACGTTTTCCTTTGAAATTGCGAGAGAAGCATTGAGCAGGTTGGGAGTCCTATCTCCGGTTATCAGGTGCGTTGAAAAATGTATCCTTATCGTGTATCCTAACGGTACACATGCCTGTGCCGAATTCCGTTTGAAGTATTAGAAGGATGCGGTTGGTTCTGGAAGTTACTGGGGTGTCATAGATCGTTCCGGAGCGTTGCAGACTATTCAGGAGCGGAATGGATTGTTTTGGTACCGTAAAAACTTTGGATAATTGGACGGTACGCGATGGAGTCCAAGGCTTCCTGCTCTGGAAAGGTGGCAAAAAAATACCAAAATCACAGCCACTTTACCATATCCGAGACACAAGAAATATAGTTTCCTGAGCTCACCGAGAGGGGAAAACCCAACCATATAGTGCACCCCCCGATTATCCGGGTTTTCACAGTAGTTTAGCAGTTTTCCGGAGAAGGTTCTGCCAACATATCTTTTCCTTCTTATGGGGGGTGTGCGGAGGGATTGGGACATGTGGAGAGATAGAGACAGGTGCGGCGATCCAGGGAAGTGTTAGAACGTACCATTTGAGTTTTACATGTGCACCTGCCTTAACCATTGGTTTAGTATTTTGAGTAATGACTACCAGAGCTGTAGAAGTTACCCCTCATACCCTTCCTACAGTGTCTAAGTTCCAAGTGAACCCTCTCATTCTACTGTCTACCGCTGTGCAACCCATTTCCTCACTCTGCCATCAAGTTCATACGTGCATATTCTAGCTTACGTTCCCCAAGGGTAAGTGCTGTGAAAAGCGTCGAAGCTCTTAGGAACTGTGAAATTGGTTCTCAAAATAATTTGCACTTTTCCCTCTGCATGGTGGAAGTTGCGGGAGATGCACTCCATGGTAATACCCAGGAAGGTCATTCTGGCCGCCTACTACGGGGCCGTGTGCCCCCGGGACTTTAGCTCAACACGGTAGAAACCCGGGCGATCGGATGATGTGCTATCTCGCCGGTGCTGCCTCTCGGCGTTCCCCGGAGGGTCAGAATATCTAGCCCGCTCGCTATCCTTTTAACCCCGTTTTAAGCCTCGTGAATTCTCGACTTTCCTAGAAGATGGTTCAATTATCCCACTTGCTATAGTAGGCATTCCCGTGTACTGTGAAGGCTCTTTAGGTCCGCTATCTTCGCCATGCTGAGGGGCGGGCATAACGAAATCAGAAGAATTGTCGAAATGTTGCTCCTAGCCGGAAAAATGACGTTTCTACTATCTCCCCCCAGTCCACAATTCTTGCGTATATTCCGCTGATCGCCCCTCCGTTTGTGTTAGTATAAGCTCTGTACGGCGAACCGGTACAATCCGGGCGGATAAATATCAGAAGTGAAGATAGGTCTTCATGGACTCTCACTCGGTGATTGGAGTGCAGAGTGTGGGTCTGGTTTCTGACCTTGTTAGTTCTTGGCACCAGCCCTGCAATTTAGACAGGGGCTCCCAACCAGGAAATGGTTTTCCGTGGCAGATTGGAAGGCCAACCTGTCGGGTGTCTTAAATATTATTAACTGGTGTCTATAAGTCTTTTGATCTATTAACTAAACCCCCCTACTGTAGATAGAATGGCTGATCTCCCTTGGGAATATAATAGAGAATCCCATGTAAACTCGATACTCGTGACAGACATTGCTAAGCCCCCTGGGTTTTTAGCCTCGCCACATCTTGTTTTGGCCTCCTAGGGTGAAAGCTAGCTTCTCTAGAGAATGCGGTATCTTTCATCCCGTTTCCTTAACTCTGAGCATCTGCCTTCTACCCCTCGCAACTCCTCTGTGAACGCTCATGAGATGTCGTGCAATCGGTTAATGAGTTTTACTGATCCCGGTTTCCGAGCTTGCACGGGGCTGAGACATTCCCTAATTAATCGACTTAACCCCGAACAGTATTGAATATTATCGTTAGAAAAAGTGCTGTCAGTTGAGTTCAACTTGGAGTAAGTAGAGAGAGAGCGTGGGGGCCGGGTTTAAGACACGGAGAAGGCCAAAAAGAGCCCATTTGATGTCATTTTGGCCCCTAAAAGCAAAGAAAACGACGGTCGTGGAGTGATGAGTCCTCTGAAATTTCCTATTCTGGCCTTCTCCGTGTCTTAACCCCAGCCCCCACGCTCTCTCTCTACTTACTCCAAGTTGAACTCAACTGATAGGACTTTTTTTAACGATAATATCTAATATCGAAAAAGACGGCACAACGAAAATTTCACTGAATGTGGGAAAGGTCTTGGAGAAGCAACCACTTTGCTGCTATTTTCTGGTGTATTTATTGTGGTGCTCACCAAAACTTTCCTTATGCCTTATTTTTCGGTATGCCCTCTGGTACTTTAACCGATATTCGTAAATACCGTATCATAAGAACTTGAATAATTGAATCTCGCGCTAAGACGTCCGAAATTCCGTCTCTTGGATAGGGGGGAGAAATCACCGTGAAAACTGACCGCTTGAGCCCCAGTTTAAGACAAAAGAGAACAAAAAAGTGCCGGATGTTACCAGTAAAGGAGACTCCAACTTCCTAGTGAGAGGTTTAACTGGATGCCAGTGTACCGTACTAGTAATGCCCCAATGTACCACCTATGCGCAGTACTTGAGTATTCCAGCGTTGCGAGATTCTGACACTATGAGTACAAATACAGAAAGGAACTATGAAAAAGAAAATCTACGAGTAGATCAATTGGACTGCAGAACAGTTGCCAATTCCCCCGACCTCAGAACAAATGGTATTGTTCTAGATTATTAGGTGACAGTTGAAATAGGGAAACAAAATCCTTGCGCTTATCCTACTTTTGTAACAAGTCCCAAATCTTCGATTCACAATGCCGACGTCTGCTCGGGTACTAATTATTTACTCGTGCATTGAGCACCTCTTGTATTGCTGGGTAGCACAACTCTGAGGACACCTAACCCTTGTTCTAACTTCTTCGAGTGACTATTCTGTATCCCCCCGGGCGACCCCTTAGTAAACATTCGGGGCATTATTCAAGCTCTTACGGTGGGGGCATTTAGCCTGGCTGCCCGAACTTCCAACTACCAGGCACCGGCCTCTTCCGGTTCTGAATTAGTGACGCTGTGGTTGACATTTTGTAGTCTGGTTTGTAAAAGGTATTGAGGGAGGAGGTCAATGAAGATAGGCTTGAATGATAATACAAAGATTTTGCCTGGGAGAGGAGAAAAGCAACTTACAACTGTACGAAACCAGAGCCTATAAGGCGCCAGCCGCACATTGGATGTGACCGTAGCCATGGAGCAAGAGCATCCGGAGCGTGGCCTTAATTGTAGTTGGATCGACCGGACTTCACTACCCCGCCATGCACTTTTTTCGGCGGACTACCAGAGCCGTGTTTGGCCGGGATTGTCCAGCCTGCCAGGTTGGCTTATTTCCTTCTAAACAGTACGGTAGGCTCATTACTGTACGTGCCTTCTGAGAGGTATGATACTTCAGCCAGAGGGTGACTAAGACTGGTTTTTTTTGTTGCACGAAGGTGGCGGAAGATGTCTATCCAGTGTGCAGGATGGGATTCTTGACAGACAGAAGCCCGAAGGCACTGCCGGGAGAGGATCGTAGAGTGCCGAGGGTTACCCGGCCAACCAACTCACACCGAGCACAACAGATGAACACTACCGGTAGATCACGACATTCAAGGCCTAGCGCGGCTGATAGATAAAATACGGTACCGTAAAAACCGAAATAATCGAGACTGGCGCTAGGACGTTGGAGTTGCCTCTCCTAGTAAGGTATGTTGTCTCAGCCGAGGGAATGATCTTTCTCGCTGTGTTTTCTCCCCCTTATCTAAAGGAGGAAATTCTGGACGTCCTAGCGCCAGTCTCAATTATTTCGGTTTTTACGGTAGTCACGCCCCGATAAGAAAAATTTGGTGAATCTTCTCGCCGTCGTGCGCCTTATTACTGTACCGTAAAATCTCGTGAAATCCACCATCTCCGGCGGCCCCTAATCTCTGGGGTTTAAGTCAAAAGTTCTCAAGAAGGGTTAGTGCTTTCCTGACACGGTATAGCTTGGGTCATTTGGCTGTGTTAGATCTCGTCAACTTGACAAGCTAAACCTATCTTGGGCGGATGTCGCCATTTGCTGGGGCATACGTGACAGACCGTTATCAAATTTATTATAAGGAGACACCGCCAATCCAGGCATACGGCCACCATACCGGGGATGGTGGATTTCACGAGATTTTACGGTACTCGAGTAAACCTGAGTGACTAGTATCAAAACGGAGGAAGAGTGTGTCGGGACCTTCTAGTTGCCTCTCCTACCGTATTGTCAGGGCCGTTGATGGGCTAGTATCGAAGTTAAGCACCAGTGTGTGTTCTTATCTTTTTGCTTTTTTATATGCCATGAGCTCAGAAAGCGAGGTTCAGCACGACCGTGTGTTCTTATGGCGGTTGCTTGAAGGTACTATCGAGGTTAAGCACCGCCTTGCGTTCTTAAATCACCACGGCAACCACGCTAAACCTCACTCCCTAAACCATTTTTGGAGACATAAGCTCTGCAACGACCTTCTCTTGTTGCATATTAAGAACTGAAAAAAACTTGTTCGTGCTTATGATATGAGACATAAACAAAGCATATGATTGGTTTAAGGTCAGGTTTTAGAGAGAGGAAAAACAACCATTACCCTATTCGTACTAGAATTCTCCACTGAGAAATTGCGGTGCAACCGAGCAAACATCGTGTAACTTTATGTTTGGATACGGTTGAATTCAGTAACTTAGTCATGTATGATAGAAACCCTCGCATTTAAGGAGGAAAGGGAGTTGCGAGAGATCATCATCATCCGTACCACCTTTTTCCTCAGCTTTCGATTGTTTGTCATCTTTGATTTTCATCTTTGATTTTCATCTCGTTTGACCCCGGCTACCAAATCGTGATAAGTGAAGCGGATTTACAAGCCTTGGAAGTTTCCTATTTCCTACCTAAAGAACGCCGGGAGTCCGAGAGACATCCGATAGTATGGTACTCGAGCGGTAAAACTCTGGTATTCATTTTGTTTTGTCCTAACTGGGGATGTTTTACCCTAGCGCTTCTGAGAAGGGAAATCCCAAACTGCTAAATTTAGAACATTCCTCGAGTTGGAATCCCTCTTGCGGTGAGTAATTATTGCGTGGTCCCTCTTTTGCTACCGTAGTATCAACACAGAGTTCTAGGCCTTGCGTAGTTTCTAGATCATATCAGGTGGTAGGCTCGCTTACGGCTTTGGGATGACTGGGGCTATCTGCGAAAAAAAGGAAAGCATTATTTCGTGTCATAAAAGGACACAAAAGGACCAGAGTGCTCCAGCACGTGCACATTTTAGTAAGACTAGAACCTAGAAAATATGAAGATATCCCCCCCTCCGGGATAAATAGCGCCAACCTGGCTTCCGGGATACTCTCGAGGCTATCAAATTGAGAGTCCGGCGTGGGGAAAGATAACTATACCATAGATGCGGGGGATCTGTGGGGTTTCCTTTATCTACACGTAGATACTCTTAGGTTAGCATGTGCGGTTAGGGCACTCGCACACAGTTGTAGTATGGTAAATTTATAGATGGGCCCGACTGAGGAGCACCATTCAACCCACACATCGGATACCCTTTCGCCCAGACAGCTAAACCCAAATAGAAAACTTTCAAGTGATTTTCTTGGATAATATAAACTGTGGCCACTGTGCTGACCACAGCTCGTTTCCTAATACAAAACCCACCAATTAGTGCCTTCCCCGGGGGGGGGGTGGCCTGGTAAACCCCCTGCCCCAGAATATGTTTTCGCGCAGGTATCATAATTTACTCAGTAAATTTACTCAGTACACGAAACCCCCGTGGCAACGGTAGCCCGCCTTCAATAGTCATGCTATGGTACAAGTACCCTGGTGGGCCTCGCTGGTGCCTGCTACCGGTACCTCAACAACCACATCACCAAATTTTTCTCTCGCTTACTTTTACTCTAGTTATTTGCCTAGAGATTATCTTGTGGAAGGAATATTTTTACTATTTTTTCCTACCAAGAAGTTGCCCTACTTTTCACTTGTTAATGGCTGACCATAAGGCACGATTGTTGGCTGGGGGAATTTGGGGGTGGCGCCATCCCGAATGATGGTTCATCTACGGCGGCGGTGGTGTGGGGGCGGCAGTAAAAATCGGAAAGATCAAGACCCTTGTCATCTGAGGTTGATGAGCGGAAGATGACAAAAGTTGGAAAACTCCGCTGGGGATCGGCAGTCCAAGAACCCGTTGCATGTTAAAATGAAAAGAGCATGAATGGGGGGCAGAATACATTGAAATAGATTTAATAGAACAAATCTATCCTAGTGATAAGTTACCAATGACAGAGCCTTTCGGTCCTGGAACAGAGTATGCCCTCCTTTTTTTTCTTACTTGAAATCCACTTAGTTTACCTTCTATTGGTCTCCTGTCTCCTGCTCACTACAATTATTGACTTGATTCAACATGCCTTGTTTAAGGTGTCTAGTTATATGGAGTTACATGGTTTAGTTTTCCAGACATTCTTATCTTCAGATCTCTCCGGAACCCTGCTTTGCTACCCTTAGTTTTCGATTTTTATTGCCACTCACGAGTACTGTACTCGAGTACAAATAGCCACCCTGCCATCCATACCGGTGCTGTGTGGTACCCCTCCATCCCACCCGTAACGAATCTCCGTTGCCCAATAAATTTACGGCCATTAAGACTCGGATGGTCGCAGCAGCGATTCGAATGGTGTGATACTGGTACTCTAGTACCGTAGTCTACCCGGAAGCTCTTCCTTGGTTACCTGAGCTCCTAACAGTCATCCCAGACCTGACCCTCGATTAAGAGCAGCAGGTCGGGGGACAAGTTGTGAAAGATGGCAAGAAGTCACGATAAAATAGTTCCCCCAATGAGGTGAGCGTATTCCTGGTTCTACCCGAATCGGATTGGCCAGGGAGCACCCCTGCTGTGGAGAAAACCTATTCTATACCAGCGGATCTCAGGCCACCCCTATAGGATACCAGCAACGTTTTTTTATACCAGCAAAAGGAAGGTTTCAGAGAAGTTCTGTCAACCAGCCGCAATTAGCTAGACCCTACCATAAGAGAAGAAAAAATAAAATAAAAGGTGAACCTTTTTGTTTCAGTGCAGTGAGGCTGGGCACGTGACTATTAGATCAAGGTACTAGCCACAGCCTTGATTTTAGCCACAGAATTAACTCAGCCCCCACTGCCAACTCCCACTTCAGAAACACCGGAAGTTTGTTTCTCCTCCGAAGCCCCTCCTCCTGGGCACACAACGCAGAACACTCCTCTTCGTTCACAACCACTTGTTACCCCATGCCCAGCACTTAGCTCTCTGGCAATTGATAATTGTTTGGCCTGTTGGCTGCTTGGCCTGTGGGCTGTTTGAGCTGTCAGCTACTTTCAGTATTTTTATATGTTTGAAATAGAGGCTTTAGGCGGTAAGAATTGCTCCTTATCTCCAAAAAAAATTATCTTCTAACCTTTGCTAGCGCCTCTTGCCTGTTGTCTGACCCTACTATGGGGCCAATTGTTAGTAGCATTGCCGGTGAGCTCTGTTGAGGGGCTTTGTTTGGTTTTGGTTCTCCCGACCGCAAAAAGAGAATTTCTACCGTGAGAATATCTTCATATCCTGAAGAAAAAGTACTTGGCTAACCTGTGACTGTAGCTTTTCTGGAGTGCGGAGAACATGGATTCTTCTGAATTCTTGAAGGGAATAGGAGCCGACTTCGGCTCACAAATGGAATCGCCAATAACTACGCTGGTCTCGCGGTCATAATTCTTTTTATTCTCCTTACAGTATTGATGTTTGCGGTTTGTTATTCCCTATTGTTTTATTACCGGAGAATATCGAACCAAAAAGGCTGATTTGATGGTGGGAATGAACAAAAGATCCAATACACCGCTGGGATCTTGATCACCCTTACTTCTGTTGAACCCCCCCCCTCAGTTTACTTCCCTCTCGGCCGGAATGACCACAAGCCGGCGGCGGTTCTTGGAATTAATATCAAAAAAAGGTGCTATATCACTTCGTCCCTCTTCGGAACTCTCTGTCACTTGCGTTCCGAAGGCGAGTTCTTTGCTCTCTGGAGAGGATTCAATACACACATCTTCTATCTCATAGCTAGCCTTTTCATCAATACGGATACCCAGATTGTGTTTGAGGAGAGCTTCCCGGGCTTTCTCACGAGGATCATCAGGAGTAGTCTCATTAGTAGGCTTGCATTAGGAAGGTTTGCTATGGTTTGCACGCAGTAAGTTCCCTCCCTCACGGCTACCTAATGTGAGAGAGAATACTAATCATGAACCAAAGCATGATATTCTCCAAGCCCCAGAGCACAACCTGGTTCACCCGACTGAAGTCGACCCCTTGGTCCGCTGCACGAAAGACCTTCCCGGCGCTCACAAGTGTCGCACTCCTCGTCTCCCTTAACAACGAATTCGTTCCTGGCCTTGCTACCGCCAGTGTTGACGGACCTACTTATGTCATCGTCATCCTCGGTGGTGACGACATTCTCTAACACTGGTACACTAGATCTTTGGGAGTTTATCAAACAAAGGTGGTGCCGGAAAGACAGACCTTTCGTTTCTGCTCAAGAGCGTGCAACGATCGAATCTTACCTAGAAAGTCAACAACAATTGGGTACTACCGACGCCAGCATTTTTGAAAGAAGGGATGCTCAACATCATGGACCGTCCTTCCCTGCTGCCAGTGGGCATCTCAGATGTTGGCGATTCCACCCACCAGCTCTGGAGTCATGTGAGCACGATCACACCTGATGGAATTCCGTCTTTGAGTGTGAATTCTATTGCTCCCTGACCAATCTCTTGAGAGATGGGTGAGGTGTTGGAACAGTACGGACAGGGAACTTTGAGAGAGCAGGAGAAGGTAGGTGTTCTAGAACGTATACTACTAGTATGGCTTTAAAACTTACTGATATTGGAACAGAGTATCAAGAAATCTCTTGCTGTGTGGCTTTGGCTATATGGCTGTTGTATTACTACCTTAGCTTCATGGTGGCGTTATTGTCTACCTCTGCTTCCCTGGGCGATTGTTTACAGGTTGCGGCAACTGGGAAGCCTATATCGGGATTCATACAGTATTCGGATAAACTGGCGCCAGGGGGTGGATAATCCCACCTAAGCACTGCCCTCTTGGCGCCAGACCATCCGAATACAACATGAATCACCAAGTACAATGAGGCTGGCTCAGTCATTGCTGGTAATACTATCAGCACTATACATGTTTTTTATATTATTATTGTTATTGACCGTGTAAGTTTTTCTTAAAATGATTTTATGGTTGTTTTCTGTTTGTACAATTCCTGCAATGGTTGCTTGGCAATCAGTACTTATCACTCGATTTAATTGTTGAACTTTGCTAATAGAAACCACTACAAATTTAGTTCTGTCTGACATGTGGTACGGTTATGGCCATACACCCCACATCTCCGACACGCCTGACTTCCTTTTCCAAACGAAGGAGGTAATTCTTCACCGTTCAGTAGAGCTTGGGCTCTTGTTAGTCTTCTCGGAGCCCCTGGAGCCTGCCGCAGTAGCTGTCTCCTTCCTTGAGCTCGGCATTCGCTTGTAGGTTCCACTACTCTTACAGGATCTGGATTATTTACAAGATTATTAAACTGACTAAGATCTTCTAAGGATACAGGTCTTAAATTAAGAGAATATGTGGCTTGCCAGGTTGTCAAGAGAAAGAAGTGCGGGATATAGTCTCTTGGTGAACAATTTGGAACTTGACGGATTAAGGAGAAGGCGTGACCACAGGGTATTCCATTTTCCTGGAAGTGTCCACAACTACACCACCGTCTTGCCAAATTTGTCAAGAAGACTTTTCCGTTTGCCTGAACTACTTCAGCTTCTATATCGGATGCCATTCGGACTCGGTTTGAGGATGACTACTGTTCGCTTTCCTGAAGCCGAAGGAGACAATAATCGGTGACGGGTTGTTCGCCACTTGCAATCTGTCGCATTGACTTTGCCAATCCTTCATATCGTTTGTTCATCGCATAATGCCAGATCTCGTTCAGGAGATTTAGGACGGAAAATTCTCGATCTTCTCGGAATACCTTATTTATCGATTCAACCACGTTTGATGTCTTATGACCATAATATGGTCCTCGATAAAATGCAGTCACCCAGTACGCCCTCTCAATCCCATCCAGATAACTGGCCGCACTAGCATTAAGTTGTCGTAAGTCATTTTTTTGATGTTCATAATCGTGTTGGGTTTTAGCATTTGCAATAGCCCAAAATGCTGCCGACCGATGACCACCAAATCTCCTACAAACGTTTCCTTTCAGATGGAAACAGCAAATCAGACGATTAATTCCATCACCAAATACCAGCTCGTCAGCTGCCAAAAGTCCCTTGTCCCGATCAGATATCAGCGTCATTCCTACGCATTCTGGTATTGCTGTCTTCAAGAAAGTAAGAAACCAAGTCCATGAATCTTTATTCTCGCTCTCTACTATTGACCATGCTAACAAAAGATTTTGTCCATTTCCATCGATTCCAACCGCTAGTAGAAGAGTTTGAACGAATCGTGCTTTGAGAAAGGTACCGTCTACTGCCATGAATTTTCGCATATTGGTAAATGACTGTTTGGATTCGTGGGGACATATGAAGATTCGCTAAAAGGCCTGTTCGTCATCGTATAATGCGGTTGTATGGAATTGGATAAAGGTTTCGGGACTGGTGGCCTTTAAAAGGTTGATATAGGCAGGAATTTGCATAAACTGTTGTCTTTGGTAATCCCGGCGGTCCTTTACCAGTGCTGCCTTAATCAGACGGGCGGATTCATAGTTAACGATGACATTATAGTGTAGTCAAATACAATCGACGATTTCATACGTTTCTGTCATTCTCGTTACACATAGATGTTGTGGCACGACCCGTCTGAGCCATGACTGACTATTCGAAACCTCCCGTGTAGTATTTCCCCCTCTTGCACAAGTATGTCCTTCCTGAACTCTTTTAACCTCGATCTCATCTTGCTTATTCAGAGAAGCATATACCCGCCAGTTGCAACCAGCTCCCTTATGTCGGCACCGATAATCGACACGTGTTTGATCCTTATGTGTAATTCGAAATTGAAAATGCTCCTCGATTGCCCAGTCTTCCACAGTCTCCTTTAGCGATTCCCAGGTTCTGAAGCGTAATCCAATCTCGACTCATGCCATAGGTTACTGCTTTAGGTTCAAAAAAAAAAAAAAAAGTATAGCAAACGGGAAGCTCAATTCAATTGAAGTTTTTGACTCGATATATTCACATTTTTGCACTCTACAGCACACCTCTATTTATCCCTTTTTCTTGTTTTTATTTATATTTTTTTTCTTCTTTCTCTAGCTATGTTGTGAGGGTAACAGGCATCCAAGCTTGTTGACTAGGAAACATATTTACCTCAGCTCACGGAATTTTATTTATTTTATTATTTATTTTCTTTCCTCGTTCCGGTATGAAGACAGACTAAATGCGATTGTCTTATAGCACTTGGTTGAAACCTTTCTTTCGCTGGTATAAAAAAACGTTGCTGGTATTCTACAGGGGCGGTCTGAGATCCGCTGGTATAGGATAGGTTTTCTCCCTGCTGTGTCTACCAAACAGATCGCTGATCCCCGGTTTTTCGCTTGGCGTCTCCTAAACCCCGACGTCGGCCCTGATACGGTAGCAATGGCGACTACCCAAGAGAGGGTGTTTGATCAAAAATAAGCGAACTCGGGGGTTAGAAGATATGACCCCTTCTAATAAATCGGTAAACAGTGATACTTGAAGGTAGTTGGAGGTAAAGCAACAAATGAAATGATAGGAAGAGGAAGCAAAATGTAGCAGAAAAAGCCAATAAACTAGCACCAGCACTCCACTTCCCCTGTTTCTGAGCAATAAATACACACACAGCTGGGTTGAAGGTAGAACTCTCCATAAGAGTCTCTGCCATCTTTGCTTACTAAGACATCAAAGAAACCCCCACTTCAATCACCATTTTCAGGAGCCCCGATTCAGACCCCGCCCCTTCTTATCCCCCGGCTTCGATTATCGAAGCCTTCTTTACAACACTGCATGAGGCACTACCTAACTAGTCAACGAGACCCACCCCTTGGGCATGATCGAGAACAGTGTAAGAACTGGAGTGGTTGAACTTCGCCGAAGGACTTTGGAGGAGCCGACTTTGCTAGTCAGACCAGGCGCCTTTGCTGAGGGAATTTCGGATGCCCAGCTCGAAGTTCAATTATTCAACTGACGGTACCGGTATGTCATCAGCTCCTGTTCATACTTAGATGTGTTACTTAGGCTTGGCACAAAGGGCATTATCCACACAAACCAACGAGGTATCATTATTTGAGACAAGATCGGATGAGGCATTCAACGCCCCCCCCGCGCACCACTTCCGCAATACGGTACAGTACAAGTACATGACAACAGGGTGGTAATCCCTCGGACAAGGTTTCGCCCTAATCGGCCATGTGAGATGCCGGTAGCTGCCATCACCTGCGCGCAAGCAATAGCCCGTCTCGCCTCCTTTATCTTTCTCCTGTCCTGCCCTTGTCGTAGCGCATAACCCCGGGTCTTCGATTACGGTACTCTTTGCTCTGATATGCATGGTCCATATTTCCTATGGTGAGTTTATTCTATCCGAGTAACTGATTTATTGTTTGCTGATTCAAGGTACCGCAGCCCTAGAAACTTGACAGCGGCGTTGATGTGTTTTGGGAAAAAGAAGTGAGTATCGGTTCCCACCTGCGGAGCACGAACTTTGGGTAGCTAAAATTTGTCCGGTTTCTGCAGAAAACTCCGACCCAGTAGCAGTGAGAGTGTGGTGAGTCAACAGGAAGATAGGCCAAGAGTGGGTAGGGCCCGTGATAGCAGACGCGCTCAAAAGAACCTCCGTTCGGCAAACAGGAATGCCAAGAGTCGGCCAGAGGAAGATGGGTCGGGGGTGGTGGACGGCAGCAACGGTGCCGCCCGCACCCGGAGGAACCCCGATTCGGCAAGCAGAGATGCGGAGAGAGGTTACAGCAACAGCAATTCGGAGCGAGAGGATAGGACCAACTGTGCGCCCCCGACCCAACCACGGAGCCCGGGCGACCCCAGAAGCAATCTACGCGACCGACAGAGCCTTGAAGGTATGGAGGCTAATGGGGGGATGGTGGGCAATTACCGGGACCCGACCGGAGTGCACGATCTCAACAACCACAAGGGAGGCACACTTGGCCGACCCGGGACTCCGGGAACTCCAGATAGCGAGGTCCATGGCCACAACGATCCCGGTTATAGGGTTGTTGACCGGAGCCGGAGTATCAAGACCCGACCCAGTGTTGGAACACTGGCAGAAAGCGAGAACGCAGGCCATAGCCAGACTTCGTTCGATGTCGCTGTAACCGAATATGCAGATCAGAAGCACAATCCAGACAATTGGGGAAGATCAATTGCCGAAGGGGAAATCGCTACTAGAAACCAAAACCCAAGTGGGGGCAGGAACGCCTTCGACCATAAGGCAGGAGATGGGATGGGGGAAGGGAACCAGATCGCCCGTGATACAAGTATCAATGCTAGCATTCAACATCACAATACTCAAGGGAGATTTGATTGTAATTCTGGTAGTTATAACAATTACGGGGATAAAGACAGTAAGTTTGTAAACGAAGGAACGTTTGTCAACAACGGAAGTATGAATTTTAAGAGGGCTGACGGGGAGGGGCTTGAGAACAGTGGTGAGTTAACTATCATACCCCATTCCACACCCACTTACCTGCCCCAGTCCCCACTAACACCAGAAAATGTTTAGCCACAGCGCTAAGAGAAGAAAGGCTGCAGGTTCCCTGGATGGTCACCTATTGCCGAAACAAGGGATTTACCGGCCGTGAAGATATCCTGAGAAAGGTGGAGAGCCAGGCTCAGGCGGGAGGTCATACTCGTGTTGCCTTGTGGGGTTTGGGTGGTACTGGGTATGGTTACACAATGCTATTTATGAACGGAAGGGTCACTAACGATGATTAGCAAAACCCAAATTGCCTTGGAATACGTATACAGGCGTTGCCGGGGGCGCCCAGTTTTTTGGGTCCACGGAAGCAGCCTCGAAAAATTTAGTGACGAGTTTAAGAGTATTGGGACCGCTCAATCCGCTATTGATGGAGAGGGTGCCAAATCATTGACTTCAGTTAAAAAGTGGCTTGAAGGCCCAAACAGCGGGGAGTGGATTCTGGTGGTGGATAATGCCGATAACGAAAGGGACTTTGATAGCAATAACAGCCCTATTGCTCAATATATACCCCGGGGCCCCAAGGGAACCCTCATAATAACGACGAGATCCAAACAGGTTGCGTCCAGGTTGGTGTGCCATGGTGAGAGCGCCATTCAAGTGCCGCAGATGGGGGCGGAGGAGGCTAGACAGTTGTTCTTATATCGCTATGGGGCCCTGAGTGACCCCCGAGACGAGATGGCAGTCGAGGAAATACTTGGCTCGCTTCATTATCTCCCATTAGCAGTAGTCGGCGCGGTCGCTTACATGACTGAAACCAGCACTGCGCCTTCAGAATACCTCGGTATCTTCCGGTCGGAGGATTCTGCAAGGGAACGACTTTTGTCCCAGCAGTTTAGCGATATTTACCGAGAGGCCTCAACAGGGGTGATGGAGAGCATTCTGAGTACATTCTATATCACCTTTGAACAGATTAAGAAGGAGTATTGTCAGGCTGCGGATCTTCTTCGACTGATTACATTCATGAAGGACCACCAAAATATCCCGGAAGAAGCACTACAGCATTCTGGCCTAGAAGGCATGAACGATGCTGTCACTGCACGGAATGCAATCGGGAAACTCGTGAACTTTTCCCTAGTCACTAAAACTGCCAGCTCGGTAGGCGATCTGCCGGTGTATGAGCTTCATCGCTTGGTACAGATATCGGCCGAAGTTTATCTCAAAAGATGCGAGGGAGAAGATGTATCCATGTGGATGGCTAGAGCATGGGAGGTAGAGACCCTCCGCAGCACCCTCTTGACAGCCACTAGAACCATCCAGTCTCGAGATTGAGCAGTTAGGCTAGGAGGACGCGCAAACCCCAATTCTGGACCCCGGTCCCACACCGCATGGAAAGACAGGGAGACTCCCAACCGTCTTCGATGCATAAGGAGAGATAGATGGAACTTGGACCATTTCCGTCTTGCATGTATGACACCTCTGGAGTGAACCTTCCTATCCTAGCATAAATTGGCTAGGGGAACGATCTAGAGGTGGAATGGTATTGATGCTGGTTGTTGTTGGTTTCTTTCTATTCTTAATTGTTTCCAGGTTTTAGAATTTATATGTAATAGTTTCGATAATAGGGGGATACAAGTTGATTTAGCTCACAATAGTAAGTCTGGGTTTTCATAGCGTTAGATAGGAAGCTTGATAAATGAGAAATTACCCCCGTATTTCATTCACGCTCGACCTTAGTTGCACTTTGATGAAGGGTTAGGGTTCCAGCATAGGTCGTTGGCTGGGGTATGTCGGGAACTTGTCTTTCGTCCGGTATCTTGCGGTAGCTCGGGAGGGGAATTCCATGGGCCTACTATTAAACTTGGATCGACGGCGACGACAGTATGGCGACAACGGAACGAAATGGTAAACGCCAAGGAACTCACACCTAAACGATCGCACACAGGAAAGGGGGAAAAATCTCTTCACTAACAACAACAACAGTCTCTCGCATCCACGACACTCAACAACAACCATCTAACTAAGGACAAAAGGATAAGTATATATCATCCTTTCCTATCAGGAAAGGATGTGCCCTGTCTCCTCCTTTCCCAACTTTTCGGAAATCTCATGCTAACAAAATACAGGAACAAACACCGTTGGCCATACATCCTCATACCCATTTTCCGGGTGTCAAACCTTCTCACACCCACCTCCCTTCTTTTCCGGCCTTCCTTACAGCTTTTCCGCCTCCTGTCCGATCGCGACATTCCTACTTAGGAAATGCTTTCCTCGACCGTACAAACACACGCCCTCACCCGAAGCCTCCTCATGCCCTCACCCGAAGCCTCCTCATGCCCGAAGGCAAAGTGCGTCCCGGAAGCTATCTGAAGACAAAGAAAGTATGCTGAGAGTGTGGCGAGCAGCATGGTTTCCAACACCTACTCGTAATTGTGCATTCGTGGTGGTTTGCCAGATGTGAATATGGGAAGGAACATGTATAGAACACGAAGTTACTCTATTTCTGGACCTACATCACTGGCCCCCGGAGGCACGACACAATACATGTCATAGGGCATCACCTTCCGGAAACAGGATCCGAGGTACTTGGGCAGGTGCGCATATATATGTACAATCTTGTGGTATGGGCTTGACCACCGCTATACCTTAATTTGTCTTTTCCTTTTCTGCACCAATGTTTCCTACTAGGAATCCAGATCTCTCATTCAAGCACTGCCATCCCTGCGAGGGTCTCTAATATATTGGAGGAAATACCCGGTTCGCCATATTTTCCTTTGGTATTACGACAGAAGTATTGGACAGACTGGGAGTCCTATCTCCGATTATCAGATGCGTTGAACAATGTATCCTTATGGTGTATCCTAACAGTACAACATATGCTTGTGCCGAGTTCGGTTTGAAGTGTTAGAAGGATGCGGTTGATTCTGGAAGTTACAGGAGTGTCACATATGGTTCCGGAGCGTTGCAGATTATTCAGGAGCGGAATGGGTTGTTTTAGTACCGTAAAAACTTCGGAAAATTGGACTGTATTCTATGGAGTCCAAAGTTTCCTCTAGAAAGGGGGTGAAAAAAAACAGCAAAACATAGCTGCTTTACCATATCCGAGGTACAAGAAATGAAGTTTCCTGAGCTCACTGAGAGGGGAAAGCCCAACCATATAGTGCACCCCCCGATTATCCAGGTTTTTACAGTAGTTTAGCAGTTTTCCGGAGACGGTTCTGCCAACATATCTTTTCCTTTTTACCGGGGGGGGGGGGGTCCGGAGGAATTGGGGCATGCGGAGAAATATAGAGACGGGTGCGGCGATCCACGGAAGTGCCAGAACGTGCTATTTGGGTTTTACTTATACACCTTCCCTAACCACCGGTTTACTTTTTTATGTAATAGTGACCAAGGTTGTGGAAGTTACCTCTCCTACACGTTGCCCAAGTTCCAAGCGAACCCTCACATTCTACTGTCTACCGCTGTGCAACCCATTTCCTCACTCTGCCATTAAGTTCATACGTGCAGGTTCTAGCTTACGTTCCTCAGAGGGAAGTGCTGTGAAAAGTACTGCAGCTCCTAGGAACTGTGAAATTGGTTCTAAAAATAATTCGCACTTTTCCCTCTGCATGGCCGAAGTTGCGGGAGATGCACTCCATGGCAATACCCAGGAAGGTCATTCTGGCCGCCTACTATAGGAAAGTGTGCCCCCCGGGACTTTATAGAAACCCGGGCGATCGGATGATGTGCTATCTCGCCGGTGCTGCGTCTCGGCGTTCCCCGGAGGGTCAGAATATCTAGCCCGCTTGCTATCCTTTTAACCCCGTTTTAAGCCTCGGGAATCCTCGACCTCCTGGCAGATAGTTCAATTATTCGACTTGCTATAGTAGGCATTCACATGTGCTACGAAAGCTCTCTAGGCCCAGTAACTCCGCCATGCTGGAAGGTAGGCATAGCGAAATCAGAGGAATTATCAAAATCTGCTCCCGGCTGGAAAAATGTAGTTTCTACTACTCCCCCTTCCACCATTCTTGCGTATATTCCGTTGATCGCCCCCTCCGTTTGTGTTAGCATAAGCTCTGTAAGGAGCACCGGCACCACCGGGGTGGATAAATATCACAATTGAAAATAGTTCTTCATGTACTCTCACTCGGTGGTTTTTTCCAGCGTCAAGCTTCTGTACTCAGCTCGCCGGAATTAGTCATTGGTCACGTGAAGTGTAGTGAAGTCACTAAGCATGAAGCTCGGTGCGATGCAACTATCATTAACATCGGAGCTGCATTCAAGAACCCAGGTTTCAAGCGCTTCGGATCTGTTGTTCATTTTCACAATGGATACTCCAATTTTAGTTAGAGGAGCTGAGATTCCTAACCTCAAGCACTCGTTCTCATCCTCTAGGTAATGTACCGGTACTTCTTCACAGATCACGTGACTAATGACTAATTCTGGCGAGGTGAGTACTCGAGTACGAGTACACTCGCGTTCCAAAAGTTCCGGCACCCAAGCTGGTACTGTGACACAAAAAGGCAATATTGGATGTATTATTATGTAGAGGTACTTTAAAATTAAATCAGGTCATCGACTGGTAATCGCTCAGGTATCACCTTCTTCCCCGCTTTCCCCCTCCTGACTACCAAACCACGATAGCCTAACTTCCAGCCATAGAACAAAAACGAAATGGCACTTCGACATAGCTTATCTAAATAGCCTGGAATCATGTCGAAGTACATATACATAATAATACATTCACTATATGATTCTATGTCACGGTACCAGACGGGGTGCCGGAACGTTTGGAATGCGAGGGTACTTGTCCGTTCTTGGCACCGAGGGTGCAATTTAGACAAAGGTCTCAAAAAGGAAATTGTTTCCGTGGCAGGTTGTACGAGTAAGGCTAACTTGAAGGATGTCTAAGATCTTACTAACGGGTACTCACAATTCTTTCAGTCAATTAGACGAAACTGAACCTCCCTACTACATGTACCACTCGTGTCTAATAAGTTTCCGTACAGCACGACGACCGCTATTTACCAGACGATTGAAATTACGACACATCGATTTTTGCACAATACAGTTATTGACCAATGAGGGCCTCTTATCCTTTTAGTTGTTGGGCTTCGAATTTGTCTTTGGAGCAGTACGATTCAGAGACAGCCATGGCTAAAACAGGAGGAAAAAGTGGGAAGGGGAAGAAACCTGGAAATGTTGGGGTTAGGGGTGGGGGAGGGAGTGTTGGCAAGAGAGGATTGGTGGAGAAGATGGAGATTAAAGGAAAGGTGATTGGAGGGGGTATGGCGTTGATAAGGGAGGGTGGGGGTGGTTGGGAGGTATTGGAGGAATTGGTCAAGGAAGGGGATTTTTGGACCAATGAGAAGATAAAGATTAGGTGTGGGAAAATGGGATTGGAGGAAAATGGGGGAGAGGTGTGAGAGGATGAAGAGATGGTGGATATGTTTGAGGAGAAAAGGGTTAAGAGGGAGAAGGGAGTGGAGGATGAAGAAAAAGAGTTGGAAGGTGTGAGTGGTGTGATGGGAGTGGATGAGGTGGAGGGGAGAGAGGAGAAGAAGGAGAAGGGTAAGGGGAAGGTGATAGAAATAAGTGACAATGAGGAGGAGGTGGAGGAGGTGGGTTTGGGACTTGTGGAGTAGTGAAAGGAAAAGGAATTGACAAGGGTGAAAAGATTGAAGGAGGAGGAGAGAAAGAGGGAGAAGGAGGGTGTTGTGAATAGGGGTAGGGAGAAGGGGATGGGGAGGGAAAGGGTTTTGGAAATGTGGAGAGAATATAAGGATTACGAGGAGGTAGTGGGGGAGGTTAAGTATATTTTGGGGGTGGTTAAGGGGGTGGCTAGGTGTTTTGTGATGGATAGGGAGATTAGGAAGGTGTTGGAGGAAGGTTGTGGTAGTAAGGGAGTGAGGAGTGGTTGTTGTGAGAGTAGGGGTAAGGAGGAGGAAGTGGTGGTGAGAAGTGAGGTAGAGGTGAGGGAAGGGTTGAAGGAAAAGGAGGATTTGGTGAGAATGGTGGGAGTAAAGGGTGGTAGATCGTACGGGGATGTGTTGAAGGGAGTAGGTAGTAGGAAGGTGGTGGAGAAGGAGGTAGTGGATAAAATGGAGAGGGAAAGGATGAGGTGGGTGGAGGAGAGTTTGAAGAGAGAGGAAAGGAGTGGTAAGGTGGTGGAGATGGTAATGGATTCGCAGGAGGGGAGAGGAAAGGTGGAGTGGAGGAAGAAGGAAGTGGTGGAGGAGATGGGAATAGAGGAGGAGGAGATAGAGAGTGTGAGGGTGGTGGGAAATAGGGTGAGAATGGTATTGAAGGACAAGGTAGCAGCGGGCAAGGTGGAGGAGAAGTGTAAGAAGGAGAAGGTGGAGGTGATGGGTGGAGGAGTAGTAGAGGTGAAGAGGAATGAAAATTGGGTAGGGATGGTGGTACTGAGTATGAGTGTGGAGAGGTGGGAAGGGAAGATGGAGGAGATGAGGGTGATGATAGAGGTTGAAAATGGGATAAAGTTGATGAGGATGCCGAGGTGGTTGGTAAATGAGGATAGGAGAAAGAGTTTGGGTTTGAAGGTGGTGGGGGTGGTGGTACATGAAGGAAGGGAGAGTGAGAGGGTGAAGTTGGTGGAGGAAGGTATGAATTGGGATGATAGAAAGATACAGGTAAGGAGGTATGTGGAGGAGAAGCAGTTGGTGTTTTGCAAGAAGTGTGCTAGGGTGGGGCACAATTGGTGGCAGTGTGAGAGAGGGAGATTAAGGTGTAATATTTGTGTGGTAGATGGGCATGCGGGGTGGATGCATAGGTGTGAGAGGTGTAAAGTGCAGAGGAAGGGTTGTATACATTATAGGAAGTGTGCAATGTGTGGGAAGGATTATACAGTAGGGGAGGCTGGGGGGGGGAATTGTTTGGGAGTTAGGGTGGAGATGATGAGGTTGAGGAGTTTGAATTACTGAGGGCAGGAGGTTGGTGCTGAGGTCTATGAATGTAAGGGGTAGTTATAATGGGATGGTAGAATTAGGGAGTAGGGAGGATGAGGTGGATGTTTATTGTTTTCAAGAGGTGGCAGTGGGTCCGGGGGAAAGGTTTTATGGTTTGGATGGTTATGAGACGTTGGGAGGGAGAGAGGGATTTGTGAAGAAGGAGAAGGGTTTGGTGGTAAGCATGTTGGTGCAGGATAGGTGGAGGGGCAAGTATGAGGTGATTGAAAGATGTCATTGGAGAATTGGCATAAGATTAGAGGTGGAGGAGGGCAAGAAGGTGGATATATGAATGGTTTATTTGGGACAGGGAAGACATAATTGGTTGGAGGAAATGTGTGGAAAGGGAAATGTGGTTTGGTTGGGGGATTATAATACGTGAAGTAAGAGGTGGGGAGGGGAGGAGAGTAGGAGAAATAGGGAGGGGGTGTTGGTGGAGAATTGGGTGAATGAGTGGGGTTTAAGGGTGGCAAATAAGGTAGGAGTTGGTACGAGATATGATAAGAGAGGAGGGGTATGGAGGGTTTTAGATTTAGTGGTGTGTGGAGGTGGTTTCGAAGCGAGTTGTAAGCTGGGCGAGGGAGTAGTTGGTATGGATCATAGGCCGTTGGAGGTAGAGATTGAGGCGGATGGGTCAAGGGTAGAGGATATAGGGTGGAAAAAGGGAGGGGTGGATTGGGAGAAATTTAAGTGTGAATTGAGGGTGTGGAGAGGGGAGGGGATTGGATTGTTGGAGGGGAAAGTGCAAAGGAGGGATTTGGAAGAGGTGGTGGAAGATTTGGAGTTGGGGTTGAAGTTGAGGTTAGAAAGATGCAAGGGGAGGAAGAAGTGGGAGAGTGGAAGGAAGAGATGGTAGGATAGCATGTTGGAGGAGAAGAGATAGTGAGTGAGGTATTGGGAGAAAAGGTGGCAGGAGGGGAGGAGAAAGGAGATGGGGGAGGAGATGAGGGTGGAGAGGAGAGAGTATAGATGTTTAGTGAAAGAGAAGAAAGCGAAGTATTGGTTGAAGTATTTGGAGAAGGTGAGGAGGGGGAAAGGCTTTGGATTTGTTAAGATGGATAGGGACTTTATGGTAGATGTACTGGGAATAAGAGGAGAGGATGGGGAGTTGGTGGTGGAAGATAAAGAGAAGGGCAGAGAGATAGTGAGAGGATTGGGAAAGAGGGAGGAGTTGTTACAAGAGGAGGAGGGGTTTAGGAAAGAGGTGGAGATGGAGGAGGAGGAGGTGAGGGAGGAATTATGGAAGCAGGGTGATGGTAAGACGGCGGGGGTGAATGGGTTGAGTGGAAGGGTGTCAAAGGAGTTGTGGAAGGAGGATTGGGGTAGAAAGGTGATTATATGGGTAGTGAGGAAGAGTTTGGGTTTGGGTTATGTACCGAGGATGTTTAGGGATGAAATAGGTATAGTGATGAGAAAACTAAATAAGGATGATTATAGTTTGCCTACCAGCTATAGAGTCATAAATTTGTTGGATGTATGGGGTAAGTGTGTAGAGTGAGTAGTAGTAGGTAAATTGAGGTTGTGGGAGAGGGAGGGATTAGGAGATGAGGAGTGGGGTGAGAGGAAAGGAAGGAGCAGTTTGGAGGCGGTGGCGGGGTTGTTGATGGATTGGGAAAGAGGAAATGGTTTAGGGTTGTTGTTGTGTATGGATGTAACAATCCTACTCTAGTGGAGATTAGTTAGGCAACAGGTAAAAAATTACTTACATGAGGATTTGTAACTATCTGATAGTTCTTGTTCGTTTAAAGACAAGAGAGTATTCTTCTTTCTGAGATTAACTTTTAATCTCTTCTTTCATTCTTAGACAATCTTATAGTCTTTGTATCTCACACCAATGCCTTATTGGGGAGAGATGGTGAGGGAGCTTCTTCGTATCTCACACCAATATCTTATTGGGGAGAGGTGGTGAGGGACCATGTTTTACAAGGTTTGTGGGTGCTCTGACGCTAAGAGCTCAAGTTACTTGCATGCAAGCGCGAGGTAAAGGTAAAAGATATATTGTAGAAAAGTACTTAGATGGTTGCGTGAAGAGCTCTAACTACTGTGACCTTTTTTTTTTATATATATATATTTTTTTATATCATTTAAATTTGGTCGTTAAGCGAAGAAGCTAACTAGGTACAAAGGCCTTCCACCCCTAGGTATGCGGCCAACAACCTCCACCCACAGTCCATCCCATCTCCCTCCTGCTAAAAACCCACTGACCCTGCCTGATACTGTTGGGACTAACAAACTATCCGGTGCTATGGGTAGAAAACTACAAGCGAAAGTACAGGCCGGAATACAGCGAACCAAAAAACCCTCGACAGACGTGCAGCCCATAAGAAGAAACCCCAACCCGATAGTGAACAACGGAGGAAAAGTAAGGAAACCTCCAGCCCATCTAGAAAGGAACACCAAAACCCAAGAACCGTTGACAACCCACCCTTGGCCCAACAGTAGAACCTATTCTGACGAGACAGGGGAGGGATCAAGAAGCCAGCAGGACAAAGTCATGGGCTCAACAGCACACACAAATGGGTAGAAATACCCGGGGCGTAAAGCCCAGCCGAAGGGGCAAGCGAACCCCAGAGGGAGATCCGAATCCAAACCAACACATGGGAAGTGTGTGGCAGGACAGAGTAAAGACAGTAGGCCCACTGGAAACCAGACCGGGGGAGGTGCATGTCCTGTGAGGGACAGAGGCGGCAGGATGATTGTAACGGGGCACCCTGTAGAGAGGTGAACTCTAAGGTTGCGACCGCACCAAACACTCAAAGTAAAAGATAAAGATGAGGTAAAATAATTCAGAAGAATCAACGGTAAAACTTAATATAGTTAAGCTCGAAGCTTCACTCAATTTAGTTCTCTTGAGGAAAGGTTGGTTGTCGAAGAAGAATGCCAAACGCTTAAACTTAAGTAGATAACAGATTTAAGCCTTTGACATTCACCAGTACTTCCGACCTTGGGCGAGTACCCTGTCCTGCTCAGGGTCTGTCCGAAGTCTACCCTCCATCAGGATTCTATCCTGCCGGAAGTGTCGGACCAACTCGGGTACCCTTAACTCCGTCAATAGGATATGAGTTTCTGCAATGCATCTCCAATACAACCGCAGGTGGAAAAACTCTTCCTATCGAAGTCATACCAGTGGCTAGCAGTTATGACAACAACTGGAATCAATACCTAGGTGGTGGACTCAGTGGCCCAGTGGCAGTTTCGTCTATACAAGCTATGCAGTCCATCATTTTATCTACGCGACTATTCAATGTGATAAATTGACATGCAAGCTCCCGCGGTGAGATGTAGCCGATGGTTGGCTAAGTGGGCGCTATCTATAGCTAGCCTCTCAGGACATACTCTACCGTGATAAGACTCATACCTCTCGAGTCCAATAACAACCCCTAGTAATGCTACAAATCAAGGGGAGAAGGTCCGGGCTGGTTACTGAGGTATTTGTCCCGAAAGCACCCTGGCCTTCTGCGACTACTTGAGTACTACTAGGAAGACTACCCTACAACCTGTAGGCTAGAATAGACTCCTAGATGCCCGAGAGACCATATATGGGTGACCCCCCATTTTGGCGGTTACCCATACTCCCCTTATAAATCCTGCGAATGACATTCAGTCGGACGGAGGGCGACGACTTATAAAGTGTTACGGCAGATGCTCCAATGACCTTTTTTAACTAGCAAACGAGCAACTACACAGCCGTCTGCCTATGACGCGCCGTCCCAACACTGGGGCCAGAGGGGGGTGTTAGCTAAACCCGCCCAAGTTCAATAGTATGTTCGGGCCACCCTGATTCAGGCGTGGGGTCTCCCCGCGCACATGCGTGTGCGCCCAAGAACATCTAAGAGCCCATAGAATGTGAGGTAATCGACCTGTAAGTTCTAGGATGACTTTGCCGGTGAAGGTAGGGTAACTTGGGTTCCTCAGTAGGGTAACTGGGACCCATGGGCATAATGACCAAATTCCCAAGGTAGGGTAACTTTGCCCTTTTATGCCTTTAACCGCTCAGGAAGTCCTCCAGTCGACCACAGAAGTCGTCTCGGAGGTCCGTGTAATATTCCCATAATTCTCTTGACCTTATGCGAATATTCTCCCGAAAGGTTACCCTGCCTAGTAGAGTACCTCAAGGCTACTCAACTATTCCCTATGCCTTATCCTACGTTTACCAGCCATTTGTATAACGTATACGAGACCATACTACCTCTGGTTACCACTTGGTATACCATTTGGGCTAAGGTGATAGTGATTGTAGCTACCTATCGTAGGGTCATTACACTACTCCCCTCTTCTCTTGGTCTGTCCCCAGACCGTCAACGTCGTCTCTTAGTCCCACGGTTTGGATTGTTTATAACCTAATAGTCTTTAGGTTTAAACGCATACCTTTCATGGAACTTTGCAATGGTTGCATTGCGGTATCTTCTAACATCTCGAACGGTTTTCAAGAATTTTCTTCTGGACCGTACCCTTCTCAAGCAAACATATATTGCACAAAGCGGTGTGGAAACTTTGACTTAGGATTCCCATACCATCTGCTATCGACCACTTCCGCAACCACATAGCTAGGCTCATTGTCTACTATATCAGGTGTTGGTATTATCTTTTGAGGCCTGCCCACAGGATTCTCACGATAGGGTTCCAACAGACTAACATGGCATACAGGATGGATGTCCCACCTGTCCGGCAGCTCAACCTCATAGGCCCTAGACCCCACTTTGCATTTGACAACAAAGGGTCCAAACATCTTATGGTCTAGTTTTTCCATAGGCCTTTTTGTACGGAGGTTCTTCTGGTTTAGCATAACCCTATCCGCTTTCTTAGCTCTGCCCTGTGAGAGATCTTCTAACGTAACATATTCCGGAGCTGGCTGTCTCTTTTGATCATCCCATTTCCGTTGTCTTTCCTGTGCCTGCTTTATTGTCTCTCGGATCTCCTGCCAGGTGCCTTCCCAATCCTTCACAACAAGCTCACTCTCTGGGTAGATTCCTTTGTTATCCGACACTATACCCGACCACTGAGTTTGTGGGGAGAATCCATAATTTATTTCAAAGGGACTAGCCTTTGTGGATTCCGACATTGAAGTATTATACGCATGTTCTGCGAAAGGCAACAGCGATACCCAATCGTCTTGTTGATATGAACAATAACTTCTTAAATATTGCTCTAGTGTCTGATTAACCCTTTCAGTTTGCCTATCACTTTGTGGGTGGAATGCAGTAGAGAGGTTTAGCTTTACTTGCAATAGCTGCATCAGGCTGGTCCAAAACTTAGACGTGAATCGGGTATCTCGGTCAGAGACAATGGATTCAGGAAGCCCATAGGGGAGCCAGATTTCCTTCACGAACGTTAAGGCAAATTCCTTAATGTGTTCCTCCGTCCTTAGTGGTATGAAGTGTGCCATCGTGGAGAACCTGTCTATGATGACCCATATCATTGTATACCCATCGGACTTTGGTAAACACACAATGAAGTCCATGGATATTGCCGTCCATGGTCTCATAGGAACTTCTAAGGGTTCTAGGAGTCCATACTTCTTATGCTGGATGACTTTATTACGTTGACATACATCGCAAGAGCGAACGTACTCGGTAATGTTTGCATCCATCTTTGGCCAATAGAAGTTAGCCCTAACCCTACCAATGGTCTTGTATGTTCCGAAGTTTCCAGCAATCTTTGAATCATGTTCTGCCTCCATGATTGTTCGCCTTAGACTTTCATCCTTTGGAATGTACCACCTGTTCTTATACAGGAGCAAGTCCATTTCGATACGAAAAATTTGTATCGACCTTACTATCGCCTTTGAGGAGTGCCTTTAGCGTTGCTAAATAGGTTTCATCACTATCAGCTGCCTTCATAAGAGCCTCATGAAATGTTGTCTGCAACCGAAAACCTTGGCAAGTCTGCAACACATGTGGTCGCAAGATGACAGGCTCCTCTCCAATATACTGTCCAGGGCGAAAAAATGTAAAAGGTTCGGAATTACTCCCCCCTTCAGGGCGGTAGTCCCTACGCCTCGACAAAGCATCAGCCTTTTCATTCAACCGTCCTTCACGATAAATAACCTTAAAATTGAACGGTTGTAGGAATTCTGCCCAGCGATGTTGTCTACGGTTTAGAGTCTTTGTAGTATTAAAGTACTCTAAATTCTTATGATCAGTGTACACCAATATCTGATCATCAACTGACATCAACATATATGCCCATTCCTTAAAGGCTGCCACTATTGCGGCCATCTCCTTATCATGGACGTCATAATTTATCTCTGCTGGCGAGAACTTTCTACTATGAAAAGCTACAGGATGCCATTTCTCATCTTC
>Ga0307509_10001439_pt1 | contig 40219 bp, 30 predicted proteins | sample 10_EM_MG_FD_202245 | JGI IMG/M metagenome (GOLD analysis project Ga0307509, IMG submission 202245) | Populus trichocarpa ectomycorrhiza microbial communities from riparian zone in the Pacific Northwest, United States - 10_EM | ecosystem: Host-associated > Plants > Roots > Unclassified | place...
ATTCACCCCACCGCGCGTCGCGTCGCGCGGCCCCACACCTGATCGGCCTGTGCCTGGCCTGATCGCCTCCGAAACGCTCCAGGATCCTCTGCCGCTACACGCACGACAGCATCGCGAGCCGCTCGCGATCGAACATCGGCGGCCGTCCGGCATCGGCGAATTGCGCCGCCTCCGCGGGGCGGCCCAGCAAGTAGCCCTGCACCAGATCGCACTTGGTCGTGGTGAGGAACGCGAGCTGCTCGACGGTCTCGACGCCCTCGGCGACGACCTCGAGGCCGAGGTGGTGGCCGAGCGTGACGATCGCGCTGGTGATCAGCGCGCGCTCACGATCGGAGTCGACCTGGTGGATGAACGAGCGATCGATCTTGAGGCAGTCGACGTCGAACCGGCTCAGGTACGACAGCGACGAATAGCCGGTGCCGAAGTCGTCGAGCGTGAGCCGGACGCCCAGCCCGCGCAACTCGCCGAGGATCGCGGTCGCCCGCTGGGTGTCATCCATCAGCACGGTCTCGGTCAGCTCGAGCTCGAGGCATGCGGGCGGCACGTCGTAGGTCCGCAGGCAGTGGCTCACGCAATCGACGATGTCGCGGTTGGCCAGCTGACGCGCCGACAGGTTCACCGCCATGCGCAGCGTGGTCCGCCCCTCGGCTCGCCAGCGAGCCAGTTGCTCGCACGCGCGGTCGAGGACCCATTCGCCGACCGCGACGATCCGGCCGTTCTCCTCGAGCAGCGGGATGAACTCGGCCGGTGACACGGGCATGGTGCCGCGGCGGGTCCACCGGAGCAGCGCCTCGTAGCCGACGACGCGCTGGGCTTCCACGGTGAACTGCGGCTGGAAGTTCAATGACAGCTCGCCGCGCTCGAGTGCGTGCTGCAGATCGGACGCGAGCGCCAGCCGCGCGCGCTCCTGCTCCGACACCGCGCCGTAGACCTGGACGTTGTTGCGGCCGCGGTTCTTCGCGAGGTACATCGCCGAGTCGGCGGCCTTCAGGATATCGTCGACCGTGCCGGTGACCTCCGGATAGCGCACCAGGCCGATGCTCGGCGTGACGACCAGCGTGCGATCGCCCAGGATGATCGGGCGCTCGAGGCTGCGCCGGATCCGCTCGGCGACCTCGAGCGGCCGCGAGTCCGGCCACAGATCGTCGAGGAACACGGCGAACTCGTCGCCGCCGAGCCGCGCCACCACATCGCTGGTGCGCAGGGCCTGGCGCAGCCGCTCGGCGATCTCGCACAGCACGGTGTCGCCGATGTCGTGGCCGCACGTATCGTTGATCGCCTTGAACCGATCGAGATCGATGAACATGACGGCGAACTCGACGTTGCGGCGGCGGGCGCGCGCGATCGTGGTCTCGATGCGCTCGCGCAGCGCTGCGCGGTTCGCGACCCCGGTCAGCGGATCGTGGCGGGTCTGGTCGCGCAGCCGATTGGACGCCTGCTTGCGCTCGCGGGCGTGGCGCAGCGTGCGGCGCAGCAGCAGCGCGTCGATCTGCCCCTTGACCAGGTAGTCCTGGGCGCCGTGCTGCACCGCCTGGACCGCGAGATCCTCGTCGTCCATCCCCGTGATCACGATGAACGGGGTGTCGGGCGCGAGCGGCTGCAGGCGGCGCAGCGCATCGAGCCCGTGGGCGTCGGGCAGCGTGAGATCCGAGATGATGAAGTCGTACGTCTGATCGGCCATCGCGCGGGCCGCATCCTCGACCCGGTGGACCTGGCTGACGATCGCGCCGCAGATCTCGGCGAGGTAGTCGCTGATCAGCTCGGCATCGCCGTCGTTGTCCTCGACCAGCAGCACCGACGCGCGGTCGAACGTGGTCGCGCGGTGGCGAGTCCGGCGCTCGTGCAGATCGAACGCATCGCGGAGCGCGGTCACCAGCTCCTCGGGCTCGAACGGCTTGACGACGATCGTCGCGATCGCGACGTCGAGCTTCTTGCTGTGCGGGCGGTCCAGCCCATCGCGGCGGGCGACCGCGATGAACGTGGCTTCCGGATACCCGGCGCACAGCTCCTCGATCAGCGTTCGCCCGTTGGTCCCGGGCAGCTCGACGTCGACGGCGACGACCCCGTACGGCTCGCGCGACATGTGCTCGAACGCGACCGTCGCGGTGGCGGCGGTCGCGGTGGCGAAGCTGTGCTGATTGGCGACCGTGGCCCAGCTGGCGAGGAGGTCCTGATCGGCGTCGACCAGCAACACCCGTCGCAACGAGGCCACGTGAAACATCGTATTTGGGGTATTCGGCCGGTTTAGGGCTGCGTTGTAGGCTGCAACGGGGGATCGCCGGGGTAGCTGTCGTCTCACGCAAAGCTGACCCAGCGCTCGCAATGGTCGCGGCCAGGTCACCTGGGTGACGAAGCCCTTGTCTTCATTGGCAGCGACCGCTCGACGGGTACGTCGACCGACGACATCTCCCGTTAACCGCGGCTGCCGAGAGGAGACCGATAGGCGGCGTTCTCGGCGCGCCGCGCCCGCTCCCCGAGCGCCCGGCACACCGCGGCGGCCAGCCCGGGAACGTCATCGACCAGTTCCTCGAAGTCGATCCGCTCGAGCCGGATCAGCCGCGCGGCGTGGACGACGCGGAGATCGGAGGTCGCCGCAACCGGGGCGACGCACGCGAGCTCGTCGACCACCTCGCCGGCATCGATCCGGCGATCGCCCAGCGCGAGCGCGCCGTCCTCGACGACGATCAGCGCATCGATCAGGTCGCCAGCGAGGACGACGAGCGCGCCGGCGCGGGCGTGGGTCCAGCGCGCACGTTCGGCGACATCGGCGAGCTGGCGGGTGGTGAGCGACGCGAGCAGCGGCACGCGGCCCAGCGCGATCAAGGTCTCGACGCGACTCGGCATGTCGGCTCCTTCGTCCTCGGTGAGTCCCGCAGGCGCCGCGCGGTGGTCGAGCGCGTGGCTGAGCTTGTGGACCAGATCGCGCGGGCTGAGCGCGATCGCCTCGGCGTGGGCCGCCTGCGCGATCGTCTCGCGATGGGCGCCGCGCTCGGCGGCGTCGAGCGCGTGGAGCGCGAGCGCGCGGGCCAGCCGATCGGTGCCGGCGAGCTCGCCGCGGATCACCGCGTCGCGGCTCGGCGCGGCGATCCCGGATCGCGCGACGGCGGCCGCGCGCTCCGCCGGGGTCAGCGCGTCGACGGCGTCGACCAGACGACCGATCGGTCCGCCGGGGAGCGCGGTGTCGATCACCGCCAGCGTTCGGGCGCGCTCGAGGCGGCCGCGTGCGTGGCGCCACGCCACGGCCGCGCGCGCGATCGCGGGAGATCGCCGGCTCGCGGCGACCAGCAGCAGCACGGTGTGGGCGATCTCGCCGAGCCGCTCGTCGAGCCGCCGCGCCAGCAGCGCGTCGCCTGGCTCGCCGAGCGCGGCGATCGCCGCGTGTGTGCGGTCGAGCGCGGCGAGCTCGCCGGCGATCAGCCGCTCGAGGGCCGCGGCCGTCACCGGGAGCGCCGCGAGCAGCGCCGCCGCGCGATCGCGTGCATGGCGACGGCCCCACGCCGCGGCGGCGACCAGCTCTCCGGTGGCGGCCGATCCGAGCGCGATCAGCGCGGCCTCGGCGGCGCCGCGCACGTCGTCGTCGGGATCGCCCAGCGCGCTGGCGAGCCGCCGGAGATCCTCGGGCGGGACGAGCTCGGCGCCCTCGAGCAGGTCGCCGTATAGCCGCAGCGCCGCGGCGATCTCGGGTGCGTCGTCGTGGCCGCGCGCCGGCCGGCTCAGCGATGTCACGCTGCTGGCGGGAGCCGCCGAGCGGGCCGCCGCCTCGACCCGCTCGCGCGCCAGCTCGAGGACATCGGCGCGCAGCAGCGAGAGCTCGGCGCTGCGCTGATCGCGGATGTGCTGGATCACGCGGCCGAGCGCCGCGAACCCCGCCGCGCGCGCCCAGACCGCGTCGGCGGCTTGGGCTGCGTCGCCGCTCCGGCGCAGGGCGCGCGCGAGCCGGCGCGCGGCCTCGAGCGCCGCTTGCAGCTCGCCGGCCGCGAGCCAGCGCGCGAGCTCGACGCACAGCTCGTCGATCACGACCCGGACGACCACGGCCCGCGAGGCCTGCCCGGTCCGCGCCGCCGCGAGCCCGTCGCGCAAGCCGTCGTCGAGCGTCGCGAGCACGGCGCCGGTGTTGCCCGCCAGCCGGTCGCGTGCGACCGCGGCGGTGAGCGCGAGCGCGGCGTCGGCCCCGGCGTACCACAGCGACGCCGCGGGGCCGACCGCCCCGGGGGCGAGCCGGCCTAGCGCCGCATCGTCGGCGGCGCCACTGGCGATCCGGAACATCTCCGCATCGCCGGTCACGCCCCCGGCGAGCCCGACCGCGCGGACGGCGAGCTCGGGGTCGCCGGGCCCGGCTGCGACCGCCGCCGCGATCGCCGCGGCGTGATGTCCGGCCGGCTCCTCGAGCACGGCGATCAGCGCGCGCCACAGCGACGGGCCTCCGCGCGTGGTCGCCGCCTCGACCAGCGGGCCGACGGCGGCCAGGCGAGCCCGGCCGTGCAGGCGGCACAATAGCTCCGCCGCGCGCTGCGGTCGCGGCCCGGCGAGCTCGCGCACGAGCAGCGCGACCGCGCGATCATCGACCACGGCGTCGGGATCGACGTCGCGCGCCGCGTGGTCGATCGCCAGCGCCGGCAGCTCGCGCGCGATCCACGCCGCGCACGCCAGCCATACCGCCGCGGCGCCGGCTACGACCCCATAGAACACCGCCGGTGCGCCGGTGAGCACCGCCGCCACGAGCCCGCCGAGCACCGCACCGGCGCGCTTCGCCGTACCATCGAGGAAGCCGGCGACCCGGCCGCGCACCGCGCCCGGCAACAGGGTCTGCGCCAGCTTCTCGGCCGGGGTCTCGATCCCTGCGTCGAGCACGCGCGCCGAGATCTGCGCTGCGATCGCGACCGCGAGGATCGGCGCGATCACGAGGCCGAGCCCGGCGGCGAGCGCGACCAGCGGCGCCAGCAGCAGCGCGTAGCCAGTGCCCAGCCGCGCGAGCAGCCACGGCGCGAGCACCAGCTGCACGGCGAGCGTCACGAGCTGCGCGGCGCCGCGCACGCCGCCCAGGAGCGCCGCGAGCTCGGCGGCCGCTCCGCCGTGCGCCGCCGCCGCCGCGCCGAGCGCGTAGTAGACCAGCGACGCGAACGCGCCGGCGGCGGCGACCACGATCGCGAGGTGGCGGGCGAGCGCGTGGCGGCGCACCACCCGGGCGCCGTCGCGCCATGATCGCGCCAGCAGCCCGATCAGCGGCCGCGATGGCGCCGCCAGCCGCCGGGTCGCCGGCAACCGCGCCGCGCCCCCGGCAGCCAGCACCAGCATCGCGGCGGCGCCGAGCAGCACGCCGCGCGCGCCGATGATCTGTGCCAGCGGCACGACCAGCACGGCGCCGATCGCGGCCCCCGCCCCGCCGGTCGCGGCGAGCAGCGGCAGCAGGCGGCGGCTGCGCCGCGCGTCGAGCCGCTCGGCGACCACGACCCAGAACGCGAGATCGGTGGCGGCCGCGAGCTGCTTGCCGGCGATCAGCGTCGTGCCGGCGGCCAGGCGCGGCGCGCCGACCGCCAGCCCTGCGAGCCCCGCGAGCACGACGGCGGAGATCACAGCCAGGCCCGCCAGCACGCGGCGGCGCTCGATGCGATCGGCGAGGCCACCCACCACCGCCAGCACGATCGCGAGCAGCGCGCTCGACGCCGCGACCGCCTCACCGAGGTGCGCCGGGCCGAGCTCCGCCAGGAACATCGCGTCGGCCGCCGCCGCCGACATCGCGGCCCCCGCGCTCGCCAGCGCGAACACCGCACCGGCCGACGCGATCAGCGACCGCTCGTCGGCCCGCAGGGTCGATATCACCGCGGCCATGCCCGACGCCGACTATACGCACGCCGGACGTGGCCCGGCGCCTGCCGGACCGGACAAGCCGTGTCATCATCACCGCGATGCGCACCGGCCCGATGATCGCAGGCGTCACCATCGCGGCCGTCGCCGGCCTCGCGCTCGCGCAGACCGCGTCCACGCGCCACAAGCTGCACGAGGATCTGCCATCGCCCGCCGAGCGCCCCACGCCGATGATCGGCGACGGCGGCAGCGGCAACCCCGCCGCGTTCACCGCCGGTGACAAGGTCCTGCCGAGGCCGCCGGCTGACAAGCCGAGCGCCACGCCGCCCAAGGGCGAGCCGGTCCTGGGCACCGGTGGGTTCGCCGCCGATCGCCAGACCTCGATGACGCCCGACGGCAACACCGGGCCGGACGCCACCCTGCACTACGTCAGCGTGTTCAACCCCGACGTGCTGCCGTTCAAGCGGATGAGCGCGCTCGAAGGGATCGGCGACGACTACACGCTCAAGATCGCCCACACCGCGCTGGTCGAGGTGACGGTCGGAGGCACGACCGACAAGTCGCGCGACCGGTTCTGGGGCTCGGTCCTGCTCCAGCTCGCGCCCGGCGTCGACGTGCCGTTGCCCAGCGTCGCGCCCGACATGCGCATCCTGTCGTACGAGATCAAGCCGCCGATCGCGGTACGATTCTCGAAGGACGGCGCCGATAACTTCTACCTCCGCACCGACGAGGCCGCGGCCGCCGGCACCTACCGGCTGGTGTTCTTGTGCGATGCCGACGCCGGCTACTTCGCGCCGTCGCTGCCGATCAGCGGTCACTTCACACCGCGGCTGGTCGCGACGTTGACGCCGTCCGAGCTCCGCCCGTTCGTCCCCGAGCACGCCCGCCGCGCAGCCAAGAAGACGCTCGACAAGCTCGACATCGATCCCGACATGGATCTCAGCGTCGCGTTCAACCGGTTGGTCGGATTCTTCCGCGCGTTCCAGGCCAAGCCGCTGCCGCGCGCGACCAGCGACATCTATCGCGACCTGTGCGACAGCAAGGCCGGGGTGTGCCGCCACCGCGCGTTTGCCTTCATGGTGACCGCCAACGCGCTCGGCCTGCCGACGCGGTTCGTCGAGAACGAGGCCCACGCGTTCGTCGAGGTGTGGTTCCCCGAGCGCCACTGGCAGCGCATCGATCTCGGCGGCGCGGCGCTCCGCATGGAGGTCCAGGGTGCCGGCAACAAGACGCTGCACCGACCGCGCGCCGACGACCCGTTCGAGAAGCCGCCCGAGTACAAGCAGAACTACACGCAGCTCGAAGGCGACATCAAGGGCCTCACCCAGCAGCAGCTCGCCGACAAGCACAAGACGCTGAACCAGGCACCCGCCAGCGGCGCGTTCGACGCCAACGCCACGGGCACCGGCAGCGGCGGCGATCGGATCCTGCCCGACCAGGCCCTGCCCGCGGTGACCCGCGATCCGAAGAAGCGCTCGGTCGTGCTGACCGTGACGATCGCGGACGAGCACGCGTTTCGCGGCGATCAGGTCCACATCGAAGGCCGAGCCGCCTCCGGTGGCAAGGGACTGCCGGACCACCCGGTCGACGTCTACCTGGCGCCTGCCCGGGGCGGCGGCGCCAACTCGGTCTCGCTCGGCCGCATCGTGACCGAGGCGGACGGCTCGTTCCGCACCGACTTCGACGTGCCCGCGACCATGCGGCTCGACGCCTACGAGATCTGGCTGTCGAGCCCCGAGGACGCGTACTACAACGCCGCGCTCAACGACCAGTAGCTCGCCACGCCGGCCGCGGTTCCGATCGCGGGATGGCCGGCACGCGGTGGTCGGCCAGCGCGGCGACCATGTCGCGTACGTGGCAATCGCGAGCGGCCACGATCTTCATCGGAGACCAGGTCGCGCAGGATCGGCTCCTGCCTCGGTAGCTCGCTACTCGAGGGTCACCGGCAGGGTGACGATCGTCGGGCCACCGGTCGCGGGAAAGTGCATGCGACCGAGCGCGCGCTGCGCGCAGCCGAGCAGGCCGTGGTCGAGCAAGTAGCGCGGTGCATGCACCCGGCTGCGGGTGACCCGGCCGTGGCCGTCGACCAGCAGCTTGACCGTGATCGCCGCGCGCAGATCGGTGTTGGCCGCGCCTTGGACGACGCAGTCTTTGACCCCACCGGCCTGGCTGTTGATCGTCGCGTTGATCTCGCCGTCGTCGAGCGAGCGCGCCTCGCCAGCGCCGGCGGCGAGATCGATCGTCTGCGCCGGCCGCACGACCTCGTCGCCGCGCCACTCGAGCGCACGATCGGCGGCGGCCAGCGGCAGCGGGGCGACCTCCTCGGGCGCCGGGTCACCCGCGGTCGCCGACGGCCGCGTCCGCCGCTTCTTGGGCGCTGGCGGAGCCCCCGCGTCGCGGCTCACGATGACCACCGGCGGCCGATCCGGCGACGTCGCCACGAGGTGGCGTTGCCACGGCGGGCGCAGCACGAGATACATTGCGCCCGCACCGACGGCCAAGCCGATGACGAGCCCGAACGAGCCACGCACGGCTAGCTTGTATCACGCGGATCACCCCGCGGGCTCGGCCGTCGCTGCCGTCGATCCCGCGCTCGCCGCCGCGATCGTCACCGCGACGCTCGCGACCTACCTGGTCGTGGCGATGCTGGTCCCACGCAGCATCGTGGTGATGGCAGCCCAGGCGGCGCTCGCCGCGGTGCCGATCGCCGCGGTCGTGATCCACCGGCGCCGCGAGCCCGGCTCGCCGGGAACCGCGCTCGGTGCGCTCGGGCTCCGCCCCGCGCCGCGCCGGTTCTTCGTCGCGGCGATCGCGATCGGCGCGACCACCTGGTACCTCAACATGTACCTCGTGGCGCTGCTGCCCGTGACCGAGCGCCAGGTCCGGACGCTCGCCGACCTGGTCGACCGGCCGACGCTGGCAGCCGCGCTCGTGATGTTCGCGCTGGTGCCCGCGGTCTGCGAGGAGCTGCTGTTCCGCGGCATCCTGGCGCGCGCGCTGGGCCGTCCGCTGCGGCTCGCGGTCGCCGCGATGATCTCCGCAGCGGTGTTCTCGGTCTATCACCTGTCGCTCGCCCAGGCGCTGCCGACGCTGACGCTGGGGTTCGTGCTCGCGCTGATCGCGATCCGCGCCGACTCGGTGCTGCCGACGGTGATCGCCCACGCGCTGAACAACGCGCTGGCGATCCTGATGTCGCGCAACGAGCTTCCGGCCGTCACCAGCTGGCTCGCGCGCCACCCGGTCGCCGCGCTCGCCGGTTGCGCGGCGTCGACCGCGCTCGGGATCGCGATCACCGTGCGCCGCCCCGATCGCGCGGACCGTCTCACGCAGCGCCCGACGCGCTCTTGATCCGGCGAGTCTTCTTGTCGGCGATCTTCTGCGCCAGGCACAGGGCGTCTTCACCGGCACGCCGATCGACAAGCGGCCACACACGCGGCTCGCGCAGCGTGCGCCGCCGCGCTGCCACCGCGCGCGGCGACGCCGTGTGCGGCGGGTAGAAACGCGGAACCACGCGCCAAGAAAACGCTGTCTCGTGCAGAATCCAGTTCCCCAGAGCAGCGTAACCACTAGGAATTATTCGGTCTCGCACCCCTGGCTTTCGTAATGCCGACGACAGGCCCCATCTCGATTGCAAGCCCTGCTACACTTCGATCGTGCCCGATCCAAAGCGCGTTCTTTGGTACCTCCGCAAGGTGCCGCTGCTCGCTGATCTCGGTCCCGATGCGATCGCCCGGATGGCTGAGCGAGTCGAGCTTCGTGAGGCGCGGCGACGCGACGTCGTCTATTTACCCGGTGACCCGGGGCGCTCGCTGTTCCTGGTCCACGGCGGCCGCATCAAGGTCAGTAAGGTTACGCGCGACGGGAAATCGCTGACCCTCGCCTACCACGGCCCGGCGGAGCTGTTCGGCGACAGCTGCTTGCTCGATGGCGGACCGCGCACCGAGATGGCCGAGGCCGTCGAGAACGCGCTGCTCAGTGAGATCGATCGCGCGCACTTCGAGGAGCTGATCCACAGCCATCCGGTGCTCGGCCTCGCCATGACCCGCCTCATGATCGTTCGCCGCCGCGAGCTCGAGAACAAGGTCGAGGCGCTGGTATTCCGCGACGTCTCGAGCAAGCTGGCCGAGCTGCTCGTCAAGCTCGGAGCCGAGAATGGCGTCGACGATGCGCGCGGCACGCTGATCGCGCTCAAGATCACGCACCAGGAGCTCGCGAACCTGATCGGATCGACCCGCGAGACCGTGTCGCTCACGCTGTCGACGTTCAAGCGCAAGCGGCTGATCCAGACCGAGGGCCGCAAGGTCATCATCTCGGACGCCGAAGCGCTCCGCGCGCTGTACTGATCGGCCGGTTCTCCGGGCGTCGAGGCCGCCGGCGGGAGCGTCGAGCGTGAGGGCGAGCATGGCCTCGGGAGTCCACGCGCAACCCAGCACGGCTTGCGCGAACGCCTCGGGTCGTTCAAGCATGAGAGATGCGCTGCGTGGGACTGCTGGTGCTGGCTGCGTGTAGCGGTGCCGACGCGATGGCGCTGCCGGTGGCGCCGTCGGTCAAGCCGGCGGGCGCCGTCGAGATCGGCCTCCATCCGGGCGAGACCATGGCGTTCGAGATCCGGGTCGCCGGGATGCTCGCCGGCGAGGCGCAGCTCGCGGTCGGCGAGCTCGGCGACTATGAAGGCCACCGCGCGGTGGTCGTCAAGTCGCGCGCGGCGACCGCCGGCGCCGCCGCCCTGGTCAAGCACATCGTCGACGAGGCCACCACGGTGATCGACCTGGACTCCGGCCGGCCGCTCGCGCTCGAGACCCTGGTCGAGCAAGGCGACACCAAGATCACCGCGACCGCGAAGTTCGCCGGCAACGCCGCGGACGTCACCTACGTCCGGTCCGGCGAGAAGGCGCCGCACACGGCCAAGCTCAACTTCGGCACGATCGTGGTGCACGACGCGCACTCGGCGATGGCCGAGCTGCGCGGCTGGCGCCCGTCGCCCGGGGCGACTCGCTCGGTGTTCGTCGTCGGCGGCCGCCGGCTGTGGCGGGTCGACGTCAAGTACGTCGGTGAGGACACCATCGGCTCGGCGATCGGCAACCGCCGCGCGGTTCACTTCACCGGCGAGTCGTATCGCACCAAGCGCGATCTGACGCCCGAGACCGCGACGCCGTCGCGCACGTTCTCGGTCTGGCTCAGCGACGACGCGGATCGCGTCCCGCTCAAGCTCACCGCGAACACCGAGCTCGGCGACATCGTGATGGAGCTGACCGAGTACAGCCGCTAGGGCCGGTCAAGACGGAATCGCCGCTCGAAGCCTCGCAACGTGGCGGTATCGACCACCACCGCAACGGGCTGGTTCGGCACCTCTGTTCAGTCCTCGCGGCTCTCGCTGTGTCGCCTCGCGCGGCGCGCCAACGTCGGCATCTCGTCGGTCGAGATCGTCCCCGAGACCGCGCCGTCCTCGGCGGTGATCGCGCGCGTGCGCATCGGCTCGGTGACCAGCGTCTGATCGAGCGACCCGAACGCTTGCCCATGGATCATGGTCTGCATCACCTCCGTGGCGTCGTCGTCGTAGGTGACCGACGCCTCGGAGTCGCCGTAGGTGATGGACATCTCGGGGTCGCCCTCGAGATGACCGCTCAGCGCGATGCTGAGCGCGAGCTCCGACTCGAGATCGGGGTCATTCCCTGACTCCGGTGGCAGCTCGGCCTCCATCTCGATCTCGTAGTACGCCTCGATCTCGGGAAACGACGGTGGGCGCCGCCGCGTGCGCTCGCTTGGTGCGGCCGCGGGCGGCGCGGCGACGAGCTCCACCGGCGCCGGCAGCGGCGTGACCGAACGCGGCGCCGAAGCCGCCAGCGTATGCGCCTGCGATCGGCTGCGGACCGCCAATCGCGGCGACTCGAACTCGGTGTCCGGGGTCGCTTCGGCCAGCACCGGTGGCGACGCGGCGATGGCCGGCTCGGCGCGGATCTGCCGCGGTGTGCCGCCCGGCGGCGTCCCGGGCATCGCCGGCGCCGCGGGCGGTGGGCCGGCGACCGGCGGCTTTGACACCGCGTGCGCGGCCTGTGCCGGCGTCGGCACCCGCGGCGACAACGGCGCCGGCAGCGGGCTCGGCCGCGCGGACACCTGCGGCGACGTCGCGCGCCGCGACACCGGCGCGATGATCGCGCTCTCGCCCCCGGTCGTCGCCATCGCCAGGGTACGGGCGCGAGGCGCCGGGCCACCGGGCACGGTCGTGGCTCGATCGCGTGCGAGGGGGGCGGTCATCGCGGACAGCTGCGGGTCGCTCGGCCGGCGAACGTCGGAGCCATCGCGGCCGAGCAGCCGCTGGAGCGCCGGATCGGTGGCGGCCCGCGTGTCGATCCGCGGCACGGTGTCGCGCGTGACCGCGCGCGGAAGGCGGCTGCCGAGCACGGTGGCCAGGCTGTCGAGCAGCGCCTCGCCGAGCTCGCCATCGTCGTCGCACAGCTCGCGAAAATCGTCGGCCCGGATCGCGAGCGCGCGGACGTCGGTCTTGGTGATCGCCACCGCGTCGCGATCCGGCAGCGGCGCGGCATCGCGGCCGTTGACCAGCGACTCCGGGTACACGAACGCGCCGGGGCCGAGCACGCGGCCGTCCTGCACCAGCTCGCCATCGACCACGATCCACGCGACGCGATCACCGAGCGTGTGCGGCGGCAGCGTGTCGCCGGACGGATAGTCGCGCGCGATCGCGATCCGCAGCGCGCGCAGCCGCTGCTGCAGCGTCACCCGGCGCCCCCACAAAGGACACGCGTTGATCGCCGCGTCGTCCTTGCGGCGCTGCTCGGCCGGCGCGGGCGTCTCGCCGGCTTCGAGCACGCGCATCACGACCGCGGTCGCGTTGTCGCCACCGCCGCGCTCGAGCGCGAGATCGATCAGCCGCTGCGCCGCGCGCGCGGGGCTGGTCTGCTTGGTCAGCACCTCGCCGACCTCGTTCTCCGGCACGTACTCGCTGATGCCGTCGCTACACAGCAGGAAGCGATCGCCATCGGCGAGTGGCACGACGAACGTCGACACCCGGCACTGTTCGCCGATCCCGAGCGCGTTGGTCAGCATGCTGCGAAACCGCGCGCCCTCACCGGACAGATCGACGTCGATCCCGGCCGCGAGCAAGCGCGCGAGCAGCGTGTGGTCCTCGGTCAGCTGCATCGAGATCCCGTCGCGCACCAGGTACGCGCGCGAGTCACCTGCATGCGCGAACACCAGCTCGCCGCCGACGATCAGCGCGCCGACCAACGTCGTGCCCATCCCGCTCTTGGCGTCGTCGAGATCGGCCTCCGTGAGGATCGCGTGGTGCGCCGCGAGCACTCCCGCACGCACGACCTCGATCAGCCGCTTCTTGGCGCTGGGCGTGCTGCGCTCCAGCCATTGCGCGGCGGCGTCACGCAGCCCATCGCTTCCCCACTGCGCACAGATCTCGCGGATCGCGAGCGCGCTGGCGACCTCGCCCGCAGCATGTCCGCCCATGCCGTCGCAGACCAGAAACACACCTAGATCGGCGTCGAAGAAGTGCGCGTCCTCGTTGTGGTCGCGCACCTTCCCCACATGGGTCGCCGCAGCGCCGACGATCGAGGCTCGCCCCGCCACGGGATCAGTCTACACCCTAGCCCCTCATCTTGTAGCCAACGTTGCGGACTGTCTCGATAATCGAACCCGCCTCGCCGAGCTTGGACCGCACCCGCCGGACATGAATGTCGACGGTACGGGTCCCTCCGACGTATCGGTACCCCCACGCACGCTCGAGCAGCGCCTCCCGCGTGAACACCCGGCCCCGGTGCTGGCCCAGGAACCGCAACAGCTCGAACTCCTGGTGTGTTAGCTCGATCCGGCGGCCCGACAGCCGCGCCTCGTACCCGGCGATATCGATCACCAGGTCGTCGATCTTCAGGATCTCCTCCGAGCCGAACGTCGCGGTGCGCCAATCGAGCTGACGCATCCGGCCGTACAGCTCGGCCGGAATCATCGGCATCAGCACGAAATCGTCGAACCCGATCGAGAAGTCCAGCGCCGGGAGTCGCGCGACTGTGACGGCGATCAAGATCGGCACCTCGACGAGCGGCCCATCGTCGCGCATTCGCTTGATCGACTTCTGGGCCCGCCCCACGTCCTCGCCAGCCTCGACGATCACGACGGTCGGGGGTTGCTCGGCGACGGCTGCGAGATCGAGCCCACCGAGATCGAACCGCCCGAGGATCGCCCGGCAGCCGAGCTCGCTCAACAATCCCGCGACCGTGCCGGATTCATCGCCACGTTCGGGCTCAGCGGTGATTACGATGACGCGCACAGGGTCAAGTGATCCCCTTGTCGCTGTTCCCAGGTCAAGTCGTGGAGAAGGTGTACTTCACGGTCCCACCCGTTTAGACGGCGATCCGACCTATTGCCCTCGCCCTCAAACATGTAAGAATTGGAGCTGGATGGAAGAGTTTCACTGCTCCTTCTGCGGAAAGCAGCGGCGCGAAGTGAGAAAGCTCATAAGCGGCCCCCGCGTGTTTATCTGCGACCAGTGCGTGACACTCTGCAACGACATCCTCGCCAAGGAAGAGGCGTCCGAGCGGCCCAAGTATCCGCCACCACGGGCGATCGTTGAAGAGCTAGACCGCTACGTCGTCGGCCAGAAGGACGCCAAGCGCGCCCTTTCGGTCGCTGTCTACAACCACTACAAGCGCATCGGCTTGCGCGGCAAGCAGACCGAGGTCGAGCTCCAGAAGGGCAACATTCTCCTGATTGGTCCCACTGGCTCGGGCAAGACCCTGCTGGCGCAGACCCTGGCCAAGAAGCTCGACGTTCCGTTCGCGATCGCCGACGCGACCACCCTGACCGAAGCCGGCTACGTGGGCGAGGACGTCGAGAGCGTCGTCAAGGCGCTGTTCCGCGCCGCGGGCGGCGACGTCGAAAAGACGGCTCGCGGCATCATCTGCATCGACGAGATCGACAAGATCGCGCGCAAGGGCGGCACCCCCTCCCCCACCCGCGACGTCTCGGGCGAGGGCGTCCAGCAGGCGTTGCTCAAGATCCTCGAGGGCAAGACCGCGACGATCACCCCGGACGGCGCGCGCAACCGCCCGCAGCAGGAGCTGATCCAGATCGACACGACCGACATCCTCTTCATCTGCTGCGGCGCGTTCAACGGCCTCGAAGACATCGTTCGCCGCCGCACGGGCCAGCGCGGCCTGGGCTTCGGCGCCCAGGTCTCGACGGCCGAAGACGACAAAGACGCCCTCCGCCGCCAGGCCCGCACCGAGGATCTGATCAAGTTCGGCATGATCCCCGAGTTCATGGGTCGCCTCCCGGTCATCGTCTCGTGCGACGCCCTCGACGTCGAGGCGCTGACCGAGGTGCTCTGGAAGCCCAAGAACGCGCTCGCCAAGCAGTACCACCGGCTGTTCGAGCTCGAAGGCGTCAAGCTCAACTTCCGGCCCGACGCCCTCACGGCGATCGCGGAAGAAGCGGCCCGCCGCAACTCGGGCGCCCGCGGCCTGCGCGCCATCGTCGAAGAAGTCATGCTCGACGTGATGTACGAGATCCCGTCGCTGACGGGCGTCAAGGAATGCGTCGTCACCCGCGAGGTCGTCGAGCGCCGCGCCCGCCCCGAGCTGGTCCTCGAGAGCAAAGCCGCCAGCTGAACCGGCTCGCCGGGCGGCAACGCCCGGCGACCCTCAGCGGTGGCGACCGCCCGGCCGGCTCATTGATGTAGATCGGTCTCCAGACCGCCGGACCTGACCGTAGGGCTCGCCAAGAAATCGGTGACGTCGACGCCAACACCGTCGACATCGGGTCGAGGCGACGATGCCCCCTCCGGGTCGAGGCGATGATCCCCTCCGCGTGGGGCCAGATCGTACCGGCGACACGCTTCGACGCGGCCGTCCTGACGCTTCAAGCCGCTCAGCGCCACGAGTTCCCATAGGTCTTCAGAACGCTAACCGCCGGCAGCACGTAGTACTTCGCCGTTGGTTCAGCCTGCGCCGTGGTGTGTCTCGTCGTCGTCCAGGCCGGCGACCTCGCAAGCGCGTCGAGCGCATCATGCTGTGTAAGCCCGTCGTACACGGCGCGAACGATCAGATTGCCCAGCACCACGTTGCGGAACGTGCGGTCGGTGGTCCGGGCGCGGGCGCCCTTGTCGTCCACGGGGGTCGTCGCGATTGCGTTGGCGAACGCGTCACGGACGCTCTTCGCGTCGGCGGTCGGCGCGTATTCCGCGGCCAGTCCGACCTTGGCAGCGCGGCGAAAGTAGGAGTCGATCATCGTGGCCAGCATCCGATCGCCTTTGGTCGCGTACATCGCCCAGACGTCGATGGCCGGGACCGCCACGGCGTGCGGGAGGTCATTGTCGAGCGGCGACTTGTCCATGTAGTCGACTCCGCTGATCACCGAGTTGTGGGAGATTACGCCGGGTTGGTGCCGCCACGCCTGCTGATCGTGCAACAGCGGTACCCGGAACACGTCGCTGTCCTCCACCGCTTTCATCGCGTCGTCGAACTGCGGTGCCTTGTACCAGCCCTGTTCGAAGCCGCTCAGCAGCCGGCACGAGGTATCCAGGTAGAGTCCGCCAAAGCGGTACAGAACGAGCAAGCTGAGTAGATCCTTGGCCGCGGCAAAGGTCCGGAATCCATCGAGCGCCTGCAGCACCCCCGCGATGGCGGCGACATCGAGAGGCTTCCACTCGGTCGGAAGCCCATTGAGCCGGAGCCACGGATCGACGCCGACCACGGTGATCCGCCCTGGTAGCGCGGCCCGGAATGCGTCGTGTTCGGCGCTCCGGCACCACAGGCGGAAGCTGTGCTGGAGGCGAAGCTTCGAGAGCTCCAGGACGCGTTCGCACGCATCGTCATTGAACGGCCCCCACCAGATGAAGTGGACGTTCACGGCGACCTCCCACCTACCAACACGGCCGACAGCGCCGTGCGCGTGCGCCCTGGTTGTTCGTCGTTGCCCTCATCGCAGGAGCTTGGGTGCTGCGGCACAGATCTTCTAGAGGACATTTTGTCCGCGGAGCGGGTCCGCGAGCTCACGAGATCGCCGGACGCGAACGCTGGTCGCGGCTGCTTCCGTGGGCCCGGCTGGTCGACGTCAACTACGGTGGGGCGATCTAGTTGTCGCTCACCAGGAGACGTTGCCGCGGGACACTCGGGTACTTGTCGCGCTGGCTTGAATGGGGCCGCCGGTGAACTCCGACGGAGACTGCACGTTCACGCCTCGATGGGGCCGCCGGCAAACACCGACGGAGACGCATGATCTGCGACGACGCGGCGCAGGCACGCTACCTCGCTTCAATGGGGCCGCCGGTGAACACCGATGGAGACTCGAGCGATCGCAAGCCTGGAAGTGCCAGGCTGTCGCTTCAATGGAACCGCCGGTGAACACCGACGGAGAGGACGCGACTCCGATTACATTTGATGTGCCTGCCGAGGGCTTCAATGGGGCCGCCGGTGAACACCGACGGAGAGGATGAAGGAAGTGGAGATCAAGCTGTGAGAGCAAAGACGCTTCAATGGGGCCGCCGGTGAACACCGACGGAGACGCGGCCGACGCCTGCGAGGTCGCGCGCGACCTGGTCGCTTCAATGGGGCCGCCGGTGAACACCGACGGAGACGCGGCGGTCATCTACGATCTGCTCACCGGCGGTTTCGGGCTTCAATGGGGCCGCCGGTGAACACCGACGGAGACCCGCTACAGCTACGCGGACCTGACCCACTACCTCGCGCTTCAATGGGGCCGCCCGGTGAACACCGACGGAGACGGCCGCCGAGACGGGCCTGGAATCTGGCAGGTACGTGCTTCAATGGGGCCGCCGGTGAACACCGACGGAGACAGCAGCACCGAATTACCTGAATATTTCAACATCATAAGCCTCACATTTCGAGCGCCCCTGGCAGCTGCCCACGATGGCTCCCAGCGGGGAACGGCAACCGCGTAACCCCACGATACTTGGCGCAATAAACGTATCGAGCGGCGACCCGACGCTGCGGCGCACCTGACCGCTCGAAATCGCCGCCCATCCGTTGGCTATTCAGTTGTCAATGACCACGCCGGACCTCAGATCCCCGCGACGGCCCACCAAGGCAGCAAGTATCGCCGACCGATGGCGTTGACGCAATCGGCGGCCCACCTCAACGGGACCGAGATCGATCAGCAGGATCTGATCTTCGGCATGTTCGATCGAGCGTACCCGCTCGTTGCGCTCATCGGGGACGACGAAGTAGGCGGTGGCGATACGGCGCAGGGCCATGCGCACGAGACGATCGACGTCATAGAGGCCGTGCCGCGCGCGCACTAGAAGGCTGGTGTTAATCGATTCCGGCAACAACCGCGCCAGAAAACACTCGATCCGAATCGATCACTTGCGAGGACGATTTCTCGCCGAGTGCCGTTGGACACCAGCTTCCTAGGGCGCGATCAACCGGCCGGGATCTGGGTCAGCCGCCAAACACCACCAAAAAGAGTGGCAGAGTTCCCCCACTTCCGCCCTGGATTCCAATTTGCACCTGCGAGCCCGATACCACCACCGTGGGTGCAACAAACTCGTGTTCCTGCCCAACCTTACTGCCCAGATCGCCGCTGAGCATGGGAAACAGCGCGCCTGACGCCGGCGTCGAGAAATTGATGGTCAACACGAAGCGCTGCCCCACCACGACGGGAACGCCCCCTCCCGTCCCGCCGTCATGTTGGATTTCCGTGATATTTGCGACGTCGAGGCCAATACTGCCGTCCACATTCGATCCCGCGTTCAAGGTCGCGCCGCTTGTCCTGAAGGTGATGCTCGCGAGTGCGAACGGACCGGCGCTCGCGCTCGCGTGCGTGTGCAGCGTCGTCACGCCGCCGTTCGTGAGCGAGATCCAGTCCTCCACGTTCACGGCGCGGGTCAGGCCGGCGCCGTTGTCCAGTGTCACCGGAGCGAGCAGGCCGCCGTTCGCGCGCACCAGGCCGTCGTTGACGCTCAGGCCACCAGATACGGATACGCCGTTGCCGGCGCTGAGCAAGCCGCCGACCGTTGCGCCGCCATTGACGGCCAGCCCATTGCTGACGGTAAGCGCGGCCCCTGAGACCGTCGCGCCGCTAGTGGCGGCGAGCAAGCCATTGATCGTCGCACCATTGCTCACCGAAAGCCCGTTGTTGGCGGTAAGCAATTCCCCCGAGACTGTCGCTCCATTGTTGGCGACGAGCGCGCCGTTGATGGTGGCGCCGTTGTTGACCGTCATCCCGCCGTCGGCGATGAGTGGGGCGCCCGAGACCGTCAGCCCATTGTTGGCGGCGAACGTGCCGTTGATCGCCGCCCCGTTGTTCACCGTCAACGCGTTATTGGCAACGAGCGGCGCGCCCGAGACCGTCAGTCCGTTGTTGGCGGTGAACGTACCGTTGACCGCCGCGCCGTTGTTCACCGCCAGCCCGGCATTGGCGTTCAGCGCGGCGTTATTCACCGCCAGCCCGCTGTTCGCCGTCAACAGACCGGGAACCATCAGGTCCCCGGTCAGCACCAGGCCACCGTTCGCCGACAGCAGCTTGGTCGCCGTCAAGGTGCCGCTCACCGTGAGGTCGACGTCGGTCCCGTCGCCGGATGCCACGATGCCTTTGTTGCCCGTGTTCGATGCGATACTCACGCCAAGGTTTCCCGCGGACCGCACCGTGATCTGCGCCGACGCGACGTCGACGCTCGACAGATCGGCCCCGCCGTCCGCCGCGCCCAGTGATACGGCGCGACTCGTCGCCGGTATGCTGATCGCGAGGCCGGCGCTGCTCGGCCTCGCCACCGCGAGCTGACCTGTCGTCAGCGTGACCTTCGCCAGATCGACCCCGCCGTTCGCGCTCACCACCAGCTGATCGCGCGGGCTCGGCAGCGTGATCGCGAGGCCTGCACCGTTTGGCCCGTTATCCGGCAGCGACTGCAACACTGCATAATCGCCGACCGGCACCGAGGCGGCCCGGCGACCGTCCGAGCTGACGAGGGTAAACCCACCATCGCCTCCAACGGTCACCCGGCCGAGAATGATCAGCAGGCTATTGTTCTGATTCTCGGTCAGCGGCTGAAGATAGAGGTGGGGCGTGTGAATCTCGTGAACGTGCCTGTTGTCGCCCACCAATATTTTGTCTAGAGTCTCCATCCAGCTCAATGTGACAAAGTACTCGCCCGCCGCATATGGCGTCTGACCCACAGCGCTGGCAAAATTGTCAAAAACCAGGCCGGTCGCCGTCACCGCGATCAGGTTGGCCTTCACCCCCGCGCCGGTCGCCGCCTTCGTGAGCTCTGCAGTGCCAGCGTCGCCGTCGCCGTTGAACGCCAGCGAAATGTGACGCCCCATGCCGTCAATAGCGGTGCCCAGTGTAATCACCAGGTCCTGACGCGGCAGACTCGCATTTGGCTGCGTCTGGAGCATGAGACCGTGTGCGACCCCCCAGCCGTGCAACGCAGAACCATGCACGCGCTCGAGCGGACGGGCATACAAGTCCATGTCCGTAAAGCTCTCGGTGTGAATTGTAGATCCCGCCGGGAGTCCGTTTGCGGGGAAATAGTCAGTGCGTCGTTGAAGAATATTCTGATCGTTCGGCATACAAATTTCCTTTTCTGGACTATCGCGCCCTCTCCTCGACGGCCGACATCACAGCGGCAATGGACTCGGCCTCCGCATGGAGCTAACGAATTCGCGGCAACTCCGTCGACTAGGCCTGGGACACGAGCGTGGCGATCGTGTGCGCCGGCTTGTGTTGCTGCACGATGCGCTCGAGGGCGCTCAAAAATTCGACGCGATCGTCGAACTCGGTCGTGCCGTTGGTGAAATGAACGATGACGCCGAACTCGTAGGGGTTGACACGAAACGCGCTACGGACGGTGAGCCCCGGGTCGCTGACAAGGACCCTGTCGTGGGCCAGCACCATGGCGGATGGGTAGACCAGACCGCCCTGATCCGAAATCCGCGTTACCGATTCCCCGGAGATGCCGCCGCCGCGTGAGTGCTCGAGTTCGACGCGATAGATCGCCGCGCTCTGGGCGTTGTCGCGAACGAATGGATTTGCCGGGTCGGGAAAGTAGTAGGACTTCAGCCCGCCGTCCACGACGAGAAAATGCCTGGCATCCTCTGCTACCATCGCCACCGGCGCCACCAGCGGATTGTCGCGAACATTGTTGTCGAGCAGCGGCCGCGCCACCTCGGTCCAGGTCGCCGGATCGATCCCCCCCGAACGATCGATGACCCAGAAATCGGCCGGCGAACGTTCGCCCTTCTTGCCGCAATCACCCACCAACAGGGTCCCATCGGGGAGCAGCAGCAGCGAGGTGGGATCGAGCGGCCGCCGCAAGGGACGCGCCGGCCAGATCTTGAACGGCACGGCGGAGGTCACCTTGACGCCGGTGCACAGGATGAGCTGTGCCGGTAGACGCTGACCGTCACCGGAATCGAGCACGATGAGGGCGCCGCCTGGAACGCTGGGATCGTAGACGACCGACAGTGGATAGACCAGCGGCAACTGGCCGAGCGCCGCATGCGTGAATCCGGGCCGGGCCAGCCGATGCAGCGCACCGCTGGCGAGGACAACGTGCAAGCTCTCCGGCTCGTCGTCATCGAGCGCCACCACCGCGGGGTCGTCGGTGAACCAGTTCCCGGTGGGCACGGCAACCGGCGTCGTCACCGCCGGGGCATGGGCCGCTTGCGGTGGAAGCTGATAGAGGCCGTGCCGGACCCGGGGCCCCATCCACGCTGAATCGGATCCGGCATCAGCGATGAACAACGTGCCGTCCGCCGCCAGCGCAAGCGCCAGCGGCCGCACCAGCGGCTGTTCCGAGATCAAGGATAGGATGGGCTGCTGGCCGTCTGGGTCGCCCCCCCTGACCTTGCAGGTCAGGATCTTGTCCGAGTCGTCGAAGGCGACGCGCGGCCGGTCGCGGTCGCCGTGCTCGTCGTTGAGGTAGAGATTCAACGCCGCCTTCAAGTTGTCGCTAGATGGGGAATCGAGCTGAAGATCTTGCAGCCAGGTGCTGGGGTTCGTCACCATGACCTCCTAGACGATTCCCTTGTCATTGATCTTGCTGCCAGGATCCCAGCAGGCCAGCTCGAACTCAGCCACCAGCAGCTCTGGTGCTCCGATGACGTGCGTGAAACCGCGCTCGCTGAATTCAACGTAGTTGGTCGCGGTGCCCCCGGGATTCAGCGGCGGAAAGTGATATTGGGGGATCGCCGGATTGATGACGACGTTCGAAATCGATCCCAGGTCCGGCCGTGGTGCCACGGCCCGGATCAGATCGGCTACCTTGACGCTCTCTCCCACTTGCCAGCCCTTGTGATCAACATTGCCATTGATCGGATGAAGGAAGCGACGCACTGCCGCGGCGACCTGGGCTGCGAGCTGCCCGGGCTGCACGAGCTTCTTGTCGATCGCTCGCTTCAGGGTCACCACGTCGAGCACGACATTGACCGGCAGGTAGCGGGGCCCGATCACGGCCAACATCGATCCGAGCGGGCGACGCGCGCTCAGGAACCCCTGCACCGCGGCGATCAAGGCGGCCGACGGCTGCGGAAAGTCGACCGCGGGCCCGTTGTCGGCTGCGATGATGACATTGACGTTGCCGCGCGAGCGATCGATCGCAGCGAATCGCATCGGGTCGCCAATGCCCCATAGCGGTGGATTGCTGTCGAGGTGAAGCCGCGGCCCCAGCGCGCGTGCGATCGCGACCTGATTGCTCGCCGCTCGCGCCAGGGACTCGTAGTCCGACGCCGTAACCGCGCGTTCCCGATTATAGTCGTCCATTACCATTCTCCTGCTGGAGGAACCCCGGAGCTCGCGACGTCATAAATATTCGCACGAGCGTCGATCTGCGACGCCTATCGTCGCTGTGTTCGCTTGAGCACATAATTTCCGTTGGTGTATGTTGTCAAATCGAAGTGACTTCACTGACGATGGAGTTATCGGGCTTTGCGGCCTCGCCGACGCGCAGCAGCTCGGTGACGAGCTGGCGCCGCATGGTGATGCCCGCCTGTGCCACCGGATCGTCCGCGGCATCCAGCTGGTTGTATTGATTGATGGGAAAGTGCACGACGATCCCGAACGCGTTGGTATTGCCCCGATACGAGCTATTGAACGACACTCCCGGATCCGCGATGTACAGCGTGCCATGGTCGCTCACCATGTCGGTGGGATAGACGAGCCCGCCAACCTCGGAGACCCGCGTGATTGAGCTGCCGACCGGCAGGCCGGACGCGATCTGGTACTGCACGCGATAAACGGCCGACTGTTGCGCGATGTCGCGGAGAAACGAATTGCCCGGATCGGGGAAGTAAAACGACTTCAAGCCACCATCCAACACCAGAAAGTTGTTGTCGTCTTCGCGAACCATCGCCGTCGGCGCCGCCAGCGGATTAGCGGGGCTGCTGGCAAGTAGGGGCGACGCGATCTGTAGCCACTTCGTGGGGTCGTTCCTGCCTTGCGAGCGATCGATGACCCAGAAGTTGCCGGGATCGGTGGAACCTCTCGCCGACGAGCCGCCTACCAGGAGATTGCCGTTAGGAAGCATCAAGAGCGAGAGCGCGTCGGGAACCTGCGTCAGCGCGAACGGCGCCGAGATGGTCGGCGTCCCACCACGCTTGACCGAGCTGATCAGGAACAGGCGCGCGCGGCCGCTGTCGGTGCCGGAATCGAGGACGATGAGCGCACCTTTGGCGGGGCTGCTGTCGTAGATCATCGACAATGGGAACGTCAGCGGGATCGTGCCCAGCAACGTACGCGTGAAGTCGTCGGAGCGCAGACGTTGCAGTGCTCCACTGCCAACTACGACGTGTATGTTGTAGGGCGCGTCGTCATCGACCACCAGGACCTCCGGAATATCGGCCGCCCAGCCGCCGACCTGAATCGCCCGCGGCGTGGTGACCGGCGCGTCATCCGGCGGCGCAAGCTGCGCCGGCAGGACATAGAGGCCGGGCTGAACCTGGGGCGCGGCCCAGTTCGAATCGGTCCCCATGTCGCCGATGAACAGGGCTCGATCGGGTGCGACCGCCAGCGCGTGCGGCTGCACCAGCGGCCTCTGCGCGATCAGCGTGGTGATGCGCGCTGCCCGCTGCGGCGGTGGCGTCGGGGCGTCGGCCAGGGGCGGCCGCGCGGGTGTGCATATCAAGATCTTGCGCGAGTCATCCACGACGATTCGCGGCTGGGTCGGCTCGAGCGCGTAGGTCGAGAACTGCAGGTCGAGCCCGGCCCTGAGGCCACGGTCGCGTGTGATCCTCGCCATATCGGCGGTGAGCTTGCGGCGCTGAAACTCGGTCCACTCGGCTTGATTGACCGGCGGATCGGCGGCCACCCATCCGCCGAGATAGTCGAGAAAGCTGGCGGCCTGGTTCGCCGCCCGTGGTGCGACCGGCGTCGATGTGCCCGGGGTGCGCTGTGGGTCGAACAGCGACGGGATGCGCGTGATGATCGACTGGATAGATTCGGCCGCCGCCACGCCGTCGCTGTCGATGCCGGTGAGGAGCTTTTCGAAGATCAGCAGCAGCGTCTTGATTGAGAACTCGGTCGTCGCTGGCTCGCTCTCCCACAACACGGGAGGAAGAAACCGCAGCCAGCTGCTTGGACCGTACGTTGTGGACATGGCGTGCGCCTCCGACCTAGAGCGGCCCCGCTTCAGTGACGGTGCTCGCCGGATCCCAGCAAACGAGCTCGTAGTCTTGCACCAGCAGCGACGGGCTGGCCACCACCGGGGTGAAACCACGCTCGGTCAGCGCGGCGTAGTTGCCCAGGGTTCCAGCGGGATTCAGCGGTGGGAAATGATATCTGGGTATGGCTGGGTTGATCACGATGCTCGAGATGTAGCCGAGCATGGTTGGTGGGGCGATCGCCGCAAATACATCGGAGACGAACACTTGCTGCCCGACCTGCCATCCTGTGCCGCCGGCGCCACCGTGCACGGGATGAAAGAATCGGTGGATCGCGTCGGTCAACTGAGCGACGAGTTGCCCCGGCGCCACCAGGCCGAGGTTGATCGCCTTCTGGAACGTGACGACGCTTACGGTGACGGTGATCGGCAGATAGCGCGGTCCGATCACCGCCAGATTGGTGGTCAAGGTTCGGCGCGCGTCGAGATACGACTGCACCACCATCAGTAGATCTTTCGAGGGCTGCGGCAAGTCGACCGAGGTCCCATAATCCGGGACGATGACCACGCTGACGTTGCCGCGCGATCGGTCGATAGCACCAAACGTCCACGGACTACCGGTCCCCCCCGATCCAGGGGGCTCGCTGGGGTCGTGCAAGCGCGGTCCGAGCGCGCGGGTGATCTTGACGTCGCTGCTAGCCTCTCGGGCCAGCGCCTCGTAGTCCTCCGCGGAGACGGCCCGATTGCGCACACGCAACAGCTGCGGGCCGCGCCGCTTGGTGTCGTCGATCGCTTCCTGGTCGACGGCGCCAAACGCCGCGCTCAGGTTCGTCACGCCGGTGATGTTGGGGATCGCGCGCGCCATGGCGGCGATCGCTCCCGCACCGACATTGCCACCGGTATCTCCGGCGACATATCGATACGTGGCCGTGATAGCGACGCCAGCGGCCGGTATCGAGCCGCCTCCCGTGTGCGCCGCGGCATCGTAGTCACCGAACACGATCTGCGCAGCGACCGGATCGATGCGATAGACGTTCGCTGGGCCGGGTAGAAACCGATCGACCTGCGTCCACGTCACACCGCCGACCTGCACGACCACGTGGTCATAGGGTGTATCGGTGTCCTCGCGTCGGTAAAACGGCGCGAACTTGGCGCTGAACACCTGATTCTTGGCACCGGTGCTGACCAGGCCACCTTGCAGGTCGGACAGCGTCTCGCCGGCGGCGGTGAGTGCGTTGTGAGCGATCACCGAGTTGAATCCGATGCGCTGGATCCCGAGTTGCGGCGCCTGGTTGATCGCCGTGTTCCTGATCGTGAGGCCGATCCAGAACAGCGGCGGTCCTTGATACGCATCGACGCCGGCGCTGTCGGGCACGACGCTCGCGCTCGGCCAATCACTGGTCGGGGACTGCGCCGACCAGTCGTTGGGGACGGTGAACAAGAGATCGCCGTTCTGCTTGAGCCCGTTGGTGCCATCGATGATCGGTGGCGATGCCCCGGTCGTGGAAATCGCCACCCAGCTCGTCGGCACCAGCTGCGCCGCTGTCGAATAGCTGAGCGCGATGCTGATGTTCGGCTGGATGACGTTGACATCGAACAATGGGCTGGTGAACTCCCACTGTAGCTTGAACTGCGAGTTTTGCACTTGCTGATCGAATCCCATGCACAGCAGCACCGTCTGGGCGACACTCACCGATGGCGCGGGCGGAATGGCAAAGCTGGCGCCGAGCGCCGGGACCACGCGGAGCTGCCGCGTCAAGTTCACATAGCGCGCAGGTTGTCCGTTGCTGGTCGGCGGGGAGATCTTGAGAGCCGTGGTCAGGTTGGTCTTCAGGATCGTCACCCGCTGATCGGTCTCGAAGATGATCGGCCGCTCGGTCTCGCTGCCCGGCGTCTGCGCCTGGGTTCCTTGTGGTACCGGCGCCGCGTCGGCGCTGCTGGTGAACGTGAGGTGAGTCCGTGCAGGCGTTGCAGGTGCCCGCGCGACCCCGAGCAGGTTGAGAAACGCAACGTAGTTTGCTTCCGGAACCTGATTGAGACGATACGTCAGGCCCTCCACCAGATAGGCGAAGAGTTCGATCAACGTGATGCCGATATCGCTCGCGTTGTGATCGGTCCACTGCGGTGCATAGGTCGGGATCAGCGCACGCGCCTGATTGACCATATCCTGCCAGCTGCGATCATCTAGGTTGGGCGGCAGCAGTCGGCCTCGATCCGAGTCCGCCATCTACTTGTTCTCCAGATAGAAGGGGTAGATCAAGCTGTGAACGTCCTGCGTCGCGCGAATGCGGTACTTGATCACGATCAGCAAGATCCCCCCCGAACTATCGGGTGTCGCTACCACCTCGAGCACGTCGATCCGCGGCTCCCAGAGCTTGAGCGCGTCCTCCGCATAATGCCGCGCGAGGTTGGCAGTAGCGTCGTTGTTGGGAAAAAACACCAAGCTCTTGAGGTTGCTGCCAAACGTCGGACGCATCGCTCGCTCGCCGTACTGCGTGCCAAGGATGATCCGGATCGATTGTTCGACCTTTGGCACCCCCTCGACCTCGAGTAAACCACGGCGGGTACCCACTCGCAATGGAAAGCTGGCGCCTTTGCCATAAATGTCGCTCATTTTCACATCGCCGTCAGCAAGGTCTGATTGGCGGCGCACTGCTGCAGAGGAGTATCGTCCGACGTCGGCAATGCATCAGTCTGCCAGGTCACGCCTTCCAGCATCACCGGGCTGCCATTGACCGTCAGCTTGGTCGCGTTACCGCTGATTGAGATCACGTTCAAACATGGGCTCCAGTCGGGATGAGCATTGCTCTTGATGTGGCTGCAGGTCCCCGGCGCGATCGACCAGCTGGCGCGATCGGCCTCGGTGACGACGGGCACCCCGTTGATGGTCAGCTTTCCAGTCCCGTTCAGAACGACCGGCGCGCCATGAGGGCAAAGCGCAGCGCTCGCCCTGGTCAGTGTTTTCGACATGCTATCTTCCTGTTCCGGTTCGGGCGCTCACATCCATGGCGCCGGAGACCTTCACATTCACGTTGGGCGCGTCGAGCGTCATCGTCCCGTCGGACCTGAGGTTCAGCGGGCCTTTTGAATGAATGGTGACCGAATTGTCCGAGGCCAGCGTGATCTCGCCGCCGCCCTTGTGGTGGATCACGATCTGCTCTTTGCCGGTCGTGTCATCCAAGGTGATACTATGGCCCGACCGGGTCGAGATGACGCGCAGGTTATTTTGGCCGTCGGCGTTGGTCTGCGGCGGCCGTGCTCGACCGTTCCACAAGCTGCCCGAGATCATCGGCTTGCGGAAATCGCCGTGCTGAAACGAGACCAAGACTTCGTCTCCGACCTCGGGCAGAAAGTACATACCGTAACCGTTGCCGCCCATGGGGGTGGCCACGCGCGCCCAATGGCTTTCGTTGTTGTCGGAGAACCACGGAAACGACACCTTGATCCGCCCTCGCTGCTCGGGATCCTGGTTCTGCGTCACCTTGGCAACGAACGAGCCAAAGTACCGGCGCTGCTTGTTCGGGGATGGCAGCTCGGCGATCGCCTTGCGTAGCAAGGGCACCATGCCCGCCCCGCTCTTCTGGGTGACCTCGAAGCTCGTTTGATAACCACCCTCGCCCATCGTGTGCGTTACCCGCCGCAGCCGATACATCCCGCTGAAGCGTTGTCCAACGCCACGGATCTCCACCACCTGGCCTGCGCGTAGCTCGGGGAGACCGATGCAGCTCCCCGATCCCTCGTACATGCCCTCCATGAGCTCCTGGAGCAGCGACTTGGCGAGCGTGGCAGCGTCGATCGGAGACTCGACGACGTGGTCTCGCGCGACGCGGCGGCCAAAGGAGCTGAGCAGCCCCACGACGTTGTCACCGAGCTTCTCGGTGAGGTGCTCGAGGTCGACGTCCCCGCCTGTGGCGAAGGCGACCACCGCGTTGGCCAGCTTCTCGTCGTAGCCGCGAATCACTTGCGTGCCCGCCATGGCGGCGCTGGCCAGTCGCGGCGCGAATGACGAGAGATTGCTGCCCCAGTTGAGGACGATCGCCTGGTCCGGTGGCCGGGGGAGCCGAAAAAATAGCTGGTCCCAATAGACGAAGACCTCGAAGAAGTTGGCCTCGGCGCGCTCCTTCAGGAACGCCATGTCGGTGCCGGTTTGCTGAATGTATTCATGAAAGAAGAACGAAGGATCGACGACCGGAATCAACCCCGCTTCGGCGGCGAGCTGCGCGGCGATCGCGCTATCGTTGACGTATTGAAACGGGGCGCGCGAAGGCTCATTTTGCCGCAGCTTGTAAGACCGGTCGTAGCCGGAGATGGTGAGCCTGGGACTCCCGTCCTGCGGGAAGTCGGGTTCCACAGCGGTGATCTCGCCCAGCATCATCGGCTTCAGCTCATCGCGGTAGCCCATGTAGATCTCTACGCGCTTGCCGAGATCGAAGAGCGGGGAGTCCGAAAACCGATTATCCGGGTTATGAAGCACCAGGGTGAACATGTCAGCCAGGTCACTGTTGTTGTCGTACGTGAGGCTGACGACCTGGCTCGTGACATCGGCTGCCAGCGACGTTCCAGCAATCCGCACTTCGAATCGCGGTACGTAAAACGAGGTCGTCACTTGCGCTTTCCTGTTGGAATCAAGAGAGACTTACCCGCTGGCACGGTAAATGGATCGACGATCGCGTTGGCCAGCGCTACTTCGCGCCAGCGGGTCGGATCGCCCAGCTGATCGCTGGTGACCTGCGCGACGGTCTGTCCCTGAATTGCACTCTGCAGCGTCGGCGGACCGACAAAAAAACCCTGTTTCACCTCGAACTCGGCGGTCGCGTACTCCTGGAACTTCACCGTCAAGGTGGCGCGCACCGGCGTCCCGTCGCGCAGGAACATGGTGTAGCGCTGCCCCGCCTCGACCAGTACGCAGCGGAACGTGAAGGTACCCATCATGAAGAGCAGCACCGGCGGCGCATGCGTCAGCGGGTTCTGGTCGAGCAGCGCAACGAGCTGCCCCGAGAACACACGCACGTCTTGCCGCGTTTCGTAGGTGTCGAAGAACAGCTCCATGCTGAGCATGCGCGCACGCCCGCGCACGTACTGCAGCGGTGGCGCGGGGAGGCCCGGGATCGCGACCTCCGCGAACGAATTGCCTTGATCGAGGCTGTACTGCTCCGGATTGAACATCACCTGGATGCGGTCGCCGGTGTGAGTATTGATGACCACCGCCTTGGAGAGCTGTTCCAGCTGCATCAGCCACCTCGTTCCATCTCGGTGCGGATCTGCCGCAGGAGATCACGATAGAGGTCGCGCTTGAGCGTACTGGCGTCGAACGGCGCCGCCGTCTCGACCGCGCGATCGGTGGACGCCGTCATCGGTCGAACCGCCGCCGCGCCGGGGAGCGTCGGTGACCGGGCCGCCTTGTCGCCGAGGTTGCCAGCCGGCGTCGCCGCCGCAGCCATCCCGGCACGGCCGGCACGCCCGGCACGCGAGCCGAGCGCGGGAAATGGGGCGCGCACGGATGACGCCGGTGGCACGGCGAGGCCGGTGCGACCGTCGGCGGGCGCAGGTGCAAACCCGGAGGCAGACATCAGCGCCGCACGCTCGTGGTCCCCGGCCACCCGCTCTTCCTCGAGCACGCCAACGCCTCGGCGGTTCTGCGCGTTCGATGGCTGGCCCGCTTCGCGCACGTGAATGGCTTCGTGCACGAGCAGCGCGAAGCCACGCGGCTCCTGTGGCACATAGTGACCGCGTCGAAAGAACACATCCGCTCCGATCGTGACGGCGTCGGCGTTGTGACCACGCGCGAGCTGGTCGGCTCGTTCGTCGACGTGGACGCGCATGGCGTCGCCACCCGGGCCGACGGCCTCGCGGACTCGACCGCGCAGCGCCTCCGGTAGCGGCGTCCCGGCCGACGCCTGGTCGTCCAGTCGCCGGGTCGAGTCCGAATGCGTGCTCGATGCCGGCGCGGCGTCTGGCCGTGACCGGCGAGCGCTCGACGCCGACGACACATCTACCGAGGGATCGCGTTCAGGGTCGTCGTGCACTCCCCGTGGTTCTCCTGCTCCGGACAGTAGGCCTACCGAGCGATCGCGCCTCGGGATGCGGTTGGCCGCTTCTGGCTGCTCACGCGCCAAGGTCCCCATGGTCTCCATGAGGTCGGCTTTGCCAGTCACGCCATCGCGAAACGCGTCGTCGAGATCTTCCACCACGGGGGCGATCGTCGGCGCGGGTGCGACCATCGACGCCGCCTCGCGCCGCTCGTGGCGCGACCACGGTCCAACGCTCACGTTCGCGATACGTCGCTCCGCGGGCGCCAGCGCCTGTTGCCAGCGCGGGCTGAACCGAACCCGCTGCCACACCTGGCGAGCAGCTCTCGCGAGCGCCTCGCCACACGTGCCCACGGTCTTTGCGATCTCTCTCACGCTTGCTCCTCACGCGTTACTTGCTCCACCCAGCGGCGGCGCTCCCAGTGATCGAGAGAAATGAGCTCTTCCAGGGTCCAGTGCACCCGACGACTCAAGAAGGCTACCTCCTGGTAGACCCGTTCCACGGGGTAGCCTAGAATCCCCCCGCAGCAGACTCCGATTCGAAGCGATGCTCGCAGCGCGGGCAGCGCACCGTCGAGCGCGCCGCGGCGAGCCCGTTGATTCGGTTGTAGAGCTCTTGCAGGAACGCCAGGTCCTCCGCGAACAACCGCTCGATGACACCAGGATTCATCTGCGTCACCGTTCCCAGCCGCTTCACGACCCGCGAGAGCAGGATGACGATCAGATAGGCGGGCAGGCCCTGTACCCGTGGATCCTTCATCGGCAAGATCTCGTCCGCGGCCGTAGCCAGACGCATGACGCCGTTCTGATGCAGATTGCCGTCGGCGTCGACGTAGCCCTTGGGCAACTCGAATTCGTATTCTGTCTCTAGCACGTCATGCCCTCGTGATGCCTTCGTGAGCGAGCACCAGCGTCTCGACGGCGATCTCCTTGCCGCTGGCGTTGAGCGCCGGTCCGTCCCATTTGGTTGGCCAGGCGCGAATGAAGTTCCAGCGCACGACCTCCACCTTGTTGGCGAGGTCGTAGATCACGATGGAGCCGTTACGGCGATCGATGGTGCCGTCGATGATCTGCTGCCGCCATTGATGGAGCTCCGCGGAGTTGGTGAGCCCGCGTTTGAGCGTGATATCGGAGTAGGTGGTCTTTCCGGGACGCTTGGACACAGTGGTGTTGTCCCCGCCTTCGCGAGTCTCGATCACTTCCGTGACTGACTCGATGCCACCGCACTCCATGAAGCTTCCCTGGACGATCCCGTCGATCTCCACGAGAAAGTTAAAATTCACGTAGGGATCGATCTTGACGCTAGTCTGTGCCATTGCGACTTCCTCCTCGTTATTGCTCGGTCACGCTGGATCCGCCGGCCCACACGCCGATCCGGACGACCACGAACTCGGCCGGTCGGACCGGCGCGAGCCCGATCTCGATGATCACCTGGCCGAGCGCCCGCAGCGCCGGCGGGTTGTTCTCTTCGTCGATCTTCACGTAGAACGCCTGCGCGGCGGTGGCGCCGAACAGCGCGCCCGAACGCCACACCCGGGTCAAGAACTCGGTGAGCGTACGGCTGAGCTTCTTCCACAGCGTCAGATCGTTGGGCTCGAACACCGCCCAGCGAATGCCGTCCTGCACCGACTTCTCGACAAATAGAAACAGCCGCCGCACGTTCACGTAGCGCCAGGTGGTCTGCGCCGGCGGCACGGTCGTGCGCGCGCCCCACACGGTTGGGCGACCGCCGGCGAACGACCGGAGCACGTTGATGCCGTTGTCGTTCAGGTCGCCCTGGGTGGCGCTGTCGATGAGCCGCTCCAGGCCCACCGACCCCGTGATGAGCTCGTTGGCCGGCGCCTTGTGAACGCCGCGCTGATCGTCGCTGCGCGAAAAGATGCCCGCGACGTGGCCAGACGGCGGCACCAGCAAGGTCGCGTCCGTGGTGCTCGACGGATCGGCGATGGTGATCCACGGATAGTACAGCGCCGCATAGCCGCGCGCCGACTCGACCGCGGCGCGCTGGGTCTGCAGCGTGGAGCCGAGCGTGAGCGCCGGTGTAGCGCCGAGGATCGAATCGAGAATCGCGAAGCGGTCGGCCATTTTTTCGCAGTGATCGCGCACCGCCGCTTGAATCACGCCGGTGTCGGTGCGGCCAGGTACGCAGGCATCCGGCGCGACCACGATGCTCACGTCGTCGACCAGCTCGAGCGCCGACAGTGCGGTTTGATACTGCGTCAGCCCGACGCTGTTCAAGTCGTCATTGACGCCACCCGCCAGATTGGTCGGGTTGCTGACCGCCGCCGGCTGATTCCTCGGCGCCACCTGGGTCGATGGCGTGTCCGGAAGCACCGGCGGCGTCACCCGCACCAGCGTCGAGGTGATGTTGCCAACGTAGTGAGTGTGGCGAGCATCCATCGAGAGCTTGGTGAACGTTTCGCTGGTGGTGCCGAACGTGACCTGGAGATCGAACTCGTACGTCGACACGGTCACGTCGGGATCGGCCGCCCTGAGCGTGTACCCGTTCTTCAAGCCCGACGACAGGGTCACCGCGACGCTGCCATCGCCGAATGGGACGACGGCATCGACGACGTGGTCCTCGTTGAGCGTCGCATTGGTCAGGTTGAAGACGCTGCCGGCCTCGAGCCCCGTACCGGCGGCCACGCGCAATGTGCGCTGACCGACAAGCAAGTCGGCGATGCGTATGACGTCATTGTTCGCATAGGTGCCGACGAGCGCGCCCTGCAGGAACACCGTCGTGCCGCGGACCCGAAGCACCTGCACCCGTTCGTTGGTGGCGTCATTGATGGTGACCCAGTCGCCGGGCTGAAACCTGGGCGCATCTGCGGCGTTCTGCAGCGTCACGGTCGAACCAGCGGCGCTGGCGATCGGGATCACCGGCGTGGTGTTTTTGACCAGTTTGGCCGCCGACACGATCTTGCTGGTCGTGACGACGGAGACCTTGATGCCATTGCCAGTGGTGCCGTCCTGCAAGGCCGCGACTCGCAGGGTCTTGCCTCCGGCGGTATCGAGCAGGTCGAGGAACGCGCTGGCCGAGGTGCCGACCCGCACGATGTAGGCGCTGGTGCCGCCGTTGGCGAAGAATCCGCGTACCGCCGTAGCGAGATAGCGGCGCGGTGAGATGATGTAGTCTCCGAACAGATTGCGGAAATCGGTCCAGTTCGAAATCTTGACCGGTGTATTCAACGGACCGGAGGCGGCCGATCCGATGAATGCAGATGTGGTCGTGCCGACACCTGCGACGGGTCCCGTCGTCGGGATCTCTTCGATAAATACTCCGGGGGTACTGTAACGAGCCATTTCGTCCTCCCTCAAAGGGGTGTCAAAAGTACGTCATATTCGCCGTCGGGCTGCGGCACCTGGATCGCGCGCGACCCGTCCTGGAAACCGATTGCGCGTACCAGCAGCGTGTGAGTGCCGGCTGAAATACGAGGAATAACAAAGCGGCCGCTGGCGTCGGTCACGTAGAGCCGCTCCGCTCCGTCGACGCGTACCCAGGCATTGGGGACGGCGATCGGCGGACTACCCGTGGCCACGGTGCCGCCGATGAGAAACAGCTTGTTGCCGAGGTTCACCACGGCGGTGGTGACCATCGTTTCGGTGACGACCTGCTGCAGGTCGAGCGACATCGTGACCTTGCAGGTGACCGTGGGACGCAGATACGTGTCCAGGCCGCTCCAGAAATCAGAGTCGCCAGCGCCGAGCTCGTTGCTCTCAGCCGCGATCACCGGCAGCTCGAACTTCTGCGACGCCGCCAGTGCGTCGCTCAGGTACTTGGCGGGCAGCGTGGTGTTTTGCCACAACACCAGGAGCGCCTGGCTCAGCAGCTTGTGCTCCTGCAGCTCCGGGTCTTGTGCGTTCGTCTGCTGAGCGAAGTTCCATGCACTGATGACGTAGGCGCACTCGAGCCGCGTCGGAGTCGGGCCAACGCTGGTCGTGCCATCGGCGTTGCGCGTCACGATGCGCTCGTTGATGCGACGAGCGCGGTCCTCCTGCAGCCGGAACAGGTACACGTTCAATCCGAGGCCCGTGCTCTTGCTTCGCCAGTCCTTGGTCGGCGCAGCAAAGCTGATCGTGGCCTGCGACAGCTCGGAGCCAGGCGCTGCCTCGCCGGCGAACAGCTGCTTCAAGCCGAGGTTGAGCTCGTTGATCATGGCCGGTCCTCGGCGTGCAGCAGGTGTCGATAGTGTCCGAACTCGTCATCGACGATCACCCGCCCGAGTTTTTGATATTCGCGGCGCGTCGCGGCGATGAGCTGCGCCATGCCGATCGGCGTTTCCCGTGCCGCAGCAAGATATGCCGCCATGAGGGCGATGTTCCTGATCTGGCCGCCGGTCAGCTCCAACCGAGCTGCCAGGAAATCGAGATCGACATCGTTGCCCAGCGGAGCCGCCGATGGCCACACGCGGTTCCAGATCCGGTTGCGCTCGACGACACTCGGATAGGGAAACTCGACCACGAACTGGAGGCGGCGGAGAAACGCCTCGTCGAGGTTCTGTCGCAGATTGCTCGCCAGGATGGTCACGCCCTGGTAGCTCTCCATCCGCTGTAGCAAGTAGGCGACTTCGATATTGGCGTAGCGATCATGCGCGTCCTTGACCTCCGATCGCTTTCCAAACAGCGCGTCCGCCTCGTCGAAGAACAGCACCGCGTGGGCGCGCTCTGCCTCGTCGAACACGGCGTCGAGGTTCTTCTCCGTCTCGCCAATGTACTTGCTGACCACCCGCGACAGCTCGATGCGATAGAGCTCCATGCCGAGGTGGTTGGCCAGGATTCCCGCGGCCATGGTCTTCCCGGTTCCCGACGGGCCGTGAAACAGGGCCGTCACGCCCGACGTGGTCGCGACCTTGTCGCCGAACTGCCAGGTCTCGAGCACGCGTTCGCGGGTCTGGATCGCGGCGGTGAGCTCGGCGAGCTGCGCCTTGCGGTCGCGCGGGAGCACCAGATCGTCCCACCCGTGCGGCAGGCGCAGCCGGTCGGCGAACCGCCCCGGCTGCCGGCTCGCGTGATCGCGACAGGCACGCGCCCAGGTCTCGAAGTCGAGGTGCGATCCTTCGCGCAAACGGACCGCGCGCGCCGCATCGTGTGCGGCCGCGATGATCTCGACGGAGGCGATGCGAAATGACGACGCGACTGATTGCAGGGCCCGAGGTTCGAACGTGAGAGCGAGCGCGCCGAGCGTGCGCGCCCACACCTGCATGCGGCCGGCGGCGCTGAGCGGTGCGATTTCGATCCAGCGCACCCCGGCGATGCGGCGCACCGGCTGTGAATCCGCCAACACGATCGGGGTGGCGAGGAGCCCCCCGGGCGCTTCGAACGCGGCAGCCAGCGCCGTGCTCAGGTGCGGCTCGGCGAGCCCCGCTGCGTCGATGCATGGCACGCAATCGCCCAGCCGAACATCCCGCAGCCAGGCGTTGAAACGCTCTTGATTCAGCTCGCTCGTGAGCGGATATACGGCGGTGCGACCGCCGGTCAGCGCGGCGGCAACGAGCTGGCGATCCCCGGGATGGGAGCCGCAGAGGCCGACGGCGGCTGGTGAGTCACCCAGGGTCATCAGCTCTCGCGCTGTCGACGGCGCCAGTGTGAGCTCCGAGAGTGCAAGCGCGGGACGAGGGAGAATGCGCGGGCCGCGGAGCAGCTGATCAACCAGCTCGGGATCCACGATCAGGACGTCGTCACAACGCGGCGAGCTCCGACCGGCCTCGAGGATGAGCAGCCGCGCACGAAACAGCGCAGAATCGCCGTGGATTAGCCCGCGCAGCAAGAGGCATTCGCGCGCGTCCCGGCACAGAATGTCGAGCGCGAGGGAGAACGTGGGGCGCATTGCGTCGGCGCGACGATGCAACCACGCAAATACCTCGCCATAGCTGGGGACGAGCTCGGGGGCCAGCGCCAGTACAAACACAGCGAGCTCAGCTGCGTTGAGATCGAATCGCTGGCGCAGCGCGCCGATGGGAAGCCACCGAGCGGGAACGGCAGGGGACATGGCCGCGGGCGCCGACACGCCGGCGTCCATTCGCGCGGCCACGTGCACACGCTCCCACAGCGGCGGCTCATTGCCACCGGCACGAGGCCCATCGTGTTCGTCGCGGACCTCCGGCGGCCCCGCGTCAGCAACCGAATCGTCAGGACCAGGCTGCACGCGCGAACGGGCAACGGCTCGTCGCAACCAGGCCTGGACCACGTCGAGATAGGCGTGCAGCTGCTCGTGCGTATCTCCCAACAAGAGATCATCACCAGTGACGGAGGATGCCTTGTCATCGGCGTCCGCGCGCAATGCAGTCTGTTGCCTCATCCCGCTCATCTTCCGCGTTCGCCCGTACGACCACATTTCGATCCCGCCGAGAGCAAGACTGCCTCGGCGTGACATGCTGCAGTCAGCTCGCGTGCGCAACCTCCCGACGACCACATGTCGTAATTTCTAGTGCCGTACCTCGACTACGTCAACTGACTATTTTGCATTTTAATATTTTGTAGTTCAGGCCGAGATGGAACGATTCCGTTCCGTCCCGGAACAGTCGGAACGTTCCAGAACGGTCGCAGCGCGGTCGCGCTCTCGATGAGTGAGTTACTCGGACCTCCAGCGCGAAAGGCACGCAATGGAATCAGCACTCCCTGACCTCATCACCGCGTTCGGAGGCCGCGTCGCCGCAGTGGCATTTGTGGTGACGGAAGATTGTGGCATCCTCTGCCCCTACCGGATCAGCACTGCTATGCGCTGGGCACGCGCCGGTTTGCGCATCATGCTGCCGTCCAACGATGAAGATGGCTATCAAGCGCGAGAGCCCGACTGTCCCGAAGCGAGCTCGCCGTTCGCGCCAGCGGCCCGGGCCTCGGCTTCCAGCGTCCGAACGACCATCACGTCCTGTACCGCGGTTCGACGATCGGCAACCGGCGCGCGCCGTGGATCGGATGGTCGCCAAGGCCGGCCTGGTGCAGCGGCCCGCGATCCCCGGCGCCGCGGCGAGCGCCAACCCGCAGGCGACCGCGGCGCGTGGCACCGGTTGCGCGGGCGGCCGGCTGCCGTACCTGCAGCAGATCCAGGCCAGCTTCGGCCGCCACGACGTGTCGGGGGTCCAGGCGTTCACCGGAGGCGGCGCGGCGTCCGCCGCCGGCGAGCTCGGCGCGCAGGCATTCGCCTATGGCGGTCGCGTCGCGTTCGCAGCGCGTCCCGATCTCCACACCGCGGCCCACGAGGCGGCGCACGTGGTGCAGCAGCGCCGCGGCGCGCATTCGATGGACGGCATCGATCGCCCGGGGGACCGGTTCGAGCGCCACGCCGACTCGGTGGCCGACGCCGTGGCCGCCGGGCGCTCGGCCGAGGGACTGCTCGATGCGCTCGGCGATGCGCGCTCGACCGCGGCATCGGTCCAGCGCAAGACGAGCACCGAGCCTCGCGTCGCGGTCCACAGCTACGCCTATCGAGGCCGCCTCTATACCGTGGGTATGTCGGCGGGCGTTCACCTCCTGATCGGCATCGAGCTCGACGCGAACAACCAGGCGTACTTCACGTGGGCGAACTTTCGCACCAACGAGACATACGTCTCCAGCGCCGAGGTCTGGGACCAGATCTACGGGTTCTTCCACCGCACGCCACCGCCGCAGAACAACCTCGATCCGTGGCAGCGCTCCCGGGGGCCCCGGTACGCTGACCCCTACGCCGACGTGGCGGTGGCGCTCGGCTCGAGCGATCTGCACAAGCTCGTCAAGACGCCGGCGAAGGCGATCCTCGAGGCGCACGACAGCGGCAAGGTCACCTTGTCCGAGCGCGGCGTGCTCAGCGCCTACCAGGGCGTCGTGGAGAGCACCGCGCTGCGCTCCCTCGCCGACAACGAGAAGTCCGTCGATGCGCTGCTCGAACAGCGCGACCGCGTGAACAAGCTCGAGGAGTACGCCGTCCAGCTCAAGGAGGCGTCGGTCGTCCGCGACGAGCTCGTCAAGCGGCGCAACGAGCTTCGCAGCTCGCGGCCCGGTGCGCATGCGCCGGTCATCGGCCTGCCGAAGACCACCGGCACCCTCGTCGATCCGGGACGCCTGATGCAGATCGGCGCCGAGCTCCACGACCTCGAGGCCGCGCTGGCGTTCTGGTACGCGACGTTTCCCTTGCTCAAGCGCATCCAGACCAGCGAGCTGCGCGGCACACGCGTCGAGGCGGAGCTCCTCACGATCAAGGCCAACATCATCGCCACGCGCCAGCGCGTCCTCGATGCACGCACGGGCTCGGGCTCGCTCGATCTCATGGACCTCGACAACGTCCGCGAGACCGTCGCCGGCTCGCTGGGGCCCAGGACCAAGGCGGTCGTCGCGGCGGAGGACACACGGCGGGCCGCCGCGCAAACCAGCTCCTCGCGGGTCATGGCCGCGCTGAGTATTGGCCTGTTATTCCTGCCGGGCGGCGTCTTCCTCGAGGCGGCGATCGGCGTCGCGATCGCCGCCAGGGCGTGGAGAGAGGCCAGCATCATCGGGCAGGTGGCGAACACCTCGATGCACCCCGACGAGGGCCTGATGTCACAGGCGCGCGCCTCGGCCGCGGTGTGGCGACAGCAGCCCTGTCCATCGACGTCATCCGCCGGGGGCGCGCTCGTTGTCGCTGCCAGCCAACTCAACGCCGCGACCGCGAGCCTGTCAATCGACGTCATCCGCCGGAGCGTGCTCGCCTCCGGGGCGCCGCTGCTCGACCCATGCGGTCAACCTCACCGGCACGCAGCACCCCGAGTCGCACCGGCCCCGCCGCCTCCGCGTGCCGCGCATGAATCCGCATGGCCAGGCTCGCCGGCTCGTCGACCACCACGTCCGCGCCATACCCAAGCAGCCAGCGTTCCAGCTCCTCGGGCGCGCCGACCTCCATCTCCAGCAGGACCCCACCGTCGCCGGTGTCCGTCATCCGCGCCGTCGCGTGCCACCGCCGTTCTCGCACCTCCCCCGCCACGTGCGACGAGAACCGCAGTGCCACCTGCTCGGTCGTCGATCGCGCCCACAGTCGAAACGCCTTGCTCATCGCCGTGACCGCGTCTCGCCGCGGCGCGAACATCTCCTCCGTAGGCTGCGCCTGCACGATCCGGTGCACCGCAAACGTCCGCAACGCCTCGCGCGCGCGGCACCATGCGACGAGGTACAACGCCTCCCCGGCGGGCTCCCAGTGCACGAACGCGGGCTCGACGACCCGCTCACTCTCGGTGCCATCGGCCTTGCGATACTGCAGCTGCAGCGCCCGCCGCGCACGGATCGCATCGCGGATCGTATCGAGCACCACCCGGTGGAGCCCGTAGTCGATCGCCCCTGCAGCGCGCGGCAGAAACCAGCTGTCGTCGCCCAGCGCGAGCGCCGGCTGGTGACCGGGCGTGGACAGCTTGCCCCACAAGCTATCGAGCGCGCGCCCGACGATCGTCTCCTTCAGCCCCGGCGCGAGCTGACGCGCCACGAACAACGCCAGCAACTCATCACGCTTCACGTCCACCGTGCCCGCCGGCATCCAGTGCTCGGGGACCCCGTACCAGCCCTGCTCCGCGTGCTCGACGGGCACCCCGGCATCCCGTAACGTCTCGATGTCGCGATATGTCGATCGCCAGTGCCACCCTCGCCGCTCGGCGAACTGCCGCAAGTTGATGCCCCGCCTGGCGCGTGCCATCGCGACCAGCAAAGCGATACACCGGACGACCTGGGCTTCCTTCGAGCGATTGTCGACGGCCACGTGATTCCGTAGAAAACTGACAGTCGACCGGTCTGCTCTTCAGCCGACCGGCGCAGCTGGCGGGTAGAGCCGCTCCTCCACGCGCTGGCGGTACGGATCGATCGGGCGCAGGTG
>Ga0307509_10001440_pt1 | contig 40177 bp, 38 predicted proteins | sample 10_EM_MG_FD_202245 | JGI IMG/M metagenome (GOLD analysis project Ga0307509, IMG submission 202245) | Populus trichocarpa ectomycorrhiza microbial communities from riparian zone in the Pacific Northwest, United States - 10_EM | ecosystem: Host-associated > Plants > Roots > Unclassified | place...
CCGTCCCCGTCCCCACCATCATCCCCACCCATCTCAGGCAGAGCATCAAAAACCTCAGCCCACTTCCGCAAAGACCACTTCTCGCGCAAGCTAACCGGCAGCACCCATTCCCGCTTCGTGCCCTCCGGTGGAATCCCCGAGATCAGTGGTCGCGGGAGGCTCGGCGACGTGTGGGTCGAGAGGGAGTGCCAGTCGGCTTGGTGTTGGAGGTTTGTGTGAACGATTTGTAGGAGGTGGTGGAGGTATTGGGGGTGTGAACCAGTCGGGGTGGTGGCTTCGGCGGCCGACATTTTGGTTGTTGTGGTGTTGTTTGTTGGTTTATTGGTTGGGATTCTTAGAAAGGAGGGTGGTGGCTCAACCTTAGGAGTGCGCTTGGATCGCCAAGGGTCATCGGGCCGCACTCGAAATTTCGCTTGGGTAGATGCTGGGTGAAAGATTTTGGGTCCCAAAAGTATCAATTATCGTGACCCAGGAAATGAAAAAAGCGGGGCTCTTCACAGTGTCCAAGAGCCCGTCTAGCGGTGGGTGGGGTACACGGTGGACAACCAAGGCAGGAGTTTGACCATGGTTCGATACAAAGAAAACCAGTTTGCGAGATCATTGATACATTTCTAACCACTTAAAATCTTCCTCCTAACCATCCCACAAAGGCTCTCAAAAAGGACGCAATCAACCCCCCTCGTCCACCTGATTCTCACCTTTACGCTTTGATCTTCCTTCCCCGTCACTCCAACCCGAAAGCCTAAAGCAACTCCACTACTAATTCCCTCTATTTCCAATCCCCTAGCTTTCGCCCTTCGAGCAGCCCTTGACCATACATTTCCCCTCACACCTCCCCACCCCGCACTCACCGATGGGTCCCACACCCACTCTCCGGATCCAACCCCAATCTCCGCAGCAAGCGTGTTATCAACGGCCTCACCAACACTCATCAGGTTGTCTGCAGCATCAAACTCAAACTCGGTGGGAAACGGCATCAACCCTCTCAACTGTGAGGTCTCGTAGCGCACAGCAGCCAGACAAGGCCTCCTATCACCAAAGTTCCATGCAACTCCCCACCGCCGCGTAGAGCCCTGCTTGAATTCCGTGATTGCGTAGTTTTGTGTATGCAGCTTTATCACTGGCACTAGTGATTCTACAGAACTGTGTTTTCCAAGCATGCTGGTGTACCAGGTGTTTCTGAAACCGGGGTTTGAGCGGAGTTGGAGGGACTGATCAAGCATTAAGGTTACGAAGGAGGCTTCGCCGCCGGGGTAGACCATTTCAGTGGTGGTGCCAGTGCAGGCCTGGGGCATTAGTTACGGAATGTCAGTAGTGGGTGTGGGCAATTGAGAAGATACCGATGAGGGTGGTAAGTTCTTCTGCTTGGCGGAGTTGAACATGTCGTCTACGGAGGTGTAAAACGGAGGGTTACACATTGTGAAATCAAGCCTAAGCTATCCACTATTAGCATATCAATCACTTACTCACGGATAGGGCGGTAATGCTTCTCAATCCCCAATTTCTCGACCGGGAAGATATCATCATCAGGAGAATTATCAAAAACCGTGATCCTCTCATCTAAGTCTCCAACCTTCTCCCTATTCCTCTCGATATTCTCCCTAGCATACTCAAGTGACTTCCCGTCGATGTCTAACCCGTCAGCCAGAAACACGCACTCCCACGCCAAACCTCCGGAACAGCCAAACACGCAAACCTGTAGCAACAAATTTCCAATTATTCCGTAGCGCACACCCAAGGAGTGGGTATATACAACTCGCACCAGTACCCCTATTACACGCAACTCAGCACGCCCTCGTAGGATTCCGAGAAGTGGGAACAGCATACACATCCAACCCCACAACCTCGCGTGTAGGCTCAGGCTCATCGTTTTCGAGATTACCGGTGGAATCAAGTAAATCTTGAATCCAAAGGACATAGTTCAACCTAAACCTCCGCTCAAACATTCAATAAAAAGCCCACACACACACACACACCATTACCAGAACAGTGAGAGTTCCAGACCTATTTGGCACAGTAGGGCACAGCCGATCCCCCGGGAGCACAAGGTTCAACCCAAAGTCTCGATAAAGAAGGCATTTTGTAAGCTCCCTGATAAGTATAATAAGCCTTTGAACTAGATGCTATAAGAAAGCCGGTACACACCGAACAGCGTCCGGGTCTTTAAAGTTGATATTCGAGCTCGTATCGAGGCTGCTCACACCATACATATAAAGTTAGAGTTAAGCACCACATTGTGTTGTTCTTTGGGTCATGACCAGGCATACTATCTCGCCAAAGAAGGGTAATCCCTTGCTAATCGTCCAAAGTCGACAAATTCTCGATAAATACTGCGGGGGTGCATGCCGTGCCGTATAGTGGTGATGGATATAAGACTTGTGTGGGGTGCGTGGGGGGGAACCGTGATGTTGTTGCACCCGCCAAAAGTGCTAAAATGACGTTGAAACAAAGCTTGAGCCACAAAGTCTCACCCTAAAACCGCGGCTCAAATGGTGGTTTAAGGTGCTCGAGTGCAGCACAAGAAAACCACCAACCATGTCTGCCACAACTATACTCTCGAAACAGCCATTATTCTCAACATTGTGGCGGGGCTTGTTCCAGTCACCTGGGAGTCGATGTCTGAATACGGTGGCTAGACGACCAGACCGGCCGTTTCATATGGCTGTTATAGGAGCTGGACCGGCCGGATTTTACACTGCGTATCGGGTCCTAAGCAAACTTGCCAATGCGAAGGTAGATATGTACGAGTCATTGCCAACGCCGTACGGCCTTGTCAGGTTCGGTGTTGCACCAGATCACCCCGAAGTCAAGGTTCCCTCTTCCCCCTCCCTAACTTTCACTCACTTACCACCACTACCGCTAATTACTCACTACACAAAAAAACGCCCCAGAACTGTCAAGACAAATTCAACGAGGTCGCCCAAGACCCACGCTTCACGTACATCGGAAACACCCCAATCGGCACATCCTGGCCGCACCCGCCGCACCGCAGCCTCCCACTAACCGCCCTGGGCCCCCACTACGACGCCCTCCTCCTCTCGTACGGCGCTTCCAAAGACCGCATACTCGCAATCCCCGGCGAGGACACATTAGCGGGCGTGTACTCTGCCCGGGCGTTCGTCGGTTGGTACAATGGCCTCCCGGAGTACCGCCACCTGAAGCCAAACCTGCACCTAGCAGAGGAGGCGACAGTGATTGGACAGGGAAATGTTGCGCTGGACGTGGCGAGGATGTTACTCTCGCCGGTGGACGATTTGAGGACGACGGATATCACCGAGTATGCTCTCGAGGAGCTGAGCAGGAGCAGGGTCAGGCGGGTCAGGGTTGTGGGCAGGAGGGGGCTATTACAGGCAGCGTTCACGGTGAAGGAGTTGAGGGAACTCTTATCTCTGCAGGGAGTCGGGTTTCACCCCGTGCACCCTTCGCTGCTCCCTGAGGACCTGAATTCTTTCCCGAGGGCGCAGAAGCGGATGATGCAAGTCCTACAGAAGGGCCCGAAGACACAGCTGACTGACCCAGAGAAGTCGTGGGAGTTATGCTTCCTACGCTCGCCAAAGGTGTTTGTCCCAGCAGCGAGTGACCCAGCTCGCATTGGAGCGATAGAATTCGAAAAGAATAGGCTGGAGGAACCAATGTTCTCCCCCAGCTCCAACGCCATCGGCACCGGCGAGATAGAGACTCTCTCTACAGATCTAGCGTTCAGAAGCATCGGCTATCTGAGCGAACAAATCCCTGGGTTTGAAGACTTTGGGATTCCCTTTAACGAGAAGCGCGGATTAGTTCCCAACGAGGATGGCCGCGTCGTTAAACCCCTTGACCCAAAAACTGGGGATCCGGCCGTCCCCGTGCCCGGAGTCTACGCCAGCGGATGGGTCAAACGTGGGCCTACGGGTGTCATTGCTAGTACTATGTACGATGCCTTCGACACTGGCGATAGGATCGTCAGTGACTGGACAGGTGGGGAGGTGGAGTTTCTGGGGTTTGGCGGGAAAGAGGAGAAGCTTGGCTGGGAGGCTGTCAGGAATGAAGTTACGAGCCGGGGGATGAGGCCCATTAGCTGGGCGCAATGGATGAAAATTGATGAGGCGGAGAAGGAGCGCGGGGCGAGGTTTGGGAAGGGGAGGGAGAAGTTTACGAGTGAGGAAGAAATGCTCGCCGTTTTGGAGTAATAGACGGAAGAGCGGAGGTTAATAATTGTGTAGATAGTTATGGGATACCATAGACGCAAAGAGGGAATGGATACAATAATGTGCATATTTTAAAACTGGCCGGAGATCCGTCGCACACCATGATACTAGGATTTTATCTAAACCCTCACTTATACAAAATTCCATCAACCATCTCCGCAATCGCCAGCGAAGAGGTAAGTCCTATTCAACAATCAGCACCCACTCTCTCTAGAGAATCACATATGGATAGGTGTGCAAAACCCACCAGGACTCTCAATCCCTAGTAGATTCACAAATCCACTGTACCCCTCCTCCTCCCGAATAACAAAGTCCACTTGCCCAACCCCGCCTAGTCCTTCGGGCACCATCTTGGGCCTGATCCCACAATAATCGGGTGCGAGCGCGGCCTCCTGCAGCCCAGGCAAATAAGTCTTTATAGCGAAAATCGCCGCGGCTACCCTACTTTCGCTGGGTACTAGGTTACTCGGATCCGGCACCCACTCAACGTCGGGCCCGAACCTGACGCGTCCAGCCATATCCAAGGTCAAATGGGTGCCGAGCCCAGCAAAGCCCTTGACCGGCGCGGGGTACAGCAAGGTCCCGACCTTGGGTGTAGAAGCGGAATAGGAGAAGTACGTCCCCTTGCAAAAGTAGGCCTGCAATAACCTCTCCGGATGACTCCGCAAGAGCATGTTCGAAATGTCAATAGCGGATAAACCCGCTGCGTTAACCAGCACATCCGCAGAAATGCTAAACTCCCCACCACCACCACCGCCCTGCCCATCACCGTCCACGGTTACTCTATACCCCATCTCCCCGCCGGACCCAATCGTCTGGACGTCGACTACACGCGCACCCTTGGCAAGGTCACCACCGGCATTTTCGAAATCCCCATGCAGGAACGTCATCAGTGCGTGCGAGTCTACGATGCCGGTAAGCGGTGACTCGAGAACCCCGGCTTCTGCCCGGACAGCGGGTTCCCGCGACCGTGCTTGCTGGGATGTAAGCCATTTCGTAGGGATAGAGAGAGCGCGGGCGTGATCGTGCAAGCGCTCAAGGGATTCAAGTTGGTTGGGGTCTTGCGCCAGTATCCATTTACCGGTGCGCCTGTGGGGGATGCGGTGTTTTTCGCAGAGGGCGTAGAGTAGGGCGTTGCCAGTCCTGCAGAGCCTAGTCTTGTGGCTGTTGGGTGGGTAGTAGAGGCCCGCGTGGATCACCTAGAGACAGATTAGCAGGGTGAGAAGGTGGGAGGGGGAGGGAGGAAAAACCTCGGAATTCCTAGATGAAGTCTCTGTACCAATTGCGTTGTGCCGCTCAAGTAATAGCGTACTCGTCCCTGGCCTTTTGGACAATTGTCTGGCGATAGCTAAGCCCACAACTCCTCCTCCTATCACCTATATATCTCCCCACACTCCCCCACCCCCCCCAACTTGAAAATTAGCCAAACCCGAAAGCTTGTTATTATCGAAATATTTCTCTCCTCCCCTACTTACACAATGCGTAAAATCATTCCTAACGGGCCTCTGCTTCACCGTCGCCGTGGACGCAAAAAATCTTTTCGATATCCTAAGAAACATTCTTGCATAAAACACCGGTTCCCAAGTTTTCTTTTATATATATAATACGATGCTAGTAGTAGGGCTGTGGTTTTACCGGTCTGAGGAGGTAGGAGGGAAGTAAGTAATGAAGGAAGAACCCCCGCCTTCCGGAAACTCGAGTATTGCTTGTTTGTTTGTTTGTTTGTTTATTCGTTTGGGCACGGTAGCGCCGTGGGTTACCGGCACTCGTAGAGACTCCTTTGTCAAGTGCCGGGAGAGGCTTGCTATTCACGAGCTACAGTCTCCGCCGTTGCCTGCGACGAAACTGAGGGGATGATGAACAGGGATCAATTACCAGTGCATGTGGCCTCTTGTAACCCTAACCTTGACAATTTGCTTTTTCTAACCACCAAATGCTGGCACCTCTATTCGTCACAAGCCCATAGGTATCGCTAGGAAGTCCAGAGCTTCACCCTTTGGGATTAAAGGGAGAAAGCAAAGCGAAAAGATTCTCTTTCAGTTCTCTGTTAAGAGGAATAAAAGAAAAACCAAACTTCCTAAGGGAGCCAACTCCAACGCCCTAGCGAGATCCTTAATTTTTACGGTAGGGTTAAGGTAGTATGGAAAAAGAGCATTCTTAAATACAGGATCCAGGCACCCTTGCCGTAACCCATGCCGTGGCCACTTGCGCGCATATAGTAGCAGTGGGAAGTGGGTAGATCCGGACCGACGCAGGTTCCGCTTGCAGAGCGAGTGACGGAGGGTGACGCCCTTGCGAATGAACACTGAGCAGTGAGCACAACTAGCGCGGACCCCCGGGGATCCGAAAGTATCATAACCCGCCCCATTACAGCTGCCCTTGCTCCTACGGCCCAATGACACCCACCTCCAGGTAATGTAGAAACCCCGCAGAGCTCTGCAGACTCCATTTTCCCCTCACATCCTCCCAGCCTTTCAGTCTTGTATAGACGCTTCATCGTTTGGAGGCGGGGAAGGGGGTGGAAGGAAGGAAGGAGTGTATCATAATAGATCTAATGGGATCTCCCAGATCACTTCATTTGTCTTTCTTTTCATCGAGTGCGGCCGTGTCAGCAAAGTTCTCATACTCTATATCGTGCCTCAAAAGCAATGCCCCCCAATAACGGAGAAACCAGATCATGTTGGATGTGTTTTTCTGATATGCTTCTAGGGACATGGCACGATAAGCTTTTATCACGATTTATCCCAAGCGGTAAAAACACGGGGCTAGCAAAGCATTCCCAAGCGCCCTCAGCACTTGGAAGTGCATGGGAGCTGTTTTTTTTATAATTGTTCGTAAAATACAGGAATGTCCCTGGCAGACGCCAGATGTTCTGGAAGATCCAAAAGAAACTTGAAACCTCCTCAAAAATAAGATAAAAATAAAAGCATGTAAAATTCATGATCAGGAACCTTGGCCAAAATAGCCAACCTGAATCCGAGATGCGAATTGGTATGATATCACTTATAAAAGGGGAGCTCTTCAACTTCATAGAGATATCTGTCAAAATTCAATATTCTGCAATGAGAGAGGAAATCTTTTAAACAGGCTTTGCCTTCTTCTTCTATTTGTCCTTTCCCGGTGCCAACTTCGCTCCGATATTGGCAATCGCAGTTAGAGGTTACCCCCCCCCCCCCGTCTTGCCAAGTCCAGGGTAACAGTCTGCGTGCTAGAAAGTTTGGGGGAGCAGAAGGCATACAGGGGATTACGATAATCCCATTCTATAGAACATATCTCGCTTCAAACCTTCTCTCACACTCAGGTAAGCACCACTTGCGTCTTCTATTACGTTATTAAGAAGCCCGCCCTAGAACGATGCGATTCGGCAAGAATGTTTGGGCTCGCCGGGAGTGCTGAGTCATCCGAGCAGCGGGAGGATGGAAAGTCGGACATCCTCATTGCCGAATCTGACCTTAGCGTTCCTAGGTGCGAATTTGACTGTTTCAAGGGATAGGTGGGGGGGATCAACCCGCCGGCAAGGGTAGAAGAAGTCGCATTTTACCGTTGGGTTGGAGGGTTGTGCCATGGGGAATTTTGATCGTGATTGGAGGGGATCAATCACGTACTGACATTCTATGCCCTTGTATTTTAATTTGCCGGTACTCGAGTACAGTACTCGCGACAGGGGTAAAGTATTGGAACAAACATGGGGGCGAATGTCTGTGCGATGAACAAAAAAAAGAGTGCGGTTATTTTCCCTTTTAGGTATCTTGGGATATGAATAAAGGGAATTTCGCATGGCCATCTCGACCCCAGTTTGTTCCAATACTTTACCCCTGTCGCGAGTACTCACGTAGCTGGCATTGGCTCACGAGTGATGCGGAGGGTCATTGGCCACCCCCCCCGGATGACCAAAGTTACACAAAGGTCTTATTGTTATCGGATGATGACAGCACACGGCTTTTTCCATGCTGTTCAGTAACAATATCATACACGTGCTAGTCCCCATACGATAGCGATAATAACGAACAATCACAAACATATTTTGTGTACTTTCACAAAGCTACAGGCTAGGCAGAACGGAGGGGAGAAGAGGAGTTTATTGCTATCTTCTACAAAAAAATAGAGATCAATCGAGCCTACCATAACCAGGAAGTTACCACAGAAAACTGGGGAAAAAAAGCACGGCAACAGGAACACCGCTGTGGATAAATAGGTATTGGAGGGGTGGAACGGGAAAAAGCCGGAACAAAAAAAAGAGACAGGAGTGAAAAGATAAAAATAGACTCAACAGGATAATAAATGAAGACAGCAGTAGTAGCCACACCACTCGCCCATTCATCGTATACCTAAGAAGTAGTTCCACCCGGTGACGCAACATCGCTCCCAGCAGTGGACGACTTAGAGCTAAGTTCTGAAACCTGTCTTTCAAGCTCTCTAATCCTCCTCTTCAGCATTTCATTCTCTCTCGTGAGCATCTGCGCCTCCGCAATGTAAAATCCCATATCGCTATGTGAAGACCCAAGCCAAGGCACACTGGCAGAGGTGTCACTAGCATTATCCGGAATGAAGCTCCCAGCCGGGAAACTAGGACTAGATGTCGACGTAGTCGTAGAAGTCCTGGAGCCCGACCTCCTCCTCCTGCCCCTGCTCGCAGAAGTGGTTGAATTCTCCCGGGATAAACGTCCACTACGACTATATGCCGAGACCGGCGACAGCGCTCGCCCACCACCCACGGCAACGCCAAGAGTAGAGTTCGAATCAATGGTTGCGGCAGTGGAGCAGTTATCATCTATAACACTACTCCCCGAACCCTGATTTAGAGACTGCTGCTGGAGTTGCTGTAGACGGATCATGTTTAGCAATCTGTTGACCTGTGCTTCCTGCTCCGTCTCGAGTTCCTGGTGGAGTTCAGCAAATGCAGCAGCCTCCTGGGCGGTTTGTTGACGAGGCAGACGCTGTGGGAGGGATTGATCGACCGAGGATGGCGAGAAGATTGAGGAAGAGGGGCGGCGAGATGACGAGGAACCGATTGAGAGGGAAGACGAGGGGCGGCGGGAGGAGATTGACGGGTGGTGCTGAGGAGGATAATGGTGGAGGTTTGATGAGGAGGCGCGGGGGGAAGGAGTGGTTGGGCGGGAGGTTTGGAAGATTGGCGAGGGGAGGGGAGAGGGAGCTTCTGTTGAGGTGCGGGGCATTATGGTTGTGGTTGTGGTTGCCGGTCCGGTAGTGGTTATGGGAGGAGAGGTAGAAGTGGGGGTGGTGGTGGAGGTAGATTGTATGGCGGGAGGGGAAGTAGCAGTAGTGGTAGTGGCTGCAGCGGCTTCGAGTTTGTTGACATCCGGCATCTTTGCTGAGTTTGTTATTGTTGTTTTTGGAAGCTCACAGAAGTTGTTGTGAAAGCTTGGGGGAGAAGAAGAAGAAGGCGGGGTGGTGGAGAAGAGTAGGAGTCAGGCACGTAGGCACATAGGCAGACCAAGCAGGGGCCGCGGGTTCTAGAGCTTTGGCATCATATCAGATCAGATAAGGGTGTTGTCGTAGTAGTAATAGAGACACCAAAGGTTTGACAAACCACCACTCAGCTTACCTGATGACTACCACCCAAAAGCAGACGGAAATAGAGCAGAATATTATATCATACTATTATAATATTATCATAGCAATACTCCAGCAGATCAATCCCACTTCGAAAAGGGTAATCGCAGCAAGCCCTGCAATATCCACTTGTTGACACTTAACTTACTAGTACGGATATCCTTCCTTGCGCTGGAGAATCGGTACGGTGCGAGACAGTCGCTTCTACAAAGTTCCCAGTCCTTCCAAGTACTGCCACCAGCCCTGGGAAACACTTAGCTTGCCCTCTCCCTTTCCACTATGCAGTAGAACGAATTAGCACAAGGTCTATAATGCTCCTAGAGGGGTACCTGAAAGCTGTTATCTAAGAGGCTCCTGTTGTTTTTTCTTGCTATTAATGAGTATTGTTCTTCAGGTACAAGGTGGGATATGAGAACTCTAAGGGCTGGGTACAGTCCGGAAAAGTTGCAAATCAACACTCCTCTTAATTCACACCCGCTGATTAAGCAGATAATAGCTTTCTATTTTAGGTTAGATTGGCAATAGATAGAGAGAAGACAGACAAATAGCAATGTATTACTCCATTGGGTGTAGTGGCGCCAAGATGTATCTGTGTACTCGAGTACAGTTAGCTTAAATCGTGTTAATTTGGACTCCGGAGCGCAAGAAATTTAAAGAGCGTGGAAACACCTGTGGAGTGGATCCTGAGCAGGGATATCAAATTTCTGAGCTAATTTTAAACTAGTAGAGCCCCTACCGTAGACAGGACCAACAGCCAATTGAGGGATTCCCTGCTTGGGTGTTCACCTGCTCACCCCCCGAAGATCCATCCACCATGCAAACAACAAAACTTTGAATCGCCCTGGCATCACAGCAAGTGGGGATTCCTTCAGATGCTTTCTATCACCCTCTAGACAATCATAAAGTAGACACTTTTACAGGAGCTTTGGAGCTTAGGGGCTGTGGTTGTTGAACTAAGAGAGTTTGTATGTATCATAATATTATCATACTTGACCGCAATTGGGGTCAACCTTGTATTGTCCGGCGCCATACCGGTACACTCGGTTCACGTACTCAACATACCCCATCAGCCGACTTTACGGCACTAAACGACCTGGTTTTCCGAGATTTAGATCTTTTAATGTTTACTTGTAGAGTGATAACACAGGTCTGCAGCATACCACGATGGCAAAAGCGGCCAGGCACTTCACGGCAGGAGGAGTGCCGAATTTTGACCAAAAATACCTCTTTGGAAACCTGTAATGACTTTCCCCTACACCTTCCTCTTCCTGCCCGTACCTCCGGATCTGCACCTTTGCTGCCTGAGCGCGTATGTGCCCTTGCGACATGAGGAATATCGGTAACCCAGGACGGTCCCTGGTTTTAATAGTGAGGAAGTTGTGGTTTGGTTCACGATGCAGGAACTGTGCATCAGCAGTTGGCGGTAAAAGGGGGGGGGGCAATTGAGTAGAATTTTTTTTTGATGCGAAAGAAAAAGGAAAGTGTGGGGGGGAAGAAAAGAAGGAAAGGACAGGATTTGGCGTTCAACGTCCCGTTTTTGACCCTCCAATATTCAGGAGAAACAGGATCATTCACGGATCGAGTATCATCAATTTAAACCAGCCCATCCCAATGGGATGGATGGTCGAAGGGAAGTTTTTTTTTGTTTCTTTTCTTTTTTTGTGTATAATCAGAAGGTAATAATTTGACGTCCATTTCGGCAGCTAGAAATAATTTTTCAATGAGATACGGTTCCATCCATGGGTGGCCGAATAGCAGTATCAGATGCCAAACGAGCTTATTACGATCAACCTACAGTGAAGTGCGATGGGATAGGATACCGGCACAGTGCTCGAGTGCATTGCTTCGCCGTAATCTTGCACTGAAATGAAAGATACTCGAGTAAAAGTTGCCGGTCTGGAAGTACCCGGAAACAGGGGGTCATGAATTCGGATGGGAGCTCAGATAGGCGAAGATTTTTCGCCATACTCGAGCACACAGATGTTTTGCAAACCATCGTTTCGGCCACCCCTTGCCCACCACGAGCACTAGTATGTTTAAAATACCCTTTCCTCCTACCCCATAACTCCAGTCTCTTCCCTGCTTCCCCACCTACCGCGCATAAGCAGAGGGCCGCTAAAATGTCGCCTTGTGTTGCGTTCAATCGACACTTTTCTTCATGTACCGATACTTGTATCATGCCACGAAAAATGCGGTAAGGCTGGGAGGAGTATTCTAAAAGCGACACCCCTTGAAAAAGCGCGGGCCTCGGGGAATAAGAAGCCACGAGTTGCGGACACTACGAAAAAGCCCCCACGCTACACCCAGCCACGTTGGTACTCGGGGCAAGGATAAAGTATTGGGACTTTGAGGTTTTGTATGGGAGTGAATCAGTGGCAGAGTTGCGCTCAGATAACATGCTGTCCCAATACTTTACCCCTGCTCCAAGTACAAGTACTAGTGCCTACCCTACAGGTACGCCCCACAGCGGTCTTGGCTTGAAAGAGCGAGCTTCTCGGGTAAAACGTTGTGAATTCGAGCGATGGGTAGCGGATGGTGTGCCGCACTGCTGGGAACTTTGAACGGGGGTTTGGCCCCCGTCGTTGCAGCTCAAGGATATATGCGGCTAGCCGGTTTCCCCCAACGGGAAGAGATAAAAGGTCCAGACCAAGAAGAGTTAGTCCGGTATCACACAATTGCACCCCGGTGTCCCAAACGGTCAGAATCCTGAGTGGCCCGTCCGGGACAACAAAATTTCCGGCAGGGGAAATGGTGGACAAAATCTTCTTTGAAAACGAATCGGAAATCGAGCGACAATTGAGCAAGTGATACTAGCCACTGCCCCATACACAAGGTATAAATGAGGGCAGAGCAGCAAATAAAAGCCACGATGAATGAACTGAGGGTTTCAATGAGCAGTCTGATAAGTTAGTGCTCAATGTGCACTTACTGCAACCTCCCCGGGTCAGAAACATCCACACTTGTAAGAAGAGTAGACCAGCTGGTCCCCTCGGACTATTGACCACGCTTTTGTGATGTCACCTTTTGCGCCAGAGATTTTTAAATTTCCATCGGATCCGAAAGCGCCCAAAAATCTGGGACTGTGAAGTGCACAAGTCCCTGGACAAATCTTGAAATATCGTCCGGGATAGCGAGGAATCGGCCGAGCGAGGTGCTGGACAACGAGGTGCGACTTGTACCGGGGATCTCGACTTTCTCACGCACGGCCCGTTGCACTCTGTTTATTTTGCGCACCTTTTTTTTTTGTCGTTTCTTTTTTTGTGTGGTGGCAGGAGTTCATGTTCCTGCTTCTTTTTTCCCCTGTTCCTGTGCCCGTTTTGGTGGTTGCATGAGATGAGCTTCAGCACTAGTGAGCTCCGAGCGCGGCGTACGCGGGCAAGAGAAAAGAAAAGTGTCATAACTGTTGGAGACCGGGCCACAAACCAGCTTACGGAGGTACTGTACCAGGCTACCAGTACCAGCGTCCTCGTGAAAGTACTCGAGTACGATGCAGCGAGCGAGCGGGGGCAAAACGTGCCCACTGCTTTCGCAACATAAGGAGACGAGATGCGTAGGCAATGGAGAGAGTATGAGAAACTAGTGCCATGTGGACCAATAGACCATAGACATCGTCCGCCCACCTTTGGTGATATTTTAACTATGCCCTGCTCTGGGTTACCGATGCCGGTGGCATAGGCAAGAACAGGGCCAGCGTTCAAGAGCAGAAATATCTGATAGGAGGTTGAAGAATGGGAAACGGGGAGCATCCGCCCACTGAATTGGCCCCAGCGAGAAACAAAATAAAACAAACAATTTGGTCTACTACAACGAACCTTTCCTAATTGCATCTCCTCCCATGGGCTTCATTTATTGTCCTCCTGTCCAATACCAGCAGCCAGTAGCAATTGGGCAAGTCCATACCACTTGCCATCGCACAAAATCACTATTTTACAAATCACTTACTTTACTAGCCGGGCTCTTCCTCTCTCAAGGCGCCGTACTCGGTATCACGGTATTCTTCATCATCTAACAGCATCATCCCATACGACTTTACTGTTGGTGGGGGAGTCCTTGCTATCATGAGCCATGGGTTGCTAGCATCCCCCAACAACCGTTCGCTCCTCCTTCTCTACTCGAGCATCATACCATACTATACACCCTAGCTTAGGCCAGGCCCCCTTTCGCTCCCGGTACTAGAGTGCTCCCCCAAACATCGCCTCCGTCTTTTCTTTCTTTTTATTTTTGCTTTTTTATTTTTATCTTATTTTATTTTTTATTAAATTTTCTTACTTTCTTGCCCATTCTGTTTCTCCCCTTGTTCATCCTCTACACTCATAGAGACCCCTTCACCCCCCCCTCCTTCCCTTCTTGTTCTTGTTTCTGACCTCACTCATGTCCTTGTCAATCCTTACTCTCGGCCTCTATCACCTTTCACTCTTTTGATTTCTTGCTTTCCTCTCGCCCGGGGTTCCTACACATATCTCCCCTTACTCTTCCTTTATCCGATACACCGGAGTCGAGTACTCTATTGCCTCTCCGGCTTCTGCATTCCCGGTTGGATGCCCGATGGTTGAACGTGGCAATGGATCGAAATCTACGGGAACCAGCGCGCATGTGGTCGATAACTCACCAACCCGTGCATTTTTCATGGCTACCCCTCCGCTGGCCCCTCTCGTTGTGGGCTTTGAGAATTCCAGGGCTCTAAATACCCCAAGGCAACAGAAGGGTTTCTTTTCGCTGTTCTCGCGTTTTGGTGGGAAAAACAAGTCTTTATCTAATATCATCACAAAGCCTGAGGCATTCACTAGACCTGCTGAAAGTAATAGAGCTTCCCTCCCAAATACACCACTTACACCTTCGATGAAGCACTCTTTATCCCTTCCGGTATTTAGCACTTCCCCAACAAACGATCACTCTCCTTCCTTATCTTCTCAGAAATCATGGGAACCTGTTCCTCTCAGCGATGCTTTCACCCAAGCCATTCGAATGTCTTCCCTCTCAGCCTCCTCTCTTTCAATGGAAACTCTAATCAGACGGAACTCTGAGCGCTGCAAGAGCCCAAAAGACAGGCGTGGTCGCATTCTTCACCGAAGCCATACTTCTACCAGGTCTGTGGATTTGGATTGGACACGCAAGACTTTTGTGCTGATCGAGGGATTTCTCCTTCAATATTCTGGGAACGGCCCTCACGATCGAAGCCCGGAGAAGACGCTACCGCTAACGCCAACTTCCATTGCATTTGCAAGCGATGTCATTCCTGGTAGGCCTTGGGTATTACAGGTTTATCGGAGCGCTGGCCCCGATGGTGCCTTATTGCCTGAACGAAAAGGTTCCTTCTTGTCCAAGATTGCGTTCAAGGGTCCTGCAAAGAATACTGCGGCATCTCTCTTGCTAGTTTTTGATGGAGCGGAGGAAATGGACGCTTGGATGGGGTCTATAAGGGCCGAGGCTATCAGGCTTGGGGGAGGAACTGTGAACAAGTCGATAAACGAAGTCGTCAGTGGTATACAGGAGGAGGAAGAGGGTGAAGAACAGGATGACCCTCGCCACTCTAGGAGATTTGTTATCGATCCCGCGGCGAGCTCGTTCAAGAACGAAATTGTATCGGATGGAAATGCCTCGAAACGGACTTCCACGTATTATCGGTCTTCCTTAGATGCGGGGAGGTCGTTTACAACAACAGTATCCGGGGATCACATTCTCTTAGAACATCTTCGCGGGTCTAGGCTTTCTCTCAGCTCTGCCCGTGGTGCCAAAGTTCCTACCGTTTCGCCAGACACAAGTCCCGAAAGATCCTCAAGAGAACGGAACAAGCGATCTTCTCTAGCTCTATCGGCTCGATCGCGCTCATCAATGGAGCTGAAACCGCCCTCCCAGAGGCCACTGTCGGTTATAGACCGTGACGGTAACCTGTACCGGATCCCACGGACACCTTCGCCGTCTGCCCCCAATTTTTCCCTCCCTATTCCTCTTTCCAATGGCCATCCCCAGATGGGAAGCAGACGTTCGACCCTCTCGACGACCCCCCCTGGAGCAATACCCCCGATGCCTACCCCGCCCGTTTCCACTCGGCCAAGTTTATCTGCGATGTCCACAGTCGGCGCCCTCTCAGAAATATCACACCTACGGACGCGGCCACGCCAATCCCAGTCCAACCCCCCGTCTCCGTCCGTAATCGCATCGCCCAAGGCAAAATCGACGCCTATACCTGTGAGGCCACAACGCCCAGCGTCCATGTTTGATCCTCGGTCCTCGCCGCCCTCCGAGATACAGAATCTTTCAAAATCACCTCCATCAATTAAGAAGCACCATCTACAAGCCGGAATTGTGGTGCCGCCCCGCAGCAGGTCTCTCCGCAGAAAATCCATGACTGCCATTGGACCGCCTGGAACTGAGGTTGCGGGGCCACCACTACACCCACCTCCCTCCATTCCCCTACCTAGATTGCCACCTAATGGGAGTGACTCTATGCACTCTTCTTCCATGCCTTCATCACATTATCGAAAGCTTCCGCCCCCGCCCAGTCCTAATACCCCAAAGAGTAAATCTTTGGGGAACAGGCATTCATTTCATGGCGTTCGCCAAGAGAGATACGTTTAATGTCCTAATATTTATGTCACGTCCTGTTTTTTCCGCATTTCATTTGTTAATTCCATTTTTCGCAGCATCTTCCTTCTACCGGTACCTGTGCGGACTTTGGGGCTCTGATACACGTGAGGAACTTCTTCTGTTTTGGGTTCGGCTCTCATTTGACCGCCCATTCGAAATCCTTTACTTAGGAATCTCTCTTCGATATTCTTTTCTTTCCCCAAGGCCGCTCTCACTGTCCATCTCACCGTGGCTTGACACTGCTTTTGCGTTTTTCTTCCTTTTGGGGCATGGACGGTCATACCCATTTTACATTTTTATTTATTTTAAATTTTCCTATTCATGGGCGTTTCTCGTTTGGGCGAGGGACAAATCTGTAACATTAGTTGGTTCGATGGAGGAGTCATGAATGCGAGGGGAGTAGGTTGGGAGGGGTGATGCAATCATTTGTTGAGAAAAGTTTGCTTTTGTGAGTTGGGGGTTCTGGTTTTCCTATTTTCTTTTTATTTTTCTCTTTCGTTTGGTTTGGGGTCGTTTTTTATTTGCTTTTTTATGGCCTCTGGAGTGAGTGAGCGAGCGCGCCGGCAGGTGGTGGAGTTGGTGGCGATGTCGAAGGTGCGGGGTGAGTGACTGAGTCGGCGAGTTTGTTGGATTGGGCTGGTACTATTGTATTTTTAATGAGGTTATGTTGAATTGGTGGCATTTGAGGGGGTAGGGAGGGTGAAGGAGAGAAAACATTTTAATGTACTTGTAGATATACACCGTAATACTTTATTCAAGAGAGAAAAAGAAACACCCCGCTGGTAGTATTAACAGTAGCGTATGATTGCTCGAGTAAGTTACCGCATTCATATTTCCACTCGACATCTTCCTTGAGTAGGGATTGATAGGCTCAATCACGATAATAATAATAATAATATCATATTATTATGCACACCCTGCGGTTAATCTGTTTATCTTCCGCTCGACAGATGTCAGATGCAGGTACCATCATATTGGGTTGCAGACTTCCTTCCTTTTGCCAAGACTGCTGATATGGTGCATGTATCATATTTGGTGTGTGCGTGGGGGGGGAGGCATACCGGTATTTTGAATCTTCTACGGTAGAGCGCTAGTACGATGTTATGACGGTGCTGAACTTGTTATGTTGGCTTTTTTTCTTTTCCGAAGAGATAGTCTTGTGGAGGCACAGTTGCGAAGGGTGTCTGCTGGTCATAGGCGGTGGGTATCACGGGCATGCATGCTGTATTCTACTCGAGTACCGGTACTTGCGCTTATCTGGAGCTGAGAGATGACATGCAGGGATGCCGCGATGCCTTAGTATGATAGGGCTTGTGCGCTCGAGTAGGTATCGTGGGCTGTCGCATTTTACTGAATGGAGGAGTACGGTAGGTTGGGTTGGTATGGTAGAGAGAGAGGGAAAGGAAATGCTTTAGGTGCGGGGAAGGATGACGGGGGCTTGTGGCGGGGGCTTGAGATGTGGTGGTATCATATCATAAGTCGCTGGATACCGGTAGTCGTCGGAGGATACAGCAGTAGTTACTGTGCTGGTAGCCGGTCAGCGGGGTACGGTATCATAGTACTATTAGTGTGCTTAACTGCACAATAGCATAAGCTACAGTAGTTTGTCGTGGGCTTGATAAACTTGCTTCGTATCACGAGGAGTAGCATTACAGTGTTTACGGTGTATGTAACAGTGCTTGCTTATCGTGTTCACCGCCAAAATAGGACAGCATGCCCGACACTGTGCCTACATAGTGCCGTGCTCCCCGCCGCTGTGTCGTGCCGTAGGGCAGAATAGACTATATTTTCCCCAGCTCTCCGGGCAACCGTGGTCCCATCATCACAGCTGCTTTTTTGTGACAATCATTACTCATCTTTGCAGATCCCTGCAATTCAGCAGCAGGTTTTTTCCGATTTGCCGCCGCGGTGCCAGGTTTCCTCGGAGGCGGCTGATTTACTAAGCACGTGTGCTTGCTTGCTTGCCTTCCTTGATTTGTTTGGCAGGGGGGCAAGGGGGTTTGCTTGGGCTGACGTACTCGTACGTGCTTGTGCAGCACGACACCGGTAAAGTACCTTGCCTTACCCTTACCCTAACCTTACTGTTCATAGCAAGAAGTGCTGTTTAAACGTTTTTTGAACGACGCCGCTACCGACGTGTTTTGAACGCGTATATGGGCTCACAACAAAGTCTGGAAGGGGTTTCATTGTTTCTTTCTCCATTTTTTTTTATAATTTTAATTTTGCTATTTTCTCCGGATGAGCGAGGAAATTCTCGCACCCCAGGTGGTGGTGGCGGAGGAGGAGGAGGAGGAGGTGCTAATTGAGCAGCCGGAGAATATTCGTGGGGTCAAGCTTGATCCGAATTCTTATACTGCACATCGGCTGGTTTGTTTATCTCCTCCTTCCTTCTTCGCTCGGGGGTTTGTGGGTTTGGGAGTGAAGCTAATTGTATGTGCTTGCAGCATCATGCTACCCCTGGGCATTTGCATATCACGACGAGACGGGTGTAAGTTTTACGAACCTCCTCATTTTCTTCCTTCTTTTCCCCTCGGGGGGGGGGGGGGGGGGGTCTCAAACGGTGTTTAGATTCGTTGGGCCGATACCCATAGGTTGGTTGAAGAATCACCGGTCCGAGTGGTACAAGCACCATCTCGGTGCGTTTGGAGCAGCGAAGAACTCGACCTTCACCGCCGCGGAGGATGGTTGCGGGGAGCCGATGCTTGGGGGTTTGGTACAGCGGGACACGAGCGATTGGTGGAGGGAGGAGAGCGAAGGGGAGGATTCTGGAGCCATCCATCGCGTCCCCGGGACTTCCGGGCCCACCCCGATACCACGATCGAATACAATGACCAGCGGATCGCAGAGGAAGAAGGGCAAAGAAAGGGCTACTGCTACGGGTGGAACTCGACAGCGGCCTACGTCTCGGAGATCACGCAAACGCTCAAAACGCGGAGACTTGAACCGGGGGGAGTCGTTTGCCACGGCCAATGAATCTTGGGACTCTGCCGAGGAGGGGTATTCATCCGGGGGGCAGGGGCAAGAAGACGGAGAGGAGGAGGATGCTCCACCAATGGAGGGCTTGCACGTTGACACGGATTTAGGGGGGTTTCCTGAAGATCTTGTAAGTCAAGAGCCAGTTCCTCTTAGTGCGGGAAGCGGCGCAGCAAGTTCAGTTTCGCCGACTCAATCTCTGGAAGCATCTAATTCACTGGCATCTCTATTGAAGCACGATGCACAGGCTCGAGAAAGATTATTGAGAAAAGCGTCCCCCCGAGGACGCGCCCCGCTGCTGGAACGCACGCTGTCGGGCAAGAAACTCGGAATTATCTCGAGAGCTCGGGGTTTACGGCCGCCAAGGGGGGATGCTGCTGGCAGTTCCTTGCCCCTGCCTCCCCCGCCCGAACGTATCGTTACCAATAAGGAGCGAGTTGCGGCAGGTCTAGTACGCTTTAACACAGCTGTAGACATCCGTGAGCGGGATAGGGAGATGCAGATGAAGCTCGCCGATCTCAGTCGGAGCAGGACATTTCGTCATATAGGGCGATACCATCACCATTTCCGGAAGCGGGAAGGGGAGATTGTCAAGATGGAGAATATGCTTGTCCGGGTGGAGGTATCGATCACACCTGTGCCTGGGGAATACGATGAGAATGAGAGCATGAAAGTCGTCACCCAATTGAGGGAGAAATGGCAGGAGTTCGTCGTGGTCTGTCGGCAGACTGGAGAGAAGGAGACGCCCTTAGCCTTGCAACTTTACAAGAAGAGGGTCATCCCGGCTATTGATAAGCCTAGGATCTCCTCCCACGGCGTGAGGGAGATACCACTTAATCCAAAAATCACCAAAGTCAATCTTTACTCGTCTTTGGATAAGACGCTGGTTATTTGGTTGCCGTATAAGCGGGGGTCGATCATTTATATTATGCGGCCTCGCTGCAGTTCTTCGTCTGTGGAGTGGTACACATTTCTTCAAGGAGCGCTTGGCTGGAGCAGGTCGGACAAGCTACTCATATCTGTCCCGGGCTTGGCTCTGTCAATCACGATTGACAACCCTTTTGCACGGGTAGAGCAAAAATTGGAGGAAGACTCGGATGATGAGGCGCCAATAAGGGAAGAAAGAGCTGTAGCTAAAAACTTGCTAAATCGGAGCATGCAACTCCTAGGGGAGGTCAGAGAATGGGGTGATATCGTAGACTGGAAGAAGAATGAGCGTATGGGGTTGGCATGGAGGCGTTACGATCGCTTGGAGTGGATCCATGGGGTAGGATGATTTCCAGAAGTGGTTGTTTGGTATGGTTGCTAACAGGTGCGTAGGCGAATGAGCATAGGATGTATGGAGCCATGGCTATGCAAAAGGTTTGTCTTGTGTTTTTGGGTCATGATTGGTCACCCATTGCTAATTTTTGGGTAGACACATGAACTGGAGATACGGCCCAAGACCCATTACCCAACCGAAGCTAGGGTTGATGGCGAGAAAATGGCGGAACCCGCCCCAGTTGAGGGGTTCCTACTTCGATTGACATCTGGAAAGGGCCGCCAGGAGCGTCTGGGCAGGCTCTTCTATAAGCGTTTGTACTTCACTACTCATGACAACCTCCTTTGCTTTTGCAGGCCGGCGAGAGCGTTACCTCCGCCTCCGCCAAAATTGCCAGTCCATGCAGGGACCATCCCAAAGCTCAGTGAAATCAAGAATGAAATCCCGCTCATATACGCCGTAGCACCTTACGCCCCGGACACGGATGGGGACATCGCCTGGATCACAAAGGGCACTGCGAAAGAGATTGACTTCCGCGATAGAGATGCTTACGATGAAGGGGAGAGAAAGGTCAATACCCTGCTTAGGGCTGAGGGGTTCATTGATCTGTGCAAAGTGGTCGAGGTGCGCTATGTCAGGTTGCGCCCACGGGGCAAAGACGCTGGAATTGGTCACGGGGAATCGGCGGACTTTGATCGGTCTGTGCCCGATTCGAATCGTGAGGGTGGAGCCATTGGCGAGCTCTGTGATGAGAAGACTTTCGAGCTTGTTCTTGATAATGGGTGTGCCTTGAAGTTGCAGGTGAGTATTGTCCGTGGCTGGGCAGTATGGATAGATGCTGACTAGGATATAGGGTTATGATCAAAGGACTCGGGACGAGTGGATGGCAAGGTTGAAGGATTTGGTCAAGTACTGGAAGGCAAGGGATAAGGAGGATTTGGCTACTCTCAGAAGGACCAGGGATGCAAATTTGAAGGAGCTGAATTTAGATGAGGAGATGGAATCAGCTGTTGGGCAGTTTGCTCGGAAGTGGGAGGTATCTCGGTCGGTGGCATCCGGGGAGATATTCAATGTCTGCGGACTGTCTTCTTGCAGGGCTATTACAGTAAGTCAAGTGGTAATCTTGTAAAACGCAACTAACACTAAACATAGATGTCCGGCGTCCTATATCGCAAACCCCGCCGCCACGCCACCTTCAACCGCTACAATGTAGTCCTCTGTCACGGCGAGCTCCTAACCTTCCATAACACCTACCGCAAAAACTCGGGGGGCGAACTCCCGCACATTCACCAGGAACGTCATTCCTCTCTCCCTCTCCGGGACTGCTACGTCTACTCGGGCCTGATAACGGAAAACGAACTACTCTACCAAAACCAGACATTTGACTCTAACACCCCTGGTCATCATGCGCTTCCCCGGGTATACCAGGACGGGATGACATCCCATGACGAGGACACGATGACTTGCTTCGTGATCTGGCATGGCAGGAGGAGGAACACTTTCAAGACTACGGGTGGCGGGGGGAAGACTGTTAGCCATCGTGTTACAGCGCTGGGACAGGCGGGGACGGCGATTGTGTTTAAAGCGAGGAGCAGGCTGGAGAGGGATGCTTGGGTTATGAGTATTGGGATGGAGATTGAGAGATTGAATGCTACCTCACCAGAGGATATTCGGGTTACCGCTTGATTATGGGTGTATTCTCCGGGTGATTGAGATTTTAGTACTTTCTTGGTTGCTGTTTTGGGGGTTTTTAGAAGCATAGCAAATGGTGTTTCCTTGCTGTTTTTTAGTGTAATTATGGGCCTTTTTTTCTTCTCTTCCTCCTTTTTCCTTCTTTCCTTCCGATATTTTAATGAGGGGGGTTAACTCTTTTGCTACGCTCCCGGTTTATCGTAGTCGTCTGACAAGATTGGGTATGACTTCTAATATTAATACTTACAAAAACTATACATATTTACACCTTTTCCTTCCTCCATGGAATCGTTTAATCACTCTGGCGCCTTGTACTTTAAAGCTCCAACCCTTCCCATATAATCCTCCCTAAGCCTCCCAGCCCTCGAGGGTGGCCAAACCACACAGACGACCTTTGCTTCGATCAACGCTTTCGGAATCTATTCCCCCCCGATTAGTCCTCTCCCCCCATCTCCAGAAAGAAAGCCAGAGAATAGAAAAGGGAAGGAAAAAAAACCCACAGCCCCATAAACATTACTATCAACCGACCAAAACCCCTCATCCCCCTCCACCCACACCTTTCCCGCACCCACCCTGACCACCTCCCCCGCCCCGCCCGATCCCCCACCACCACCACCACCAACGAGCCTAGTAACCACCGCATCCCCCTCCAGCCCGACAACCCTCTTGACGGCAACCTTCTCCGGATCCATGGGCGAGCGGTAGAGGACCACCTGGCCGCGGCGGAGGTTTGCGGTGGCGTGGTGCCGCTGCGCGAGGATTATGTCGCGGGAGAGGGTGGTGGGCGACATGCTTCTCCCGCGGATCAGGTGGAGGGAGTAGACGTGGTTTGTTATGAAGATTAGGGCTGGGAGGGTTAGGAGGGTGGTTGTTAGGTGGTGGAGGAGGGGGGGGGTTGGCATGGTTTTGTTTTGTTTTGGGGGTGGGGTGGTTTGGATGGAAGAGGGATTTTTTTTGGTTTGGTTGGAGGTGGGTTGGTTGTTGCACCGTAAGATAAGGTTGGTGGGCAGGTGGGGTGGGATGGTGCGGGAAGGTACGGTACATTAAGGTAAGGTATCATATGATATAAGATAAGGTGTGAGTGGAAGCTAGGGGTTGGGGTTGGGATTGATCGACCGAGTGATCGACGTTGGCTGAGCTGGGTTAGGTTAGTTTAGGGTGGATGTACCATACGGGTATCGACCTGGCGGTTTGCGAACGATTTATATCATTACCGGTATGATACTCTAATTACCATGGGCACAGTACCTGTATCTTCACGCATGATATTGTGATTCATTACGCTATGATAGGATGTTCAGAAAAAAAAGAGGAAGGGAAGCAGAGGAAAATAAAAGAATATACTACCGTTCAGAAATTCGAGATTCATAGACGCTGGGTTCCGCAAAAATGAATCAATGAATAAATTAATAGAACGCCGATCCATCCCGTCGCTGGTTTCTACAAAACTATAGCACCGGTCCAACCTATCATGACAAATGAAAAGAATGAAGGAAAATGAAGAAAGAGAGGGATAAGATCGAGAGTGGGGGTCGATGGTGGACTATTGGAAAGAAGGGGGAAAGCAGGGAGGAGGGAGAGCAGGAAAAGGTGTCAGCGGAAATCTAAGCCTGCTGGTGCTAGAGACCCCTCCCCACAACCCTGCGAAATCTTGATCATGATTTTTTACAAGAAAAAGAAGAAGGAAAAGGAAGAGAAGCTCAATCCTGGTAGAGGTCGCCGGTAACCAGCACGAACTCGTCTTCGTTCACATCAGGAACGGAAGCGATATTCTGCTGCTGTTGCTGTTGCTGGTGGTGGTTGTGGTGGTGGTAGCGGTGACGATTTGGGTCCTGCGGTCCGGGGGTTTCCCTGAGCTTTGGTGATATCCGGAGGGTATCCTTGGGAAACGTTGCTGCAGCAAAGGACGAGGGAGCGGAGGAGAAGGAGGAGAAGGAGGAGGAAGAGGGGGAGAAGTTGGTCTTGACTTCCTCGAGAGATCTATGCTCGGGTGACTTCCTGGAGTCTTCCTTGTCGTCTGCTAGGGGGAAGTAATTCCTGTAGTAACGGGTTTGGCAACCATACATCAAAGAGCAGACTAGAGGGTACTAACGGCAACAGCTCAATATACGCAATCTCATCCTTACTCTCAGACGTGCAAAAGACAACCAATCGCAACCTCTTCCCCTCTGCCCCGCTCCCCCGTTCCCCCCTCTCCAAGAAATCCCTAACGGTCGAGATCGCCACCTCTGCCGCCTCGTAGCTGGGGTATCCAAACACCCCCCCCGAGATTGCCGGAAACGCAATCACTTCCAACCCATTCTCCACCGCTAGTTTTAGAGAAGCTGTATAGCAGCTCGCAAGCAGCGAAGCATGCTCATTTGTCTTGCGCGCTTTCCAGTACACTGGCCCAACGGCGTGGATCACGTTCCGGCACGCTAGCTCGTACGCACCCGTGATCTTTGCGTCGCCGGTCTCGCACCCGTTCAGTGTCAAGCATTCCTCCAGTAGTCCGCGTCCCGCGGCGTTGTGGATCGCGCCGCAGAGGCCGCCGGCGTTGAGGAGTGATGTGTTTGTGGTGTTCACGATTGCCCCATTCGGGAGGGAGAGTTTGGTTATGTCACTTCGGATTAGACCCACTCTGGTGTTTAGGGCTGCGGAAGGGGTGCGCTGTGGGGGCTTGTTGCTGGGTATTAGGCGCTTTGCATGGTAGAGGATTGATAGGCGGGGGATCTCGGATTGGGGGATGGACATTATTGCTGCTGGTTTGGTGGTTCGGCAGGGAATTGTTTATTTTAGGTTTTGTGGTTTTGGATTGATGTCTCGTAATGGTGGGGTGATGGTGGCGGTGGTGGGGCTAGGGATCAGATTTGGAGATAGGCTGGACGGATGGACGGATGGAAGGGCGCGGGAGGGGGGGGGTTTATACCGGTACAAACTTGGTCAGTCTTGTGACTATTATAGGGGAAAGAGAAGGAGAATAGGAGAGGAGATGTGGCAGTGTTTTGGGTACCCGAAAAGTAAAGTTGTTATCTTATCATTAGAGAAGCCCACAAACTACTGAAACCTGTCCTGAGCTCCTGTGTTGTTTCATAATGGGGGGAAAACTGGGCTATGGTATGATAGTGTCACTGTCACTGTCAAATAAACCCTGCATATTCGTAGCCTACCGAAAAAAACCGGGGAAGGGAGGCAGAGGCTCTGACACCTGCAGCATATTGCGGGGCTAACTCAGCTCACGGGATGATAACTCTCTTTCTCTGAGTTATATATCCTCGTTGGTACCTACTCCCATCTCCCTCACTCTGCAGACTGCAGCTCTCCCCTGACTTTTTTTGATGCAATCCGATAAACGACCGCATTAGCTCCATCATAAGTGCAATTGTGAGTAACTTAAACCCACCGCCGACTAGTACCGGTACCACACACAGCTCCAGCTCCAGCCACACCACTACCACCATAAGCTTTGAAGAAGCATCATCGTTTTGTCACACAGCCACACACCCACACACATAACGAGCAAAAGATTGACTGACTCTTCTCCGTAAGCAGCCACACACTCGGACGTGAATCCGAATCTTGTGATGCCGGTAGTTTAGTGGTGAACTTGACTAACACTTTGCTGATGCCAGGATACCATAGGGTAACTTACTACCGGCAGCGCAGTCTCTCCGTTGGGCTCACTGCCAGTACCGGTAGCCAGCGGCAACGGGATCGGGGGTACGTAGCTCGGGACGCGCTGTGCTCGTAGGGGACTTACGATTTGGATCACAGCAGAGACAGAGTCACACCCTTCTCTCCCTTCCCTTGTTATCTCTTGCTTTCCAACGTGAAAAGAGAGAGACGCGTCCCTCCTTCCTCCCTCTTCTCTCGCTTTCTCTCGCCCTAAAATCACGGTATCACGGACTCTACATCCGTCCATCCACACAAGCTCCTCCAAATACAGTATGACCACGATTAGACCTATCGAAGGCCGCTCGGTACGTTGAACACTCTTCTTCCTCCTCCTTCTCCTCCCCCTCGAATAGTTTGTAAAAAATAAAAAAAATCAATTGTAGAAGAAAAAATAATATTAAATTGAGCTTTGCGTGGCCGGTTTTGGGCTCTGGCTGGTTTTTGATAGGTTCACCAAATACAATCTGGACAAGTTATCAGTGAGGGCTTGACTTCTGTTGTTAAGGAACTGGTGGAGAATGGGTTGGATGCTCACGCTACGTCTATCGGTACGGTAGCCGCCCTCTTCTTGCACTGTGAATATGGGTTCTGATTGTGTGTGTGGGAGCGGGAGGAGAGTAGAGGTTAGGTTTAAGTGTAATGGTCTTGATGCAATCGAGGTTATAGATAACGGGGATGGTATTTCACCGGATAATTATGAGAGTATCGGTAAGGGATACACCTTTACCTGTTTTTTTATTTCCAACTTTATTTTATTTTATGATATATATATATGCATATATTTCACTAGTGGGGGGTCTCGTCTGCTGAATACTGGTTGTCTGTCTGCCTAGCTCTCAAACATTGGACATCCAAGTTGACCTCGTACGCGGACCTTGATTCCGTTACTACCTTCGGCTTTCGAGGGGAGGCTTTGTCCTCTCTATGTGCTCTTTCAGACGTGCAGATAATCACCACGACAGCGGCTGAAGCTCCGAAGGGCACAAAACTTGAGTTTGAAATGTCTGGGAAGCTCAAGTCCCGTTCTGTCACGGCCGCTCAGAAGGGGGCTACTGTTCTTGTGGAGAATATATTCAAAACGCTCCCGGTTCGCCGGAAGGAGCTGGAAAGAAATATTAAGAGAGAGTATACAAAGGTTTTGGGTATACTGCAGGCTTATGCTGGTGTATGTGTTGGCGTCAAGTTCTCGGTGTTTAATCAGCCGGCGAAGGGGTAGGTTGCTATGTTTGTTTGAAAGAAAGGGGAGTACTGATTGCACTATTAGGAGGAGAACCCCGGTGTTTGCCACCAAGGGCAACCCTACCGTCAGGGAGAATATTTCAAATGTTTTTGGGGCAAAGGCTCTGTCTGCTTTGGTCCCGATGAATTTGGAGTTTGAAATGAAGCCTACAAGGAAAGGGTTTCAGAAGGGAGTAGAACCTCAGTGAGTCCCCTCGTATTATAGTTCTACCTAGCCCGCGAGTGAACTTACGTGTGATTTCTGGCTTTAGGGAAAAAATGGTCAAGATAGTCGGGTTTATATCACGGCCTGTCGTTGGGGAAGGCAGGGTGGCCCCTGATCGTCAGATGTTCTTCGTCAACGGAAGGCCTTGTATGCTGCCTCAGGTACGTAACTACATCTAGGTCGTGATCTGAGCATGCTGCTCACGGAATAAGGTCGCTCGTGCTATAAACGAAGTGTACAAGCATTTCAATGTAACCCAGTCGCCATTCATATTCGCCGATATCCAGCTCGATACTAGTTAGTCCTTCCCTCTGTGCATTGTGTAGACAAGCAATTCTGAGCAAGAATAGATGCATACGACGTCAACGTTTCTCCAGACAAGCGGACCATCCTCCTGCACGATCAGGCAGAAATGATGGAGTCATTAAAAGTATTATCCTGAGACCCATACCCATGAAACGGTCTGACGGGGCGATAATAGGTTTCACTTACAGACTTGTTCGACAATCATGAACAAACTGTGCCGAATTCAATGACCCAATCGAAAACGCAAAACCTGAAGCAGATGACTCTAAATAAAGCTCCTCCCAAACCCACGCAAGCAACGCAGCAGGTGGTAGAAGACAATTCTGCCGAAGAGGATGACGCAGAGTATTATGCTCCACCCAAGTTGCTCAACATTCTCAGTTCATCGCCTTCTCGTGCTGCCGCTTTTGATTCTCTCTCGTTGGGAGAGTCTCCAGCAGCAGGTTCCGATGCAAAAGGGAAAGGCAAGGAAGTCTATCCGGCGCCTTCCTTTCGGGGCGTCAGGAGTCCCGATAAAAATAGTGCGCCACAAGAGGAGCCAGATACTGCTGGCGCTGATGATTCCGGAGACATGGATGAAGGCGATATACTTCCATCCCTGCCCATGGAGTCTCAAGGCTTCGTGTCCTGGGCTTCTACGAGTGTTGTTCCTACTGCTTTATATAGATCGCCTAGGAGGCCGCAGAAGGGCACAGCAACGATCAAGATTGGTGACCGGGAGCCGGTGACTGCAGGGGAGAGCAGCCCTCCACACTCACCCAGTAAGCGGAGAAAGATTGGCAATGGGCCGGCAAACTGGAAGGGGAAGAAGACTAGTATTTCCAAGTTCTCCAGTGCGCTTAGCCGGTTTACAGCGCCGGGAACTGAACTGCCACTCCCGACCATGGGCGGCGAGGGTTCTGAAGAGGGTGATATTATGGACGAGGACGAAGATAGCCCAGAGGCTGCAGAGGGTGATGAGAGCGGTGGTGAGGCGGTTCAGGATGGCAGAGTAGAGGAACTGGCGGCGGAAATCATGGCGCTAGATAGGGACGAACAAGGTGACACCGAAGTGATGGCGCCTGACCCGCCTACTGAAGGTGGTGCTTCCACTTTCCTCCCAAATCCGAGCCCCAATGTTGGCCCCGATGACGACCCTGAAGAGGGCAAAGAGACCGCCCCGCAATCCCCAGTTTCCAGTAACGACGAAGAATACCTCGAAGAGGACTATATAGACGAAGAGCAAAATCGTCAACAAGCCGCTCAAAAAGCTGAACGTCTCCTTAGAGAAGCCGAAGAGAAGTCTACGCAGCCCACTACCGAAGCCCTCGAACGGGCTCTACGAATCCTTGAAGACTCGCACAAAATCTCTACAAAGAATGCGGTCCGCTTCGTCCCTGCCTCAATCGACAAGCTGCGAGACCGAGTGCGTGACCTATCCAAAGTAGCCTCGACCGTAAAATGCACCACGTCATCAGGGCGGGGTGGGGCTAGCCTGGAAGAACGTGATGAAGTGGCGGAAGAGCGCCTAAATCTGACCGTCACGAAGCAAGACTTCCTCGAAATGCAAATAAAAGGGCAATTCAACAAGGGGTTCATACTAGCAACTCGGGCCGACGACCTTTTCATAATAGACCAACACGCCAGCGATGAGAAATACAACTTTGAGAAATTACAGCAGGTGACAATCGTGGAGAACCAGCGGCTGGTGGTACCAAAGAAGTTGGACTTGATGGCAGTAGACGAAATCGTCGTGATGGACCACATGGACACCTTCAAAAAGAACGGGTTTATAATAGAGGTTGACCCCGAAGCGCCCGTTGGGGAGAAATGCAAGCTTGTTAGTTTGCCTATGAGTAAAGAGACTGTGTTTGGTTTGGATGGTACTATACCCCCCCCCCCCCCCCCCCCCCACTCGAAACTTGTGAGGCGAGGTTTGGGGCTAAACTTGTTGGCACAGACCTAGAGGAACTGATCCACCTAATAAGCGAAGACCCCGGGAACTCTGCCGTGCGATGTTCGAAAGTGCGGAAGATGTTTGCCATGAGGGCATGTAGGAAGAGTGTCATGGTTGGAAGAGCACTTACGGAGAGGGGGATGGAAAAACTCGTCAAGCACATGGTAAGTCACTCTGCCCCTTCCCAGCTGCTGTAACGCGTGCTTACAAAGTGATGTACAGGGAGAGCTGGATAAACCCTGGAACTGTCCCCATGGAAGGCCAACGATGAGGCACCTGTCAGATCTAGGCCAGGCAAACCACTGGAGAGGCGGGGATCAGGAGAGAGATGGTGGGTTGAAGTGGGGTAGTGAGTCGTGGGCCGAGACGTGGCTCGCGATTGAAGCGCCTGGGGAGGCTGAGTGATGGGCTATGAGTGGGTGATAGATTATGAATGAGAGTTGGGTTTTCGCGATTTAGCGGTTTTTAGCCTTTATATGTCTAGAGAGCTATTTTCGCAACATTGAGATTGGAGGAGCGCAGTGTGGTACATTTTTACTACTGTTGCGGATTTAAAGGAGGCATAATATACGGTAATTTCTTTGTTAATGAGGAAGTTCTTAAACGAATTACATGCAAACTTGAACCCTAACACCACCGCTAGTCCCTAAGAGATACAGAAGGAAAAAAGTCTAGAAAGTAAGCTATATAAAAAAAGACTACATAACATTCCAAAAGTAATTCGCATAAAAGAAGTGTGAGAACTTTCTCTCGATATTGACGACGTGTATATCACCCTTTGAAGAGTTTCCTATATATATAAAAAGACAAAGCAATTAGCACCATCCCATTAGGGCAGGGAGAGAAGGAAACCCCACGAATAACCGCCTTCGAATACCCCGCCGCCCCATCCTCCTGCAAGTCAATGCCCAGGGACCTATAAACCTTCAACTTCAGCAACGTCCCATCGCCGGCCTCGACGAGCGCGCTCTGCATGGGGTCCTCCCCATCAACCTGCTCGAGCTCCTCCTTCAACCTGGCCAACTGTCCCTCGAGCCCATGCGCGCTACTCTCGAGCTCGTTGATGCCCTTCGCCAGAGCGAACTTCTCGCGATCCAGCCGCAGCATGTTGGCGCCGTGCTCCTTGCGCCCCGCCGTGCTCGCCGTCGCCTCCATCGACTGCTTCGATATCTCCATCTTGCGCGACAGCGCGCGCAGCGTCGTGCGCGAGTCGTCGAGGATTTTTTCCCGCTCCGAGGTGATGCGCGTTAGGGTTTCGTTGATGCGTGTTACGGAGTGCATGTCGCTGCTTATGTTGAAGTTTGAGAGGACTTCGTGGATTAGGAATTCTGTTGGCGGGAGAGAGGGGTTAGTGGTGGCGGTGGTGGGGGGTAAAGGCAAGGGGGCTCTTACCGGGGGCTTCGTCTAAGAGGACCATCTTGGATTATTTGGGGTTTGCTTCGCTTTGTTTTTGTGGGGTTGTGGGTTTTTGGGGTGTTTTTTTCCTTCGTCGTTGAGGGATTGCAGTGGATGAGATGGGGGGAAGAAGAAGTTGTGATGCAGCAACAACTTATTTTCTTATCTGAAGGCAGTATCAAGAGAAATCCCAAACTCCGTTACCATGGCAACTCCTGCTCTTCATCAGCCACAGAATACCTCCACCCCCACCAGCCACCCACCCACCCTGGCTGCAGAATCCACTGCCACAAATGCCATCATACGCAACCCATCCCATCCCACTCACGGTACCATACGGTATCGCTGCTTGCTCATCCACCACTTTAAAAGTGACTGGCCCGCCAACCCGCCACCGCAGTACATTGCCTCAATCCTCAAACAATTTACCTCCAACAACCTATCCTGCCGTCCACCATACATAGAACTGTTTCACGTCATATTTATATTTTTCCGAACGAAGCATTTCAATTAGAGCACGATGTCGTCTGATAATCTGCCACGTGAGTTGCTTTATTTCCCCTCATTTCTTTTGTCTTTCGATCTCTAAGCGAGCTGGGAACTGAATAATTTTGGGGGGTTAGACGCTGTCGATGCAGAAAGGTTTGTCTGCCCTGGGATGAGTTCTGCGCTTTTATTGGGTATGTTAGAAGCTGACGTTTAGTAGCCCTCTCAAGGAAGCAGAGCTCCAGGTCCTCCGCAACCAGTACGAGAAAGAGGGACAGTTCGTTGGCGTCCAGACCAAGTTCAACTACGCATGGGGTCTGATCAAGAGCGACAAGCGGCCGGAGCAACAGATGGGCGTTAGATTGTTGACTGGTTTGTCCTCCCCCCCATCTTACCCTGGTGGATGCGTGGGGCTAATCGGGTGGGATAGACATCTTCCGCGACCATACCGAGCGCCGCCGTGAATGCCTTTACTACCTTGCTCTCGGAAACTACAAACTTGGGAATTACGCCGAGGCCAGGAGGTATAATGATAGATTGCTAGAGAACGAACCGGGGAATTTGCAGTCGCAGAGTTTGAGGGGGCTGATTGATGATAAGGTCGCCAAGGGTTTGTTCTTCCATGTTCCGATGGCGTGGATTCGGGTGCTGATGTGTGTGGGTCCGTATAGAGGGCATGCTCGGCGTAGCCATCATCAGTGGTGTAGCATTAGCAGCCGGACTTGTCGGATCTGCGCTTTGGAGAGGTATGTCCAGAAAGCGGTGAACAATGGTGGAAGTGACACCTGTTGTGCGCGTTTGACTGGGCGAAGGCACTTGAATGAAGAAATGAAATAAAGAAAATAATTCCGGGGAAGCGACGCCATGTATTGATGATCCGTTTCTTGTGGTTGCCGGATTGTGGGGGCCGGGAGACAGGGAGTTGGTTGGGCTTGGGGTGAGATGCGTCGTGGTGTGGTGGTTCTCACAAAGGCATGCAATAGCTAGGCTACATCCCCTCTGCTCAGTCTCAGCCTTTTGATGTCTCTTTCGTGTTTCTTTTGTTCCTTTTCTCACCTTACTTTATACTTCTTTACCTCGGCACTTTTCTTGTATTGGGGGTTTGATTCGGCGGGAGGGATGAAGGGGTTAGCTACCGTATATCACGGGTATTAGATTTTTTGATTTTCCCCTCTTCTTCGAAATTCAGCTTCTGGTGCTCGTAGTGAAAATCGCCAGTGCCAGACCAACATGCCCGAGCATAGGCCATGAAAGCAGAAGTCGAGTGCTGAGGTCCCGGTACATACCGGCGGAATTGAACAGCCTGGCACCCGACAGTAACTTGCCGATCCAGTAACATACTTGAGTAGGGACTAGAAAATTGATTCTAATCTCAGCGACTTGTGCTTCTTTTCAGAGGGGTTATTTATTGATCGACACAAATCCCTTCTTTGCCACCACTACTGTAGTTCTCCATTTTTCATCCATACCCGAGTAAATGAACCACATCCGTCCTCTTGCCCAGCGCGATCATAGGTGTGGCTGGGTGCCATAGAATATTCTAGTGGTTTCGGTCCAAAGCTGGATTGCCCCCAGAAATATTCTTCGGGTTTCCGGCAACCGGCTCGGGGTATCAAATACGGTAGGTTATGGTGGCTTTCGAGTGATATATTGCAACAATGGCGAGAGGGGAAAATCTCGCAGGTGTATTTTCAGGCGTATCGCAGCTGCAGCCAGTCATAGATTGAGCTTCGAAAGCTTGCTGTTGTCAACCGATAGAGTAATCTCTACCCCATACTGCAAAATGCATCAGTTACCGTCATCGCACTTCTAACCTGACCTTCCATCACCTTATCGTGCGGTATCTGGGGGTAATCATTGGTATCGGAATCCTGATCTATATCACCATCCCTCTCCCTCTTCCTCTCCCTCTCTTTCTCTTTCTCTATCCGCAGCACCTGGGCGGCCGCGTATTCAACGGGCCTGGAAGCCGAGGATTCCACTACAAGGCTTTTTTTGAATAGATACTCTCAGTACAATTGACGGTAATTTTTCTCGGAATACAAACTTGCGGCTGATACCGGTACATCAAGCTACGGTACACAACCCTGGAGCTGTTGCCCCACCCAGCCTCTATTGCCCTTCCCATTCGACATCATCCGGATTCCTCCCCCCCTCCCCCCCCCCCCCTCTAAGCTTCAAACTCACCCTACACCATTAGCCTACAACGAACGAGAACCATCCGCTCCTCCTTTCGATATTCCCTTGACCTGATATTGCGGCCTCTGTCTTTCTGTACAAACATAACCCCCTCATCTCTTTCCCACCTCCTACGAGATTAACTCCGGAGAGGACAAATTAAGAATGACTTCGAACCAAAGCCATCCCACCGAGCGGGAATTAGTTTACTGTCATGCCTGCACAGAGGAATGGTACAGGGATGAGCACGGCTTGGTTTGCCCGCGCTCAACCTGTGGTAGCGACGCTGTCGAAATTGTGAGCTTTCCACCCCCTTTGTTTCTGATCACTTTTGGGGGGAACCACCATTGTGCTAATGGTTGATCTTCTTGTAGATTGAAGGAAATAACGATCCCCGGGCGGATCGAGGTGGATTTACTTTTCATCGAGCATTTGATGATGCTGACGATGATGGTGATGGTGATGACGACGACGATCATAGACATCGTGCCAGAGCTACCTTACTTCAGTTTGGCGGTCCAGGCCTGAGATTCACTTCCGCCCAGCGAAGTTTCAGAGGCCCTCGCAGTTCTAACCAGACGCCAAGACAAGGTTCGGCTGGTTCCGCGGGCTCGGACGATGACATCCCGCTAGCTGCTACGGAGGATATGCTAAATATGTTCACAAACATCGTTCAAGCTTTGGTTGGTCCTGTGGCATCGCCTGGTCAGCCGCCACATCGGCCAGGTGAAGGTGGATCGCCACAACCGCCCGGGGCTGATGAACATAACCACGCCCATTCTCATGCGCATGCCCACGCACATGCACACATGTTTGGCCCAGCGGGACTCGGTGGTCCAGAGAGATTCTACTATGATTCTGGCGCTAGGTTGAGCCCGAGAGATGCAGATGCGCCGCAACCTGCCGGGGAACCGCGAGTGGTGGATTTGACAGCGTATGTTATTATTGCTATTGCTTTCAGGATCTTGATGGTTTGGTTGGGGACCATAGGGGCGCGAGGTGTATTGCTGCTAACACGCTCCAAATACGTTGATAGGATCCTCAGTTTACTTGGACCTAGGCAGGAGGGGGGTGGGCCTGCACTCAGCCCTGGCCCTGGAAATTTGCTCGCTCGGTTAATGGGAATGCCCCCTGGTACTGAGGGTGACTTTGTTTACTCTCAGGCGCAGCTTGATCGAGTTCTTTCACAGCTCATGGAGCAACACCAAGGAAATGCTCCACCTCCAGCCTCGACCGAGGCCATTGAGTCTCTACCCAGAGTTAAGGTTACTCAACAGATGGTACTAGACGGAGACGACTGCGCTATCTGTAAGGAAGAGCTTGTTATTGACGAAGAGGTCTCGCAATTGCCATGCAAGCACTGCTACCACTTCCAATGCGTCTCGAGATGGCTAGAGGAGCACGATGTAAGCATCCGTCATCCCATATCACTCGCTCCTACAAAACTAACACTTCCAGACTTGCCCCATATGCAGGCATCCAATTACACCAGAAGACCCACGACAGCAGCCACAGACACCAAACGCGCAGCAGCCCCGATCAAATGTGTGGCCATTTAATACTCCTCTACGCCCACCAAGCGAGTCACAATCACCTGGTGGTTCCTCGTCCCCTGGCAATGGAAGTAACGGTGGCTCCAGGAGTGGCGGTGGGAGCAGACTTGCAGATCTGTTTAGGCGGAGTCATGGCGACCGTTCTTCCTCTTAGCGGTAGATTGGGAGCGGTCGTTGCGGTTTTTCCTCTAAGAGAACCTTAGGCGAACTGTGGGAGTCAGGTTTCTTCGTTCCCCCCCCCCTTCATCCGCCTTCCTGAGCCTATTCTTATCCTCTTGTTCCACCTTTGCGTTACTCTTTCGCCGCTTCGGCTTTCAACTGAAACTTCGTCCTGATCAAGTAATCGTGTAAAAAAAAAAATCAAATCTATTCCGTAGGTGATTTCTTCTCTTCCCCCCTTCCCCGGTTTCTCTCTATATCTAAGTTGGGGATCGCACTCTTTCTTCTTTACTCCATTCTATTTCCTATCACATTGCTTCTCGTTCAAAGATAGAGGTTTACCTTTTTGTAATCCTAGGATCTGAAGTGCTGAATTTGACGTGTTGGTATGGGGATATCTGGGGCATGGTGTCTATGGGCAATTCTTTTTTCTTCTTTTTCGGCCGTAGTCTTTTTATGCTTAGTTTTCCTGATCTGCTGATTTCGCTTGGGTGTCTTCGAAATTAAGTTAAGGGGTTTAATGACGTTTCTGTGTTAATTATTGTTTTTTTTTAGCAAAGATATTGCACGTGGCTTTTTAAGGCAGTGGCAGAAGGTGGCTCGGGATGTGGATATCATAGTCGTTTTTTCTCTCCCAAGTATTAAGGCTAATACAAGCACTGTACCGAGCCCGCGGAGCGCCGGGGCTCACGAAGAATACGAAGGATATCGACAAGTAAGAGAGGAGCTATGATAGAATTACTGGATTGACTATAGCACTCGAGGCACCTTGCCGTGTGCCCCGAGTAACCCGTGTGCCCGCACCCGGAGCCCTACAAACCTCTGAGCACTATTATACTAGCGCCCGGCTCTCCGATACTGACCTTATTACGCTACCATGTCCAAATATTCCACTGCAATATCATTCAGCTTGTGTGAGTGATTTTTTGTGATCCACTTTTTCCACGCTGCCGCGTCGGACGGGACCGGACCAAACATTAAAAAAGGGCAGAGCCGTAGTGTAACCCACTCATACGCATGGAGAACCGGGGACCCCCGGCGGTGATAGGGGACTAACTTTACCCATTGCCGGATTCTTAATACTACCAACTTCAATTCAATTCGATTTGGTAGGAATATGGAGTGCCGTAGGACAACACGCACCCACGCGGGCGATGGGCGGGGGTGGCGGTGTGTAGGCGGTCCGGAGTGGGGTTTCGATATGCTTTGTTATTTGCTGGAGGGGGGTACGGCAGGTAGGTATCGTAGGTCGGTTAATGGGGTATCGTCAATGGGCTGCCAGGCTGCTCTGGTTGGTTCGTGATGGAACTTTGCGTTTTTTGGTATGATATTGGTATCATAAGAGATTGCTCCAGTCTTTTGAAGGACTTGAATCTTCTTTCTTCTTCCCTTCCTCGCTTCGCTCAGGCTATCATACGAACTTGGAACTTTGCGGATATAGGTACCGATGGTGTTCATTCGAGTACTGTGATTAAGTGTGGGGGGTTGCGGTACAGGTGTTGCATCGTATTGTGTGGTGAGCGAGGGGTGGCTATGTACAGTGCTGTACTGTACGAGTAGATCTGCATGCAATGTATCGGTTGCTATGGGGTTGCGGAGTATTGAAATATGGGTGGATTATATGTCGCTTTTTCTGTCCAATGAAGGACTGTACGAGTTCCGGGGATTTGGGTGTTAATGCAATCATGGTACTCACTCGCCCACTCATCCATTTCCCCCTGGTGTCGGACCGATAGGTACCGCCAAGCTAGGTCATATCAGGCCAATATACGGGGAGGATGTGAGCACGATGGAAGAACGAACGGCAGCCCGCCGTACCATCGTGGCCAATAAGCGAGGACCCAGGGGGCCTGCCAAGAAGGAAGGGCAGAAACACCGGTAGCATGGGCAATTTATTTTGCCTTTTAAGAATATCAAGTTACGCGCGAGCCGCCGCTTCCGCCAAGCACAATAGGTTCCCCGGTAAGTACGGTAGGACAGGCGGGCAGGGAACCAAGGATGATCCTCTTCCTTTTTTCTCCTTCTATCCGATAACAAGCTTTCCCGACTTGCTTACCGCACAGTACCACCTATCAGCGAAACATACTGGTACTCTATGGCAGCTTTAATCCCTTTCCCTCTCTTCCCTTCTTTCTTCACTTTTTTCATTTCGGGGATTTGTGGCCTTCTTTTACCTTTTCTTATTCCTCCCTCTAGAGCTCCAACATTTTTTGTTTTTGTTTTTGCTGTGCGGTGGGTCAGAGTTACCTTGCCCGCAGCTCGCGCCTTTCCCTCGATAACCCCCCTCCCCCCCCCACGTTCTCTTCCTCCTTCTCTTCCTAACCACCCGCCACCTCTCTCTCTCTCTCTCTCCCCTCTTCCACGTCTCTCCATAAGTCACTCTGGGATTCAAATTTCCGCAGTTCTTCACTCCTTCCGTCGTTTGGTTCTACCTTTGAATCTACACAGTCCTTCTACCTTCTTCATCCTGTTTTCCACTCTCTCCAGTTCATCTTTCTAGCTTGTCGAAGCTACTCGGTAAGCGATGGGTGACCATTACGGAGCTGTCAGTAGTTCTCCCAAGCGTCCCAGGCTAGACAAAGACAATAATTCCTCCAAGGAGCTTATCGTCATCGGTGCCGGTCCTTCGATTGCCTCTGCTCCTCCAGATAATCCGACATCTCCACCGACTCTCCAGGCCCCCGAGCCTATAAGCTCCGCTAACGGGCTGGCTACACCTCCGGTTTTACAAAATGCTGCCAATACTCAGCCGCAACCCCCGCAGGCTATGAAGCGGCTTTGGGAAAGGCTTTGGGAACCACCGCCGAATCCGTTTGGGGGAATTATCAATAACCCGAACGGGGGTCCAACTTTTGGTGATGCTACTACGAATTTTGGAACGCCCGTGCGGAAATATCGACCCCCACCTTTCCAACATCCCCTTATAGCGCCTCAACAAATTTGCCGATTGTCGACTCCTCCCGTTAAGAACGGGAATGGGAACGGGAATGGGAACGGTAGCGGCAACAGCAACGGTGGAGGGAAAGTGTCTATAGCTGGGGTTGATGTCATAGATCTTACTGGGGATGACGACGACATCAGAATAGTATCGAATAGGGCTGTTACCAGAGATGTTCAGATTGTTCACCCGAATGTTTCGGAAGTGTGCTTTGGATTGATGGAAAAAATGTATGTCACGGCTCATTCTCTTCCCGCACCAGTTCCATTGGACGACCGGTTTACCACTCATTGGCCAATAATACCAGTCTCGCTGAAATGCCACGGCGGCGGTTCGTCGTTGTGTGTGGGGGTTATAGACCCCTTCGGGAAGGAATTCGGTTCTCTCGATACCAATAGTGCGAGAGTCCTGGTTCCGTTGCTAGAGAGGAACTTGGTGCGGCTTCAGGCAAGTGTCCTTCCGAGAAAGAAGCAAGCGGATCACCTCCCTGGGCCCGAAACCGACGGTAAATGTAAAACTCCGCTCGAAATGCAGGCCAATGTGTATGGGCCTACGATGAATCTGGGTGCAATAGCGAAAGTTTTGGCAGACAAGAATGGACGCCTAAAGAAGCCCTCTCAAACTGATGGGTTGGAATACGTCCCACCCACACCCATCCCTGGCGGGCCTCGTGTCCTGCCGGTTCAAGTTGATCCGGAGGCGGCAGTTTTCAACTTGCTTGAAGAACTGCAGAAGCAGGTCGAGAGTCTGCCTGATGCCGAGGCTGACCCACGGATCACTACTCCTCTCTTAAAACACCAAAAGCAGGGGTTACATTTCATGATGAACAAGGAGAAGGATCGTGACTACACTGACTCGAAAGAGAATACCTCTCTCTGGCGCTCGTTCGGGCATGGAAGCCGTACAATGTATGAGAATGTCATCACCTGCGATAAGACAGAAACAAAGCCCGACGAAGTCCACGGAGGCATTCTCGCGGACGTCATGGGTCTAGGGAAGACTCTGCAAGTAATATGCTTAATTATTAGTTCCCTCGACGCTGCGGCGGCATTCGCGGCCCCTACTGAAGGCAAGCGTCCTCCCAAGAGGAGAGTCAAAACGACCTTAGTCGTTAGCCCTCTCAGCACCATTGGGAACTGGGAGGGGCAAATCAAGGTGCATGTCAAGTTTGGTACACTCAGCGTTTACGTGTATCATGGGCCGAAGCGAGAGCTCAGTATCGAGAAGTTGGCTCAATACGATGTCATCCTCACCACTTACCAGATCGTCGGAGGAGAGTTTTCTAAACACACGACTGGTGGTGGTGGTGCAAGTGCTTCGAAAGGCAGTTGTCCATTTCAGAAGCTTCATTTCTTTAGGATAGTCCTCGACGGTTAGTCAACCCCTTCCCCACAGATGCACAAGAGAAGAAGTCAACTAACCAATGCAGAGGCCCATATGATCCGCTCACCCTCTATCATGCTCACAAAGGCTATGCTTGCTTTGAGCGCTCAGAGACGTTGGGCTGTTACTGGCACTCCAATTCAGAGTGAATTCCTCTATTCGAGCCTTTCCTTAGGCCACGTGTGAACTAATTCTTTTCCGTAGATCGTCTCGGGGATATTGCAACTCTAGTCAAATTTCTCCGCATTGCACCTTTTGATGATAACGCTGCTTGGAATAAACATATCGCAGCACCATTTAAGGCAAGTTTACCTTAGCACGCAAAATGGCGATATTTCGCTAATTGATTTGCTATAGAATGCGAACATTGAATCGATTGCAAACCTTCGTCGTATACTCCATAGTGTCACTTTACGACGCTCGAAGGGCACCATTAATCTACCCCCCCGAAAGGACGAAGTGGTAAGGCT
>Ga0307509_10001441_pt1 | contig 40175 bp, 37 predicted proteins | sample 10_EM_MG_FD_202245 | JGI IMG/M metagenome (GOLD analysis project Ga0307509, IMG submission 202245) | Populus trichocarpa ectomycorrhiza microbial communities from riparian zone in the Pacific Northwest, United States - 10_EM | ecosystem: Host-associated > Plants > Roots > Unclassified | place...
AGGCGACACCCTCAGCGAGGCTTGGCAAAGATTTGTTAGCAGTTTGGTCCGAAATTTAGTGTCAAGCCACGCCGCGCCTCGCTGAGGGTGTCGCCTCGCTGAGGGCTCACTCGGTCTAATTGTCGTCGTCGCTTGCGGAATGGGCAAGCGTGCGTGAGTGAGTGTGAGGTGCTGCAAATAACTGTATGGGTTTTTGATCGAGTACCGTATTGAAGAGGAAGAAGGGGTGTGTGTGTGTGTCGTGTTTCAATGAGGGTGAAGTGAGTTGGGGCGAATCGCTGAATACCGGTTTAGTTCTAGTTCTAACTTGGCTGATTTTGGGGACCCGGGGAGAATCGTGATACAGGTAGTGGTACGGTACTTGTATGACATGCAGTAAGCCAGCCAGCCAGCCAGCCAGCCAGCCGGGAGAGCCACGATATCGGTGCAAAAGCTACGATGCTAACTGACTGATTGGTTTATTCTAGCCGCAACTTGGCTTCTCTATCGTGCAGTGATATATGCCTGCTGTGTTGTGTTGTGATGTGCGTTGCTCCACGACAACATCTGCCAGACTGGTAATAAAAGGTTTTTTTTTTGGGTGATCTGGGGGAGTATATATCTCGTGTAGCGTATGCAGTGCGCAGAAATATAGCTCTTTTACAAGCGCTTGCTCCGTTCACTTGATCATTTAGAGACCGCCGGTAGTCGGCAAACCATCTAAGAAGGGGGGAAGGGAAAAAGAAAGCAAAAAAACAAAAAATGTCGGAACTATTTTCTATCTAGCTATCAATCAATCGACCACCAGCAGCGGTCATGTACATGCTATAAGGCACCCGTAAGTTATCCCCAGAGCGCGGTGGAGGGAGTGAAATGATGAAGTGTGTTTCCTCGAACACCGGAGTACCGTACCAAAAGTCAAGAAGAGTTTGTATGATGCCATAAAGATAGCGAATAGGACTGGATGGTTAATTGAGTTTGGAGGCACTTCTTTGTAGGGAGCAGGAGGAGGAGGAGGAGCAGGAGGAGGGGGTTGGGTTGGGTTGGACTGGATATTATTATTGCTTTTACCTAGTTTACATACATCCGTTATAGAGCAGCATCACCGTTACTCCTCCCTCTTGCACCTAACTTCGAGCCAGCAGGAGAAGTTGAGGGTGGAAAGAAAAGGGGAAGATGAGGAATTGCGGGGCTTGGAGCGAGTATGTGAGAGAGAGAGAGAGAGAGAGAACCGGCGGACAATATCATACCAGACCAAGTTTTCTTCTTCCGCCAACTTGGTCAGCTGGCTTTCAAATCCTTCCAATTCATCTGCCCTGGCCCTGTGGAACTACGTGATTGATTATCTGTAGGTAAAAGTGGATAGGCGTGTTAAGTAAGTAGGTCGAACTGTATCTATAATAACAAATCTTCGATCATACCGGTACTTTAACCTACCTCCCGCACATATCACCTCTCTGTAACCCAACCCCCCTTCCTCCCCGAAAAAAAGAAAAGAAAAGAAAAGAAAGAAAAGAAAACAGCCGTTTCTATATCTCCGCCTGAAGAGTTTCTGTTTATAGGATGGATAATTGGACTGGTTGGCTACCCCCCCTCCCCTCCCCTCCCCTCCCCGCCTCCATCCCTCCCTCCCCCGCCTTCTCACCGTTGCCAATATCTGGCTAGGCGCAATTCCTCGAAGCGGAAAGCAAAAGACAGAATTAAAAGAAAACACCAAATTGATATTGTGGTACTCGAGTACCTGTAGTTGCACTAACACCAACACCACCGATGAGTGTATGAATGTATGCCCTATTCTGCCGGGCCTGGACCTAGGCCTATGATCGCTCCCAAAATCTACGATCAGGACGTCAACATCCCTTCCCCTCCATCTGTTTGTCCGTAAGACGAAGAGCAAGAAGCTTAACTGGTATTAGGTTTAAGCTGGGGTGAATGAATCTCGTCCTTCCTGCTCCCCCTCCCTCACGGCTACATGCTATGATATAATGCACTTTATCTACGATGTCTATCAAAAAGGGTCCACAGTGCGAGATTTACCAGAGATTCACCAGGGCACATGCCGCCGCCCGACCCCCTTCGGTTGTTATTGTTGTTGTTTTATATAATAATATTATGTTCTTGTACTTGTATAAAAATTAGGAATATAGCCTTCAATGAGGGCATGACGAAAACCGGCGAGTGACGGACAGGGTTTAATAACATGTATTTTTTTAAATCATTTTTTTGTTACCCTACTTGTACCAGTAGTTTGGCGGATACACTGTTTTGCCCGCCAAATACCCAGGTTTGTCATCCAGCCGGTTTTCATCATGCCCCCATTGAATGAAGACTGTGACCATTCAGAACCGGGAGAAGTGGGGGGGGGGGTAACTATGGTGGTTGTACCGCAGTGATGTTGGTGGCAGGCGAGGTGGGTAAATGCCTCGTTCATTCAGCTATCCGTTTCGTTTCAGGTGGGCGTTCCTCGCCTTACAGCTGCGATTCGCCTTTCTTTCTCTCCTTCCTTCTTCTCTCTCCCTCCTCCCTTCCCTTCCTCCCTCCCTCTCCCGGTAACGAAAAGGTGTGGAGCACAGAAGCGGGAAATGATAGATGATGAGTCGGGGAGGCAAAATTGGGTTCTCGGAACAATTTCTCTCTCTCTTCCTCTGACAACGTGCAAGGAAGGGTTGGAAGGGAGAAAAAAACGCCCTCTGGTTATGGGGCAGTCGACCCAAAACGTGTGAAGGATGGATGGAAGTGAAACCACTCCCATTCGTTGGTGAAACATTTTCCATCGTTGGATGCTTGATGCTTGAACCTTTCCGCTGCAAAAGTTATCCTTCCTCCCTCCCTTACACCCCACCATTTACCGGTAATCGATTCGTTCATTGGTATCACCTGGCAAGGAAGAAAGCCGAGCAGTTAATTCGTACACCACACCCCGCATCTTGGAAACGTCCAATAGTAAGTAAAAACCAATCAAAATGCACTTTGGAAAAACTTGAACTTTGGCACGGGGAATAAAAAAAAGGAAAGAAAGCTTGAGGGTGGTGGTGGTGGTGTGTGCGTTTATCAAATTTATTTTGGAGACACCGCCATGTGTGCGTGCGTGTGTGCGTGTGTGTGCGAGCTGGGAAGTTGAAGTGAAGAAAAGAATGAGATTTATTTACACCTGGGTTGAAATTTAAAAGTCGACATAGGTGGAGGGGGGGAGAGAAAAACAATGATAATCTTGTTCCCGTTCTACGAGAATTCCATACATATGATATCTTGCATTTCAAGGAGTGCTTGATTGCGACTTACAGCATAAGTTATCTTGCTCGTCCGTGTGTCGGTCTGGTCATTGGTCCAGGCAATCCAATCAGAATAAATCCTCACCTTTTCGAGAGCCGCAGGAGGGACAGGAAGAATGGATGGACGAAGGAGTGGAAGAACGATAGAAAGAAGGAAAGAAGGAAAGAAGGAAAGAGGAGAACTCCTTCCTTCCTTCCTTCCTTCTTCCTTCTTCGTTCCCTCCTTCCCCGGGTTTTTTCTTTTCTTTTCCCCCCCCATTTCCCCAACTTTCCGGAACAACTATCTTTTCAACCGCCCGGTATGATATCACGATAGTGTGGAAACCAATTCTTTGTTGTAGACAAAAAAGAAGAAATGAACTGTCCCCGGACAACAACAACATCCATCATCATCATAATATTATTATAATACTTACTTACTTACTCATGATACTTACGATAAAAACAACGCATACCGGTAAGTTGCAGTAATTTATCACATAAACCACCTCCATCCATTCAACCCTAAGATCGAGCCACCAATAATCGACGGTGCACGAGCTAAGTTACCGTATGATACCGGTATGTCGGTGATTGCGCAAGCCCCCTCCCCGCCCCCTCTCCCCCTTCCTCCTTCCCTCCCAACTTACTTGCCGCACTCACCTATTCATGAAGAGGACACAGTCCCTCACCGCTTAAATGTGCCATTGTGCTCACATTACCATATATCTATCTCCCTCTGAAGCGGATGGGTGGTTGTGCAAGCACAACGATAACGACAATACTAACCATGCATTTACAGTTATCATGATGGTTATTGCAAACTGTCTGTTATCATGTTCTGTTTGTATTTGGTTAGTACGTCGGTAGTGGTACAGATAAGTTTACTTCCGAGATCCGTGATTGATTGATTTGATCGATAATCGAAGAAACTCGGGTTGTACGCCATGTATATATTTATCTAGGGATAACATTCTACTGTATGATACTCGAGTATACCGTATTCTGCAGAGCAATGCTGCACTGTGCTCGAGTACGGTACGATATTAGCGTAGTGGTTGTACCGGAGGGATGGGCAGACATCATACTCCCACCGCCCGCCCATCCGTACAGTACGCCGAGGTGAAGCCAGACAGTTTTGTACGAGCACCATGCGGAAATAGTAGCCATCCTATCACCCCTTGCCGTGATTACCGAAAACGGTACCTTACCTTGCTTGCCATACAACTGAGTGCCCGGAGCGCGCCTGCGGGGTTAGCAAAGCAACCAACCAATTACAGTATTATTCTCATCATCATTCTTATTATGTGTCGTTGGGCCTATGGATGGAGCCAGATAACCAGGGGGAAAAAAGAAAAAAAAAAAAAAAAAGCCAGACATTGCCATAAATAATGGCGAGCGTTCACTCGCCGACCCATAATAGATGTTCCTGATGTTCCTTCTACCGTATGATACAAGCCCTACTCGAGTACAGGCCAGCCAGCCTCTAGAAAACAACAACAAACAACAACAATAATAGTAATAATAGTAACAACAATATCCAAGTTTTATAGAACCCAAACTGCGTCATAATCCATTCTCTTCTCTTCTCTCCTATCCTATCCTATCCCACCGTACCGTACGATACAAGTTTCATTCTACTCGCGCGCCAGAGCCTAAAGCCAAACGGAAACCCAGAAATCTAAAAACCCCAAAAAATCAACTAACCAATCATGTTATCATAAATAAATAAATAAATAAAACAGGGCTTTCCCAACCAAAAATCCCTGGGAAAGTCCCCGGTTGGGACTAGTGTGACCAACCAAGATCGTCAAGTTTATTAAACCAACTTGCAATAAATCTGGCAGAGCGAGTATCTATTTCCCCTTCCGAACCACCCATTTTTCATTTAACCCAACTTAAGCTAGACTAATGAGAGAAGAAAAAACCAACCCATGGAACCGAGCACCAGAGCTGTCTTCCTTTCACTTTCTCACTCCTTTCCATCCATTGGGATTTATTCCGAAAATCCGGTACGGTAAAGGCAAGAGATGCAGAATAAAATAAATAAATAAATGAAAATGAACGCACACCACTACCACCGCCACCTACCACCACCACCCTGCCTTTTTTTTTTTTCTTCTTCACTTTTGTTGCTTTGCTTTGAGTATAAATTATTCCTTCATGACGCTGTACGAGTTAAATTAGCAAAGAAAGAAAGAAAGAAAAAGAAAAAGAAAAAGGCCAGTCACGAAATCCATGGAGCACAACATAGATTGCCATTATAGAGTATCATACCTAGAATACCGTAGATTCGAGTTTATCGTAAAGTATCATAGGTGAAATAAATAAATGAACAATCAAGAATTAGAACCGGCTTGACTTGACTTAACCTACCTAACCTACGGTACGGTAGCCCCAATAGACTAATTCGATTCGCAGTCGTAGATCGTTAATATACGTATGTAGCTGCACAGTAAACTTTTTTTCTAACTGTAACTGGTACAGTTACCATATGCGAGTTGTTGTTTCTTGGGGGCGGGTGAGTTAGGGCGGGTGCGACATCGCACCGTGCGTAGAAGCACTTCTTTATTTTGTTCGAGAAATGCTTGTGTTGTCTTGTCTCCAATCACCATCATCGCCACCACTACCACCATCACACAACCACCATTTTCTATAAAAAAGTGCCGAGTCGGATTAGAGTTGGGTGGAGAGTGTTTCTTTATTTTTTTTATTTTGTGTACGGTACAGATGAATGAATGAATGAATTGGTGAATGGAAGGGGTTTCGTGTCGGGGGGGCGCCTTTGAATGAAGAGGAGGAGGAGGAGGTACGGCAGGCAGGCAGGCAGGCCAGGCAAGCAAGGCAGGCAGCGGATGGCTCGGTTGGTCGGTCTGTCGGTCGGTCGGGGGTGGGTTATGTGCACCAGCGCAAGTGTATAGTACTGGCACTAGTCCTGAACTGTTACGAGTACGGTATCATACCAAAGCAACTTGCGTGCTGCTTGCTGCTTACGGGAGGAGAAGAAGGAAATGGGGTTTTTGCAAAAGGTTTTTGGAACGGTTAGTTGGCAATATCAGATACGTGTAGTCGTGTCTGATAAGTTTTCTGCACTGGTACGATTTGCCCGGCCGCCATAGCTGCGCACTTATTGCCTGGATATCCTCGTACTATTGCCATAGCATGGCCAGGCACTCAGGGAGCCGTGGTCTACTAGTTACAAAAACCAAAATAGAGAAACCCATAACCCGTATGAATACACTCAGATTACTTTCTAGCCATAGAGTCAGCCGACAAAAAAATTACCACTCTCTTCTGAAGAGGGCAAGTAATCCCCAATATTAGTGATGCTGAGCCCAGCTTAGCCTTCTACAATATCCCTCAAAAAGTGAATACTCCCCTTGGAGAGTGCACATGAACAAGACATCTAGAGTAGCTGGCTTTTTTTCTTCTAAGCTCGAGATACCTGCTAGTGAGATGAGGTTCTGAATCTGAAAGGCTGGGTTAATTCCTCCAAGAAAGGGGACTAAGTAAGGACAGGTTGGAGTGACAGTACCTAGCCTTAATGCCTACTTGTATCATACTGCTGATATTTGCTAGCTGTACCCTATCTATCGCCTTCAGAGAGCAGTGGGGCAGAGCTCTCGAAAACCATCTAGATGGCTGCTGAGAATGTGTCGGGGCACGATGGAGAAGAAAATAGAAAAAAAAAAAGGGCTGTAGATATTAGAGGTTAGCCTGTCAAACTTCCCAGATCTCAATCCGGTCGAGAATGACTGGGCATGGGAGCGATTCTCCAAGGCAGAAAGGAGACCTCATACTGCTGCTGAATTATTGCCTTTTATTTCCATCATGCTTTGTCTATTTTTTACTTGAACCGATACCATACCCTTCTTTCTCGTGGGGACTACATGGAAACTTGTTAGACACGACCGCGCAATAATAACCTTCATTGCAAATTATTAAGATTGAGAATAATGATCTATACACGCAATGAAGAAATATAGACAGCGAACAACTTTAGAAAGTCGCCACTACGCAAGAGATACTATATGCACGGTCGTAGAGGTGAAAAATAAAATGAAAAAAATGAACAGGAAATAAGACCCCCCCCCTCCCTAAAGAGCTAGAGAAAGGAGGGAAAACGGTGACATGGGGAAAAATGGAGACAGCCCCGCCTGAACTTGATGACGGGCAAAAAATGTTCATCAAAGGAAGGAAAGTTGATGGAACAGTGAAATAGACCAAACGATAAGCGCCGTAAAAGATTAAGTAAAACTTTCGGAATAATAGGGTAAGAGACTTAACAAGCCAGATCAAGCCGCCCAAAACATAGCTTCTGCTTGCCCAATTCCGTACAATTTTGAACACAGAAAGTGACAGCATGTAGCAATCACAGAAAGGAACACAAAGAAGTAAAAGACAAACCCACCCCACACTCTAATGAAACAATCCCTGAAGGAAAAAGAAGCAAGGCACAAGAAGAGAAAAACTAAAAAATACAATCACAGACATTGATTGCCTCGTTTGGGCAACCAATCTGTCCGTTGCTTTTGGTCCGCTTTTTTTTTTGTGCTTAATATTCGCGACCGAAAGTTGACCCAGTATGGATTGGCAGGTGAACATGTAGGCGATGAACACCAACTTTCCCGGCCTGCTTGCAAGCAGACTTGGAGCCAGCATCGACTTGTTTGACATTCGGATCGGTGTGGTCGTCCACGTTGCAGCATTCGATGCTTTGTACCCATCGATCAGCAAGGGCCTCCTGGGAGGTAATTCGTTTTGAGGGATCCAAGTGCATCATTCGGTAGAGTAATCGCTTAGTAGCAGGTTTGAACTGGCAAAAGGGGAAGAATTTCGGATAGTCTCCGTCCTTTGTCATTTCGCCGCTAGGATTCTTTGCCAACCACTTGTTAAAGCACTCGAGGTATTTAACGTATTGAGGGCTGTCGGTAGCGTTGGCTTTGTTCCACAAGGGACCCCCAAACGAGAGAACAAAAAAGACCATTGCACAAGACCAAACATCCAATTTTCGGGCATCGTAAGGGCCTGTAGAATGTTAGAAATAAACCGATCCGAGGGATTAATGTACACTAACCATCCTTGTTTTGAACCTCTGGTGAGATGTATGGGGCGCTGCCAACAACACCCGGCTTGCTCAGCCTTACACCAGCCATATCGGTTCCACACTTGATACCCGCTGAGCCGGGATGCCTGCCGGAGAAAACCTCTGAAACGCCGAAATCGGTTATCTTAAGATGACCATCGCTGGTTATCAAGAGATTCTCGGGTTTGATATCCCGATGAGCGATCCCGTGGTCGTGCAGATACGCAACACCCCTCAGCAACTGCTTGAAGCAGCACAACTTCTCGGCTTCCTTCATAAAGGATTTCGAAATCAAAGAGAAAAGATCACCACCAGTGCAATATTCCATAACATGGCACCAGCGATCACCGCTACCGATGCAGAGATCGGCTGTCGAAACAATGTTTGGATGATCCAGGCTCTTCGAAATGCAAAATTCCGAGTTGACCTTTTCAATGTATTCCTCCTTAGATTCACCCCTCCCCCTCTTCCTAAACTCCTTAACAGCGTATAATTGAGTGTGGGGTCCCGATATCCTATGCATCACCTTGACGATAGCAGACACTCCCTCACCGCAAATCTTACTCTTTCCTGGTACGTGACTGTGATTGGCGTATTTTGAAGATAGTGATATAACCGGAACATCCATCGCTGGCACTACACTGCTCATTTTACGTGACTTTGACCCAGCCCCTGATGTTGCTGGATGAGTGATTGCATTTCCAGTAATATCCTTGATTCCATTCACACTGCTTGAGCGTGAACGTCTTGGGAAGAGGCCAGACCGTTTGGTTGCGCTCGAAGTCTTCTCGTTAAAGGTGCTCGTGGGTTGGGGCCCTAGGGGCTCGGATGTCGATGTTGGTGATCCAGAAACGGTAGGCGTACCGACTTGAGACTGTGCTGGTGTGTTGTGGACCGAGAAAAACCCCTTTGACTTGGTCGGTTGGGGTGTGTATGGTCCCATGGATTGGTCCATTGGCATTCCATTGCTGGACGAGGAGTGTACCCTGCGTATTAATCCGTGAAGTTTACCAGAGGCGTGCCGCATGAGCTTTCCTCTAGGCATAACGGTAGACTCCACAGATGGTGGTGCTGGGTTTGCCACTACTGGTGGTGTAGCTGGCGTTTTCGCAATTGCTGGAGGATTGGGGACGGCATGAAACCCCTCAGTGCTCGAATTAATGAACACACCAGAATGGCTGTCACTCGTAGGGGTAAGTGGCTCATGCATCTCACTGGATGTCTCGTCATCTTCCACTTCTTCGGGCACAGTGTGGCATCCATGATGATGCTCTTCAAACTCTCCAGGCCCAATGATGAACCTAGGCTTCGAGTCGAGGTCCGCACGCTCGAAACTAAAGAGAGAAGGCGAAAGTTCTGGATCGAGAGGAGGTACAACCCCAACATTGGGTTCTGGATAGGTTTCCGGCGTCATTGGTAATGAGGAAAGGGAAGCTACTGAGCTTGAGCAGGTGGAGGGACAAGAGTCTGAATGTGTTGAGGTACTCATAAATGCCATGTGAGGAGTTGGCTTAGGAAAGGTAAGGTCGAAAAGTGTAAGAGGTATAGAGGATAGACAGATATAAAGCAGGTTGAGATAGTGCTAGAGGCCAGACAAATTATCTATCAAGGTGGAGCACTGTAGTAGGGTAGGTTGGTCAAGTTGAAACTTTTGAGGAAGGGAGGGTGTTGGAGGTGTATAAAGGGAGATGAAGGGGGAGTATTATAGATAGTCCGTAATCCGGCGGAAGTCGACGTGCCATACAGCAAATCAAGGGGCACGGGAAGGGATGCAAAGGTATCAGAATTTGCAAACAGGCACACGGAGGAGACCGCTCAAATAGTACGCCGAGACTTGGTGACCGAGGGCGGCGAGAATGGGGAGGAGCATGCAGAATATGTACTCTGGGATGCGGAGGAGGGGGGGGAGGGGGAGGGGTGGGGTGTATGGGGTGGATGTGTGTGTGGAGGGACGGAGGGGTGCGGAAGAGGAAGAGGAAGAGGAGGGTGGAGATGCGGAGATGTAAGGGAGAGAGAAAGTAGGAAGACTGGGACGGGTGGAACAAATGTCTAGGCGGAACGGGGAATGGGAAGAAGGGTAAGTGAGAGGGTTGGAGGGGGGGAGGGTGCAAACTATACCGGTGCTCGAGTACTCGTACTTGTATGTACAATGTAAGTTGTGTATGCAGGTTTCAAGAGGTTCGGGACACAGAACGAGGGATGGTGGGGGGGGGGGGGGGGAACAGGGCTCAAATCGCCCCGGTAGTACCAAGGATGGACGCTACCGTATTGACCACTGCCTCTTTTGCTACTGCAGAGACAGATGCTCGCCTACCTCGCTTTCTTGCTGCTGCTGCTGACTGCTCCCTGAAGCCTGAGGTACTCGAGTAGTTGCAACGGCACCACCAACCCAACAGTGTTATCCCCTTCCCCGTCTGCTGTGTTCACTCAGCGTTTCTCTTTTTTTTCTTTTCTTTTCCTTTCCTTTTCTTTTCTTTCGCCCCTTCCCTGCTGCTGGACAAAAAAAAGGGTGAGCGGTGTGGTGTTGCTGCGCTACGGTACTCCAGACGCTCCTCCGCCACTCGTGCTCAAAGCGAAGTGGTTGGTATTAGCGTCACTGCGCTGTTGCTTTTTCACATCCGCTCGTAAAAAAACAGCCTCACGCATCAAGAAATCTCCTGTCAGTGGGTGGGGAGGAAAGAAGGAGGCAAGTGAGAGGGCACATGGGGCCGGGGAATTCTCAAAGAAATCTTCATAAACAGCTTTTTCATCGCTCAAAAAAAAAAAGATTAAAAAAAAAATCCTACTCCAGGGGTACGGTGCACACAATACCATACGGTAAGTTGGGTATCATGCCCCCAAGAGAATGGAATGCAAAAACAGACTTTAGAAAATATTCTCTGGAACGGGGAAAAGTTCCAGAGCAGGTTTTTTTTGTTTTTTCTCCTTCGCTTTTTTATTGCCTTCCATCCTACGCATGCCTTATCTTGTGCTCAATGACGCTATTATCACGATGATGTCGACCTATCTCGGTTTGCGACGAAATATCATCTGCAATGGTATTTGTATCATACAGAGAACCTAAAAGTATAATAGCCCCTTGACTTGTACCACACCCCCTCTTTCCTCAAGATATTACCCCTCTAAATTCTATCGATTTCTCACTCTCCTATCTTTTTGCATCCCACCTCATTCGGTCACTGAGGAAATCGAATGAATAATGGAGGAAATTCAGTATGAAAAACAGGACAGACATCTATCTACCGCTGCGCAGATCATGCATACCTACAGTATGGACTGATGGTAGGCGCTACAGCAGGTTATGGGCACGCGCTTTGAGTCTCATTCTCTCCTGTGATTTATCTCCTTTTTGCCTTCTACAGAAATCTCTAGATCCAGTAATATCACACTCTGGCCAGGTCGAATCCTACGGGAGCGACAGCGACTTGCCGGTCGCAGCCCTGTCTACGACTCACGCTCTCCCTTATTCTCCATCACATCCCCCATCTTATTCACATACAATTATTTACCACGGTATTATGCCAAAGTAGTTGTGGTGCTCGGGTACAGTGCAGGCATAAAAATGGACTACATTCAGCCTGCCCGTGCCAACAAAGAGATATGGCTGACCGACTGTCGTCCACAAGTATCGACGGGAGGTCGGGATTCCGCGGGTCACTGGGCGGCACTGTCCAGGATTCTGAGTGGGGGAGGGGGACCCTGTCAACAGATCGGAAGAGTGACATCCCTCTGACAGAGGTCGATTTGCTATGCGCTCTGCATCCCCACATTTTGTGAGGCAATCAAAGGTGCAGCTCCCTTCCTCTCCCCCTCCCCTTCACACTTTGGCTTTGCATCACCACCGAAAATTCCGGGGTAAAGAACTCAGAAACACTTCATCCCTCGCCTAATTGGGGGCAACTCCACCAAAAAAAGAAACCCGCTTCCAAGTCAGAAGTTCTCAAACACAAAAACGGTTAGAAAACCAGCAGAATCAACGATAAGTAATATCGATGACCAAAATTTCATGGAGACGGGAAGCCCTACTTTCAGATCGATAGGTACGGTATCTACGATAGCCTCACGGCTTATAAAAAAAAACAGCCAGTACATTCCCAGCAAACGGTTTCTTGAAGGCACCTCAACTCGATCATCAATACATGGCATCTGCCAATACCAACGGAAGGGACATTCTTGCTCCAATTCGCATGCCGGCATCACACAAAAACACACAGATAATTTGCAGTGTCCGCTGTGGATGATATATTCGGCGGTGGCGTATGGGGAGTGCTCACAAGGCGTCGCTTTGGATTTCTCACTGGACTGGAGGGGAGCGGATGAGATGGCAGTCTGCTCTACTTGTACAGGTACATCAACAAGCCTTCGCAATAATATGAGCTCAATCAATTGCAGCTCAGACTGACAGCCTCAGCAAGGGCGCACGCGGTTCCAGCGCTTTGCATTCGCACTCACATTGTTGCTGTTGTGTCCCAACCAGCATCTGCTCTTTTTCCTTTTCTTCATTTCATCTCAGCTTCCAGAAATCTAACCGTGTTCGCTAGGCGCTTCCGAATCACCTATTGACTGAAAAGGGTCCATTAGGACTCCCAGCACTGCTGCGATCGGTGGGTACTGACTCGTTTCCCATTCAGGTCGATTCATCCCCAGGTAGCATTGGGTTCCTTATGCACCGGATTGCACCGCTGATCCTGATCAAAGTCGAGCATGCCGGCTCACCTATTTCTGCCTTACCGGTATTATGTGCCTAACACATGGCATTAATATTTTTATTGGTGACTTTCTTTCCTATTTTGGCCTTTTTGTTGTCTGTCGGACGAACCCTCTTCCTTTTAGCAATGCGGGTGACCCACTGGCCATGTGGGGGTACCGTTGCCCCACGAGACCCATGAGACCTTGATCTCCAAAGGTATCAAGGAAACACAAGTCAAGTTCGCCCCATCCGAATTTGGTAGTAACATTTGTTGTTACCGCTGAGAACAGTGAGGTGAGGGTGTTTTGAAGGATAATTCTGGTTGCGCCCATTTTTTTCCCACTCGCTTCCCTCATTTCCTCCCATCGAGATTCTCGATAGCGATCTAGAGTAGGATAATCTCAGGTGAAATTTTTTGAAAAGCCTGCATAACTCTAGACTCGGCCTTATTCCCAAGTGAATTTTGTACATTGGCTCCAGTACCATGGTGGAGCTGGAACATCATTTCTCCGCGCAGCTGCCCGGCATCTCATTAAAAAAAGTTGAGACGAAATGTACCGGTATTTCCCATCATTTTCTTCCTCCTAATGTCTCGCCGGGCCTCTTGACCGAGAGCGGGGGGTCGGAGGACAATTCCAGTGTTTACCGACGCACGCGAACCAATCATCTGGGGGCAAAGAAATATCTGCCACAGACCCAAGGAGCCCACTGGTCCACTAACTTATCAACGCCACGCTATCGAGGCAAAAAAAAAAAAAGCCCTTGTTGAGTCGTCGTTGGGCCAACGTATTGGGCTGCCTCTACCGAAAAGACCTTCTCTCCGCCTTCATCTGGTACCCCCCACCATACCATACCTATGGTGGTGCTATGATACAATATGTACCGGCAAGTGAAGAAGGTAAGAATATACAGGTTCTCCGCCAACCGTCGCTGTCAATCTAAATCAAAAAGCAGCCCGAATGCCGAGTGACGGTAGGAACAGCCTCTCGGAAATGAGATGGCGATCGCAAAGGTCGACCGTCCATGGCATCAATTGTTCCAGATATTTATCCGGACGACCGCCCCTGAGTTAGGCCCTTGATATCGGGCCTATCTTAGTCGCCTACTCGTACTGTACCGGCCATACGTTCATTCCGACCACCCAAGTCCTAGTACACGGTCGCTTCCGGTGTTGGAGGAACAAACTAACAAGGCAAACGAAACCCTAATTGCCTATCTGGCATCTCGTAATCCATCCCGAAACTCTTAGTACTTGAGTACAACTTGCGACACTCGCCCTGGGAACAAATGGCTTCGGGCGACCGCTTCTAAAAAGCTCGCATCGTGCCGATTCCTTAGTGGCCAGACCAAAGAAGAAAAAGACCCCCATGAGTTTCGACGAGGGAATGGGAATTATCTGTCAACGCAACCCTGAAAAAATCGACATGAGCACTTTAAAACAAACCGCCCGAAGGCTTTGTTTGCCCTTTACTCGTTTCGAATCTAGCGAGCGAATACGAGGCCTAGTTGCGGGATGGCGAGCTATTGATTGATGATACGGCCCTCGAGCATCCCATCAATTATTATCCATGAGGGCATTTGCACGTTATCTAGAGCTACTGTATCATAGCTGGCCTCTCGAATGTGCGCCGACAAAACGTGTTTACTATCGGCATCCAGATAAGTTCTCACCTGCCTCCGAAATGGCCTTTCCTGGGCGAATAACGAGACAAAAAAAAAAAGACGTAATTCACACCACAAACCCTTGGCGCCTAGCAAAATCACTCAAAAAAACGAACAATCCCTGATCGCAAGTCACAGGCTGTCACTCGAGATATCTGACTCAGAGTAATTACACTCCTTTGATGCCGAGCCGCGGGGTTGAAATCAAAAGAAAGGCAAGGAAAACGATTTTGCGGGGAGAGATGTGGACATTTTGAGAAGAAGAAGAAAAAAGAAACTCTCCCGAGAGTTTGCGCTTTTGTGGCTTTCAGCCTCGATAGAACCGGTATTTATTTGTTTTTTCTGATATGATGTGTGGACTTATGCTCTCATGTGTGAAGTGGATGGTGTGGTTTTGATAACATACGAGTAGAGCGCTTGTACTGGTACTATACAAGTAGAGCGCCTGAGCACAGCGAGCACCGACATTATGCCTCTGTTCGTGACTTGCATCGATTTATATGAAAACTACTGATCCACGCCTGCCTGCCTCTGCGTAAAGTGGTATTTTTGTTTTTTTCCTCTCCCTTCCATAACAGCACACACAATACCTGCCTACCATAGCTTCCGAAGCCACCTCAACGCATGAACGTGTCTCCTCTCCCCATTTCCCTTCCTTTCTCCATAACGCACACCGCATACAGTACCAAACCAGACCAAAACCATGCAACCACACGCAAACACCACTTCCCTTTGCATAATTATGATACTCCAGGTTTTATACACCCAACCGGCCCGACAACCCCAACCTTGGACAATCAAGGAATCAAGCAACCAACCAGGCACGAAGGAATCGAATCGAATCATATCAAATAATAATAGCATGAAAAACCGCCCAAACACTTTCAGCTGACTGACTGACTGTAATCTCTTTGCCATCCGCAGTAATGCCTCATATATACCGGTATCCACAACTACGACTTGACCCCCAGGAGCCCTCCGGACTATCCACCCCCCCCCTCCCCCTCCTCATCTCCCCGCCTCATCATCACCTATAATATTATAATATTATCATATCGTAGCCTATTAACACCGGTGCTTCTTTGAAAAAGCGTAATGTGATTGGCTATTTAGGCCTCATATAAAATCACCTGATTTCATCCATCCATTCATTCTAACCTAGCTAGCCAAGAGATAGGAAAGTAGGTATGGTAGGTAGGCAGGCAAGCAGGCAGGCGGGCGGGGCGGGGAGGAGGAGGAGGAGGAGGAGGAGGAGGGAGGAGGCATAACATGGCGCACACTTGTCCGTTGGCGCATCCCGCCCCGCCCCCCAAGATCGCCTCAGGGGAGGGAGGGAGGGGTACGATACGGTTCGGTAGGAAAAGTTTAAACCTCCCCCGGATTGGAAGGGGTGTATTGCTTCGTTTCAGATAGATCGTAAAGTTTGTGGGGTATAGGAGGCTCTGGCATTGTTTTTATTTTATTTTCCCTTTTCTTCCACCCCCCCCCTCCCGGGATGTAAGGATCGGCGAGTGATGCTTCGTGAAATTTTGACGTGTGTGCGGTGAGAGCTTTCGGGGGTATAGTAATACCGGTAGGGTGGTGGTTGATATTATCATAGTCGGGTTTCTAGAGTTTTTTTCTCTTTCATTTCATTTCATTTTTTTCATTTCTTCATTTCTTCATATTTATTGTTTGTCCGGTGGTTATTTGGTTTTCATTGTGGGGCTTCCTTCTTCTGGGCGTGATAATTACCCTATGGTAATTACCCTTATTTCTTTAAATCCGACTACCACCTACTACTACCGGTACAATACCCTCCTTTTCGTTGGGATCGGCCCAAGCCAAGTGGATAATAATAAATTTGACCAGGTTTTCGGCCAAGTCGGGTCGACTTGGCCTGGGAAAAAGGATGAGGTACATATAGTACACACATATCTTGCGGGAGGGCACGAGATATGTACAGTACAGTACCGTACAGCGCTCGTGATGTCGAAGCGTTTTTATTTTATTTTTAAAATGAACTACTACTATCGCATACCGCCCCAGATCCGAGCGAACGGGCCAGGCCAAATTTTCTTAGGTTCATATGCGATAGCGGTCCTATTTAAAAATGCTTCGGTAATTACGAATAGCATCATACCGTACAGTACGGTACTGTATAGTACGGTACGTGCAATTGCAGTACTAATGCCACCCTGGCTGGCATGGTATTAATATAAAGTACCAGACCGTGGGTAAATGAGTAATACACCCGCTACCGAACAACGGACTTTCCAACCGACACTGGCAAGTAATAATTAATACATTACCTCTACAGCGGAAGACGGGGCGGAAAGGATCTGTAAGTGGGGCATCATACGGTATATCCGCAGTCTCGTCGCTCGGTCGTTTTTGGAATCTCAAAAGTACAGTAACCAGCAGGTTTCCGTTTCGGCCTCCTCCTGCTTGAAACTGGGCGGCAGCTCCCGAGTAAGTTAAATCACCCATTCCCTCACAGTCAGCATTGTGGGGGGACAACCACAAGCAAATTTCTCGCGTTCCTTGTTGTTCGAGAGGATTTCCCACTTACTTCACATGCGCGGATGGGATGGGGAAGGAAATCCTTACTTAAGGAGTCAAGCTGGCCTAAATTGTGTTCATGGGGGGGTGCTTGTTCTGCATTGCTTTGCATTGCTTTACATTTCTTGAAGTGTTGTAATTGTGAAGCGTAATGAGCTTTTTCCCCCGCAAGGAGGTCCACTCTTGTTCTGCTTCTTCAGGCTTCAGGCTTGCTCGCGTGTGCGGTTTCCTTTCTCTGCTTTGTTCTGCAAGCCATAATCGGGAGAGCAGTTCTGTCCGCCAGTTGTCCGCTGTTGCTCGGTGCTGCATGGAGCTCATCTTCATCAGTGGGTTCCTGGCATGTTCCGGTTGTGAACCGGTGCTCTATTGGCGAATTGGTCTGATTCAGGCCCTCGAAGTTATTCCCCCATCCGCTCGGTCATACATAAGCACAGCTGCGCGAATACCGGTATGTATCTCTCAGAATGAGGCCTTAGGCCTTCTGCTACCATATCGTACCCTGTACCAGCACTGTACAATAGGGAGGTTTGAAGTTCTTGGCACAGCAACCAGTACAAGGTGTACACTTTCTTCACAAAGAGAAAGGTTTTATAGTGCCTGTTCTTCTTGGGCCGGTACTTGTTGTGTGGCTCGGAAGGGATACCTTGGTTGGCAACTTTGAAAATCGCCTCCGTGGTTGGGAAACACAATTGCACGTTCTTGGTATGTCGAGAACTCCGAACCTCCCTAATTAAAGGCCTACCGGTGTTTTCCCAGCAACTCCGGGCAGGTAAGTAGAGGAAAGCATCTTGGCCTAGCTTGGCAAAGGCTCCCAGTGCGAGGTATAATGATGCGGGCCCTGATGACAATTCTTGGCCCGCCCATCAATGCACCCATCATGGATTGGATGGGGGGGAGAGAATAAGGGTAAAAGGGAGGGGAAAAAAAAAAAGGACCTCGTTATAATGAAGTAGCTCTGGGGCTCATTGTTCTTGCAGATTACAAGTAGAGTACCCGAGTACAGTATGGTATGCGGGTGTGATGCAAGCACTGTATTTTACAAACACACAATACAAACCGCAGGAGAGAGACCGCATGCACCTCGGCCCATCGTGATCTGAAGGCGGCCCGAAGCAGTAAATGCTCCGCACGCGTCATCGGCATCGCGCGAACTGGTGTGCGTATCGTACTCTTGCGAACAGCTGGTAGTAAGTACAGGTACAAGTAAGCAGTAGAGGAGGTTTGCCTCTACCTGCTATATTTGAAGGTCGCCCTCTCCCTCTCCCTCTCCTTCTCTCTCCCTCTATGCGCCCGCTCCCCACCCTATTCGAATAATCTCCTAAGAGTGGAAAGGCGCTGCAGATGGCTCACCTCGTTTGTTCATACCAAAGGGAGAACGGCGGAAGGGAAAGGCAACATGAACGACATTGCCGACCTTGGCTCATCGTGGGTCTCGCTTTGGGAACGGAAACGTCGGTCATAACGGCTCACTCGAGGGATGGCTGCCTACTTACGGCGCCTTGGTTTTCTTGGTATTTCTTGGTTTTCTTGGGAGTTCGGGGTCAGAATGAAAATCTCTTCTTGGTGCATCGGGGCTAAGGAGATTTTGGGGTTCGGTCTACCGGTTTTAGTGCATGGGGTTTTATTTCACCTTAGCCGGGATTCCCCTTTTGGGGGGTGATTGTTGAATGTGGTGTGGATAAGGTTGCTGGGATTTAGCCTTTTTTTGGCTTGTCATTTTTTTTTTTGATACAGATGTTGCCACCGGCTGGCAGAGCTTGTGAACAAGCATGCAAACAAACAAGGAAATGAATACTCGAGTACCGTACTCGTACTTGCAGGTTCCGCCAATGTTCCAGTCTCGAGAAGGTGTTGTGTTATTGTCCTCCGCGTGAGGAACGAAACACGAGCAGTTCCTTTACCATTTACGGCCATTCGGAGTCAATCCTCGGCGGGATGATGTGACCGCCAAGACTCTACTCTCATAACACCGACTCAACAATTCACTTTTACAGGGACAAGGGGGAGTTTTTTTTTGTTTGAAGCCTGCATTGAAACAAGCAGACAGACATTTTCGCACTGCCGCCTTCAGAAGTCTTGTGTAGGGTCGGGATTGCCACCGCGTATCCCTCCCGATCCTGGATCTGGCCGTATTTTTGGGCAAGACAACATTAAAGTGCGTCAACGGTCAAATAGAGATACCGATACCCTATCATACGACACGAGCACAATGATTTGGACCAAGACTTTCCAGCGCAGAAAGTTCCGCGATTTTACCCTTCCAGAGGAGATGGAGAAATATCCGGTTCCGGATTATTCTCCTATTGTACAGGCGATTTCGAGGAGAAATACACCAATTGAGGGTTTAGTTTGAGGATCGGTGGAAGCGAGTGTGATTCCGGGAAGTGCTGGCGAGGCTCCTTTATCTGAAGAAAATTGCTCAATCATGCGGGGAAAATCTGGTCGCTTGATTGATTATTCTGGCATTTATCGATATAGAAGGTTCCATAGACGTTGCTCAACAATGAGTTAAATTCCGCCGCGAGATCTCCAAATTACAAACCAAGCAGGGTGTTTGACGGTTTCCATGCAATCAGTCGGTAGAACGAACGGCGGGGGGTGAGCGGAGAGGGAAAGGGTTGACATCTCCGCCGATACTGGTGAGAATAATAGGCGTTCGCGGGCGTAAATTTTGGTTCGTTTAGGGCGACGGGGTGTACCTTGCTGAATATAAATATTTGGCTTAGCTGGGTGGAGGACGAAGTGCTGTCTGGTAGAGCAAGAGCATGTGCTGCGTACCACCGGTATCGCGGTTTTGAGAAGGCTTCGGGATGCGGATAAGGGAGCTACCTGTATACCGCTCGAGATTGATCACCCCCATAGCCACGCTACGCCAATGTAGTAAATTCAAGCATGTATGCTCACTCGCCTTTGCTCATCCGAACATCGGCTGATCACCAAGGTGACGCCGATCAGATTCCCATCTGACGCTCCGAACTAGTAAATGTGTCCTTTGCCTCAGGGTCGATGGCGAGGCCCGTGAGAGAAAGTTGAGCAAAGCCTTCCCCGTGTCTCGTCCGATAAGGCTACTTTTTCGGTATAGCTAGATGTATTTAGCCTCCTCAAGGATTCGCACGAGATGCATTGCGCAATTCCGATCCCTCGGGAATGGGGGTACCAGATGACTGTGTGACGAGTCAGATACGGTGAAGCTGTGGGGACCATATTCGCTTTTCACGAGCACATCATGAGACACCCGACTGGGGTGGAGATGTGGAATGTGTTCTTGGGGGCAGGTAGGTAGTGCAGGTGAGGTCCGTGTTTGAACTTGTGGGATCGGGCGTGGGGGGGGGGCAAGTTGCTTTTTTTTCTTTTTTCTCTTTTCTCTCTCTTTGCTTTCTTCCTCTCTTTTTTGATTCACAGTGAGTAGCGTTTCTGAGCTGAGTCGTTTGTGAACGTTTGCCTTGGGCAAGATTTGTATTCCGTCGAGTATAATGTCGGGTTTTAACGTCAAGAGGACGAAGACACCAACTTTTCAGTGTTGTTCGGAACATAGATAAGATTGTGTGGTGAATAGTTGGTTGTGTGTGTTGGAGATTGAGGATAGGCCGTGAGCTAGATATTTTCCATGCACGAGTAAGTTAAATCGGTACTGTCTCCATCGAGTATAGATAGCCCGGAATAGTAGCAGTATCATATTGAACACCGTATTCAAACCGAGTGCCTTCTTTGGCACGGCACCCGCACAGAACAGTGCGGATCTAGACCAATACCAAAACATTCCCTGTCTATCGCAGACCACATTGTCCTGGGACATATTTTTGTTATCAACTCGACCTATCTCCTTCTCCCCTCCATACAACTGATTAGACCGAAGATCGATGCAGTAAGATACGTACCGCACCACATCCCAAGTTTCTCGCCCGCTCCATCGTCAATCCTTTGCACGCCGGATGAGCAAGACAAAAACATCTTCCTCCCTCTCCCCTTAAGCATAACCCCTCTCCCTCCTTTGCTTGAGAAAATTCTTTCCCTTATCCCCCTCAGCACCGGTTTGTGGGCCACCACCACCCGGAGAGGAGAAAATATGGACAACATCCCCCCCCCCCCAATTACCATTCCCAACCGATTCACGAAAACGCACTCGCGCTTTCCGGTCTGCGGTTAGTATGGCAAATCACAGATCCCGAGTGACCATCTGTGACTACTTCATACATTTGTTTTTTCTATATCGATATACATACGCCCTCATCCATCCATTCATTAATTCAGTCAGACAATGCTCTAGACTCTAGACTTCCGACCCGGTCCCGGGGGGGGGGGGGGTTGGATTGACTCTGGTTGGTGCTTAGCCCCCGAGGAGTATGTGGGTGATCTGTATATATATATATAATACTCGAGTACCGAGAAGACTTGATCGCCCGGAGACAAATAGACAGAAAGACGCCTCCCCCATCCTGCGTCGGCAGTTCAAATGATACTGCACTGCACTGCAGTTCTCCTCCTTCCTTCCTATCCCTGAAGGACTGACTACCATGCCGGGAATATAGAGATGCGGTTGGGGGGGAGGTAGTTGGTGCAACCCCACGCTTCATACCCATATTCATATTCAAATTCAATATGCAGTCCATGCGGTGGGATGTGATTTGCCATTTGGGCTTCCAGTGTGGTGACTAGGAAGACTGTGAGGGAATGGCAATCCGGTAGATTCCCCTATCTATCTAGCCACCGAGACAGCGTAAGGGAAGGGTTTTCTTGACCGGGGGGGGGGGTGAGCACACGATGGGTCCTGCTCTGTGCTCGAGATGTTTTTAGAGGAAATGAATGAGTAGTAGTGGCTGAGGCGAGGGCCCGATGGATTGGCAGGGTAGTCTAGAGAAATTATGTTGGCAGGTCAGGAGATTTCTGTGTGCTGACCAGTTAGGTGAGGGAATGCTTCCTCTCACTGTATGTATCATAGAGGGTTTTTTCTCTCTCTTCTAACGTATTAATAGCGTCGAAAACTCAATCTGGTTCTGCTCAGGTCTACGAGTCGAGTATTATACATTCATGCTTGCTTGCAAACCCCACGAGGGTGATTCAAACAAGACCTTATCCTTGGTAGAGATTCCAGGTCCCTAGTACAAGAAATTTCTTCGCAACTCCACTGTTTGGACAAGACAGCCAGGACGAATAACCTCTCATCTTTCGGGATACATGCTACCCTTGGGCAGTAAGCCAGCGCGTCAAAGACAACACAATCTCTCGGGCTTACAAAACCCATAACACAGGCAGCTTCCCGGGCCACAATTGTTGGGAAAGGCAAGGGACGGGCTTATAGTACAGTTCAGTGCAAAATCCGCGAACCAATCATAGAGATACTTGTCAAACCGACAGCGATCAACAGCACAGCATACGTCCCACCCTATCACACTCCAAGTCAATCATTTTGGCTTCGCGCATCGGCAGCACATTCCCTTGCCTATCTGGTGAGTCGATGCTTCAGCGCTCAGGTATCGCTCCCGAACGCACACGAGACGGCAAATTATGACAGGCTTAGATCCAGGAGATGCCGAGCACCGAATACCGAATACCGCGGCCCATGGCGAGCAAAAGTCAATCCAGTTCGATTTAGAACGGTTTACCGGTGTCTCGCGATGGGCTATCAAGGCTTATACTTTCCTTCATTCCTAACTGTCCCAATACCTGAGGAACCTAACTTAACCGCAAAATAGAAATGCAAATCAAAATCGTGTGGTAATCTTTTCAACATCCATAATCAGACCTAACAGCCATTAAGCAAGCACTTAGCCAACATCCGAGAACTGCGGGCTCTGCGCGGTGCGCTGCAGCCGCCGCTCATACTGCACCACCTACATACCCGGTTGCCCTACTGTTCTTTTGCAGCAGCAGGAGGACAGTTCGAGATAGTCCTCGTGGCCTCTTCGGCCGCCACTCCCACCACCCCCTCTCTCACGCTCTCAATCTCACACTCTCTTCACGAAGACTAGGTTTAACGAGAAAAAAAACCCTCGACCTATCAGGAAAATTTCCCAAAGGTTATAGTATTATTGTAGATTTTTCAGGTTTCTGATCGAGTGCTACCTCATGATCGGTTCGGAAAAAGAGAAGGAAAGAGAAAGGAAAAGAGGAAGAGAAGAGCTCTAAAACTCCTCTATTCTTTGTTTGTGGGAGAAGAAGAAAAGGGCCACCGGGATTAGAATATAGTCGGGAAATGAGAATGGACAAGTGAATGAAAGAGAATGTGTTTTTGTTTCCAGCTCTTCGCAGAAGGAAAGAAATAGATGAGAGGTATAGGAAACGAGGTATATATATGTACAGTAAAGTAGACAACGAGACGGTTGTGATATATATATATCACTAAAACGACGGGTGGCGTTGATGATGGTGATGATGGTGAAGGAGTAAATAGGCCAGGAAACTTTGGAAATAGAAAGAGCCTTGTTTGTTTGTTGGTTAGTGGTCTGCTTTCTTCTGTGCGTATATCCTCCATTATTCCTCCTTAAAAAACAACGCAACGCCTCATGCGTGTATTAGCAGCCAATAGCGCGAGGGGGGAAGCAGTATCGGAGAAACAAAAATGCTGCTTTATGGAGATATGAGAAGAAAGTGGTGGGGGGGCAAGAAAATAAAATAAGAGGGGAGGGTCGATGTCAATGATATAAAAAGAAAATGCCGAAATCCCATATTTTTCCAAGCAACAAAGCGCAGGTGAAAGAAAAAAAGAGAAAGGAAAAGGCGCAAGCAATACACAAGTAGACACCCATATTCGCGATCCCAACACTGCAAGCCTCCGGGCGGGCGGACGGGCATAAAAAAAACCTACCATACCATGCCATCCGGCCCCGTACGTCCCTAATAAATCAGAAAACCCCTCTCCGGAAAGCTTCGTGAACCCCTTCCAAAGACTATTTCCAGATCACCCCGTTCCTCTGGTGCGTCGAGCAATATTTCCCTTTACCCCAGTTCGTTTCGCATTCATCCGTTGCAACTGAACTCCATTCCACCCCACGACGTCCCATCCCACCACCACCAGCAATATTCCCCAGGCTGGCAAAGAACCCTTAACCTATAGGAGGAATAAGACTACTCTTCTCCTCTAACCGCTTAGGTTCTCCACCCGAGCCTTTCTGCCCTGTTATGAGTCGCTGGCTGCGGAATCCTTTCCCACCCTTTCCTTCATTGCCCCCGCGGTTCTCCGTCTTCGTGAAATCCTTCCATTTCCTCCAGCCGTCGAAGTCGATTAGTGCTTGCATGCAGCCCCATTCTGTTACTTTACGTTCCAACCAGATGAAGTTGACAGGCTACGGTTATAATTGTAATTGTTAATATAATTGTTAATATATGAATGCTCATTCCGAGTGCGAGAGAAGGGAATTGTAAATTCAAGGAAATAACAAACAAACCTTTGTTAGGAAGTCATTGCACCCAGCAGCTAAGGCTTCGTGGCGATCACTTTGTAAGGACGAGGCGGTAAGGGCGACAATGATAACGGGTGACTTGAAGAGAATCGAATTAGGGAGTTTGTCCTTCTCGTCAGGGATAGCTGGGGCATCCTCTCGCGAGGGTGACGAAGGGGACTGTGAAAAGGCGCCGATGGAGTTCACTCTTTCCAGTCGTCGGATTTCCTTGGTTGCGTCTAACCCGTTCATCACTGGAAGCTGGATATCCATCAGAACTAAATGGAAGCCTCCGGCCCGCCACTTGTCTACGGCCTCCTTCCCATTCATGGCAGACTGCCAGCGAACCTTGAGACGTTTCATGAACGCTTCTAACAACTGAAGATTGATAACATTGTCCTCGACAATGAGGACATTGATAGGAGGGACAGCACCATCTGGTAATAATCCTGCTGGCGAAGTATGCTGTTTCTTCTCCTTGAGTTTCTTTGCAAGAGGGGATGCCACGCGGGCTGGAGGAGTAGAGGCTTTTTGGGTATTGTCTTCTACAGTGGGTGCAGTTATGGGAGGGGGTTGGGCAGGTTGTGCAGTATTCGACGCATCGGAGTTGACCCTTGAACGATTTTGGCGAGGCATCAGAATTACTCCAGGCGTCACCGAGCCCAGTTCGGAGGCCGAAGGACGGACAACCGGAGATGAGGTTTGCATGCGCCTAGCACTTGGACGCACATTCCTTCGATTAGCGCCCCCAGGTGACCCAGGCAAGTTCGGCACTTGGCCTGTCGTCAAAACTGTGATAGAGGGTTCTCTTATTTGGGATGACGATGTTGACAGTGCTTGTGGATATCCTGGGTGTGGCATTGGAGGGAAATAGTCATTGCTTTCAATGCCGGAGTGACCATCATGATGAGATCCGGGACCATGATGCGGCGATGGGCGAGGTGTCCTCCGCCCAACAGATGGCAGCGGGGGTACTTCGATAACTAAAGCCTCGTCTATTGATTGACCCCCGGGGAAATAATCATCTAATACCCTAGTAATTGTTTCGTCTGGATTGAGCGTCCGTTCGCCAAGCTGTGAGTCATAACCACGACCGGGAGTGTGGTCTAGTGAGCGTGGCCTTGCATGGCGAGGAACAACCTTGATTGAAATGTCCGGAGCATCATAACTTTTTCCCAATGCATTCTGATACTTCTTCAGAACCACATCTCTGACATCGTCCACCATATCATCCTGACGGACACTGACAATAGTGGGCGATCCCCCAGGTCTCTTCACCCAAACCCTCCCGTTCAGCATGCTTGATCCGAGGGTCGCCGGAGTGGGCAGTTGAAACTCAATGGGGACCGAACGAAAAGTGGTCGACTCCTCCTCCAGTAACGGTGAGTTTGTAGTGAAGGTTGGTGATGCAGAAGTATTGTTGTCGGCGCTTGGGCCGAGGAGAGTCCGAATCAGGGCTGTCTCAGATGCGGCTATAAGAGACTGTTTCCGGCCTTGGGCAGGGCGGTGTCGAGGATACGAAGTTTGAATTCGCGGAGGAGGAGCAGGGGGTGAATGCAGAGGTAGGTCAGGAAGTGCTGGCCTAGGAGCTCCTTTTGAAGGCGGTTGGTGAGCGTTTACCGGATCTGGAGGTATGGAGGCGGTCGAGGGAGTTCTTCCGAGAGCCGGTGCAGGAATAATGGTAGTAGTAGGAGGAGGGTCGATAGGGGGATCGGAACCAGAGATCTCGGCTGCGTTTTTCAGGGACCTAGGACGATACTCTAATTTTGTGGAAGCGAGAGGTTCCTCATAGGGGAGGGGGAGGGAAGTTGTTGGTTGCGATGGCGATGATGGAGATGTGGGAGACCGAGCCGTAGAACCTAATGAGCTGTTACGAGACGATGCACTTCTGGCCCTAGTCAACGCTTCCTTTTGCAGAGCAGTCGCGGGAGTATTTTCTGGCAGAGGGTTGCTAGCAGGCTCCTCTTTATGGTTGTTACAAACTCGCTCTGAAGAGCTCATCTGAGAGGTTTTTTCCGCGGGATTCGAGGACTCGCTGCCTGCCGCCAGAGGTGATGATGCTCGCTCCTCGAAAGCTAGAGCTTGAGGTGCGGAGGTTAAGCTTCGACGCCGAAATGCCTTCTGAACGTCCAGCACTCGCTGCTTCAATCGCAGGTTTGGCATCTCTCCACACCGCACACTCACTCTTGATCCCTCGATGGTGCTTGGCCTAGGAAATTGGGTAGATGCTGAACAGATCCTTGGATAGTCGTAAAAAGGTGAATAGGAAAGATCCGGGAAACGCAGACGCTAACACCCAATCCACAAACACGAAAAGGAAAGGAAGAAAGGAAGAAAGGAAAAAGCACGCAAAAATAAGATTTCTCTGCTTCGGCTAGATAAGCTTCACACAAGGAAAGTATTGATATATATCGAAAAACGGGAAATGCGGAAATATAAAAGGAAAGACAAAAAAGAGCGGACGAGGTCAGGCAGAGCTACTGCTGGCTCTCGGATATGACTGAAGATAGAGGACGAGAGGGCATATCCAAAGACTCTCTGGTTATTTTTTTATTTTATTTTTCTTATTTTTATTTTTTTTCGCTTAGATGCCAGGTGGTGATCTTCCAAGATCTCTCGGGCGGCCAACGCACTGAGTTGGGGCAGGGCGGTCAATTGAAGTTGTTTCCGTCTGGTGGACGATATAAAAGGAAAAAGCAGGGCCTTCTTCATACCCCCTTCCCTCAAAAAGAAGCTGGAACTGCCTGCGTTGTGGAGGTGGTAGTGGATCTTTACGCAGACGCACTCACTCACTCACTCATTCACTCACTCACTCACCCACTAATTCACTAATTCACCAGACCACATACACACAAATACAGTATCAATACATACACTTTCATGTAGGGGAAGTGTTGCGAGAGGGAATTTCAATAGGGAAAAAGGTTGCCGAATAAAAATAAAAATAATAAATTGATAAAAGACTGATAAAAGAAAAATATGAGGCCAAATCCAGCCAGATAGATGCTCAAGTCAATGCTGGCAGATGGATGGAGCGGTTCGGGTTAAGGAGCAAAAGCACGCATTGGCAACGAGTATTTAGGAACACATTTGCATCCCTGTGTTGTGTCTGGACCACCGATTTCACCCAAAATCTGTGATCTATAAGGATGCAATTTTTGTCCCAACGACACAACCGCCATCCACTCAGCCTTGCTTATCGATCTCCCCCACACACCACCCTTTCTCCTGCCCTTTGTGCAGATATCAGACGGTGGGAAGGAGGAATGAAAGAGAGCGTTGGCTTTTGCCTCCTCCCTCCCCGCAAAGTTGACTAACTCGTCTGGTATTGTGCATGGAGGATTTAATATTCTCCATGTCGGATACCGTATCATAACAAGGGAGATGAAAAGAAAGAAAAAAATGTATGGCTCCTCCCTTATAATACCATCAGTCGTTTCCCCAGCCACTGCCTAATCAATTGTTACAGTTGGCGGCTTCATCTTTCAAGCGAAACGACGAATTGAATATTTGAAAGGTGGCGGGAAATTATCGGTGATGGCCTGCTCCGTTTTTGTTTCCTTTCACTCAGACGGTCGGTAGACTACTGTATAATACCCTCTGCCATATCTGTTTGCAACCCCACGACCCCAGACTACCTACGAGTACACGAGATTTCCTCGCTTGTCTGGAGATCGAAGGCGGACCGAAAGGATTTAGGGCATAACTTTAAAGAACCTCCCGCGCTATGATAGGCATGTCGAGGGTGTCCTTTGGGAGTAGTCAAAGTCGCACTGAATGGAGTTTGCCCTTCTTTTTACAAGAGGAGTATAGCTCGATGTACCGGTAACACCAGTGAAGGATACCGGTATTGTATGGGCATGCAGCTTAGATAAACACATGCTGATTCTTAGAATTCCCATGTCTTCCCACCCTGAGAGGGGCCACGGGGCAGTGTGAGGCTCCATTTTCTCCCCTCACCCCCACCTTCTCAACACAGTACCGGTATCACAAGTACCGTAAAGGCTAGGATAATGGAGAATGATGATAGGGCGTCCAGGATTCCCCCTTTGGATGGGAGGAAACCCAACGAAAAGGTCCTCTTTTGGCTCTCGGTTGGGATAAATAATTAAAAAGATAGGAGGGGCAACTCCAACGTCCCTAGTGGTCTGGCGCAAATGAGTTAGCGGGAAACAAAAATAAGAAAAATGGGACAATCATGAATCCGGGGGCAAAGCTTAAATAGAAGAGCACGCACAATTGAATCACGTGCGGAAGGATCGCCAAGAACGACGCCGCCACTTTCGGTTCTGAAAAGGAGGGAGAAGAGAAGCAAAAACGAGCGTGGGGCGTCGACCGAAATTTGACGCCGGTTCTACTTTAAGCTGCCCAATTGTGTCCCTACCCACATCTTGGGGTACACGAACAGGGATTGGGTCATGACCAGGAACCCCAACCTGCTTGTGGTCTTAATGGCAACGTTGATTTGTGCTTGCTAGACGAGTCCGGTCCAATGCAAACGGCTGAAGCAAAAGAAAAGAAATATGGTAAAAAAGTTCGCCCCTTGGCTGCGTCGATCGATGCACCTTTTTAAGCAGTATGTTGCACGAGAAGAAGGTGTGGCCCGCCCAATGCCCCTATGATGTTGTAGATGTTTCTCTCAAGACCTGGAAAGAGATACCGCCGGAGCGAATGAAAGCAGTGGACATACTCGAGTACAAGTTCCATCATTCTCTGGTTTAGGCTCAATAGCCGTGACGTCTTACTGGTCGAACATGCCGGTATTCGGGACTCCTAGTTCGCAACATCTATGTTCGGTGCTTTGGCTTTCCTCCTAAGCATCATATCAGATACCACCGTTGGTTTAAACTGAAGAGAATGGAGTCTCGCAATAGTTATTTGCTTCTAGCACAGCTTTTACTGTTGGTTTTTTTAGAAAGCCTTTTTTGCCATCGGACAGATTGACCGCTGCTAATTGCTAGCAAAAGTTGTATCACACAAGTACTGTACAGTACATGGTTTCGTACTCGACTAATTTTCGTTAATACGATAACCCTAAACGTAAGGTCTACTTCAATCAATGTTGGCACAAGATTGTTGGCGGATTACCACACACTACACAGGACTACGAATGCGCAAGGTATTTAAAATACCGGCATCTCACAGCCTAGAATAATTCACCTGTGAATCGTTGCTGATGGTGTCACGATCCTACAGCAGACGACTCCACGCAATTATTGCAACCCTGCCCAGATAAACTAATAAGTTGGTGAACGCCGTCCCCTCTAGCTTCTGCCTGCCCGATGAGCCAGCCATCAGTATCGCGAAAGTATCCAGCACAAGCTACCTCTAAAGAATAGCTTACGTTCCCCTCCCAGCAAGAAAGCAGTCCCGCAGCCCCCTCAGCTCCTCCAACTCTGAGACCGAGTGGCCAACCAGTACCGAATATTATCTGGAAGAGGGCCTAGAAGGGGTAGGACACTGCCCATGCCATGGGGTCGAGTACGCATGGGTTGAGATTACGAAGGAAATTATAGAGGAAGTATTGGCAGGCAGCATTGGCCGGTACAGTGCCTAGTGTTCCACCCTGCCACGAGGAAAGAACCAAGGAAAATCGATCGTATCCAAGGCTCTGATTATAAATGTCTCAGCTTCTTGTACATTAAGAAAGAGGAGGTATTAATTGTCGAAGTAATGGGAGTTGTGACTAGAGAAACGGCCCACTTGCACTTCTATAACTGGTCTTGGGTGAGATACAGAAGATGCCAGTCGGACCGAACCGAGAGCTTTTCGGCTTAGGTATCCTCCACCTTGCAGGATTTCGGGAAATATGCCCAAACTGTCTAGCGTTCTGCTCGATAGGCCAATAATTTACGTGAATACTGATAGCAATCCTCCTCAGCTGCGGTTGTGGGGGCTGGCCAAAAGGCGAAGAGAGCGGGTAGGAGAAGTGGGAGATAGGAGAAGTGGGTACAGTATGATACATATATACAATACTATACGGTGGTATGGGGCCATCATGGGAGCTGGAGAAAACGCCGAAGCGTGCAGCTCTTGTCAGTGATAATGTAAGTTTAGGACCCACCAGCGTTAAATAAAGAACTGTCTTTAAAATTTAATAATAAAATATATATATATTGAATGTTGAGAGAGGTCCATGAGAAGTTGGATGACACTTTGTGTTTGATCGAATACTGATATTTGCATACGGAAAGCAAGAGCATGGCAGTGGGTTGAGTGCTATCAAGCACATCCCTTTTAAAAATTTCCCCACACCCTAGTTCTTAACTCAATGCAAGGATAATAATAATAATACATGTACTTGTACAGTACTAGGACCATTACTGTACATAGCAAATCTTGCTGTGCAATAAGAGTATGGTGCCGTATTTCCTACGGTTCTGGGGCATTGCAGGGCACTTTAGGAGAGCGGTGCTCTGCCAATTCGGTACGGGACAAATCGGTTCATCATGAGGATGTTTCCAACTGAGACAGCTAGCCCTCCTCCATTGGTGAATGCGGTACCGGTAGACCGTGGTTCAGTCGGGTTTAGCACGAGGGACAAGGCTCCAAACCCCCCCCCCTTCTTCTCTCCCAATCCGTAATTGGCTCGCAAGCGCTTGCACTCGCTCACTCAATTATCCTTTTCATGAATTGTGAGGCGAGTGAGACGATCAGATCAGATCTAGTGATCCATTCCCTCTCCCCTTTATTTGCTGCATTTCTCCTTCCTCGATTTCCCCCTTCTCCTCCCCTCCCCATTTCTTAGAACTGTACCTTTTTATTCATTTCCTTCGTTTTCGCGCACATTTTGTAGTTTAGTGGTAACTTATGGGTTGGTAGTGCGAGTCGCGATTATCTGCCCATCTGTCCAGTATGATACTCGTAGCTGTTGTCGAGGACAAAGCGCAGAGTAAGAGTGAGACTTGACAGCCGCAGGCGCCCTTAGCACACTGTGCATTCTTTCATCTTTGTTCTCACACACCAGACAATTTTCAGAGACAAGAACCTTTTTTCGGGTGCCATTGAATGAACGAGTGAAGGTGAGAGTGTGTGGTAATGGAGAGGAGAATGAAGACGAAACCAGGGCGAGAAAGAGAGTCATTGTCCGAGCGCCCTCCCCCTCTATTTCTCCTCCCCCCCCGCCTCATCTGCCGGCCAGCTGCGTAGCTCATCGGCCTCGATAGCCCACATACAATTTCAGCATAACATAGAGTACATGCATCCAAAATTTCCTGCACTGCACACAAAAGTTACCCTTATTGATAATCGTCTCTCTACCTTTATTCTTTTCTTTTTCTCTCTCGATTTATATATCTCGCAGACTCTCCAGATTTGCCTATCCTGCACCCAGAATTATTTTTTTCTTTTAAAAACAAAAACAAAGGGAGTTTTGACTTCCATCGTCATTTCCAAACGATAAGCAGACAAAGTGTTTTGGAGCCTAAGCATCCAGGTTGAACTACAGCACGGTATTGATACCGAAGAAGAGACGCACAGGGAGGTAATCAGGAAGTAAGTTTAGTGAGCTTGAGGGAGAGAGTAAAGGTCGAAATCCTTCGATATACAAGTAAGAGCAAAGCTCTGCTTTTTTTTCGCAGTCCCCGCACCCTCCCCCAATCACCCTTGGCTGGTCTTTCCAATTCAATATATATCCATCCAGTTCACCGCCCGCGTCCCTTTCGCATTCGTCCACCCACACCCACGTTACCGTCTGTCCGTTCACGCATCCTTTCACCTGCTCTGCTGAGGGCGAAGGGAAGCAACTGGCAGAAGAAGCCTTTGAGAGTTTAACTCAAGCACCCAAGCCGCCACTATAACCCCCCCCCTCCTTTCCCTCATCCATCCATCCCCCCCCCCCCCGAATCGGCGGTCGCCCAGGTAACTTAACTGTCCCTCATCTGCTTCCCCTTCCTTTCGCCGGAGCACTCGCATTAATCGTGCAGCACCAGTTATTATCATTGTCGTCGGATAGCTGTCAGCCCCGCCATCGCTTGCCTGCTTGCCTGTGTGTGCTTGCCTGCCTGCTTCCTGCTTTGGTTTTGCTCCGCCTTGCTCTACTGCTGCTTCTCTGCCCTGCCTACCTCGTTGCTACTACTTTGTTGCTTCCGGTTGCATTCTCAAGCTACGGTACCTTAGGTTCGCGTAGACCCGTCCCCACCTCACCTCGACTCGTTCCTTCAACAATTTCGCTCGCTCACTCGCTCCCTTCGCCATTTCCCTTCCCTCCTTCCCTCCCTCCCTCCCTCCCCCGTATTTACTTACATTTTCTCGATTTTTCGGCTTCCCGCTTTTCTGAGTTACCGTCTGCATTTACTCCCCGCATCACTCTATATCATCTCCTGCAGTCTCCCATCGCGCCTGTCAACCCGCTCACTCATCACTCGATTACCCTTATTCATCTATTTCTCTGCGCGACTCGTTTCAACGCTTTGGTTGAGAAATCACTTTGTACTGATCGCACTCAGTGTCGCTCTGCATCGATCGACATCAGGGACCTGCGCGGCTCCTTGGTTAGTCTTTTCCCCTTTCCCTTTCTCCCGGTTTTTTGGTGCCTGCCATCGCGATAGCCCATCTGCTAACAACCCATAGAACAATAGCCTCATCCCCCCCCCGCCCTCAGAGCTACGCGCTCGCTTGTCTGGTACAAAAAAAAACCCTTCCCGACCGACCATTATTAGAGTTTACACCCCCCCCGTAATTGCCGTCCTTTTATATACCGTTCCCTTGCCGCTCCATCGACATTTCATTATTTCAAATGTCTCCTACACCTTCACCGTTGCATAGGACTATGGAAAATTTCAATAGTCAACCTACCATGGCCGCTCTCTACGACAGCCGAACTCGCGAGAGCGAAGCCTCTCCCTGGCACCGTCCTTTGGCAGCGCCGTCTTCCCAGTCCGCTGTTTCCAACTCTACCTCAAATCATGTGAGTTTCTCTCATGAGTCTTTGAGCATTCCTAGACACATTTCATCCCCTTCTGAGGTCCCAAACGTCGAAAGCGTGGGAGCGACGAGACCTCCCCCGGGATTTGAGGACAAAGTCGCAAAATATTACAACATCAAAATTACGAATTTGCCTCGTGCTGTCTCTGAGCGTGAGCTTAATGCCATGCTCTTATTTGCTGGTGACCTTGCCGGCATACGTATAACGCCACCTTCCCCTGGCGGTGTCGAAGGTGACTACAACACTACTGCTCTCGCCCAATTCGGCTCCGAAAAATCTGCAAAGGAGGCCCAGGAACGGCTGGATGGAAAACCTTTCTCCCCTGAAGATCGCAAGATGTCGGTACAGTTGCTGGGGAGCTCGCATGAATCGTTAATTCAATCCGCCTCTAACTCGCCGTCCAATTCGGATGTGTTAATATCCAATACCGACTTTCCGCAGTACACTACCAACGCGACTCGCAACCGAGGATCTCCACCAAACGGGCAGCTTTATGGCACCACAAATGGTGTCAACGGAATTGGTGGGATCAGCAGTGTCAACGGGATCAACGGAGCTAATGCCTTGAATGGGATCGGTACGACCAACGGGATGATTCAAGCGGGCGAATCATCCTTCGACCCAAGGCCTTTTGACCTCCGGGAATCTCCTAGCTTCTTCAACCCGTTAAATTTTCAACAGCCTCCCCAATCCTCGCGCCAACAACAAGCCCAGCAACCCCAGAGGTTATTTATGCCTGACGATTATGATGGGGATGACACCGGCATTGCGACAAGGGCTCGTGCCTTGACCAGCCCTGTTGTAGCTGGTGCGAGAGGCCTTGGGAACCTGCCACAACTCATTACTGCAAATAACACTGTGAATGGCTTTCAAAATATGCCGCCTACTTCTGCTATTGTATCTCCTATTACTGTAGCTTCCCCTGCTAACTACGGCTGGGCCGGTCGCCACCTCCCGCCTGCAAATCCTGCAGACCAAAATCCGCCCTGCAACACTTTGTATGTTGGTAATCTCCCAGCCAACACTACTGAGGACGAATTGAAGAATCTCTTTTGCCGTCAGCGTGGCTATAAGCGTCTTTGTTTTCGTGCGAAACAGAACGGACCAATGTGTTTTGTTGAATTCGAAGACATCGGCATGGCAACCAAGGCTCTGACTGAGCTTTACGGACGAAACCTATCCACCAGTGTCAAAGGAGGGATCAGACTCAGCTTTTCTAAAAACCCCCTCGGCGTTCGTTCCCACCCTATAAACGGGCTAACAACCCCGGTTACACCCACCAACTCTGGAAGCCAATTCGGCTCACCGGCCAGTCCTTTCACATTTTCGACGGCTTCTCACAATCCGCCAGGTTTACCCGCGCCCTCTAACCGTCAAATTGCAGCCCACCACCAGAGCAGTCACGATCAGCCCAACGGTGCCGCATACTCCCACCATCAAATGGGATACGATCAATCAAACGGAGCTACCTATTCTCACCAGCAGATTGGCCACGATCAACCCAACGGCAATGGCTACCCCCATCATCAAATTGGCCATGAACGATCTAACGGTGTCACCCATCCGCTCCACTCGAATAATCGTGACGAGCCCAGTGGCGCCGTTGGGCACTCACATCAATTTGGGGTATCAGGTATTCCTCCGCATCTCATAGGAAAATAAACCAGATCCAGAACAAAGCAAAAAAAACCAATCACAAAAAAAAAAAAAAAAAGTTTGACCATCTGTTAAATGATGAGATATGACAAACCGGCGCATTGGGTTTTAAAATTCGGTGTTTCTTTTTTGGCACAGGTCGGGGGAATTTATTGATTGATTCTTAGCCAGTGCGATTCTTCTTCGCGCGCAGGGTGCATCAAAGATTTGGGCATACGAGGTGTTCTTGTTTCTTTTTTTCTCTTCTTTTTATCCCCCTCATGTTACCCATTCCAGTCCGGGCTCGTGTTTGAAATCATTGACTTTTTCGTGTTTTCCTATCATGCTCTTTCGGTTCGGTTTCCCATGGTTCGGTTTCTCATTATTTTTTGTATCCATGCGCCGCTTCATCTGGCGGGGTGTTTTGTGTTCTTTCTATCTTTTTATTTCCCATTTCATATACTCAACTCGGTCTTTTCTCCCCTATTCTTTTCGTCATGTCCGTGGCTGTTATGGGGTGTCCTTAAGTTTAGGCTAGCTGGTGTATCCTTTTCCTTTCTTTCTCCGTTCCGTCGTATTTACCCCCGTTACCAGCTACCAAACCTGTTTCTACTAACTTCTGTTTCTTCATACTTTGACCGGTGTTCTATTCTCTCATCCTGGATTGTATCGGGCGGGACGGGACTGTATGTTGAATTGTTTTTTCCAATTTTCCTTATCACTTAACTTTCTTATAGTTACTCAGCAAAATTCTTCGTGAAACGAGGCCCTTTTTGACAGAAATTACGGTGGCCTGAAGGGGGGGGGGGCATTGCCCAACCGAGGGCTATGTGGAAGAGGGGCCCTTCAACAGGCAAAGAGAGATTCCCTTTCGCCAAGACTCTTGCTGAGTGTCTGTACTACTTACTTCATACTACAGTGCCCTCACAATTAACTTTTACTTTGCTTCTAAATTTCTGGAACTGGTGGCGGGTTGTCTGATTTTGTCCGATGATACTACTATAGCTCGAAATTATTCTTCTGCCCACAGATCAGTTTATGTTTAGCGTTTTCCTCATTTGAGATATCACTATCATTTAGGAGAGTTGAGTGAAGTGAGTGAGGCGAAGTGCTGTGGTTTCTGGAAAGGAGGTAGGGGGGTTGTATTTAGTCTATGATATCATAGTGGTGTGGCTATTGTAACGTCACTTCGAGCACAGTAGGTAGGCAGTAGGGTAGTAGCACGGTATTACACGATATGCACACACGTGCGCACTGAACATCTACACTTTGATTACTGGAGTTGGGGTGTTTTTTCCTTCTTTTTCCTTCTTTTTCCCCCTCTCGTGGGCCTGGTAGTTGGGTTCTAGTGAGGCGTTTGATACTGCACAGTGCTCAAGTACAGTACAGTGTGCCGGGGGGGCGGGGATACGTTCACGTTTTTACAAAGCCTCAGCACCTAAAAATGTGAAGATATTTTCGCCCCCTGGCATATATCATGATGCTCTGGAAGCATGACACTGGCAGTAGAAGTACACTTACTATAGGGCACCGTCATAGGGCTTTAGGCTCCCCCCCCCTCCTCCGTATGAGCGGGAGTACTGACTTGGAGCGCTACGGTATTATGGCTATGAGACCATACCGGCAGTCCTCTAACAGCCTGCCAGTCATCACAGACTACCATACCTATCGACTAACTTTGCAGCCAAACCCCCAAAGTCCATTTCGGCTTCTTTATCCTCTAAGACGAACGAACAAGGCCGCCGAAGGAACATGCTATGATTCCGACTCCCGATATCATAATACAAGCACTATAATCTTAACTGCTCACATTCTCCAACTTGCTCACTGACCAATTGACCAAAGCGAACAGATAAGTACTCGTATCACAAGACAGATCGCCCCCGCGCGGTACCAGTGAATGATGCATTCCCCAAACGCAGGGACTACCGGGAACTTGCCCATCAACTACGTAAAAAAGGAATAATAATAATAATTAGAAAGCCCTACCGTACGCTACAAGGGCAGCTGATTACCGTATATAGCCCCCCCCAGGATCTTGCAAGATATCATAGATAGATCAGAGTTGTGTCTTGGCTTGTCTCACGCCCAATACTTTCCCTCATGTAATCAACAGTTAAGGGTTATTAGCATACCGGTAGACTACGTTGGGAGGGAGAGAGTTCGCATCTGGGAAGAGGCTTATGATGAGTGCCCTCCCCCACCCCACCCCCTTCAAAAAAAAAAAAAAAGGAGGGGAAGAAGGGCGGGTAGATTACTAATATATGTGAGAATATTACAGTAATGATAAGGGATTATGTCAGAGACTCTCCATAACTGCACTTTATTGTGAAGTGAAGGGAGGCGGAGAGTGGCGGGAGTGGTTATAGCGAAGCTGAAGAAACGAGAAGAAAAAAAGAATTGCTCGTATCATAAGTAATTAAAGATTAGTTTAGGAATCACTTTTGTCAAGAAAGATTATCAAATTGCTATATACCTCTCACACCATTGGTGAACATGGGCTTTCGTGAGCTATTATTTCTTCACGAAGGATTTAATTACCTCTTGTTATTATGCACTTTTACTTCCTTCACCTACTGTACATGTTATAATAAACCATTTTCCTACTATTAAGAATACACCAGCACCATGTTAAGCTAAATAAAAAATAAAAATAAAAATAAAATAAGAATCCCCCGCAAGAGTCGGCAAGATTCAAACCCCAGTTAAAGTGCCCCACAAAAACTAGTTGCTCAACAGTATCGATAAAAAATATATTAACATATTCGGAGACCTTGTACTAAAACCTAGACCTATGTAATGACTATGATACTTGGGGTGAGAAAAAGTATTGGGGCAAGACAAGCCAAGGCCGGATTAGAATATTGCAAGTAGTCCACATGTCAGTTGCAATGGGCGGATACCAGAAAACTCGAGTACCATCACCACTATTCCCACCATGACAGGCGACATCCAGAATATGCTGTTGACAAAGCTACAGACTGACAAACGGTGGTCAAAAGGAAAAGAGCTAGAGCGAGGAAGGAGAGAGGCTATTTAGTATTTGCAAAATCCGGGACGGGTCTTGGCTTGTCTTGCCCCAATACTTTTTCTCACCCCAAGTACATTAATATTATGATAAATTAGCCTAATATTATGTTATCTAGGATAGGAAAAAAAAATATGAGTAGGAAAGTAGGCTTGGGATAAATTTGAGAGAATACTGGAGGTAATACAGCTTAGCTTGTATATTAAGTGGAAAATGCCCCCATCGGGCCTCTCATGAATAACGGTATAATAAGGCCAAATATGCTAGCCACAACACACCGATCCTAGGCCAGAACTAAACTATCCTATCATATCTGGAAATAAGATCTCGCAGCATGTATTATGGCAAAAGATTTGCGTAGACTACCGTATCATATCACAAACCCACGACTCATACCCCCCCCCCCCCCAATACTTATTCTTGACTGTGGGGGGGGGGGGAGCAAAGTATCGTATCGTCTGAAGTTTGCGCCTCCGCGAATTTGTATTAGTCTATATGGTAGTCTGAGAGGCGGCACAACAACACATTTTCTGCCATCTTACCAGCATCAGAGCGATGGCCAGTTGCCAGTTAACCGATTCCGGGCCCGCTAAGCTTTGTTGAAAGGGTGAATTAAGAGCATGTTGACCGTTTTCATCGTGCTGAGCTGAACCTTCACGAAACAGCGGAGTACCGTACTCGAGTAGTCTACGTTAGACTACTCGTAGCAGAAAAAGAAGTATTCGGTAACGGGGAAAATGAATTTTTTTCAGTCCAGAACAGGGATTTTTTCTCTCCGCAGGCTGACTGCCCTCGTCTTGCATGAGGGATCTCCCCTGGCGTTTGGATATGGCACTAGATTAGTGCGTATCTGAGCGCCCATACAGATTCACGACTCCTGGTAGCGAATACTTCTTGCCTTCCACTAGTAAACTAAGTTTCTTCTATGATACCCTTTCATATTTGGATACCACTCGTGCTGAGTACAGTACAGTAAATTGATGGATTTGTAGTGTACGGTTCGATAGAGGAGGGGGTTGGTTGGTTTTGGAACACGTGATCATGTTTCACGCGTTACCAAACCTACCGGTACTCTGCGGTACGGTAGTTTACTGAAGGTGTGCTGTCCCATAAGAAGTTATTGAATAGTTATTTAAGGTTAACCAGTCAAATATATCCCTGTCAGTTCGGGTTAATTGTTCCCTACCCCGGAGGTGCGATGCGGTTTTTTTTTATTTTTTACCAGCTTTTCAATTAACTAGCTTACAACAACTAATAACAAAAGAAACCCCATCAACCACTAGAAAACACTAAGAGCCTTTCGGTAGTATTAAGTCTGTCTGGCTCGACACCAAAGCAACCACTCTCTTAGAGCTAGAAAGCGTCCACTGAGGCATCCAAAGAATGGCAAAATTGCCGACCAAAGCCCAAAGATGAAAACACCACCACACTACTGCAAAGCTATACGAGAAAGCACAATGCGTCCTGTCATCCATACCTGCAGTGCCCTCCGATGGCCCCCCAAGCCCCAGCAAAAAAAGCTCCTCACCCAATCCGCATCCATATCCATCCTCAGCCACTCGTGTGGCCTTTGCGCTCCCGTAGGCCGTATATGTACGCTTTCAGAAGCTGTTCGAACTGATAACCAGGGCTCAGTCCCGTGACTCAGGCATCTACCACCGAATAGAAAAATGGGGTCAGACACCACCCAGAAATCTTACACCTCCCCAAGTGTCTTTTCGGGGTTAAAAGACCCTCCCACCCACTCCCAAATCTCAACGGAAACAAAGGACACTTAACGAAGGAAACATAATTATTATCAAAAATCAAAAAATCAGAAAAAAACTCGAGTCTCATCTCAACCATCCATCCACCTCTTACGGAGAATCAATCTGTAACAATCCTACCCTGGTGTGGTTAATGATGCAACAGGTAACGAATTACTTACGTGGTTCTTATTAGACTATCCTTATAGTCTTGATCGTTCTTGAATATCCGAGAGAGTGTTCTTCTTTCCGA
>Ga0307509_10001442_pt1 | contig 40158 bp, 51 predicted proteins | sample 10_EM_MG_FD_202245 | JGI IMG/M metagenome (GOLD analysis project Ga0307509, IMG submission 202245) | Populus trichocarpa ectomycorrhiza microbial communities from riparian zone in the Pacific Northwest, United States - 10_EM | ecosystem: Host-associated > Plants > Roots > Unclassified | place...
GGGGTGACTCAAGCTCAGGATAAAGCAGGGGCTTGGCGATGCCATCAACGTTCAAGCTCTCCTGGACGAGGATACCCCGAAGTGACCACCAGTTTCTTACCCTGCGCAGTGCATGTGCAAAACCCTCACCCGGATGTGGCAGATTTTGGACCATTTCGGATGGTACGTCGATGGGGGACTGGGATTCATAATGTGACTATTCCCTCGCTGATGGCCAACAGAACTTCGGATCAAAGGCGACGACTGGAATCTTGTTCAGTTCAGTGTCTGTATGGTGTCTGTCGAGGGTTATCCCGGCCCCTTCCAGACGACTTCGATCCTGGATCTCAACATGATTTAGCTCCGCTCTGAATGGCAACTGGTCACAGTGTTTCTGGAGACCTATTCTCTCGTGGAAACGGGGGACCTTCTGTTACAATTGGAACACGTCCCTGGCCGTTCATTTCGACTCGTCCCACCCACTCGGTCCACCACCCCAACGGGAGCCGACACCACTGGTTTCCTATTCGGGCCCTCCAGATAAATTCATCCTCCCCTGTACACATCCGAACCCCACCCGATTCTGAGAAGCAGTGGTAGTCCGATCATCCTCGTGCTCCATAGATCCCACGCGATCTGAACTTTAGCGAGAAGGCCTATTTCACCGGAACCCTCGTCGGCTTGATTCTCTATGGTACGTGCAGGAGAGCCCACCTGCGCGAGCTTCGTTAATTTGTTCGGTTTGCTCTAGGGGCTCGAATTGTGTTATTCTTCAAATGGCATATATGGCGCTCTTCGACCCCTTCCATCGCTATTAAGCGAGGGGCTCATATCCGTTCTCGTTAACGAATGTACTCGCCTTGATGAACCTCAACATTCAATCCAACCCCTACGTTGATGACCGCGAGTTCCCTGGGGTGAATGGCGTATCGTTCCCTGGACAGTTTTGGCACCGGGTGTCCGTTTACACCATGGTGATCGATATTGTTCCAAATGCCGCGTTCCTCTTGAGCGATTAATGAGCCATCGGTTTTTCGGCGAGTTTACCTTGTGTTTGGTGTATCACATTCCGAAGACCCAAACCCCACATCCCCCGTGGGGGGGAGATAGACGATAGGGCCCACGGCCGGGGACCCACCAACGCGCCAAACTCCATCGACCACCGTTTTCTTCCGTCCTGAATTATTCCATTCCAATCCATTGTCCTATTTTCTTCTCGAAGGAGCGTTGTCTCACACGCTCTGGCCTCCGATCTAAATTTGATAACCCTCTCAATTGATCCTCAAACACTCCAAACGTTAGAGTTCTTCCCATCGATCCTGAAGACGCCACCAACAGCGCCGGTCTCACTCTCAAGGTTTGTAGATGGAAAACAGTATGCGCTTGACCCTGTTCGCCAACCGCACGGAACTGGAGGTCTGCAGGGATTGGCAGCGTAGCATGACTCGAACACAAGAGGATCGTAGGGAAAAGTGATTCGGGATTGCGAGTACTACTGTACAAGATTTCCCCACCGGGACAATAATTGGTAATTACGGTCGTGGGGGGGTAATACTTAGGGCAAAGAGGGATTGTTCTCCGCGAAATACTCGTGACTGTCTGCATTGAGGATGGCCGTATCTGGGTCGCTATTGGCCAGGTCCTTGCAGTCAGCCTGACCGTACGCGTAGTCTCTGGTCCCACCGTTCTTGGTGAAGTGGGAAGCCTCGTGGACAATAGTTCCGGCCTTGGAATCGGTACCGGTGGGAGGGGCTTCCCAGAAGGCACCGCAGAGGTAGATGGTTCCGAAACCATCGGGATCTGGTTGAGGGATTTATCAATGGCCTAGCGGGGGTCTCACGATTGAGAATTATACGCACAGACGTAGGCGTAAACGTCAGCATCAGTGCAGGTACAGTCGTAGGTGAACCTTGAGAAGTCATTGCCATTGATCAACCTGAAGTGCTCCTTGACGGTGTTCTTGCGACCCTCGTTGTATGTACCGAACCAGGTGGTGTATCGGGTCGTGCCTCTCGTGACACCCGAAATGTAAGAGAAGGCGTTCTTGGCATAAGACTGAGCGCTACCGGCGGCGGTGTTAATCTGCGACTGCTGGCTGGACGAGCAACCGTTGAAGCTAGCCCGCTTGTCGAGGACGCGGGGGGCAGGGAGGTCACCAGAGAGCTTGACCTCGGCGGTATTCCCAATCGTGGCGCGGACTTCCTTGAGGTCACCATTTTCGTCGATGATAGTGAAGAGGTTCGATGGTTCGATGGTGTACTTTCCGATGCCAGAATTGGTAAAGTCGTACGCTTTGGCCACTGGCGATCATTCCATGAGATCACGCCCGAATCAACAGTGATCGAGATGATCCTACGTACAATCGTGAGTGACATCAACTTTCTCGCCAGGGTTGAGAACGATGTAGGCGTTTTTATCCTCGAGGCCAGCGGCGTATGCAGGGCTGTATTTGACCTGGGGGCGGGGACCGAAAGCATCAGCCGCAAGTTTGTCAGGTAAGCAGACGCGAGACCCACCCTTGCACCATTGAACGATGGTTGAGAGCCGGTGGGACCGGTGATGAAGAAGGAGTTCTCGGGGAAGGAGCTCAAGACTCCACGGGGATCTTTGAGGAGCTTCAGTGGCTTGTCACCGTTGTTGGCAACAGTCGTGATGACATTCATATTCTCCGATCCATCGCCCTTCAAGTCAAGCGTGACGTGCAAGTGGATGTTGATAAGGACGGCGGGGGCAGCAGAGACGGCAACCGCGGAGGCGATGAGGGCGACGAGGGAGACACAGAGGGAAGTGGAGAACATTATGATGAAGGTAGTGAAGGGGGCTGAAGAGGCGACTCCACTGAAACCTTGAGACCTGACGAACCTGGCTTAAATGGTTTTCTAGTCCCCAGTGCACCATGAGTAGGTCAACTCGGGCCAATCGTCCAAAAATTCGGGGCTGTGACCGGTGGCGAGCGCATACTGAGAAGTACCGCTTCCCAGCACAAACCAGCGCGACAAAATGTTAATACGCAGCGTTTTCCGGGTTTAGATCGAAGGTACGGCCGGTCCTAACATCATCGAGGTGCTGCTTCTAACACCTAGAAGCCCTTCCTGCATCCTGCAGCGCAGAAACACCCACTAATTCTCAGCGATCGTACCTCGTATTTCTCCGCGTGCGCACCACTCCGTTGGATGTTGGTGAAACAAAACAAACTCATCATCGAGCCCGTCCCTTGCGGAATGATGCATCCGGAACCTCGGGAGGACTGAATCCCAGCCGCGTGTACAATTTCCAAGGTTTGAGCTCGGAATTATGAACGGTAAGTCCGAGCGCCATGCCTGGGGCCCGGGAAACTCGTCTAAGAACCACGAAGATCGTTCCATTTGTTTCGAACGGTGAGCATAGGTGATTCTTGAATGGACTGTGGGCAACGGACGTCGGCGATGTCCTAATCGCTTCCGGGTGCGGGGGGTGTGGGGAACTGCCGGGAAGTGGCCAAAAAGCCACCTCTCGAAGTCAAGTGTCCGCCTAAGCGCTGTGGGGTATACCAGAAGTGGACGAGAAGACGGTGTAAAATGCCGATCTTGCGGAAGTGATCGAGATCTCCCCTGATGCGTCATTGCGTGCATGCGCGGACGTCCCTGGAGGTCTCATGATCAAACCGAGGGGATGGAAGAGGACAACAGCCCTTGTTCATGCTGCATTCGCCGAGGAGAGTGTACCCAGACCTTAGAACGACGTAGTCAGCGCAATCCTCGGGTTGTTTGAGTGTTGAATGATCTAGCGCGTTCCATACGTGCAGCTGTCGCTCCTTCCGCTGTTGTTCCCTGCCACCCCTGGCAAAATATTCAGATATGTGGTGGAATTAACCTCAAGGAGGATTAGAATCCACAGATGGCAAGCCGTCTTCGCGGACAATGACCATTCGGGCTGGTAGCCGTCAACATAGACAAAACTCACTCTGGGAAATTGGTGAATACCACGCTGCGGTCACCGAAGAAGACGACGTAGACGATTCCTGTGATATTGCGGGTCTTCGGGTCTTCGGAGCCCCGCCTGCGCGAGCTCTGTTAGTTTGTTCGGTTTGTTCTAGGGGCTCTAATTGTGCTCTTTTTCAAAGGCATATATGACTCTCTTCGACCCCTTCCATCGCTATCAAGCGGGGGGCTCATATCCATTCTCGTTAACAGATGTATTCGCCTTGATGAACCTCAATATTCAATCCAACCCCTACATTGATGACCGCGAGCTCCCTGGGGTGAATGGCCCGGGCGTACCGCTCCCCGGACCGTTTTGGTACCGGGTGTCCGTTTGCGCCAAGACGATCAATATTGTTCCAAATGCCACGTTCCTCTTGAGCGATTGGTTAGCCACTGGTTTTTGGCACGTTTACTTTGGGTTTGGTGTACCACATTCAAAAAGGCCTAAACCCCACATCCATTTGATAAACCTCTCGATTGATATTCTTGAACATTCCAAGCGTGGGAATTCTTCCATAGGCTCGATCCTGAAGACGCCACCAACTGCAGTGCCGGTCTCGCTCTCAAGGTTTTCAGATGGAAAACAGTATGCACGCGTAGCATAATTGAACATAAGAGGATCATAGGGAGGAGTGATTCGAAATTGTCACGAGCACAAGGTTTTTCCACTGGGACAAGAATTGATAACTGCGGTCGTGGGGGGTAATACTTAGGACAAAGAGGGACTGTTCTCCGCGAAATACTCGTGGCTGTCGGCGTTGACGATGGCCGTCTCTGGTTCGCTTTCGGCCAAGTCCTTGCAGTCAGCCTGACCGTAAGCGTAGTCTCTGGTCCCACCATTCTTGTCGAAGTGGGAAGCCTCATGGATAAGAGTTCCGGTCATGGAATCGGTACCGACGAGAGGGGATTTGAAGAAGGCGCCGCAGAGGTAGATGGTTCCGAAATTATCGGGATCTGGGTGAGACATTTATCAATCGCCAAGCGATGATCTCATGATTGAGAAGTATACGCACAGACGTAGGCATAAACGCCAGCATCAGTGCAAGTACAATCGTATGTGAACCCCGCGAAGTTATTGCCGTTGATCAACTCGAAGTGCTTCTGGACGATGCTCTTGCGATCCTCGTCGTATTCACCGAACCAGGTGGTGTACCGGGTAGTGGCGCTCGAAACACCCGAAATGTAAGAGAAGGTGTTCTTGGCGTAAGACTGGGCGCTACTAATGGCGGCCTTAACCTGCCACTGCTGGAGGAACGAGCAACCGTTGAAGTTAGCCCGCTTGTCGTGGACGCGAGGGGCAGGGAGGTCACCAGAGAGCTTGACCTCGGCGGTATTCCCAATCGTGGCGTGGACGTCCTTGAGGCTACCATCTTCGCCAATGATGGTGAAGAGGTTCGATGGCTCGATGGTGTACTTTCCAGTGCCAGAATTGGTAAACTCATACGCTTTGGCCACTGGTGATCATTCCATGAGATCACGCCCGAATCAACAGTGATCGAGACGATCCTACTAACGATCGTGAGTGACATCGACTTTCTCGCCAGGATTAAGAACGATGTAGGCGCTTTTATCGTCGAGGCCGGCGGCGTATTTGGGGCTGTATTTCACCTAGAAGCGGATACCGAAAGCATCAGCGCGCAGGTTTGTCGAGCAAGCAGACGTGAGACCCACCCTTGCACCATTGAACGACGGTTGAGAGCCGGTGTGACCGGTGATAGAGAACGAGTTCTCGGGGAAGGAACTCAAGACTCCACGGGGATCTTTGAGGAGCTTCAGTGGCTTGTCACCGTTGTTGGAAACGGTCGTGATGACATTCATATTCTCCGATCCATCGCCCTTGAAGCCGAGGAGCGAGGTTACGATGGTCAAGACGAGGCCGACGAGGCCGTCGGCAAGACCGGCTGGGGCAGCGGAGACGGCAACCGCGGAGGCGACGAGGGCGACGAAGGAGACACGGAGGGAAGAGGAGAACATTGTAATGAAGGTAGTGAAGGGGGCTGAAGAGGCGACTCCACTGAAGCCTCAGGACCGAACAAACCTGGCTTAAATGGGTTTCTAGTCCCTGCGCACCATGGGCAGGACACCTCGGGCCAAGTATCCAACAATTCGGGGCTACGACCGGTGGTGAGCACATACTGAGGAGGACTGCTTCCCAGCACAAAGCTGCGCGACAAAATGTTAACACGCAGCGTTTCCGGTTTAGATCGAAGGTACAATCGGTCCTAGCACTACAGAGGTGCCGCTTCTGACACGTAGAGGTCCTTCCTGCATCCTGCAGCGCAGAAACACCCGCTAATTCTCAGCGATTGTACCGCGTATTTCTCCGCGCGCATACCACTCCGTTGGATGTTGGCAAAAGAAAACAACCTCGTCATCGAGCCCGTCTCTTGCGGGACGATGTATCCGGAACCTATGGAGGATTCACTCCCAACTCCGTATACAATTTCGAAGGCTTGAGCTCGAAATTATGAACGGTAGGTCCGAGCGCCGTGCCTAGGGCCGGGGAAACTTGTCCAAGAACCGCGAAGACCGTTCCATCTGTTTCGAGCGGTGAATATAGGTGATCCTTGAATGGGCTGTTGGCAACGAGCGTCGGCGAATGTCCCAATCACTTCCAGTGTGCGAAAAGTGTGCAGAACTGACGGGAAGTGGCCAAAAAAGACGTCTCTCAAAGCCAAGTGTCCGCCTAAGCGCTGCTAGGTAAACCAGAAGTGGACGAGAAGACGGGGAATAGCGGTGTAAAATGCCAATCTGGAAGTGATCGAGCTCTTTCCTGAATGATGCGTCATTACGTGCCCCCCCGTGAGATCCGTAGAGATCTCGTGATCAACTGAGGGGATGGAAGAGGACTTCAGTCCTTGTTCATGCTGCACTCGCCGAGGAGAACGTACCCGGACCTTAGAACGACTCCGTCGGCGCAATCCTCGGGTTTTTCGAGGGTCGAACGATCCAGCGCGTTCCATAAGTGCAGATCTCGCACTTTCCACTGTCGTTCCCCGCCACCCCTGGCAAAACATTCACATATGTGGTGGGGTTAGCCCCAAGGAGGATTAGAACCCTACCGATGGCCAGCCGTCTTCGCGGACAACGGGATCGCAAGTCCATTTGGAATGTAGATAAACTCATTCTGGGTAATTGGTACCTACCACGCTGTGGACGCTGAAGAAGACGTCGCCGACGATTTCTGTGATATTGCGGGTCTTCGGGGGCTTGTGGGGATTCTCAGCAAAAAAACTGACGCCCTTCAACAGCAGACACAGACTCCTCCAGCTTGATCATTCGAAGTACGATCACCAGGTTCTGTCCATGCCCTGTGAGACTTCGATACTTTCCTCGAAAAAAATGAACGAGGGTTGGTTGGTGCAGAGCCAGACCATCAGATTATCCAAGTATCAGAGTATGGCTGCCAGGAAGAGCAGACATTCCGTGTCCCGGGGATCTGAATCCCTACATTTCCTCGGAGGGGGGAAATACACGGAACGCAATTGACATCCGTTGGGGATCGAAGTTACGCGGGCCTTGATAGACGTGGTTCTCAAGTAGCTGGCCCTGCCGACCAACCGTACCGGGCAAACTGGGGCGTGCGACAGGGACGACTTCGGTTCGCGTGTTGATCGTGAGGAGAAGCGTTTCGAAATTTACACGAATACAAGGTTTTCCTAACAGAGTTAGTGATTAAATCTACAGCCCCCCCCCTCCATTACGGTCGTGGGAGCAACGTTTAATCCTCGGCAAGGCTGTTCTCGGCGAAGTATTGATGACTGTCAGCGTTGGCGGTGGCCTGATCCGGATCAAGCTTAGCCAGCTCCTCGCAAGCAGTCCGACCGTAGACGTAGTCTTTGGTGTCGCCGTTGTCGGTGAAATGGGAAGTCTCATGGATAAGTGTTCCGCCCTGGCTGTCAGTGCCGGTGGCGGGAGAACGCCAGAAGGCATTGCAGAGGTAAATGATTCCGAACTCATTGGGATCTGACCAAGAAGCTTATGAGTGACCGAATGACAATCTCACGATTGGAAAATATACGCACAGACATAAGCGTAGATGTCGTCTTGAATACAGGTGCAGTCGTAGGTGAAACTCGAGAAGTCACTGCCGCTGATCAACTTGAAGTGGTCCTCTACGGTGCTCTTGCGGTCATCGCTGTAGGTGCCGAACCACCTAGTGTATCGGGGGGTGCCGCTCGAGATATCCGTAATGTAGGAGTGGGTTTCGTCAGCATAGTTCTGGGCACTATCAACGGCAGTATCGATCTGCGACTGCTGGTCGGACGAGCAGCCGTTGAAGCTGGCCCGTTTGTTGTGGGTGCGGGGGACAGCGAGGTTACCAGAGAGTTTGACCTTCGCAGTCCCCTCAACAATGGCGTCGAAATGCTTGGGGGTACCATCAGCGTCGACGTAGATGAAGAGGTTCGACGGCTCGATGGAATAGCCTCCAGCACCAGATCGAGTGAAATCGTACGCAACGGAGACTAGTGATGATTATTTCATGAGATGGTGGTCAAGCCAACCGCGATCAGGTGACCCCACTTACGATCATGGGTGACGTCGATGGAAGCGCCGGGAGTAAGAACGGTGTAAACGCCGGGATCATCAAGGCTGGCGGCGTACGTGGGGTTGTACTTGACCTATAAGTGGAGATCGAAAGCGTCAGTGCACTGGTTTGTCAGATAACCAGAGGTGTCGTTCACCCTGGCGCCGTTGAACGACGGGTGAGAGCCAGCGGCATCGGTAATGTTAAAGGTGTTCTCGGGGAAGGAGCTCAAGACCCCACGGGGATCGTTGAGAAGTTTGAGGGTCTCACTACCGGTGTTGACGATGGTTGTGGTGATCCTCAGGTTCTCCAACCCGTCGACATCGATGTTGGGGGTCGAGGACTTGATGGTCAAGCTGGGGACAGTAGAAATGGTCGGGGCAGCAGAGACGGTGACCGCAGAGGAGACGAGGGCGGCGAGGAAAGCACGGAGGGAAGGGGAGAACATCGTGGTAAAGGTAGTGAAGGGGATTGAGGAGACGGCTCCAATGACACCTTGGGATTGCGCAGGCATAGGTGGGACAGCCCGGACCGATTGGCTATACCGGAGAACGTCAGGTGTGGGGCGTGGCTGATAGACACCATGGAGGGTCGCGATTTAGAATGTGAAGGAGGTTGACGCCAGTCGCGAGCCCGTCCTGGGAAGGACTTCCAGCACGCGAATCCCCTGCAAACTGGAGCCACAAAATCTCAACGCCCAGCGTCGCCGACTTCCAGTTCGGAAAGCCCACCAGTTCCAGCACGGGTACCGTTTCCAATGTATAGCAGAGGTAGTCAAGAGGTCGCTCCCGGGAACCGAGTATCCACCCAGGCGCTGGCAAGTGGGCAGTGAAAGAGTGGCAAGGTCGGGCGCCTGACTTTGAAGCGATTAAGCTTTCCCATTGCGTCATTGTATGCGGGCCACCATGAGAGGTCCCTGTTGTCGTATCCCGCGGTCCCTGGAGGAGTTTAGGGTGAGAGGGTGGTCGTCAGTTGAGATAGGAGTGGACTCAGTCAATTATCCCGGACTCGCCGCGACCTCCGGTTGTCGGAGCATGCCCGGACCTCGTAACGGCATATGTCGGCGTAATCCTCGGGTTGTTCGAGAAGTGACAAAACTCTGGCATGGTTTTGTGCCTGCAAACGTCGAGCCTTTCATTGTCGTTTTCTACCGCTTCCAACAGTATTCAGATAAGTATACGATGGAGTTGGGAGTCTTACGGACATAATCCTGAACGAAATGACCGATGACACTCGGCGGATCCCATTCGGTCCGCGAACGTTCGGCTGTTCGAGTGAGAAGATTTTCGTTATGCGTCGACATACCGAGGGTGAGGACTACTCAACTTGGCTCGGTCCGAAGTTCATACGCGAGAATAACCCAACATCGGTACTTCGGTCCTCAAACACAAGCCAACGTGAGAAATGGCGAACAGAGATGAAGTAGGGGCGCCCCGGCCCCAGACACTGAGCACCTTCGTGGAACGTTTGGGAGGCGACGGAACGGAAGTTCCGGCTCCACTACCTCGAGGTTTGATCCATCGGCCTTTACATTAACCCCAGGTAGTGAGTCAGGCCTTCAGGCCGGAGATTTCAAGATCTCACAAGATTCCAGTCCGCTCCTGCTGCCGAGTTCACGTCCATCGTCGGGAACCCGTGCCGTGCCATTGTTCGCAAGGTAGACGTGCCCTGATCAGCGGAATCTGACCGCAAGTTTTGAGGGGGGCAACTCGTCGCGTCTGTCTATTTAAAATCAAATCCACATCCTACATTCCCGAGAAAGAAAAGTCAAGACAAAAATTAAGACCACGAATCGATAGGCTAGATTGTGTACATGTATGTCCGTCGTGGAAGCGGGGATCATTGACCAGTCCGGTTCAGCACCAGTAACGAGAACTCCCAGGTGTCGTCGTCGTTCTCGATGACGGTGAGACCTCCGAACGAGATGTACGCTCCTAGAGCATCGACTCTCTTCATTCCTTCCTTCCACGCCCGACCGGGTAGCCCAGGCTCATGGTAACACCTCTTCTCCATCGCCTCGAGCATGGTATCGTAGTTCTTCTCGTCGTGATCCTTGATCTTCTGCATATCCCGTTGCAGGACTGGCTTCTGGAGGAACGCGTAGATCCCATGAATGATATCGCCGACGGAAAGTGGTTTGCCTCCGTCGTTCTTGATGATGATTGGACCCCAGATTTGGTGAATGAGGTCTGCGCCGGCCAGGAGAACGTGGGCTTTCGGAACACCGGGATAGGTAGCGTCCTCGTCGAATTCGGGTTTCATATCGACCACGACGTGTTTTCCCGTCAGTCGCTTGGCCATCATGGGGGGTTGGGTGAGGTCCCAGAGCGTATGGGGTAAGTTCGGGTTAACCGGGTTGGGGATCAGCCACGGTGCAACCTTAATCGCGCTCGAGTGTGTGGGTAATTGCGGCATGAACGGTGCTGGCGTCCATACTGGCGAGAAGACTGATTGGGGTGTAGCGGGGGAGGAGGGGAAGCGGTATGGGGAGTATTGAGGATGTGGTGGGGCGAAGAGATGTGGCGGTGGGTTCGGTGTCCAGGTGTAAACGCCGTGAGGACTGGGGTAGAATTGGGTACCAGGCTGGTAGCCGTAGTAGAACGGAGGGGGGTATTGGCTCATGATGGGTGGTATCGGTGGTTGTGAGGGCGGGAAGATGATCTCTTGCTCGCTGCGCCTTTTATATACTCTAACGGACGGCGAGAAAAAAAAACAAAAAAGATGTGGCTGTGGTCTACGGCAGAGTCATAAAATGGCGCTGATGCACGCGCTGTGTTGCCATGCGATGGTACAAATCGTATTGCGCTGTGTTGGGAGGCGGTCCAAGGTGGGCAGAGGGCGCACCCGGATCACAGCTCAGATTGTTATCACAACGATCGTCGTGTCGTCGAGCCAGGCTTGGTCCATATCGATAGTTAACCACATACTCTTCGTGTCCAGCTCCTCCCCCAATCCATCACTCGCAAGCGAGAGTGCCTTGTGTCCACCAAATCCGTCACCCTCTTCCATCACGACGTGGACCCAGCGCTTGGCCAACTCCTCGGTTGCGCTCAGTCTTCCCCTATATAGATCCCTTAGACCATCGGTCGCGACGACAACCTTGGTCGTCGCTGATTTCTTCAGCTTTCGGTGTTGGACTTCTGGGACAGAGGACACGTAAGGAGGGGTCTTGTTCCTTGTTACGACCTGTCGGGCGATGTGAGGAGCACGGAAACCGGGCTGCGCATTCAGGAATATCTTTTCCGTGTACGCTGGGGGTAGCTTGAAAAGGTGATCACCAATGGCTGGGCGTCGGCAACAACGATAAGGTCACCGGGTTGGCAATGGTAAGATCAAGATATGACACACCACGGGTGGGTTCTAAGGCACCCAGGACGCGATTGTTGAGTATAGCTTCTTCTTCCCCAGGATGATCTGCGTTGATTCTCTCTCTCTCTGCGGCGATCGTGGCATTGTGTATTGAAGTTAAGATAGAGGCTTCGGGATCTCCTGATGATCCCTTTTCCCCAAGCACTAACGGAGATCGTACGTGTCAGCTGCGTATCCGTGCTAACTCAAGCTATATGCTGACCTGCTTCGCAATCACCAAGATTGACGATCCACAAGTTCTCCTTCGCGGGATCGATAACCGCGATGGCTGAACAAGCGCCACGCATACATCTCATTACCTTGGTGTAGACGCGACCGCCAGTGGATTGATCGTTGATCAATACTTGGAGCTCCCTATCGCTGAGACTCTCAAAGCCCTCAGGAATGACAGCTCTGAGGTCGTCCTCGAACGACCTGTCAAAGGTCTGAATGGCCTTGGCGAATGAGTGACCGATGGCGCTAGGGGTCGCATTTGAATCGCTGGTAAGGACTCTCTCCAAGTGGGACCTGATTAGAGGTGGGAGAGATTGGACGGTATGCTCCGATGCTTCATGACCAGAATGTCCTACGAGGCAACTCGAGCTTAAGTCAGGACAGCGTCCAGATACGATATTGTCGTACGCACCATCGAATACACCGACGAACGTCCATTGACCGGAACACAGGTCCCAACACTGGACGGTGTGCCTATCCTCATTCCCAGTCGAGTCAGGCTTCGTGTATGGCTGAAGAGTTAAGGTTTGGGCCGCGATTCCGTTAGGAGTGTTAATAATATCAGTGGTGGCCTTGGCCTTGAGTGCCTCGCAAAAGGCGGCCTCTGAGGTATACGAGTGGTAGTGGATTGGCCAATTCGCCGCGCCTTGGGTCAAACCAAGATCGCTCGCGATGGCTTGTTTGACGGTGAACTTCACGTTTTCGTCGACTGACGCTGTACGCTGACGGCGGGAGAGCGGTGGAATCCGGATTCGCATTGGACGGTGGCGCACGAAAAGGCGTTTGTCCTCTTCCCGGCGTGGGTCTCAAGGGCGAGGCCAGGGTCAGGGTCCCCGTATCCTTTCGTTGTTATGTGGGGACTAAGAGGCAGCGAAGAGTCTCGGCGTCAACATCGGCGAAGGTCAAAGGCTTCTTCGGCACGAAGCAAGGGGCGATTGTAATCGACGACTGGGTGTAGGACGAGTGCCCCGACCCTGGTGGAATCGTATGAAATCGTCGCAACGGGGCGTTCGAGCTTGGTTCTATCGTAGGCTCTGTGATTTAACGTAGCCACGGGGGTATCGAAGAGGAAGACAAGTTAGGCCGCGGCCCATTCCCGAACACGCCCCGCTGATGCTAACACGCGTACCCTAACCAAGCCCAACCCTTGCCCTACCTCCGCCGGCAGCGCTAGAATTTAACGCAACAAGTCCAATACGACGCATCGGCTCGCACCGGTCGCCTTCAGTTCTCCGGTCGGAGCGTTATCTTGTTTCGTCGTTGACGAGATTTGTGTTCTGCGTGATCGGCCGGAGCGAAATGTGAAAGATCCAGGGGGCCGAGTCGAACTTCCAAGATGAATTCCTGTCGGACTTGGATTGCAAAATCCATCTCTGGGGTCATCGACATCGGTGGGAAGATTAGAACCCTTCCCGTGACGCGGGTGGCGGAGGGTAACGCGACTGTCACGTCTTTGCAACCTCCCGAAACCTTGTGTTTGCCTTCCGTCCACAAGCCGAAAGTGTCGCCATGCAAGGTGTTCCTGATTTCTACCTACCTGCGAAAGAAAACTGACTCGGTGAACGAGGCAGAACAAACGGAACTCTCATCTCCACCCTTTGACAGCATCTCGTCCACTCAGTTCTCACCATTCAACTCGGCACATTTGTTGGTTTCTTCGTGGGATGCCGTGAGTTCGCTGTTGCACTGGAGCGGACTAGACCTCTGATTAGGGCCGTACAATAGACCGTCAGATTTTATGACGTCAATGCTAACGAACAGAAAGCCAAGTTTGACCAAAGAGCGGCGGTCTTATCTTGTTGTTTCCAGGATGCTTCACACGCGTTCAGCGGAGGTCTCGACACGTACATCAGGGGGTATGTGGGTAACTATGTAAAAATGTTTCGCTGACATGGGCAAATAGATTAGAGCTTGGGACAGAACAAACGTTTCATCTTGGGAACCACGACGATTCGATCTCCTCTGTGCAATACGCGAAGGAAATCAGTACGTTCGAACATACACAATCCAAGAGGGTGCTCATGGTGGTGTAGGTTCGCTGGTCTCTGGCTCGTGGGACCGGACCCTGAAATTCTGGGATCCCAAATCCAAATCATCCCAAGCAACTTCTTCTCACACTCTTCCGGAGCGTATTTATCATATGGACCTAGTTGGCAACACTCTGGTAGTTGCCATGGCTAGTCGGCTGTTTCAGATTTGGGACGTTCGCAATATGCAATCTCCCGTAAGCCAGCGGGAGAGCAGTCTCAAGTATATGACACGTGCAGTTGCTTGCATGAGTGACCAAAAAGGTTAGGAACAGATCATTTGGGCTCCCATCGAGCGCCCCACTGACATTTGGTTGCAGGTTATGCCACGGCCTCTGTCGAAGGGCGGATCGCGGTAGAATACGTAGATCCGGCACCGGAAATTCAAGACAAGAAGTACGCATTCAAATGCCATCGGCAGACAATAGACGACGTCGACCACGTATGGGCCGTGAACGCACTCGCTTTCCATCCCTTGTGAGTAGAGTTTTAGTTCAAAGCGCGAAGACTTCCCGACCGCGTTCCCACCGCAGGTACAATACGTTCGCCTCCGCAGGGTCTGACGGCATGGTCTCAGTCTGGGATCACGAATCGAAGAAACGACTTCGCCAGTTCCCGAAGTATCACTCTCCCGTTTCCTCTATTTCATTTAGCCATGATGGAACTAAACTGGCGATTGCCGTGTGCGATGTGTGGGATGAGGGCGAGGAAGCGTCAAAGCAAGCCAAGAGACCCAGTATTTTCGTTCGGGCTCTGGGTGATGAAGTCAAGGTCGGTGCTCTATCCTGCTCCCCCGTCTTAGGTTCTGACCTGCTCATCCAGCCGAAGTCTATGACGGGGAAATGACAGGCCGGCCGGAGTTCTCTTGCCCACCTGCCAGCTGGGACCGCCCGCTGATGGTGTTGATTACCCCTGTCCGTCGCTTAGTCCTACTTGAATGAATCGTCACTTTCCGCGACTTCTTCGACTGATTTGAATGTAGAGCGTCGCAACCTTTCGAGAGATGGTGTAGCCCTCGGTTCGGCGAACAAAGCCACGGACATCGTGTGGCGGAGATTGGGTGACCCCATCCAATTGTACCAGTTGGGCGCTCCCGTAAGCCTGAGGCAACCCGCACAGCCCAGCACAGCGTACACGTGTACCCCCCTTCGCATACGGCACCCCTGTTGTATGCGGATTCAGCTCGGGCAATTTATTTTGGAAGGTCTCCGTGGAAGGGCAGGTTTCCCAGGTTTGAGACGTTTCTAAATAGGTGGCCTCGCAAACACCACCTTGGGCTCGTGTCTATTCGTACGGGGCCTGGTGGAGTTGCAAGGTGCCGCTTTGAATGCCCTCCTTCACGATAACAATAATGATGAACCTTCGACGGGTTGATGATGCTGGTTTCATTGCTTCTACCAGTCGGCCAAGTTCCGCTTGAGGAACGTTTTCCTCCGCAGCGCGGTTGTGAACAGCCATTACGTCCCCTTCTCCCCCTCCGTCCTTCTCACGGGACCCAATTTTTTTGATGTGGAACGTCCTGAGGTACTGATCTGGACAGTGCGCCGTCTCTGTCCACGGCCCACCCGACTCACAAAAACACAGGGGAAGGGGGGGACAGTCTCTTCACCATCCTTCGCGGTTCCCCCTCCTCCCGCCTCGCTCGCCACAGAAAGAACGATGTCGGTGCGGTTCATCGACCCTGAGACGAAGCAAATCCTCTATCCCGAGCCATTCGAGACGCCGTCAAATAAAGGCATGCCCAATGAGGGAAGAAACGCCCGACCCGCCGGCGCCCTGGCGGTCAACCCACTCCTGGCTCCTGCCACACTCTCCTGGGATGTAAGACTTCCCTTAAAATCCCAGGTGGAACGCTGGACGGACGCTCAACGAGCCAAACTCGCGGAAAGTGCGACCCTACCTCCAACGGGGCAGGTCGAACTGCAGTCGCCACACCTCCCCTGGAGGATACGTATCCGGCCAAGTACACCGGGCGTATTCGTCACGGTTCACGACGTCCTCTCCACCATCCAAAAGGCGTTGGGGTCCCACATTACCCCGGAAGAATGGAAACTTTTCGACGAGACGAACAAGTTCGTGATCTTGACCGCGAGAGGCGCGAGGGTCCGGGGCTACCACCCTAGTTGTCAAGCAGACGAGCTGTATAACCATCCTCGGCGAGTCGACTCCCTCGGGGAGCTCACCTGGTTCGCGGGGTTGACCCCCGCCCCACGGCGGGCCTCGCTCGACCTCGGGTTCAAGCGGCGGGGTTAAGCCGTCCTGTCTTTTCATTCCTATATTATCCCTCCCTTCCCTTAACGATTTACGTTATTCCTCCTAAATCTATTCGCATTCTCCCCGCATTACATTCTTTGATGACCACGCCGCCCTTTGCTTGAAGCTTAAGGATGTACCTTTACCGCCACTTTAACGTTTAAAGACGCCATCACGTTATTACTCTACTGTTCGCTTTGTACAACACTACCTTTACTTAGAATGACCTAGACATACGCCACCTATTTGTACGGAATACACTCCAGATACATATATTCACAGATGACCTCAACAGCAAGTCGCGGCAACATCTAGCCTAGCCGCATCAACGCCTTGGCTGAATCCATGTCCTGTGGCAGATCCATGACGAATTAATGATAGAGGAATTGGTTATTGGATGTGGCAAGGAAATCTCGTACTGTATTCCCAGACACGTGGCCCATTTCCCCGGTCTGCGACATGTGCGCGCTCCCTGATCTTCAACCAGGCGCCTTTGTATCCCAACTCTGGAAGCACAGGCCCGCCCGAAGAGGTGAAGAAGGCATAGGCGTCATCCCACCCTTGAATGAACCCCTCATTGAATCGCCAGTGTTCGTAGCTCCCAGGGTACTGGGCCCAATAAGCCTCGTGTTCGCCTTGCAGAGGTTCGTTACGTCGACGTTGGGTACTCAGGATGGTGACGAGGGAGTGAACGAAGACTGCGGCGTACCGAATGACCTACTCCTCGCTGCTTCTCTGGCATTCAGTCTTGCTTCACGCGGATGATGCTCCAGGGGTCTTCTGAGATGTAGACCAATAGACCTGGGGAACACGCCACCTCGGATCGCGTCTCGGAACGACCACCCTTTGTCTCCCTCCCACTGTTTCTTGTATGTCCAAAAGAAGTACCCTGCGCAATACTGCTCGAACAAATCAACCTGCGCTTGGATGAATTGTGATCGCGCGTGGTCATGGTTCGGAAGGGGGTCCAATGACATCGGGTTCAGAGCTCCTGACCATTCACCCACTATCAAATCACAACCAGCTGATACGAGTTTATCAGTGACACGAGCGAATGTTCTCCGGGCTTCTCCGTTTAGATCCCAGAGCCGACCCGCGTGGTCGTAAGCCAGGACGCCCATATCTTCCCGAGTGAAACACCGGTAGAGGTGGTGATCAAGGACGACATGTGGGTGTTGGAGCGAATCGGCTTTGTGAGAAAGGAATCCGGCAAAGTCGTCGGCCCGCCAGCTATCGCTGATAACGATAGGGACTCGGGCGTCGATAACACGGAGTGATCTTATCGCGTCGTAGTACCACTCCTTCAATTCCGCCGTATGGTGGCCTGGAGCTGGCTCGTTCAAGAGTTCGATACCAACGAGATTTGGTAATGGTGGGCTGAATGAGTTGATGAAGTTGGTAATGTGGGTTAGCACCACGGCCAAAACGTGGACGGTATGACGCATATTGAATGATCCATCGAAAAACCTGCCGTTCGGATCAGAGGTCCCGGAATGGCTGTCGTTGTTCTGATCCATTTTAGAGTGCGCCGTTAATAGTTGACTTGACACCTCATACCTCAGCGATCGGTACGTACCTGCTTCCCAGGGGCTGCATGCAAGTCTGTAGATATGATCTCAGGATCCCGAAAGAAGAACAAAAGTGCATCTGAGCGATCGGGCCCTTACCCAGGAGAACACCGATCTGATATCTGCTCGCGGTGACAATAGCGTTCAGGATGTGATTCCATGCGTCATCGAAAATGGATTGGTAGGCAGCGAACTCTGTGCCACGCAGTACGGAGTGATCGGCACCGCAAACGTGGTAGAAGCCAATCTGGGGAAGTACATTCAGCTCAGGGTCATTGACCGAAGAGCACGAGCGAAACGCGCGGGGTTTCATCTCGCACGCAAAGGCAGAGTCCCTCGGTAGCATTGACGTCGAGACTGAGATGGTATAACGCAGGAGCGGGAACATGTCAAGTTCCCGGTAGGGGTACTATAGGCAGAATTGCCTATCTGGTGTAGGGATAGGGTTCACAGATGCCATATGACTTACCGGAATGCGCACAGTGTTGATTCCTGTTTCAGCTAGCCAGGCCCAATCACTTTCAACGATCCAATTTCGCCAATGGTCTTGCAGAATCTCTTTGGCGCGTGTTCCACGAGCGACGTCAAGATCACTTTGCCCCGGCGGGTGAGCTTCCCGAAACGGACGATCTGCAATCCACCTCTCCAACACAAACCACGAGCCTGGAAGCAGTTAGATACGAGTCGCATCTGATAGGAAAGGTAGGCGACGCACCAAGGTTTACCCCCCTCTGTTTTTGAAACTTGAAAAAGTCTCCCTGGGTTGGGAAGTCGCCTGGCGTCGGAAGCTCACTCCCTCCGTGTCGGGAAGAGGAGTAAGGCCCAGGCTGGCCAGCCCGAGACTCGATGTGGTCAAGTTTTTCGCGGACGGTTTTTCCGAACTTGCGCAACATGATTGTGCAGCAAAGAGAGAGCTGCGCGGGAGGACTCGTCATTTCGGTAATACAATCAATAGGGCTCCACACAGGCAGACAAGTCCGGCGACCTGCGAAGGTGTTTTGGATGCTCGTTCCAAAGTTTCCCCTGGTCCTGGTCAGTCTCAATCATGGAGCGGGTGAGGTTTCGACGACCCTTGCGATCCCGCTGCGCCCGACATCGGCTGGGGTTGTGGTAGGTGACTGGGCGGGAATAGAAGCCCGACATATCGGCTTCGAGGTGCTGCATTCGCCTGGCGCGGTCCTCCCCAACCTGCGACCCTATTTCTTGACCGCACACTTCATCACACCCCTCACTACGGTCCGGAAAGCGACGCGGTGACTGGGTGCCTGCGACAGGACTGCCCCACTCGAAACACTTTTGTTCTGAGGTAAACGTACATCCGGGAATTTTGTGCGTTTAATTTTGGTCTACCTTCGTTCTTATGATACCCGAAATGCAGCCATAGCCCGTATGCAAGCCGTTCTGGGCCCTCGCCTTGATATCCGGAAATGCAGCAGCTCGTCAAGCGAGTTCTCGCTCGTTTTGCCGATGTTCTCGGCGATACGGAGGTTCCTCGTATCCTATGGCCTGTACGCTGCTCTCCTTCTTCTCCCGCGATTCGGACAGCCTGTCGGCGTCTGTTTCTAATGAATTCTGTTGGTGAACGGTCATTGGCATCCCTCCGGAACGTCACCAGCTTGCAAATCGATCCAGACAAATAGCAACAGATGGAGACCGAATGCACCCTCTTTCGAATCTGTCACACCGGACGCTCGCTCGCGAGAAGCGCGTTTGGTCGGGTGACATATGAGCCGCGCTTGAACGTGGTTGTGCCCTGAGCTTCTCTTACAGGACTTCGCCCGAGACTGAAACGAGATGATTGATCATTATGTTTATTACCAAATAACATTGTCTGCCTTCTGCCAGGGTGATGAATTCTCGGTACAGTAAATGCATAGTGATGGCCCGTTGAACATGGAGGGCGGAAGGGCGTCGGACTGTTTCTTGTTGTACATTGTGTGTCGGCGATCCTCCTCTTTCCGGCTCAACTCACTTCGAGATGTATGCGCAAAGATTTTCACGCATTCATACGACTTCTACCGTAGACAGGGGGTGAATTAAGCATTGAGCATCGGGGAAGATTGTCCCCCTCCGCATTTGCAGTTGCCCTGAGACCTAAGGGACCGACAACTCATCCCGAAGCAAGTGATCGCTGGTCTCCCCTTTTCGATTACCGACGCGTTCTTCCGCCCCCCCTGGCCTCACCCCCACGCTGCAGCCATGAGTCGCCCTTCGTCACTTACCCGGGGATTGTTATTCACGGGTCGCAACCAGGAGGCACGCTAAGCTTCGCCACGAGTTTGATGTTTCCAGACCGCGGTCTCCCTCCAACGGCGCGCCCTTACCTCAGACGACACGGACTTAAGGACACATGAAAACGTATCCCCGCCAAACGAGAGGGCGATTCCGTCAACTTGGGCTAGGACTTCTCCGGTTTGAATGGCTGTGATACGACTGATTTGGGGTCCCCCGCAGTCTCGGCCTAGGCTCACCATCACAATGTCCTCAAATATCCATCTTACGGAAACAGGAAACAAATGGTCATCGAATCTGTGCACATTTATGTGGCAGCGCTTGCTTTCCCTTGGTTAATAAAAGGCACCCGCGTCCGACCCATCTGTCTCTCCTTGCATCCCGTCGTTGGATCTCACCGCGACACTACCCACACCCATCCACCACCCTACTCTCACGAAATGCCGTCCATTCTTCGCAACTTGTTCGGATCCCAGAACCAGAACCAGAGCCAGAGCCAGCCCCCCAAGTCTCGTGGTGTATCCCCCTCCCGCCCTCGGCCAGCACCCGCCGTCGCCGATTACAAGCCTCCCAAGTCGGGGCCATCGGAACCTACCCCCTCTCGGTCCGGGCGTGTCAAGAGGAGCCACTCCACAACTCGATCACACGTACCCTCTCCACTCCGAGATGTAACCAACGATGGATCGCAGCGCCCGGCCTTACAACGAAGCAGCACTTCCCGTTCCCGTTCCGAGAGCAGAAGCACATCTTCGAGCTCCCACCAATCTCCGACTTCTCAGTATAGCGGACCCGGCGCTGGTGAGTTTCATCTGTCCCCTTAGTTTGGCCTCGCGTTGAGATTATTCCTAGGCCCGCACTTCCAGATTCGTTCTCCAGATGCACCATACATGTATACCCCCACCAGCTCCCGCACCGGCTCCTCTGCATCTCTTCATCCCGCGACACCCTCCGTCGCCTTCCTGCAACCGCTCTCCCGTTCCACATCTCACACCCAGACATCAAAAAAGATGCCGTCACGCCCTGCACTGAAGAGCGCCAACACCTGGACTGGCACCGGCACGGCGAGCAGTGCTGGCAGTACGTGTATTCCTTATCTTCACCATCTCTCGTAAACCTAACACATTGGTGTCGCAGATTCCTCATCCCACCCACGATCCCATGTTACGTTCCACCAACCATCCAGCCTCCACATGCATCCCCTCTTCGCCCATTCACGCCTTCACCATGCACCAATCCAATACGATGTCGGCCGGACCCCGTCAGCTCGAACCGTTTTGGATTGTACCACACATTCTCCAGTTCCTGCCCATACCCTTGCTCAGCCTGCCAGCGATCCGCCAACCGCGGCCCCGGATCAACTGGTTCTCAGATCCCACAAATTCCCATGGACGATCGTCGTAAAAGCCAGTTCGGTCTCTTCGCCAGACAAGAAGCTCAAGCGCTCCAACTCTCGCTCCGGCGCGGGGACCGTGATTACGAATCTGGATGTACTCTACGCGATCCACACGACCCTTTTCGCCCGCGTCACTCCTGAGGAGTGGGAAGCCCTTGGCAACGGAAGCAAGGCGCAGCGGAAGGTTACGCGGGCGTACGAGAAGCGCTGTTCGATTATGGGAGGCTGGGATGGTGGCGTCCGCCGCGTCGACTGGCTGGGTGGCAAGACGCACTTGGTTGGCATCGAAGTCGACAGGAGTAGCGGAAACAGCGTCGGCAAACTGGTCTTTGCTCGAATCTGCTGACAGGTTCCTTTGGTCCGCATGCTATACCCCCACCTCACGAAAAGTATATCCTTTCATTTACCTGGTCTTATTGTTGTGTTCGCGCTTGCCTCCTATATCTCTTTGGCTACCTCATCGCTGCGTATCACGAGTCTCTCTGTTTCGTCATGTCCCCATGGACTGTTATCTTCGGTATTAGCTTGTAAAACTTTAGTATGTACGCATATATCTCCCTCCGCCAGTCTGGTCTATTCGTGTAACGTATTGTCACGACACCTTGAATTCGAACGTGATCATGTTACCTACTATCCGTTGTGATGCAGGCTGAAAGGTAGAAGAGCTCTATCGCCACTCGTGTGAGCTGATGGGGATCAAATTGGGATGGTGAAGCATTCATCGGAGACATAAGAAGGACTTGCATCATACACAGGCGTTTATGAACTAGCTGTCCGGATTCGCCGCCTCGGAGGAAGATAGCTATTCAAAAGCCAGGGATGATGCCATGATGCATAATTCCAGGCCCCTACGTCATCGTTCCCCGTCTCGTTCGTATCTTGATAACAAACCAGAAAGGGCAAGAACTGTGGCTTCACTCAATTGCTAGCCATCTCGTAACGCGCCAACCACCGGTTCCAGAGTGTTGCCGCGCCCAAGCCCGGTTTTCCATGAAACGGATCGTTCTTTCCCATAGGGCTTACCAAACACACAGGGGTTAATCTTTCCCCCTCCCCCCCTCCCAAACTAAACCCAGGGGTTCCGCAGATAATGATAATGAGCTCCAGTTCAATGACGAACAGCCGGACACGCGTCGAGCGTTGTACGAGTGATCCACGTGGCGGAAGCTCGTTTCCGTGAAACGAAAAATTGATCGACCTCGATCTGGGCCTCTCTCTTTGGAGGTTCCTTACAAAGCCAAGGAGGAAATGTGTGTGGGTGTGTACGCGTCGGCGACTGTTTCGACAGTTCATGAGGCGAAACAACACTCCTGCATCTGGGGGTGGAATGTAAGGCTGCGCGACGTAAACGTGGGAAGGGTCTCGTCCCTCCCTTTTTGAATACTATTGCGTAGCATGATCTGACGCTTTGCCAAAGAGGATCGAGTGTCCCAGAATCTTGTCCGAACCGGTCGAAGAAACAAGAGGCCATCGTGCATCCCGCCCTTCACGAAATCAAGGGGAGAAAGCGGGACTGTCGTCGTATGTGCTAGAAGAAAGAGGGTCAGAGTACGGCACCGGGATTGTCAATCCGACTCGGGAAGCATAGGATCCCTTCACGTCTCGCTCTTATTGCCGTTTGTCGGTTACCCTATCTCTCGGGGTAACCGGTGTATGTCGCAGGCGAAAAACAAGGAAGGAAGGAATACTGAGAGAGGAGGGATGTATTTGGGAAGGGTAAGTATACGACAACAAGAGGGACCAGGCAAGCGAAACACAAGAATCAACAATTGACGAGGGAGGAGAGGTGGTCACGGAGCAGGGGGGATAACAAGAAAACAATCTACGAAGAGGCGGGCAAGTACGGGGGATTACGACAAACAGGAGCGGGGAGTGGGAATAGGGTTCGGGTTAAGGATACAGAAAAGGTCCACGGCGACCACGCACCACTGAAACAAGGCGAAGTTTCCGATTCGATAGGAGTCCGGTTCAGGAAGATAAGTATTCTAGATGCAACTCTGTTGCACAGGCGTCAGTTCAATCACCAAGGAAGCTGCGCGGGCTCGGAGATGTGTAAAGGGCAGAGGGCAGAGATGTGCCAACGGAGTTGAGGGGGGTTAACCCTCAAACTCTGGAAGAGAGATGGACGATCCATCTGTTTGAGCCATCGTTGGTGCTCGTAAGGCCGGTGAAGAAGACACGGCCGCAGAGAAGGTCGAACCTTCTCATGCTGTCACTGCCCGGGTGCCCTTGGGTACGGGCCTGGAGATATTGTGCGGCAGTAGCCATCACAGGTGGTGGAAGTGCTTTGCACTCCTCCCTCGTCGCGACCTGGCTGAGCCAGAGACCGAGGGTATTGATGATGTTCGACACAGTCACCGGGTGAGGAAAAGGATGGCCATGCATCATAGCCCCCAAAGGGGCACCACCGACTTGGATCTCCGCACCAAGATCGGGGATGAGAACGGTGACAAACGGAACTGGCGTTTGGAACGCCGACTCCTCAAGGGTCGTGGTCTTGAAACTGGTGTAACCTGGACGCACAACAAGTTCTCGCGACGGACGCGTGACATTAAAGTAAATGCACGGTGCAGGGTTGTGTGCAAGAATTGGATGCAAAACTGGGGCGGAACGCGTCCGCCTTGACGCGTTTTCCGGGCTCTCCGGAGGCGTTGCTAGACCGTCTATTCGAGCATTAGCATATGACGCGTCCTGACGCGAAGAAACGGACACGTACTGGCGCGGTACCTCGGAGTACCGGGTGCAGATGGTGGGAGTGATACTGTACTCATATATGGCGTCATAGGTTGAACTCCGCCACCATTGAAATTGTTTCCGGGTGTGGCGGGTGATGGTGGCAAGGTGGTAATGCCTATGGTTGGCGTGCGGGGCAAGGACCCGGTCGACGAAGAAGTATGGTGAGACCAGGCACTCGAAGATCCGCCCCCATTCGAGTTGCTCAAGGTCGAAGCTGGGTAATACATTTACGCAGTGTGAAGCGGAGGGCGTGAGAGTAGGAGAGAAGTAGTGGGTGAGGAGAAGAGGGGATGAGGAATTCCGAGGTAACTGTCGTGGTTCTTATACCCCACCCCACCCCGCCCTATCGCGGCGAACAATCAACCCCGGCGGTCATTGACCGACGAAAGGCGTCGGTCAACTGTGATGGGATCGCGCCGTCCGCAATGTCGGGATTTCCTCATTAGGAAGTCGGCGGTGATCTGTGGCGTCGGGCGTCGGGGGGTACCCCTCTGGTGCTGTACCTTTGAATTGAAGAACAACGATGGCACTAAGATATCGATTACTACTACTATCAGTACAAGGTCGACATTATAAGCCAAAGATATGCTAGCAATGGTTTACCCGCACCGCTGAAATCCAAGAAGCCCCACCAAAAAAGGGACCCGAGCTCATTCGATAAAGGTCGGACGGCGCACGTAACCCGACGTGCGTTACGTTTCGGCGCATCAGTGCCTGATGGATGACTTGCCACCGGCCGGCTCCTTTGATCCGGACTTACATTTCCCTCCCCTTTGCTCCACGGGCTCTCCCGACACCCCTGTGTAACCCATTCTGGCCATGCCGACGTCCTAAATATCCTATGAATATCCTATGAATTAAGCCCTGCTGTGGCCGCAGAAGGGCTTGATTTTGGCAGGGGTGGGGTAAACGTAAACAATCACACTGGCTTCGCAGGCGTCACCCATCTCCACCAGTGCCGGTCTCCGACAAACCACTACGCTTGGCTTGCCGTGTTCAACTCTGCTTCAGGTCGTGATGATGGTTGACTTGTCCTGTAGCCCCTCCCTTGCCGGCCAACCCTCGACGAGGGGTGTTCCAAATACCCCGATGCGTACGATATCATACTCGACGCCGAACGCCATGCCGACGAACAGGTAATACCTTCGATCGGGAGGGAAAGACACATCTCATGTCCGCCAGAGTGGCAGGATACCTTCTTATCGAACTCTTTAATCGACGCGAGATCCTGGAGTCCGGGGAGCCCTGCTCAAAACTCACGAGAGGAGTTGAATCGAGCTCCCAGACAGGAGGTACTGCGCACGACGTTGTATTTGCGGTCGGTAGACAGTACTGCGACTACTTTCTACGCACCTGTATGTTCCGTTTCTTTCCTACGTTGTTCGCCATCTTAGTTTCCTTGCAGATCGGACATCCACCAGGCAATACCCAACACCCTCCTTACACCCTTCGCGTCCCTCCTTCGACACGTTAGGGGAGATGACAAACGACTACATGGAGCTGATGACAAAGACTATAGGACCGCCGAGCGTGGAGTGCACACATCTCACCTACCATATTTACTCCATTCCTCACACCTGGTTAGGCTCTTGCGCGTGACGGCTTTCGATGTATGGTGACGGGCTCGTTCGACTCCAACTCCGTCCGCCGTGATCACGAACTAGCCGCGAAATGTTTTGACCTGGGCGCTGTAACAACCGTTGTCCAAGCGTGTCACATTCTGAGTGAGTCGACGATGCAGCACATTGATCCTACCTGGAGCAGTGGGATGACCGCTGTGGAAAACAAGGTATGGACCGCCACGGTGTCTCGAGTCCTCCGTCGCTTCCGTTACCCAACCCATCGCCCAGACCGGTTATGGTTCAACTGCTACGGTCATTCTCCAGTGCTTCGGACTCACAAGCCTTGCCGATGAACTGCTTGCCGAAGATGGTGTACATAATCTCGGGAACCTGCTCTCGCTCGAGACTGAGGTCCATAACAAATTCGACAGCTCGGACTTATGGTTCGGGGGTACTGATGAGGTGCGTTAGTCGTAGACGTCCCAGTGGTACCAACCTAACGTGTGCGCAGCCCAATCGTTGCAACATCTGCGTTTCTGATGAGAGGCACGCGACTTTCCTTCGACGTGTGATCGGCCATCGCCGAGATATCACATTTTCTTCAAACCACCCGAACGCACGACTTCCCACCCCCAAGCTGCTTGCTCTCCATGCAGCGTGTACTCGGATTGTGCATATGTCTGGTGTTGTCGAGGCCATCGGTGAGTTGGAGCGCGATGTCGAAGTGACAAGGGTCCTAGCCTTTGATGGGTCGTCTGCTCGTCTACTCGACCATCTCATGACCCCATTTGCAACAATCCCCGGGGTTGTGTAAAGTGCTGCCATGGTTTCTCGCCGTTTCTTGTAATCTGTATGTTCGTCCGGATGATATCCATTGCCTTCAACCCATGTGCGGTCGAGTTGAGAAAGACTGGCGAGCTCGAGCGGACGAGATCGGAACCAAAAACTGAGAAGTCCTTTAGCTGTTACATTGACCGTATACTTCTCACGCTGGGTCTAAGGAGAGGTGTGTCCGATGCAAGGTAGAGGGGAAGAAGACGAGGCTAAAGTATGGTCGAGCTCGAGGAGATCCTCGAACACTGTGAAAACTGTAGCGACTGAAATTCAGTCACCGGAATTCACTGAAATCAAGCACATATTTCAGTGGCCACTCCGACTGAAGTTTTCAGCTTTTTTCAGTCCTAAGATGACTGAATTTCAGTTGCTACATTTCTCACAGCGGAACCAGTCGATAGATTCTCGTTGCAGTCACTCCCCCAATACGAGAATCAACTTCCCCAAATATAGTGACACCCTCTTTATACAGGTTAATGTCTGCCCGCCACTACCCACAGTCCGTGGTGCGTGGATGTTTGTATTCTTGCATCCTCTCCATCAAAAAAGGACCCGAACTCATTCGATCGATCCCGCCTCAACGAGTAGGCCGCATCGCGAGATGGCACTAAGATATCAATTACTACTACTGCCAGTACAAATTATAAGCCAAGGATATGTTAACAATAATTTACCCCCACTGCTGGAATCCAGGAAAACCCATGAAAAAGAACCCGAACTCATTCGATCAGTCCCGCCTCAACGAGTCGGTCAAGGTCGGACGGCGCACCGAGTGAGGTAACCCGACCCGCGTTACGTTTCGACGAATCAGTGCATGACTTGTCACCGACCGACTTCGTTGATCCAAATTTATATTTCCCTCCCCTTTGCCCCACGGGCTCTCCCGTCGCCCCCTTATGTAGGAACTTGATCTCCCGGAGATCATCGGTGGCTTGCGCCTTCAACCAAGCCGCGCTATCCGCCCGGTGCACCAGGCAGTTCGGTTCCGTATACCCATCCAGGTCCCCAACAAGATCACCCTCCCCTCCGGATACACTTGCCATCCTCCGACCATCACGCCATAGGGAGCCGTTATTAGTTTTCTCGAGGATCTGAGTAATATCCAGACTCTCCCCCGGTGGAATCGGATCCGGATGGGATGGGGTGACACAGGGCATGTCAACCTCCTTGCGTAACACCTTGTCCACATCAACCGCCGAGAACCAGGCTACGCCCTGAGGCAAGTCACCCATGCCCAGCTTAAACGCGAATAAACACCGGGTCCAGAGGTTCGCGATCTGTAATGCCAGAGCGGCGCGGTGCTTGTCCTCTTCGACAACGAGATATCGGAGTTCGTCGTGAACGGAGATAAGGTATCGCGCGTTGATGTTGTACTTTGTGATAAGGTACTCCATCGATACTATCAGGAGGTGGAGGTAGTCGACACCCGATGACTGAACGGCCCAGTTGATCCTGGAAGGCATGTAGTCCTTCCCGTACTCTGACGGGAGGTGTTCCTTTGACAAGGCGTAGGTGATACCGCAGCCCAGAGCCGGTGTGTTGGGGTGGTCGGAGATCGCAATCTCTTCAAGCTTGTTGAAGACAAAACTCTCCGTTCCACCATACCAGAATTTCCGACCAAAGAGCTTGTCATGGTGGGTGTTCTTCCCTTTGGTCGACGCGTAAAGCTGGTCGGCGAGTTGCTTGGCTTGGGCGGATGTCATGCTGGGGTTCGACTGTAGCAAGAGTAACACGGCGTGCTTCCCTCCGGCTCCATAAATTCGCGAATAGTTGAACACCTTCGCTTGGTTCCTGGAAATCCCCAAGATATCCGCGGTTTTCGAGTGAAGATCGGTCTTCGCCGCCTTGGTCCCCTCTAAAGTCATCCAACCGATCGCAGTGGCACCATGAACGCCGAACTGAGCGTCACCCATGACACTCGAGATCCACAACTCCTCCGAATCGACGTCGGCCCCGACGATCGCGTAGCCGTCGGGTGCCTGAACCATCGACTTGAGTTCTGAACCAACGCGGTTCTTCTTGGCGTTGCTAGCAGTGAGCCAGGTCTTCTCGATGGCTCTACGCGTCACCGTTCCCATGGTTACCACCTGAGGGAGGATGACGCCCCATTTTCGCTGTTCGGAGCCCACTGGGAAGCCCAAGTCACGGGAGCCATTTTGCCAGACTACCATCTGCTTTAGGACGCGGTCCCGAGCGCTAATCCAGTAGCTACACTGGGCATTCAAGTCCAGAGCGTCCTTTGCTGTATCATCTGGGCTAGTCAGGGTACCGTCCTGGGAATATGCGATGAAAGTCTTCGCCAATGGATTCCCGACGTTCGCCTTTTCACCGTCCTTGTGGGGGAGTTTGTAGAAGTAGAATGATGGAATGGGGGATCCCCCTCCTGTCCTTGAGACGGGTGGTTGTTCCTTGTTCACGGCTGCGAGTTCTGCGTCTTCCTCCTGTTTAAAGGTGAGGGCTTTGGTACGGCTTGTGAACTCCCCGTCCACAGGGACACGGAATGTCCATCCGTGTTCTTTTGAACGAAAGAGCGGCCAGCCTTGCCAGCTGAGTTTGAGTAGGAGGGGTGCGAAGCGAGTGCGTATTGTGATATCGACGGTCCCAGGAGGTAGATCCTTCTTCGGTGCGGTGAGGTCCCAGTACCACTTCGGCCAAAAAACGGGAGGTAGCTCGGACTTGACTTTCTTCGGCTTTCGCACAGACCAATCCAGCTGGGAAAGCCAAGGGTCTGATTCGTGGGACGAACGATTGGAGAGAGCGGCTGTGGCTAGTTGGATTAGTGATTCCCGAGTGGCTTCTGATCGGTCGCCCCGTGCTATGGTTCCAGCGAGGGACGGATCATTAGAGGTGAGCCGACCAGACTTCAAGTGGGGGGGGCAGTTCTTGGGGGTGAGCAAGCTCACAACTTTACCCTTCGAACCGGATGGCGGAAGTGGGGTGATTTGTCCGTTGACGACTGTATGCCATCCATGCTCCGGGGAGTAGGCCACAGGTGCACCGTCGAATGCGAGATTGAGCAGGAAAGGGATGATGGCCTTGAGTGGGTTGGGTTGAAACGGATTCGAACGTAGCATTTTAAACCATTTCGGATGTTGTGCCTCGGATTCGCCCCCTTCACCCGACTCGAGGCCCTGTGTTTATACAATGAATCCTGAATCGAAATGGGTAACTAGTCCACATACCTGTTCACGGACGATACCGCGGGATCCCTTCGCAACCTTCGGGGTCCAGTCCAGTTGTTCCAACCAGACATCCCCTTTCCACCGGTCGTCAACCATGAGCTCCTTCGCTTCGTGTGCAAGTTGCACCAGCCGTCCTTTTACACTTTTCTCCAATTCCCTGTAAGTTTTTTCGGCGTTCTCGATATACTTCTCCCATGATTCGTTCACCGTTAAGAAGCTGGAGCCCATGGTTAAGATACCGGCAAACGACACGGGGCTGGGGCAGGCTTTCAGGAACGCAGGGAGGACGCGAGAGAAGACAGCGTGAGTGACGTAGACGTCGTTGCCGCAGTAGTTGAGATAGTCCTGGATATTACCAAGGATTTCCTCGCGGGAAAGGACCAAGAAGTCGTCCCGAATGCCCTTATCCATGTCGATATCACAATGGAGTCTGGCCACGTCCGCGAGCGAATTCCCAGACGTGAGGTCCTCCCAACGTTTGGAGGAAACATCGTCGACGCCAGCTTCATCCGCTTGCAGGAACGGTAAACTTTCCTCCATATCCGAGCGAAGTTTCCGTAACTCCTCCTTCTTAGCCTCGTCGACCCCTTCCTGATCCAGGCTCTCGCTCTCCTGGAGAAGGTTCTCAACCGCTTCTATTGCCTCCACACGCCGTTCCTCCTCCGTCTCCTTCGTCTTGCGGTGCTTCTTCCATGCAGGCCGTTGGTGGGAGGAAATACCCTTTACCGCGACGTGAAGGGCCATCGTGTCGAGAAACCGCGATTTGGTACCCTTGAGGGAGTATTCGTCGGCGATGCGGCTTCGGTCGTGCGAGACGTTATGACCAACGACTACACGGTGCACATCGGGGTTGTCGAACGGGATAAGGTGTTCTGGATCCTCGGATTCACCTAGTAACCAGGGGGATATCCAGGCATACCAGGCATCGCCGGATACAGCACAAGCCATGATGGCATAGGGGTGGTAATTCGGTAGACCCTCGATATCGAATGAGAGAACCGCGTCGTCCGGATGATCTACGGGGATGTGGTAACTTGAACCGTCGTCTTTGTAAACGTACTTTGTCCAGCCAGATTGCAGGCTCCAGTAATCGGGCTTTGGGGGGAGGGAGGTGGAGGCAAAGTCGCGTGCGAGGCCCAGCCAGGGTTGGGCAGCAGCAGCACCGAGCCTATGAAAATGTTCGTCGAGATTCTTGCCTTGTAGAGGAGGGAGGGTGAAAGAAACATTCGGCAGAACGGAGCCTTGGCTAGGATCAAGGCTGTGAGCAGCAAGATGGTCTCGAGCGATTTGAATATACGCCCCGTCTGGAGGAGGGAACGCAGCATTTTTGAAGACTTGGGAATGAACATGCCGCGAGAGCAACTGGACACCAAGTTCATTCCGTTTGACTGTAACCCGTTAAGACACAGTCTTTCGGGCACAATACGTGGTACTCACCATACGGCTCATCTACTACCACCGCTTCCTTGGCCCTTTCCTTGATGGGAGGCCTTGGAGCCCTTTGCGGGACATGCTTCACTTTCAGGGCATACGACGACGGCGACGTGTGGATCCGTTTCACAGTATCGAGCTTCGAAGACCTAGTGTAGACTCGATAGAGCATCCCAAATCTGAGGCCGGGCTGCCGGAGATGAGAACCGTGTTGTACCACTGATACGCCGGCGGGATGATGCAGAGGGGGACGGAGGAACTTGAAGTCCGTTCGATCACACCCCGCCCACCATCATCGGTGAGGCCTTGAGGACCCACCCACCAACTCTGCACCGCTTCAGCAGGATCTCTTGGAACGGAGACCGACTCTCACGGGAAATCTTCACTGAAACCCTACCGCCAGCGGCAGGGGCCGGCCCCAATCCCGCCACGCGTGGCCCAAGTAACTATGGTCATCCTACCGTTTGGGCCATCAGATCCACGGCCCCTCGACGTGACACGTTGTCTCTTTGTCCAGGTTCCAGTATGGATGGCCCATTATGCATTACGCGCCACCACAATACTATATATTGTCTGCTTGGGGATGTGGCCAGTAACACTCCCTTGCAATAACTCTAACTCTCGCGAACTCTCCACCAACTCCACGCACCCCCACACATCGCGGAGACCTTTTTCGCCCATTTAACCACCCAGCCCCGTACTCGTAGAGAGACGTTGGAAAGCATCTTACCGTCAGGTATGATCTCCCACCCCATCTATTCACACCCTCAATCGAACGCGCTCCTCCAGCAATGACCAAATCACCACGAGCAGAAGCCAAGTCTAGGGTAAAAGCAGAGGGTGGGCGCGTGGACCCACAGCAGGTGCAGAAGATGCTCAAGTTTCGAACGAGTATCTTAGCCCTCGACCCACACGCCAAGTTCTTTGCGGACAGGAACCCTCTCAAAGTTATTCACTCGAAATGTGGGGGACAGAGCACGCAAAGGGCCATTAATGACACATCCCACTTCAGAGAACACATTAGCGTTTGCCAAGGACCGTATTCCTCCAGCGACGACAACAGTTCTCTCAAGGGCTCCCTTCAAGGCGGGCCGGCCCCGTCCATGCGTCCGACGATGTTCACTCCACCTGGGTCAAGCCAGGTACCCTGCCCTGGTTTCAGTTTGGAGAAACTATTCGGAAAGGATTACAGGTCCCTTCTAAGCCATGAACGCGAGCAAGTGACCCGCGCGGTGGAAGTTGCTGGCTTCCTGTGGCTCAACCCCAGAGATAAGGAATCTGTCGTTTCCATGTCGTGTTTGAAGAGGAGCCCCTCGCGCCGGGACCCCCCGCAACCTTGCCATAATTGCCTCAGGGTTTTGGAGTTATCAAACTTCAAAGGCACTCTTCGCCGCGGAATCTCCAGGTCCAACAGTCAGAGGTTCTCCCCATGGCAGGAGTTAAACGCAAAGACGGCTGGTGCTGACGAGGGCCAGAGGCCTACGAATGTGAGTCAATCCCGTGGCCTACCGCCTCCCACTCTCACTAATAACTCTCTCAGGGGAACGCCTAGTGTCGACACCGATCTTAACGAGCCTGGGGTCGCAGCGAGATGCGGTGGCCAACGTTGCATTATAAACACCAGAGAAATGATAACAAGTAGTAATATTTAATAATAGCCCACGTATAACACCATCCCTGCCCCCTGAGCTCCATCCCTCCGCCTTCTCCTTGCACCCCCTCATCGTGACATAGCCAGCCGCAGTAATCCAGTTCGGGTACCATCCTGTCTCACACTCAAGACCCTGGCATGAACGTTCGGATGGTAGGTTAAGTTTCCTTCGAACGTCAATATTCTACCATACCCCACCATGTTGGTAACACCAAATCCGATGAGTCTCTGTATCGATGTCCGTGTGCACGTAGAGGTCGCCGACCGTGCGCTCGTGAATAGTTGAGGGAGGGTCGATGTTCCTCATGGAGCGCGGACTGTATCAGGTGGTAGAACCGCCCTGAAAGGGGTGCGGTTGTTTTATGGGAGTGGGTGGGAAAAATGGAGCGGTGCTAGTGGACGCAACATTCGCCGACGCGCTGGGTTCGGTTGTGTCCATGTCACTCCAAGTTGGAAGGGGTGAGATCAATCGCCGCACTGGGTAAAGGGTGGTTATACCGTAGCGCACCTCTGTTGTTTGTCCACGGGAGGGAGGTCTCCCCTCACAGCTTGCATGACAGACTCCGTGATCAGGGGATTGAGCTCATGAGCGACGCAAATCGACTCGACAGTCGTCGACAGTCGTCTCGATAGTCGTCTTATTCCGTAGAACTGCGAGAATGACATCATGAAGTGTATGGTCAGGAGCTCTGAACCCGATGTCACTGGACCCCCTTCCGAACCACGACCACGCGCTATCACAATTCATCCAAGCGCAGATTTATCTGTACGAGTAGTATTGCGTAGGGTACTTCTTTTGGACATACAAGAAGTAGTGGGAGGGAGACAAAGGGTGGTCCTTTCGAGTAGACTTCGGCGGGATGATCAGGTCAGAACCTAAGACTGGGGAGCAGGATAGAGCACCTACCCCGACTGACCTTTTTGGTCACTCATGCAAGCAACCTACACGTGTCATATACTTGAGACCGTTCTCCTGCTGGCTTGCGGGAGATTGCATATTACGAACGTCCCAAATCTGAAACAGCCAACTAGCCATGGCAACTACCAGAGTGTTGCAAGCTAGGCCCGTATGATAAATACGCCCCGCAAGCGTGTGAGAAGAAGTTGCTTGGGATGAGGCCGCCCGATTTGGATTTGGGTCTAGAATTTCAGAGTCGGGCCGGTCCCACGAGTGTACAACCCGAGGATTGCGCCGACCACGTCGCTCTAAGGTCCGGGTACGCACTCCGCGGCGAGTGCAGCATGAACAAGGAGTGAAGTTCCCTTCCCCGACGAGAGAGGCGTCCGCATGCGCGTAATGACGCATCAGTAAAGAGCTCGATCACTTCTGGATCGGCATTTTACACCTCTATTCCCCGTCTTTTCGTCCACTTCTGGTATACCTAGCAGCGCTTAGGCGGACACTTGGCCGCCTGGCTTCGAGAGACGTCTTTTCTGGCCACTTCCCGTCAGGTCTCCACACTTTTCGCACCCTGCAAGTGATTGGGACATTCGCCGACGTTCGTTGCCAACAGCCCATTCAAGAATCACCTATACTCACCGTTCGAAACAGATGGAACGTTCTTCGCGGTTCTTAGGCGGGTTTCCCTGGCCCCAGGCTCGGCGCTCGGATCTTCCATTCATAATTCCGAGCTCGAACATTCGAAATTGTATACGGAGTTGGGAGTGAATCCTCCAAAGGTTCCGGCTACCTCATCACGCAAGAGACGGGCTCGATGAGGGGTTTGATCCGACCGGACTTTTCGGACAAGTCCAAGCGTTGTTCTATATCCTCCTCGGTGTTACCTCGCAAACGAATGTTTTCTTTCACCAACATCCAACGGAGTGGTGTGCGCGGAGAAATACGCGGTACGATCGCTGAGAATTAGCGGGTGTTTCTGCGCTGCAGGATGCAGGAAGGACCTCTACCTGTTAGAAGCAGCACCTCGGTGGTGTTAGGACCGGTCGTGTCTTCGATCTGAACCTGGAAACGCTGCGTATTACCGTTTTATCGCGCTGCTTTGTGCTGGGAAGCGGTCCTTCTCAGTATGTGCTCACCATCGGTCGTAGCCCCGAATTGTTGTACAATTGACCCGAAGTGTCCTGCTCATGGTGCGCTGGGGACTGGAAAGCTATTTAAGCCATGTTTGTTCGGTCCTAAGGTCTCAGTGGAGTCGCCTCCTCAGCCCCCTTCACTACCTTCATCACAATGTTTTCCTCTTCCCTCCGTGCCTCCCTCGTCGCCCTCGTCGCCTCCGCGGTTGCCGTCTCTGCTGCCCCCGCCAGCCTTGCCGACGCCGGTTTTTACGGCCCCGGCCTTGTCGACGTCGTCTTGACCATCGTAACCTCGCTCCTCGGCTTCAAGGGCGATGGATCGGAGAATATGAATGTCATCACGACCATTTCCAACACTGGTGACAAACCAGTCAAGCTCCTCAAAGATCCCCGCGGAGTCTTGAGTTCCTTCCCCGAGAACTCGTTCTCTATCACCGGTCCCACCGGCTCTCAACCGTCGTTCAATGGTGCAAGGGTGGGTCTCGCGTCTGCTTACCTGGTAAACTTGCGCGCTGATGCTTTCGGTTTCCGCGTCTAGGCCAAATACAGCCCCAAGTACGCCGCTGGCCTCGACGGTAAAAACGCCTACATCGTTCTTAATCCTGGCGAGAAAGTCGATGTCACTCACGACCGTAAGTAGGATCGTCTCGATCACTGTTGATTCGGGCGTGATCTCATGGAATGATCACCAGTGGCCAAAGCGTATGACTTTACCAATTCTGGCACTGGAAAGTACACCATTAAGCCATCGAACCTCTTCACCATCGTCGACGAGGATGGTAACCTCAAGGACGTCCACGCCACTATTGGGAATACCGCCGAGGTCAAGCTCTCCGGTGACCTCCCTGCCCCTCGCGTCCACGACAAGCGGGCTAGCTTCAGCGGTTGCTCGTCCGACCAGCGGTCGCAGATCACGGCCGCCGCCGGTAGCGCCCAGTCTTATGCCAAGAACGCCCTCTCTTACATTTCGAGTATCCCGAGCAGCACAACCAGATACACCGCCTGGTTCGGTGACTTCGACGAGGATCACAGGAACACCGTCGAGAACCACTTCGGGTTGATCAACGGCAATGACTTCTTGGGGTTCACATATGACTGTACCTGCGCTGATGCTGACGTGTACGCCTACGTCTGTGCGTATACTTCTCAATCATGAGATCGTCACTAGGTCATTGATAAAACCCTCGACCAGATCCCGATGATTTCGGAACCGTCTACCTCTGCGGCGCCTTCTGGGAAGCCCCACCCACCGGTACCGATTCAAAGGCCGGGACTCTTGTCCATGAGGCTTCCCACTTCACCAGGAACGGTGGGACCGAAGATCACGCTTACGGCCAGGCCGACTGCATGGACCTGGCCAAGAGCGACCCAGATACGGCCATCCTCAACGCCGACAGCCACGAGTACTTCACGGAGAACGACCCCTCTTTGCCTTAAGTATTACCCCTATGACCGCATGGGAGGGGGTCCTGTAGTATATTTCTTGTCCCATTGGGGAAACCCTGTACTCGTGCCAATCTCGAATCAATTTTCCTTATGATCCTCTTATGTTCAAGGCATGCTACGCGCAAGCCGCCAATCTCTGCCGACCTCCAGCTTACACCAAATTTACGTGCGGTTGGCGAGCAGGGTTGGGTCCATACTATTTTCCATCTACAAACCTTGAGAGCGAGACCGGCACAGTTGATGAAAGCTGGGGAGTTGTGCGATGGTTTGGGAAGTATTCCGATTGAAGGTTTGCTAATCCTCCGTGGTTCCGATTGCGGCCAAACAACTTAAAGATCTGAGTCGACGGGCCCAAGATTTCTCACGCTTGGAATATTTAAGGGTCGGGAATATGGACCGGAAGACCGAGGGTATGAATCAATGAGACCAATTGACAATTTAAAGGCAACGCCGCCTCAGAAAGAAAAAAGGACAACGGATTGGAATGGAATAGCGCACGACGGAGGAAAACCGTAGTCGGTGCAGTTTGGGGTGTGGACGGATCCTCGGATGCTGGCCCCGTTGCTCATACCCTCTCCACGGGAGTATGGAGATTCGAGCCTTCGGAATATGGGGCACTCGCCTCGTCCCTTCCAAACCGAAATAGGCGGGTGGAGAGGAGCGCAGTGAAACTTCCCAAGGCGCTGTCACGGAGGCTACGCAAACGGAATACGAAGGCGGGATATAATATGAAGATAAATCCCATTAGGCAATGACAGTGGATCCGGGCGAGATGAGAAAGGTTCAATCAGAGCAGGGAACAGCACAGATGTTGAAGACCCCTAGGCCATATCCTGGCGGAAAGCTATCGCACCCTCGAGCCCCAACCATAGGCCGGCTGGACTTGTGGGATTCCAGCCGGGATGTGTACCAGTCAACTCCCCTCGGCTTCTAACGTGAAACGAACCGAGATCTCCGGTGACAAAATGATAGGCGGTTGCGTAGGCGGTACTCTCTTGCGTGTGCCATAGAGAACCGAGCTGATGAGGATTCCGGTGAAATGGGTTCCCCTCAAAGCATGGAGTGTGAGAAATCTTTGGAGCATTAGGATTATCGAACCACGGCTTCTCCTCAGAGTGGGGCATGGTTCGGATGTGCATAGGGAGGGAAGGAATCAGCGCGGCTGGGGGTGGGGTCGGTTGAAACGGCGGTGTTACGGGTGACGAACGAGAAACCAACGGTGCAAGTTCCCGTTTGAGGCGGTGAACCAAGTGGGTAGGACGAGTTGGAACAAACAGCCAAAAATTGGGTTCCAATTAAAACGGGAGCATCAAGAAAATCCAGAGTCGGATTTTATGCGATTCTGTGCGACGGAAGCGCTTCCATCACTTACAGTCGCTTCCAAGCGATTTCGAGCAATTCCATGCGCTTCCGCTAAAATCCCCGGTCTGTGGAAGCGCACCAGTATCCTCCTCTGAAGTTCTCTGTAATGTACAATTGAATGAATTGCAGCTTACTCCAAGGACGAACGTCGTCCATCTTATAGGCTGAATCCGGTGGGCGTAAGGCAAGGCGGTGAGAAGAAAAAGATTTGGCCGCGGTCCCACATACTTCGAGCTGACTGTGAATACTGGGAGCGCACCGAAGCGCTTGCATGGTACTCCTATCGTTCCAAGCACTTCCAACTTCGTGGAAACTGACTCGGAATTTTCCTGATGAGATCTCGGTGTTTGCATGAGATGGTGGTCCCCGGAAAGATTGCGGCCCGTTCCGATTAGAGCGGAGCTAAATCGTGCTGAGACCCAGGATCGAAGTTGTCTGAATGGGCCCGGGAACGTGCCAGGCCGTGGCCACTTGTCGAATAACCCGGGGGTGGTTGCGAACGCGTCATCTAGGTTCGTGAGACTAACGCGTCATCGAATTTTTCGAAATTGCTTCTTTCACGATCGAGAATGTGATCGACGTCTGAAACACTCGGCAAGTGTTAAGCGGGTCTGGATGGTTTGCTTATGCCGGTGGAGATGAGAGGATGTCACGAAATGTGTTCCAAACTGAATTGGGAGGACGCAGGGTCAAAGGGGATCTCGATCGCGGGGCGCCCAATTCAGTGAACCCGATCCCGGTTGGTTGTTTTGGAAGGTCGAAGGTCTATTCTGTTAGTCACTACATATCGAATACAACGAATCCCATTACAGGGGTGATATTAAAGAAAGGACACATATACTACAATAAGATGTCGGAATTGAGGAACCGGCCACCAACACACACACGACTTATGGGATACGAAACACACCGACCGTCACCGAACCTTTTTTTTCTTTTCGTATCAAACGGAGCTCACCAACGAGCACGAGCAAGATTTACTACCATCATCCCCACCCACCCCCCAGCACATCACAGAACCCGACTCCGACAAGAGAAGAGGTCGATAACTCGACGGGACACTCAAGGTTATCTGGTCGCGTAGTTTCCCAAGGGTTGGCTCGTCGGGGTATGGGTCGGAGGCGATATTGATGGGAAGGTGACTGTCCTGGGCGGGAGGACCTGGCTCAATGCCAGTTATGAGGTACCTCACCTCGGCCAAAAAAAGGCTCGGGAGACGTCGGATTAGTTGGACCAGCTCCGGGCGACTGTCCCAAATAAGCTGGGCCACCGATATAAGAGGAGGAGCTGCAGCAAATATAGACAACAGCTAGATATGCGGATGGTCAGCGCACACCCGACCGCCAACAGGGTAAAGGCAGGTATACCTGACCGTAAGTCAATACGTAAACATGCCAAGACGGAGGCTGGGCGATGACGATAACCCAGAATGCCCAGGCGCAGTCAAGGGATATGAACAGGCAGTTTACAAACCACTTGTGGTAGCGGTCGATGGTGCACCTACTTATGGGGTCAAATTTGGTTGACCGGACACGCACAACGACAGCAACGTACCACGTACACCACATGAACGCACACGCATACTTCACGAACAACCACGGCCTACACCACTTCCACCGTGGTTTGTGCGGCTCTTCCCGATTAGCTCGAAAATCCGCCACCACCTGGGACCACCGCCTGTACAGAAAAAAAGCGGGAAACAAAATGAAGGGCAAAACAAGCAATCCGAACGCCGAGGTGAAAAGCTTAATGGGAAGGCTCAGCCACCACCAGAACATCCAACCTCCGGTTCCTTTGCCGTTGTAGAACGCTCGGCTCGATGTCCCGATGATAAGGCTCACTAAAAACCAGATGGGCAGAATCAGGGCCCCGAAGGCACGGGTGGCGCGGCGATGGGATTTGATCCTCTTGTAGAGATCGGTCTTCATCCCGAGAAGGTCGAGGATGGATGAGATCGTAAGGTACACCATAAGAGGGGGCGCTGTGATGATCGTTGCATAGTTCGCGTCGTCAGCACACATCTGACCGCGGTTTGCGATTAACAGCGTCGAAAGGAGGACGGGATAGCACTGAATGAGAGAGGCTTTGATCCCTGAGTCGATGCCCACAGAAGACCAAGAAACCAGGATCCCTGGAAGCAAAGCGAATGTTAGTTCTTTATCTAAGGCGAGATCTGGATGGACCCTTATACTCACGCGAACAGAAGCTGACGACGACATCTGGAATCATTTAGTTTGAAGTCCGGGGTACCGGGAGTGAGCAAGGACTCACTTGCCACGACGACCGCGATGCCGGTCATGTCAGCATTCGAGATCAGCGTCATGTTGTCTGGATCGCTCGACCGTCCATAGTACAGTGTGGGGTCCATGTTTCGTGAGAGGAACGCGTTGCCAGTG
>Ga0307509_10001443_pt1 | contig 40144 bp, 49 predicted proteins | sample 10_EM_MG_FD_202245 | JGI IMG/M metagenome (GOLD analysis project Ga0307509, IMG submission 202245) | Populus trichocarpa ectomycorrhiza microbial communities from riparian zone in the Pacific Northwest, United States - 10_EM | ecosystem: Host-associated > Plants > Roots > Unclassified | place...
TTTTTTACTTCCAAATATATGCGGATCAAGATTCGCATCACGCTTCTCATCCGATCCAGCTTTCCTCCGCCCCAAAAAAGCAAACAATACAACGAAGACTTTCCGAATTGGGGGGTACCCCCCGTCCCCGGTACAAATTCACAAGACGGTTAGGAGGTGAAACCTGCAATCAGGAAAACCGATCGCGCAGCGATCACAGGTGAGCCTCCAACCGGCGTGGGACTAGACTACGTCGCCGCCGTTCTGGAATCCACCTTCTCATTCCGGGATGGCCGCAGGTGTGTCGATCGTCACATAGGTTGTGGGAGAACATACTCTTCGGTTCGATTTTCACCACTTTGCTCCTTCGTCCCTATCCTCGGGGAAGGTCGACTGAGTGAAACCGTCCACGCACAGATTCTTGTACGAAAATTCCTGTCTATCCCATCCACCCAGTCGACCCTGTACGGTTACTGCTACTGCCAGCTACGCCTGCAGGGTCTCCATTTTAGGATGTGACAGCGGGGGAGCCCATCCCCTCCCAAGGCCGACCTCCTACCACCACGCCGATCCGTCTGGGCTCATTAAGTGTGGCAACGTGTCGACAGCTAGATTGCCCAGGATCCCCCGCATACATCCAAAAATGGGCAGTACACTAGAATCTCCAACGACGGGTTAGGGCAGCGGATAAGCCCTCTGATGAGCCCCTTCGCGAGGGTGAAACCCAAAGTCCGAACACCTCCCTCAGGAGGTGCCCGGGTCACTTTTCGCACTTTACCCTGAATTACTTTCGCGTAATGCCTCTCACTTTCCATGCTTTTTGACCATTCGTTGGTGTTAGAGGTACCCTGACCCAGAAAATAGCCGCTCTCTTTCGCTTTTCTCCACTTCTTTCCGGTTAGATAGGGTATAAAGTTGACGTTCACTGGTGCTCTGACGCGACCGCTATTACATCTCCGATCTATGATTCTATCGCTGGCGGATGACATGTATGGACAGTATGTAAAGAACCTGGAACAAGTAGAGAAAGGCAGGGACGTTTTCAAACGATTCTCCGTTGGGTGTGCACGAAAAAATCATGCAGCGTAGCAGTGAGAACCTCGCTAGGCCCTTCCACCGACAACGACACCAGACCACAATCCCACCATTCAATGCGAGTAAGTCCTGGCAACAATGTACCGTTATGATCACAGGGTCAACTGCGTGGGAATCTGAGTAGATTTCGTCTCATCCCCACCATCCAAGCCATCATCGTCCTTGGGAATGCGCGACGCGCCCCCTCCCCCTCCACTCACAACAGAGGGGCAAAAACACGTCCAGATAGACCCGGGTTGGTATGTTATCCGCCCCGGAACATTTTGAACGGGCAACTTACGGGGAATTTAGCCTTCGTGCCGCCCTCAAGGAATTCTTTCAACCCCTCAGGACAAACGACACCCGCGCAGACTTTTTCGCGATATACCGCAGAGAATCTGAAGAGTTTGACCGTGACTATGCGAGGAAATACGACGAGGACCTCAACACCTCCCTCATTTTCGTCAGTTGCCACCGCCCACTCTTAGCGCGTTTGCCAATTTCAGAAATGCACAGGCTGGTTTATTCTCGGCGGTTTGTTCAGCGTTCATCATTGATGTCCAGTCCAAGCTGGAACCGGACCCGAACGATATGAATGCCGCCTATATGCGCATCCTCATTCATGCCATGAACGGGTCTCTTTTTCCTGACGCGGATCCCTTGGCCGCCGTCACCTGGAACGGACCTGCCCCCGAGGTCGTCACGGTCCAGTGCCTACTTTACGCGAGCCTTGCGACCTCGCTCTTCGCGGCTTTCGTGGCGATGCTCGGGAAACAGTGGGTCAACCGCTACATTCGGAACCGGGGAGGGTCTGCTGCGGAGAAGAGCTGGGATCGCCAGCAGAAACTGGATGGGATGAAGCGATGGTACTTCCACGTTGTCATGGAATGTCTTCCTGTCATGCTCCAGATTGCACTGGTGCTGCTTGGGTGCGCCCTCTCGCAGTACTTGTGGACGATCAATCGCATGGTAGCAGGGGTCATCATTGCCGTCACGCTGTTCGGGTTTGGATTCCATCTTATCGCCACCATTACGGCTACGTTCTCCTACGACTGCCCATTCCAGACTCCACCTTCCGTTGCCATCCGGGCATCAGCCAACTATGTGTCGCGACACTACCCCTCCCTCGCCCCTTTGTTGCGATCCTTCATCTTCCGTGTTCTCGGCGTGGTCCGTCTCCCCGTCATATGGTCCATCTCACTCCGTTCGTTCCTCGCCCAAATTCTCAAGGGCTCGCAACGTACACCCACAGCCCAAATAGACGTCACTCCTGGAATACCGCTCGCCGTGGTAGCAGAGCCCACGCGAATCTTCAACGATACCCACATCGACTGGGTGACTCACGGGGCGGATGCCCGTTGTGTCGCCTGGGTGCTGCACTCGACTACCGACCACGACGTCATTTTATCTTCTGTGCGGTTTGCTGCGGACATCATATGGTACCCAACGATTGCCGGAGTGATCTCACCATTCGCGCTGGCGGAACTGTTTTTTGGGTGTTTCATGGACAAGCAACTGAGACCGGGGAAAGCGGAACAGGCAAGCGCCGTTGCGATGGCCCTCGCTTCCGTTCTCAGCACTCAGTTGTGTTTGGGCCCTGAAAACGAGGATCTCAAAGGACTCTGCAAACGTATTATGGGGGGTTTAGACGGATTGCAAGATACGAACGGAACTGCTTTCTCACTGGCCACTTGGATCCTCAATCTGGTCATCCGGCCACTAGGTCCATCTTTGAAACTGCCCGGCGTGATCATCCCTGCCACCCCTGACCCCGCGGCCTGGGTGCCAGATGAGACACGGGGAGCAGGGTTTATCACGTTCAAACTCTGGATGGCGAGGGTACTACTCCAAACGATGTGGCGGTGGAGACAACGCTACGATCCCAACACAGTGATTTGCCTCCCTAACGCAACCTCCGTTATCCCGTTCTTGCTCGACACCACGGCTCCCACGCCCACCATCTTTAAGTCAACTGTGTCCATCACTCTGGCCATCGGGTTGGGCCTTAGAGTCGATATACATGACACTTATATTCCGGACACTCTGTAAGCACCCCGTGGCTTGCCTGATGTCCGTAACCTAATTGAGAGGTAGAAAGGGAGTGACGACCATATCCAATCTTCTCCACAACCGTTTGATGAAAGTGATCCTGGGCGTCAATAGGGACGCATTGGGCCTTCGCTCGATGCTTTCCACCTTACTCCGCGTGGGACTACACGACCTCCCGGGCTTCTACCCGTTTTGTTTCACATGGCTTGGGGCGGTCCTCGACTCAAACTATCCGGATGCGGACAAATACGAACTAGCTGGACTTGTTCTGCTATTTCTGCACGATACAGCCAGAAGGCTGCCATGTGGTGTAGGACGAAAGCTGGTATTTCCTCCTCTTTATGCCACAGTACTTGTCCGTTTCTTGCTTTTGCACGAGACGTGTGAAAAAGCGGAGATTGAGCCGAAGAAGAGAGGCTGGGCGTTCAACTCCTTCGTGTTTTCCAGCTCCCATCCCACCATCATCGCACTTCGACTTCTGCTAGGTACACCCAAGGATACCTTAATCCTACCCATTTTCTTGGTCATACCTCCAGCAGTCCTACAACAAAACCAACGGCGTAATACACGAGCTGTGGCCCTACGATTGTTCAACCGTCATAGGCACTGGCTTTTCTCGCCAACGATCGAGAACCTCCTCCCCGCGCACCGCGTCGAGCTCCTGAGAGCAATTGGTGACCCATTCGATCTGACCACTACTCTATCTTCCGTTGGTCTCGGTAGAGCACCAGCACACGACATTGACGACGTCCACCTGTTCCCGAAGGTTATGGGGTTGCTGCTCGTCCTTGCCTCGTCCGACGTGTGGCGGGACTACCTCCATCCAACAAACTTCGCGTCCTGTGATGCGGTCATGGCCGGGGAGGGGCATGTACACGATACCATCCGGTACTTTTCGAGTTGGGGTAGTGCATTGAAGGGCCCTGGAGACAGCAACTTTTCCGGACTTATGGTTGGTGTCAACCGACTCAAGCAGCTTCGTTGTCATAGCGCCGTCAAGCTTATACTCCTCTCGCTCTGGTCCACACCCATCACACCGTTGTACGACCAGGAAGTGTGGGGGTGGGTAGAACGGCAAACGCTCGAGCTCTTCTCGGCCCGTGGGGAAGAACACCTCGGAATCTTCGTATCCCAGATCAAGAAGACGTACGGGGGAGCGATGGTCGACTTGGTGGCTAAACTCGAGCGCTCTGAGGGCGAGAACGACCTGCCTGATGCCGGATCCCCGTTCAGGGCGGATAGGGTCGGACGCCGTGTGCGGACGAAGGACCCGCGAGGTTTGAGGACATTTGATTATAACTTCTACACAATGTGTCAGTTGAGGAGGCTATATCGGCTCATCGGGCACGACCCTACAAGCGATCCCACCACCGGTGCCCCGCAGGAGGGGACCCCTCCCCATCCTCCTGTGACAGCTCATTTCGTCACTGGTCGCCCTCGCTTCGAATCCGATGGGACCGAGCGGAATGTTGACCAAACGCCAGCGCAGGTGGAGGCAACCTGACCCCCCGCCTACTTCTACACAGCGTATAATTGACCCACTATGACTCCGCCATTGCGCGTACGTATCGATGGACTCACCAAGGCTGAGTTGAATGCTCCTGTATGTCAAAAAGCTGGACAGCTAAATATAAGAACATTCTCCATTTCTTAACTCAACAAAGTGGGCACGCCAGACTGCCGAGACGTGCGCAGGCCCTTCCACGGTGTTACAGACGGCGGCGCGGGCGCGAACGTTACCCCAATAACGTTGGTCGAGGAATAAATCTACCTGCCGTAGGGTGAGCCTAGCCAACGGGAACACGTCCATACAACTTGACCAGGAACATAGTGTCAGTTAACGGCTAGGTAACCCAGAGCGTGATACGGACTTGTTTCGGGTGTTCTGAGGCTCAATCCGCATGGACTGACCAGCTTGAGGTCCGGACGACCAACTGTGCGAGAAATACGCCACAAAGGTGCGGGTTTCCATATCTGTGGCTCTGAGAAAGCGCGCCCCCGGGCCGAGGTCTGAGCGATGACGATCGGAGGGTCATACAAAACGCCCTTGTGTATGCCGCGGGCCCAGGCGGCAGGTCAACTGAGACCAACCATAGTTGTCCGGTAAGTTTTCGAGTGGCTGGCTGGGGTCTCTAACGTGGGTGCCCCGTCCCCACAATCCCGAGAGACTCTGGGCGCCTTCGAGCCGCACAACTCTAAATATACGTGTTCCTGCGGGAGAAGAACAAGACGGGCGCCTCTCGCATTGCGGAACCCGCAATTGGAGACTCCAAACCGGGTCCCGGTCCACTCCAATCAGCCGGGGACGTGAGGCTCCGTGGCGTCAAACGCTAGGACATCCTGGCGATGCCAAGTCCATCTGGAAGAATCTCCCCGACTGCGCGACGCTATGGTGATGCTAGCCGAGATATGACACGCTATCCGGGCTAACCATCAACTATCCATCAATGCATCACGACCTCGAAGGGACCTTGGCACTTGTCAGGAAGCCAGTGCGACACCCGTGGTGACATCGACAAAAAAATCTAAGTCCCGATCCGATGGATTTACCGTTCCACATACTATGTAGCTCATGAACCCCTCGTAAATTGACTTCCCCTTTGTCAGCCGCTCGAATGTGGCGGCCAGCTGTCGACGCGAGTGCCGGAAACGTTTTTGGAAGACGGAGAAAAAGGTACGATTCAATCGATGGAGGCGTAGAAGTGATCTCCACCGTGGGACCGCACCCTTGTAGCTGAGGGCCATGGTCCGCTTCGTACAGACTCTTTGCCAATCGCCACACGCTTTGACCCGCCCCTCCACTGATTTTAAAGTGAGTCGGCCTCAGGAAGAGTTCCCTCAATCTTCCGCTCCTTCTATCTCCTCCCTCTCCCCCCTCCCCCCTCGCCCGTCGTACCACAATCCTCCCCTTTAGCCCTCTCTCAACTCTCTGCCTACGGTCATCCCTGACCTTGCTCGTCCCCGTATCTACCCTTCTACCCTTCTCCCTTTACTTCCACTTGATGTCGCCTGGCACGGATCTTCGCACCCTGGTTAGAACCATTGTGCTGTGTAAGTTCGGCTTCTCGTCCTTGTGTAATTGAGAGGGCACTGAAATTATTATTCGCAGTCATAGAGTTTGGCATGCACGCAGCGACTCTGATACTGACCGCAACTGCGATACACACCAAAAAAGCAGGGGGTAAGACCAGGTCCGACCCTCCAGCAGCAAAGCATTGACGGCCATATACTAGCATTTGCAGCCCTCCAGTTCTCGATCGATCTCGTAGTCATTCTCACGATCCCAGCTATGTGCGTCTTAATATATATATATATATATGTATGCATTTCGTTCAGAATATCCCTCACCCTAACCACATTCCCTAGCGTGTCCTTCAAATCCAAACGTACCGCTACGGAGAATTGGATTCTAAACTTCATTGGTTTCTTCGCCATCTTCTTGTTCTCGTTGACGGGTGCGACGGGTCTCGCCGTCCACGAAGCCGACGGAAACGGTTTCTGCGAAGAGTTCAACACTGGTGTTCGTGGGAGATGCGCGGGGGCAATGTTGGTTATCGGTGTGTCGTGGGCCACTGTCATCATTGGCGAGTTAACCTACCATTTGTAATACATCTCTGCTGACATTCCTATCGGGTCATTTAGCTATCCTTGGGATACTGGTTTCTTGGTTGGACGAATACCCTCGAGTCGTGGCAATGAACAAGCTTGACGACCCCTTGCCACGCATTCATATTTCCAACCCCACAACTTCATACGCAGCTTCACGGCCGTGGGTCCCTCACACTGCCCAAGGCCCCACACGACCCACCCAAATTTAGACCCTTCCAAGGCACTCGCATTGAGTTCCATCGAGCAGGACTCCTCCGTCTCCCTCCCGAGAGAATCAACGAGCTAGGTTCGTTGGTGTTGCACAGGAAAGCGGATTGACTAGTAGGATAGGCCCCTTAGAACCCATTTCGTTACATATCTGTACAGGACAGGACTCCCCCTCGCTCGACGCGTCCGCATTTTCACCTTGTACGCTTGCACACGTTCATCCAATACACGACCTCCTGGAAACACACCATGCAGCCTAATGTCCATAGTCCCCAAGGCAAAAACGTGTCGGCGCATCACACAGGCCCTTCACCTTGTTCACACTACGACCAGATTTAATAATCTGACCGTGCCTTCATCGGCAGCGTAAATCCCGGAGGTTTTTGGAATGAAATGGAGATCACAGCCCTTGACGTGTCCGTTCTCGGCGGACGCCGCTGCCCTGGCCCGCCCAAGAACGTGTCTCCCCTCTGCAAGAACAGATGACGGAAACGGCCACCCCTTCGGAGGTTTTACCGCACGAGCTTTACCCCTCGGGACGCGACTTCGCTTCTGTCTTTGTCGGGATGTGTACAGTTCTGACCTGGATAGCAAAAATAAGTGCGAATCGAAACATACAGATAAGATACACACAAACGCGAGTCTCGCAACTCGAGTCCCTTATCTCTTATCTCTTATCACGAAACATGCGTCATGGCCCCCACCCTCCCATGAGATAGAGTTTCGGTCCCTACTACCGGTCGTGAGTCGATCCCACAACGTAACACTCGACCCGCCAAGTCTGAGAGACCACGCGTTGGGGGTGCATTTCACCGTACCCCAAAGCCAAAAGGTGAACATGTCAGAGATCCTCCTCGCTCCTCTCGCGGTAACTCCGTGCAATCTTCAAACTCCCCACGCACGCTCCCGCGGCATTCGAGACAAGATGCAGAAGAGAGTCATCGAGACACGAGCCGGATATTGACTGAGATTTAGCATGATGAGATTTCCTCTTCGGGAAGAGGACGGTGCCCGATGTTTCCATGGCACAGATAAAGGGAAAGGCCCTTTGTCCCGGTCGTTTCCTCCCGCTTCAATAGAATACCGCGAGCGCCGCTCCCCAGAGTTGGGTAACTGGTCTAAGACGTGGTTTCGGTTGGTCCATGCGCGTCGAGTTCATCCAAGAATGCGAGGAGATTTGATTGGCCTTGTGTAGGACTTTCGGGTCTAATAGAGGACCTGGCTTATCACGAGCGAAGACGGGAACAACGAACGGAGACAAGTTTGGATCTAGCAGATCTAGGGTGAAAAACGAGGTTGTTGTCAAACTTGTGGAAATCCCTGGGAAAAAGGGGAAAAAGAAAAAGAGGAAAACTGTGGGCAAACCGGACGAGAAAGTGTCGGTGGTGGTGACGCGAGTGGTCGAATTCCTGCATCCCGGGGTAGACTTGAAGAAACCCACCCAAATGCCCAGAGTTGAGTGGAGATAGCGACAGACCCGCGTAAATAGTGCCATACAGTCAGTTGGCTCGGCGGTGTTGGGTGTGATGAACACAGATTGAACACAGATGGAACCACTGGCCAAATTTCCAATCGAACCTTGGCCATTGACACCCGCAGTGACCCCGTGGACTACGGGACCCCCTCGTGTCGGGCTGGGTTCGAACACGGGCTGAATGTAAGTGTGCACCCCTAACAAGGTGTAATTTAGTTCGCTATTCACCAATCCTCAGAAGCGAAGAACCCACAGGTCCGCCCGAACGAGGTTGAACGTGCGAGGGTCAAGTGCGCACATCGTCCAGGAGAAAGTTCAAGTTAGCGGGATCGAGAGGCGTTCATCAATATTCAATGGTCACGCAACCTTCGTATCCGCCCAAGTCAATTCATATCGTGCACATTGCCGAGAGAGTGAATGGTGGGCTCGCAGTATGACGACAAGTGTTGTGTAACATGCGGCGAGACCATATACCAGGTGTTGGATCACTATCGAGCATCTTTGATGAGACGCGCTTCGTTTGAGGTTAGCGATTTACCTCGTTCGACAGACCTGAGGCTTTCGGGGGATGAATCCGATGGTCAGAGGATTCGAGCGGAAGATTCGGTGATCGACCTAAAGCCCACCAACCTTCACAGTTGTCACACTTCGCATCTCCGCCTCGTGAGGGGTGTTACCAGAGCGCAAGCGAGAAGTTGGCGTAACGGGTAAAGCTCTGCCGGATTCTGACGTAGATTTATGGGACGAGATACAGTCGAATCGTCATCAAGCACGTCACGGTCTTCTCACAGTCGCTCGGAACTGATGGCTAATACGCCCAGATTGAATGGTACCAGGCTAAGCCACGAATGCTCATGAACCGTTGTTCTGGGGGTTATCTCTTGCACATGGAGCGACAAGAGGTTTGTTGGAGTCGGACCGAGAGCCTTGCTGGGGACGAGATCGTTGGACAGTGGAAGGCGGACGGGTTCGATCATCTGCGGCTGGGATCCGTTAGTATGGCTGGATATTCCGTCCCTCACCAGGCCACCCGTGTCTCGTGTTCGGACCTCGTGCCCTTTTCGGTGTCTGTTCTCCTGGGATATTCGGAACGTCTGTTTGTCCACAGGGTCGGAGAATCGACTTGTCACTGGTTGCTTGGGAAGCACCCTCGGAGTTGTGAACCCCACCCTGGATCGCATCCCAACGTCGCCGGTGTCAAAGGAGTACGCTTCGGTCATCGGCCGCCATCGGGGCCTTGCCCCTGGATGGCTAAACAGACCACTTCTCCCCCTGATCTCGACGATCTTTCATTGTCCTGCCACTGCCACAGCCATTGGAGTCCAGACCCCCGAAATCTGGCTGGCGCGGATGAAAAGATCCCCAAGCGAGAAAAAAATGTTCGTCCCGCCCCAACCATCCCACGCCTCGCCCAATGGTGGATCGACACCAAATATTTATCATGTCTTCCATTTTCCACACCCCAACGGGGCTTGGCGCCACCGGTGCGCAGACAGCTTCTCGGCCGCAGGGTGGATGCTAAACCCACATAGGATCTGACCTTGCGTCTTTTCATCTCGGTGTTAGGCACCCAGCGACCACGGAATCTCGTGCCCGAGAATCGATATCTCACACCACCCCCATTTGTCTATCGGCTGACGAGATCCTCCTAACGAACGTGTGGGATGCCAGCCCCATTTGCTGGTAAATTGGCCAGCTGGTTGTCATTCTCCGTACGCGGTCAAACCCCATTCGAAGCGGTGACCACCGCATCAATCCAACTCAACCTTCGAGTGTGCATCTCCCAAGGGCGAGCCTAGGGCCTCGTCAAGCTGAGTGAACGTTCACGCGCTCAGACCTTCCTGGGTGGGGGGCAAAGGTTACGTTAGCGAAGAACCAACTTTCGGCCGAAAACCACAGTCTTCGATCGAGCAAGAAGCCGTCGACAACAAATCCCGGCCTCTTTCCTTTCTTTCTGGCACCCGGCTATCGACCACGCTCGTTTTCCTAAATAGGCAACCCAAACCTTTAGATTTCTGATCGCCACTGATCTCTCTCACACCCACTTGGACAGCATCCCCATACGTTTGCTTTGCTTCCAAACCCGAGTCTTCCTCAGCCCGGTGGGTCTCTCGCCATCACACCGTTACCGTAAGCGCAGTTTGGCCTACGGACATCCCACTCTACGCTATCGCACGTTTCACCACCTTCGCGTACCAGAGCCAGATAACGAAGCTTGGCGATTCTCTCGTCTCCTGCGACTCGGATTTCACCGGAACGGCCCTCCGATGTTAATGTCCACAAGAGGCCTGCATATCCATAACTCAGGGCCACAACTACCGGTCACTTCGCGGTGTTTCATTTCCGCTGGGGAAGCGTTTCACTTCCCCTCCTCCTACGCGCCAAGAAACTGGGAGCGCCTCGGGCCGCCAAATGTGCTCAGTTTGGTCCCATTTCTGTTGAACTTCGCGCATGCACGTGTTGGAGGACAGGCCTTCACGCGCACGGAAGTTCCCCGACCTTCTTCCGTAGGGAATTTACCAAATCGATCTTGGTGGTACTGCAGTCCGACCTCGTTACCTGCCAATTGACCCATGTCTGTCCCACAACACCGGACCATCGGTAAGGATCTCCCGAGATGTTCCGTGTACACTCAAAAGCCGTTCATTAAACAGCTGGTTTCTCCTCATAAGAGCTTTGTCAGATAAAGCATATGAGATGTGTCCGGTTTCCGTGTGGATTCCTCATGCGAAATCTGGTGGGTATTCTATTCCTGCGCTTATCAATCTCCCCTCACCGGTCCGTAGCTTATGCATATACCTGACCGCGGTACGCAGGACTAGCGTACTGACACCGATCCCCCCGACCCCCGAGACATCCTTGATTTCTGATCCATACCAAACGAGCCGCCTCCATATATGCTTGCGATCCTGATCAATTAATCACGCCCACGCCAGGTTCGCAATGTCTGTGCTTGCGCATAACTGCCGGAAACAGATCACCCGCCCTAGGGCTGACGAGATAAAGGTGAGCGGTTGGTATCAAGCTTATCTACCCCCACCGGACCCTGCAAAGCTGATATATGAGGGATCGAGACGTCGTTCTCCCTTGCTCCGACGCGGACACTGTACGTTTCGTACGTTCCCTGACCATCCTTGGATCTCTGATACCGATAAGATAGGACAAAGCAAGTCGGCACGAAGAAAGGGAGCAAACGGAGAATCTGTACGGCTCGGCGCTTTCGCATTCACAAGATTTGATGCGGCGGCTGGAGAAAACGAGGGCCCCCTTCGAAGCTAGGCTCTTTCGGGGTGGAGGTTTTCGTCCCATCCCTGCCCCAAATGGACCATTGTTCCCTATTCCGTCCATATCCTGGTACCCCCCTTTTCAATTCAACAATTCAATCGTTTCGCACTTTACGGTCGTAGCGAAGGTCTTTTATCCTCCTCGGGCGTTTTCATTTTCGGTGGTGTTCGGAACCTTCCAGGTCGACCCTTGGTGCTCGGACGTGGGATTTTCCGCGTACCTGGTGAGGGTAACCTTAACCATCCTGAACGGTTCACCTTCAGGAAGTTGCGTCGAGTGTGCCCCGGAGAGATAAGGACGGCCCACGACCCACTCGATGAGGCGGTGGACAAGGTGTTGAGCACTGCCTATAGCGCGCCCCGCAACGCCCCTCGTGGCTCTCCACGTTGAGCTTGAATGTGCTCGGACGTTGAACAGGATTGGCTCAAGCAGTTCTGAATTGGCTTGAAAACGTGGAAGCAATCTGTCCCGGAGATAAGCGGTTTTTCATCCCCACAAAAGTTCGTATTAATAAGCACAAACAAGAGAGGATACAAGGGCATTTGGGTAGGGGTAGCTCGGGCGGAAGGTTGGGATTTCAAGTGTGCGTGTAGTAGGACGCGAAACTCAAAGTTCAACTCGAAAGATGAAAAAATCATAACGGGAGGATCGCCATGGTATCCGGGATCAAAATACTGACAGCGCGTACAAACCTCTTCCGTAATTCACGCAACGAGGTGGTGGATGTGTCGGCCATAGAACGGCCGCAACCTCCTCCAAGACCTTCCTAACTTACAACGCAGACCTGCCCTTTGCTCATCGATGACGCATTCCTGGCGTTTAACCCCCATAGAGATGTAGAATGGGCATACTGGTATGAACGCCAGAAGCAGAATGATAAAGGCTTACAAGAATTGTTATCTCCTGCTCCCGACGCCACGTGCAGGCACCTGGTTCCCGAAGGAAAATAGTCTGGCGACCATTGAGTCTATTGAAAGAGGGAAGCGCTCTGGACATTGAATCGTAAACTTTTTTTGATTTGATCGCAGGAAGGTTGCCCATTCACTTTGGACGTCCGCTGAGGGTAGCGTGAACGCGAACGCCACCCGTTCTCTTCGCTTGAGCGATGACCACGTAAGTACCACAGGGGAAACTGAGATTTTGAGATCGGGGGCAAGATTTCCACGGACGCTCCAAGCTGTGGCCAGCAGTGCCACCGGTCAACCAACTGCGCAGAAGGTGGAGTTCGGAAAATGGAAAGCTTCCGTTCGTTGGGGGTCCAAGAACTTTTCTTTTTTTTTCTTGATGGCGCGCACCCGGCAGAAGGAAAGAAGGGGAGGACCAGATCCCGCTGGATTTGATCCCCCTTATGCACGGATGCAGAGTCAGGAGGAGAGATGAGGGCCTTCGCACTCCCATCATTTGTAATCCTGATGAAACAAAAAAAGTTAAAAACATTCGATCCATGCCGCATCAGAAAAAGGGAAAGATAAGACAGCGGCTTGGCTCCGCTACTTCCACTTACCGCCCCGAGCCGGGGGGCGTCGGCTATTTTGTCTGTTCTCTCTCGAAGCAATCTTGTCGTGACCTGATGAGTTTCCGACAGCGGATGACGCTCTCTCGATCCTGTCCACCGTACGCGTTATCAGACGCGCAGCGCATGTCGACGTGAAGGAAGGGTAGAGGGGCCCGCTTCACGGTGAAATGGGGGTGCGTTTGGTGGGCCACAAGTTGAAGGTAAAAAGCCTTCACCCGAAACGTTCATTTCCTCCACTCCATGCGGCTGCGGGGAGCCGTTTTCCCCAGATGTTGGGGTGAGTGTGACCACCTTTCACAATGATAAGGGTTTCGACTCTATCCTTGTTTTCCAGGAGTTGTGCCTCAGAGACACGAGGGTACCTCTTTGAGGACTTGACCGGCCAGCCGTTCGCGCCCCGCCGAGTTACATCTTGGCACTTGGGTGCGACAAGGAGTTCCCAAAGGGTGTTCAGCTGACCCGTTTGATACTCATTCGACGAATACACCCTCATATCGACAGTTGATTCACGAGTAACGACACCCTCCCCTCGTTCCTATCGGTACAGATCATCAACCTGCGGGGACTACGACATCTAAGGACCATCCTCCTGTCCAATTCCATTGCCTACGTATGTCGCGATCTTCCGGTCCCACACTTGTGCATCCGGGGCACTAACACCCCCAAACTAGCGTGCCGAACGGCGACAACTAAACTGAAACGGTCCACGAAAGAACAAAGCAGAACTCAAGGTTCCAAAATCCGAATGTCGGGCCGCAGTCTACGCAGGACGTCGTCAGCTTGCGATATGGGGGGGGGACTGCTCCCGGTCCACTCAGTCCACTCAGTCACGAGTTTCCCTCCACGTCGTGAGGTATACACTTGACGACTGTATACGCCCGTCTCGCGGCCCACTCAACCGGCGAAGATAAGGGATCCTTTACTCATCTCCGGGCGAACAATGGGGATTTCATGACTCGACTGGAGGCGAAGGACGCCTTGAGGAATGGCTCGGTAGTACGTGTAAACCTACAACCCGTAACTCGTAATCCACAATCCACCGCTATCTTTATCCGCAGCTGCTTGTGATGCCTCCAAAAGCGAGCCCACCGATTTCAAATGAGTGCCAGCGCTAGGGTAGAGGGACCGGGACCGGCGGGTGTGGAGGGACGCACCTCCGCCCCGTTTGCCACTATCACTTCTCACTTGGAGCAATCCACGCGGACACACGTGCGAGCACGCACTCTCTCACCCCGAAGACACATCGGCCGGGGGGAAGAACGTTTCAACGCGTCGGTAGGTGATTCGCACGCAACCCGCTCCACGTTGCTGATACCATTACGAAATCCGGAATCCGAGATAACGAAGTGGAGTGGCGAGAACGTGTACTGGTGCGGCAGACACCTCCATCGGACTTCGGACTGTCTTTCCACCATTTGGACCGACTCCCGTGCGGGATCCCAAAGTAGCATTTCAGACCGACAAAATCCCACCATCCAGGAACCGGATGGATCGAAAGGGAAAAAAAGACGACTGGTGAATGAAACACCCGAATTTCAAACCGAAAAGCGGCGTGTGTCTCAGTCCGATGGGTTCGAGAGGTGGGAGCTCGCGGCGGCCCAGATGGAAAATGGAGACGGATATGGCCGGATGTCGGGTTGGGCGATCCATGCGAGCCGTCAATCCAGCAGCCAGAATCGGTCCAGGGGTCAATACAGTGAATTGTCGCCTGGCGATCAATCTGGGATCACAAAAATTGATTAGAGGGAACTAGAAGCCTGTCCGACGAGGAATCGAAACATCAAGGACGAAACCGCATCAGATAAGATCAATCCTTCAGATCCTCAGACGAGTCTTGGACATCGCCACACAATGAATGGATGAATCGGTCTATACTTATATAACTAGACCATAACAAGGCAATGGGAGGGGGTGGGTGTGAATGTAAGGTCGGAAGTTGCTGGTGTGAAGTGTCCGCTTGTTCTAGTGAAGTGGTGGGAGCGAGGAGGGCAAAAGAGAAAGCCCGCGCGTCCAGTAGGTGTGAACTTGAAGCACACAAGGTCGAGAAGCGCGAAATGTGCATCTATATCAAATACAGTCGACTCTCACGCCGCGTGGCCAATCGTGAGATAGAAAAAAAAAGAACCGAGGGATGTAGAATGAGTTGTATATGGGGGGATGAAGCAGATGTAGTGATGGTTGACTTCATGAGGTGGTGTCCGAGGCCAAAGTGAAGAAGGAATTGTATATGTACAGGAGAAAAGGAGCGGCATGTGAGCAGATGGTAGGGAATAACGATAGTTTCAAAGTTACAAGCCAATCCCAAATTCCCGAGGTAAATCATAGCCAGCCGCATCCAGGTCATGCGTGTGTGTAACGAGGTGCAATGCGCGTAGAGAACAAAAACGTTGGAAGGGGTTGAACCAACCATTGTGCGCAGTAGCGAGGTCATACCGGTAGTAGTGAAGAAACCTCTGTGTATAGATGCGAGAGGAACGTTCCGTGAGGGTAGCAGACGTTAGAGTGATTTTGAAGGTCGTGAAGGGGGAGCGTTGCAGCGATCCGTCGATCGTAAGATGGACGCATAGGGGGTGGCCATGGAATATCGATAGTCGAGCGAAAGAATGAGTTCACACAGAACCGATGACGGAAGGGTGTCTGTTTCATGGAGGTCAGACGTTGGCGCTATCGAGGGATAGGACAGGAAACGGCGCACCATAAATAGAATGAGAAACTCTATGCCGGAGAGCAATCTAGCTCCCGACGCCAACAATTTGGAAGCCAGCCGGCGATTCAACTTGTTTCCTAGCACCCCAGATCCGACCGGTGGCTGACTGGGTGTCGACCGTCCAGTTAAACCATCCGCCGGGTCCAGTTCCGTTACCCATCCACCACGAGGTCGAGCCAGAGGTTGGCTCTGGCTTTTCCTGAGGTTCCGCGTTTGGGGTCGGAGCCTCCTCCTCAACTGGACTGCCGTTGCCTCTGCTGAACACCCCTGGAGTGGGAGGCGAACTCTGTGCGAAGCACCACTGCTTGACGAGAGCTTCGTGCAACTCTGATGAGGGCAGCTCAGTCATGAGCGGAGACATCGGCCCAGTAGGAGACGATCGGCTGTTTTTCGGAGTTGACGACGAAGAGGACGATGCCGAGGTGTTGGCCGAGGAAGTCAGCGAAGGGGGAAGAGGAGAAGCAACCCTCGGGGGAGTGGACCGTGGTGAGGAGCGCGGCGACGCGAACATGGGGATACCGTCCTTGAAGATAGGAGCAGAAGGGCCTGTTTAATTCCCTGATCAGCTTTGATCACGATAAGGGAGAGGGTTGGTGTACTCACTTTTCGGTTTCGGCTCCGGGTGAAGGGCAAATGGCTGGGCGACCTCCTCCAAACTGCCCGAGCGGCTCCTAGGGGGGGTCGGGGTTTGGACTGGAGAGGTAACCCTGAGCGGAGGGACGACATTGGTCGACTTCTGGGGAGGCTGGGAGAGATTTACACCTCCAGAGATACCGCGACGCTCAGCCAAAGGCGGGCGAGAAGTCTTGTCAGCTTGGTTGGTGGACATCACCTTTCTCAAGTTGGGGGACTGCGGGGGGAGAGGAAGGGAAGGTGGGCTCGGAAGTACCAGGGAGAGTTTGGGGAAGGGGAGATCATTGGCGTCGGCCGACATATTAGGGGTGACTGGGGTAGCCCTCATCGTGCTTGGAGCGGTGAACGACTTGTTCTGGGAGGGAGGGGTACCGGGAGACGAAGGAGACTGCCTGAAGGAGACGCGGTAGTTCATGCCATCGTTGTTGTCCCACCATTCGCCGACACCAGGGGCGGTATACCTCCCGACGAAGAGGATGTTGAGTTCGGTAAGCCTCTGTTCGTAAAGGTCGAGGTGGATAACAAAGCTGAAACGATCCCACTTGAGCTCCTGAGAACCCCCCTCGGCACTGGCGAGTTGACCAATCGCATCACCCACCGTCCTCGATCGAGGGAAGGGAGGAGGAAGTTGAGCGAGGGAGTTGACGTGCTTACACAGGACCTCTGAGGTGGTTTGCCAGTCGTCGAGGGTAAATCTGAGAGCAACCTGCTTCTCGAAAGCGATGTTGCGGACAAGGACAGACCCGTAGAGGGCGGCTGGACGGGACCGAGGGAGAGACAAACTCTCGACGTAGATGTTGGCATGAGAGTTGGAAGAGTTGGGGAGTTGAGTGCAGAGATCGGGATCGAGAGTGGGGAGCGAACTCTGAACGGGGACGGGAGGTGGAGTGGGAGATTGTGGGAAGGGGTAAGCGGAAGGTTCTGCCTCGGTTTCGGTTTCTGTCTCTTCACCAGCGGGCCGAGAGATGTTGGCGGGCTTGCCGGACCGTTTGTAGACTCGGACGGATTCAAGACCGTCGTCGGACTCTGCGAAGTGGACGTTTTTGAGAAGGTTGGGGGTAGTGGGAGCAGATTGAGCGCGGATGTGAGCAATCTGAGGGATGTGGGGAGAGGAGGAAGAAGACTTGAGGGAAGGCTTGAGCGGTTTGCCATTGGAAAGGATGATCGGCGAGGAAGCGTTCCTGGGAATTGGGGACCTCATAACGTTCCTGGGCTCAGTGGGAGACAGAGGAGAAAGTAATGATGAGGAAGATGGGAACGGAACCGAATCCTGGGCGGTTGGGAAAGAGAGGAAGAGGGAGGGAGGACTTTTCTGTGTAGAGCCGTCGTCGTTGGCCTCTTCCTGTTGGTCTTGCTCCTCATTGAAGTGGAACATGGCCTTTTTCTGAGAGGGCTTGCGTTTGGGCACGGAGCCGAGGGAAACGAAAGCACCTGGTCCCTGTTCGTCGGAGAAGGAGGGACCGCATGAACGCGTCCGCCTGTGAGAGGGACGAGGGCTGGCCACGGTCGTCGGGGTGGGGGTCGGGGTCGCAGGGGGAAGGGGAGACGACGTAGACGAAACCGAAGGGACGGAATAAGGCATTCTGAACGTCCTGGGCCGGGGAAGGGGGAGAGGGAGGAGGGGGAGGAGGAGGGGGAGTGGTGCGAGGGAGATGTGTGGGTTAGACGAGTTTTGTGTTCTCTTGAACAAAAAATCAGCTCACCATCCCTTCGGTTCGTCTTATCATTTCTTTGAAAATATTAAAGAAATTTTCCTGATCGGGAAGTCGACAGTTTATCAAATTGGGTTCTCTCACGGAAAATCTAGATCTCTGTTTTCGTTCCAAACTGTCCCTTTCTTGGATCTGGACGTGGCCGAGATGGTCGAATGTTGCGACGGGTGCTCTCCATTCCCCAACCGCAACGGCAAGGAGGAGAGTTCCCTCAAACCCCCGCGCTCGTTACCCTTGAATGGGGGCGAGGATTGTCCGGTATTGGATGGATGGCACGAACTGGAAGATAGAGTGCTATATGGCAACCCGCAAGAAGACCGAGGGATGATATGGACGCCGGGGGAGGGGACGCGGGTGAGGGTCGACGCCTGTTACGTACCGCGTGTACCTAAGGTGAAGAGAGCGCAACGGCCCATTCGATCGGCTAAGCCATACCTGTCCCCTCAATGGCTCGCTTTCGTTCGCTCTCCACACAGGTTCGCTCGTCCCCAACGCGTCTAGATCGTGCCCAAGACTGCTCCGCGCTCGAGTCTACGAAAAGAAAGCAGCAGCAGATCGGGGTCCTGTCCCCTTCTTGACGATCGTTCGAAAACCGAGAGAACGCTGTCAGTATTCCGCTTGTAGAAATCCCCGGGATCATCTCCCCCTTGGATGCACCACTGGCGAACGTGCTTACACTGCAATCCCACATCCGTGTAACCCCAATCCCCCAGTCCGGGGACATCAGCGCGAGAATCATCACCCCCGCCTCGTCCCCGCCACCCACCTGACTCCCCTCCTCCCCTCCCCGCGAATTTACTGTTTTCTTGCCGGTGAGACCTCAACGGAAGCGCGGTAGCCCGTCCCAGTGACCTCGTATCCTTACGTTATATCACTTATTTGGCCCTGTTACTTTGAAACCCCACAAGGCCATTGCCCCCATGACCAGAAACACCGCGCCCATTAAGGACGCTACGCTCCCCATATCCTACCAGTGATGGCGCCGATGTCGTCATCCCTCCCCCCAGAGGCGGACTAGACACGGTGGAGATCGTATAACGGGTTGCAGGTGAGAAAGGCCAGGAACGGAGCACACCCGCACTCGCGAAAACTTTCGGTCCGACATCTGCCCGGTCGGTTCGACAGGCAGCTCGGGACCGCGCTCGGACTCTCTTCCTTCATCCATCGGTGTTGGCCCCAGTGTACCATCTTCACCCCGCCCATCATCCATCATGGACTGTCTATCCATAGTTCACACCTACGGCCGCTGAAGCGCTGATCCAGGACCTTGACTAGCTCCCAAAACCCCTCCTACGCCGCTCCCCCCTCATCCATTCACCCCGGACCAATTACCCCACATTTCCTTTGAACCGACCGATTTGACATTTAGAATTCTTGGATTTGCGTCTCTCGTCATCCGACGTGACGACAATGACGATGATCAGGGTCACCCAAACGGAGATCTCTTTTCTCCTACAACCTTGCAAATTTCTACGGCGTTCCACTACTTCACATCCACTCGCTCGGGTTCTTCGGCCGATCACGAGTTTCTTTTCTTCGCTCGCGTCTCAACCCCCGTGTTCATTTTCGCTCATCCACTGGGCCCTTTCCAAAAGCCAGGATCACAGCCGACCCGTTCCTGATCGGAGCGGATGCGCTCCACATCACTTTCGGAAATCATCTCGCCATCCTGACCAGTCTCATCGCAATGAACGAGGGACGGGATCGACCCGCCTCCGAGGCATCGGAGCCCGGATGATAGGCTGTTTTTTTGCTATTGATGGCAACCTTATTGTCCTACTCGCCTCTTCGTTATCGGACCCCACGAGGAAGGAACGAGATTTCTAGCCTTCTTACTCGAGGCTGCGGGGAGAATATCCCATAGAGCAAGCCTGAACCTTGAGCCAAATTCGGATTTCTGATATACGTGCCCATTTGGCGCTCGGTCGTTGGTCACGCACCCCTGTTTCGTTGCAGCCCTTCGCGTTTTTGGCTCAGTTACGAACGGACGAGCCACGCAATACGGCAGATCGTTCCGTCGTCCAGTGCCCAACTGTACGGCGACGGTCATCCGTCCATCATCTACTCAACCGCTGTCTACCGTCTTTCCCCAGTGGTGTCCGAGTTGGTTACGAACCACTGGCCGACACTGACGGGACCCCCCATGACGCTCCTTTGCTGGCTCCTTTTCCTACCTAGACCCCCCCGCCCGCGCTCGTTCCGTTGGCATATCTGGACGCGTTTTCCCCCCTGCGGCGTTCCTACCTTCGACAGCCGTGCCGTAACAGGCTGCGTTCGCTAGCCAAGTCGATCAGGTGTGAGTGCATCGTTTAGCATCGGTACGCATACGCCACTGATCATTACTTGTAATCATACAATCACGGAGCGATCACCGGGAGACCGGCCCTATCAGGTACCCTTCCCCACCACCCCTCTCGGCCGCCGTTCATACAACTCTGTTTTCGACGACGCGTTTTCATTTCCGATTTTTTTGAATGTCCCGGGACCAAAATGTGCGCCGCCAAGGCCCCATGAAGTTCCGGAGTTCGATGATCTGGAATGGAACGGAGCGATTTAACATTTCTTTCCCTTTGTCCCTCGTTCGCTTCAGCACCGACAAGAACCACCATAGTTGGCATCATGACCGTGGAACCGTGATCCACCCCGACAATCGTGATCTCCGGTCACCTCCCGGGTCCCCCGCCGCATCCATATCCCGCTCTCCGACCCGGTACATCCGTGGTCGCAACATTGAACATTCATTCGCGTGGTCTACCTCACTTACACACCCACACCCCCGGACCATGGTTCCGTGAAACACGGAATTGCTTATCTTCTACGCTTATTCTCCTATTTCCGCCTATGCGTGGGCTCGGAACGGTGTTACCGGTTCATCATTCGCCGAACCCGAAGGTTTGGATACTGTGTGGGGCGCATATATTCACCCGTTGTAGACGCGGTTGGCCCGACGGCTCCGTCATCCGCTGATCTCGCTCCTGGGTACGATCTACAGGTTGGCACCCCCAGTGCATCTGTGCAGCCTCGTGTCTAAATGCTGGCTTGTGATGTCATTGCCCTTCTGGAAGAAGTCCACATCGGATACGCGTGGTTCTTGGAAAGGTTCTCTCGGCTATGTCCCGCTTCACGTCATACTCTCGCTTGTCTCAGCTCACGTTACGAAATGTTTACTCTGCTTCTATGCCACTCATCAGGCTCCTGATGCGATGACGTGGGTTCGGCCATTTTTACTGCTCTGAGCTGTCGGGCCGCACTTACTATAAGAAAATAGAGCCGCTGCTTTCATGGACGAAGACCGCGCGTGGGACGTCAGAGGGTGTCTATCCACAATTGTCGTGTGATCCATCAGACCACAGGACTGGGTACCGAGCGCGGCGATGTCGCAAACGGGGCTTTCGGATTCTCTCTCGGGCTCGGTGGCAGTGGCTCACGGGTTTCCTCCTTTGTGTGCCTTTGTGTTTATATCTCGCCTTCAGATGGAAGGAATGTCATTACCGTGTCCGCCATCTGTCGGCGACTGTCTGTCGTCAAGGCGCCATGAACAGACCAACTTCTGCGGCCAAAACGCCTTGCGTCACCGAGTTCTAAACGCCGAGTCTGGGTGCCGGGGACAACTCAGTAAGTATGTAGCGTGCCCGACGATGATCCTCAGAGCTGGTGAAGCTAAGACGAGGACGAAACGCCTTCGTCATCTTTGAGAGTTTGGTAAGCTTCCCAGGACCTTCTTTTGTTCTTCGCCCACGCGCAGACAAGGGCTCTTTCTCTTCCAGAAGGCGGTGATCGTTGGAAGGGCACTCCCCACGGGACCCTAGCCCGTCGTTCTCGCCGCGACCTGGCAGGGCGACTTTCGTCCGGATAGAAATTCGCCCCCCATCCGTGCTCCTCGCTTAGATCTCGTGTTTTTAGTGATTGCTAAACACCGATTTCAACGTCCAATCTCCGTATCGTATCATGTCGTATTCAATTAAACAAGGTCGGCAACCGAGAGAGACACTCTCAAGCGCTCCAGAAGCCACTCGCCTCGAACGATTTGATCATGGGGCGGCGGCTAAGGGAGGGTTCTATTCCTTCTTTGGGTTCATGCTAAGCGCGCGCTTAAACCACGTTGGCCAGGGGAAGGGCCTGGACCCACAACTTCCGGGCCTCCTCTCCTTTGTGCGGTTTGAGCATCAGCCAAATTTGACCCTTTTTTTCCTTCTCGAATGCGAGAGTTCGAGAGGTGGAGGAGTTGAACGTTCGACTTCCTGTTGCCTCTGAGAACGAGCGACCGGCATAACAGATCTAGAGTCTCGACCGTCGTTTTCTACTGCGGCGAAATCAGTCGCGCCAACCACGACTCAATAAATATTCGATCTTCCCTGTCCGCCCCGTCCCCAAACTTGGATAACACCGTCGCTGGTTCTCCTTTCCCCACCACTCTGCTCCCTCCCCACGGCGTTTACTCTGTCGCGTGTATCGGGTATTCGATACACGCGATATATTCAGCATTCAGCCCCAAACCTGGAACCGTTGCTACGCGGGCTCCTATCATATGAATGCTCACGGCGTTTTCGTAATCGAACTTGTTGGCCGGGGGTGTTTCATTGTGTCGAGCGCGTCATTGAACCCCACAAACGTCGTCCTGCCACTTCTTCCACTCAATGCCATGCGCTTATGAAGGTCCCCTTGTGCCTTATGAATCCAGGACGTACTTATGTCTGTTTTGACCGTTGAATGTGTTGGCGGCGGTCATAGTGCTCCCCGAATTCAGGGCCCAATTGTTTTCGGTTTCTTACCTAGTCCCCCCCCCTCATATTCTCTACAAGATCTATGGCGGGGCCGGTGCGGTCTTTGCGAGTGCAAGGCCTCCTGTCTTTCAACTTTTGCCCTCTAACCATCGCCCAGTGATCCTGAGATCGGATGATTTAGCGGAGGCCGTCGACCACAATTGCTCGTACCTTGCACACCGCGTTCTGCTTCTGTCCTGATCAGTACCCCATTTCCTGGGCTGCGTCTGCGGCCGGGCTTCAGAACGGGTGAGTCGATCTCAGGTTTTTACGTTACCCCCAACCGCCGCCGCTGCCCCCCTCGTGTGACATGTTTCCTGGTTTTCATTGACCCCTCTCCGACTTCCTTACGTCTTCGAATGCGTCCAGGCGATTTCGACGTGGTGAGTGAAGCACAACGTAACCCGACGGGGTATTGATCTCAAGATTCAGGCTGAATCTTTTTTTCGCAAGATCTACATCTCTTCCCCTGTGCGTTTCTCATCAGACAATAGTGATGACAGCATAAAGAACGGCGGTCCAGATTTGAAAGAAGGGGTCGAGGTTCATGCACTCGCCAGGATGACGAAACCGTGCTGTCAGCCAATATTTACGGTACGTTATGCGTCCTGATGTGAAAGATCAATAAGCTGACTAGCCGCCCAGAAACCCAGTCAGACCACCATGCGGCTCATATATCCAGCCAGCCTCAATACATCCCTACGAGCATCGACCCAGCCGACTTTCATCCACAGTGCATTTTCCGCCCCCGAATTGCTCACTCGCAGTTCTCGTAGAGTGATCCCAACCTCGCCCTCGTGGGCTTTCCCGCTTCTCATCTCGTCACCGGCGGTTAAATGCCCCTTACTCCACCTGCTACACCACACCCGGGCTAGGCTATGGAGTATAGTAAACCTGGGATCAACATCGCCATCAACTTTGTACCTCCGCCTGGCCTCAGAAGCTGGCCGCTAGTCGTTGCTGATCGTAGCGAACGGCTCCGCCGGACTAACAAGGTTGCGAGGAAATCCTCGAGAGGAGCGCGTGGATAGGAAGGAGGCTTTTGTACCAAATAACCGAAGGATCGGCAGCCAAGCTCGCGGTCTTGAGGTTGGATGCGTCTGGCTTCAGATATGTATACAAGCGGCGCGGCCTCGATGGTCAAACGGCGTTTCTATCCTTGTCCTTCCGCTTTCCGACTAACGTTTGAACTCAACCATGAGGTCGGGGATACCAGGGTTCACATTTAATGATAGGTGAGATGCACAATGACCCCACTTGACAATACTGGGCGTGCCCGGTGAAGAAAGGTCCTTCGTTTGTAGCGACAGCACCGTTGTTTAAATATGGAAAACTGTCACCCCCTCCCTCGGACGGGGTTAATCGCACGTTCATACATCATGAATGATCCAGGATGATCCACCATGATCGTCGCAGGAACGCGCCAAAGGGGAATTTACCTCCGCCTATTCGCTTCCGAGTTTCCCGACCTTCGAGCAAGGAACGTGTAGTTTGTGATTGCAGATCGGAACATTGGGTATCCGAAGGAATGCAAACCGAATTAGGGAGGGAGTGACAGTATGAAAGGAATGGTAGTGGGAAAAGAGCGGTGGTATGAAAAGAGTGGCAGTGCGGGAGCAGTGGTAGTGCGAAGGAGTGGTAAGGGAGTGTGAGTAGCAGCCCGGAGGGGGTATGCAAAAAAGAGTGTGGGGTAAACCGAGGTAATAACACTTCAAATCGTTAGGAGGAGGTCCAGACGGTGACAGTCTGAGCAAACCCATTCCTGTTATCCACCGCGCGAGCAACTGGTTTATTCCCAAGGGTCACTTGGTTCACCGTTCCAACCGTCGCCAAACTATAGATGCTGACGCTCGACTTCGTGTCAACGCTCACGATATCCGACTGGCAATTGATTTGATCCGGCCGGATGCATACGGAGGCGTTGTAGTTGATGAAGAAACTGTAGATCCCGGCTCCATAGACAAGGATGTTTTGGGAGTCGGTGATGTGCATGCCCCAAGCCGCCGTCTGATTTCCGTCGAATAGAGGATCTTTCCATTGCGGGAGTGAAGTGTAGAGTGGCCCGGGAGGTAGTGGGGTAGGCTGGAAGTAAGGAGATTCTGTCTGCGGAATGGCGAGGTAATGGTCCGAAGCCCCCGCAAGGTTATAATTCACCATAATGTGGTGCTCCGAACCCGTCCCTATCAACCAAACGGGTCCTTGTGACTCGGACAAGAGCCCACGAGCGGAGTAGATCGTCGTCTGGTTACCGTTCAGAGTCTCGAAATCATGATCGGCGAGCCAGATCCAGGTTCCTTCGAAGTAGCCGTTCGATTGGGGGGTCAAGTGGAAACCCAGGAAGGCAGCGAAGCAGGCACGGTTTCCCACTGCGGTTTTGGGGCACTGAGCTAGTTGGAGTTCTGAACCGGCGGTACCTCCAAGACGGACGTAGCTATCCCACATTCCAGCCCCACCCTGGGTATTGGAGTGCACGTTCCATTCAACGACGACCGCGCCAGCGGCTACAGATATCAATCGCGTTACCCTCGTGTTTCAGTGGTTGTGAGGAGGAAACACTTACTCGGACCTCGGGTAGAGAATATTATCCCGCCAATCTCTGCGGTTCCTTCGGAACCGACGGTTCCGACTTGGACGATAGTTCTTGGGTTGTCGATATCGTCAAATTTGGGTCCCGTACCAGCGATGACAGCCCATGTTTCACCAAAGATGTGAACACCAGCGGGGATCTTCAGGGTATCGGTCACAAGGTAGGTTCCCGCGTCAAAGAAGATAATCTTGCATCCAGCGAACTACATCGCCACCGTACTCAGAGGTCAGATTCAGATGGTAAGGATAGTCGCGGTACCGACCTGGTCGAAAACAGCCTGAAGCGCAGCAGTATCGTCGGTTACTCCATCACCCTTGACACCCTCGGTCTTTACGCTGACGACCTGGCTGACGTCGTAGTTGGCATACGCAGGCCTTCCCTTGCTGAAGATACGGCCGTTTTCGAGCAAACTCTCAGCTTTTGGAACCGACGGTACTCCGCCCTTCACGTAGCCCCGAGAGTCGCTGGCAGCGTATACGTTTCCTTGGACCCAAGTGTCGATATCGGTCCGGCCTGCGGATCCAGCGAGGACGACCTCTCCGCCAACAATACCAACGATGACTGGGACGTTGGTGGCCTGAATGTTGTTGAGGACGATCGAAGACTGGAGCTGGGTGGTCGCATTGGAACATCTGTAGAAAACGGGGGTATTCGTCACAACCGCGTCGATGATGGCATTCCCACCAGTACCCTGATTACTGTAATCCAGCTTGGTCCCAACAAAGACATCGAATCCGACTTGTGCATTGTTGATGGTGATCCTCTGGAAGTTCCATCCCCAATTCCAACTCATCTTCACACCGGTGATGGATCCATTGATTGTGACGTTTCGAACGGTGAACTGTTGGTTTCCGACGTCTAAGCCCACGTTACCACCGTTAACGATGAGGTCTCCCATGAAACCACCACTAGGGGAGACGCAAAATCAGAGTTGGCCCAAGGGAGTGACGTATAATAAAGTTTGAAGCATACCTGCCGTTCTCCATTTGCACAGCGCGGTGCCGAGTGCCAGCGGCAGAGGATAGGTTGAAGACGATGTTGTAGAGGGAGGTGGCCTGAGAGACCTGCCAATGGACACACGTGGCGCTATGACCGAGGATGAGGAAGAAGTAGAGGCTTGCGACGACGAAACCACTTACAGAACATTGGGAGGAACCCGGGTTGTGTCGAATACAAGGTTCTTGACAGCGCGGAAGCTGGATCTTAGGTTAACCAACGACGGAGGACACTCACATTATCTACTCACAAGTTGTTCTGGTTCACATACCACTGGGCTCCCCAACCGCCAGGAATATACGGGTCGGCATCTGAGAACCAAGTGAGTCGATAGTTTCACGGATACAGGCTAGAAGTAAAAGTCGAACCAAATATGGCACTTGCGGAAGGGTTGTAGTTGGCAGCGGCAAGGATAGTGGGTGGGTTTCGAGCGTCACCGACCACTTCCGTGTAGTAATAAAGTGGAATCGAGTCCGAAATGAGGTAGGTGCTATCAAGGGTTGTTAATCGCATCCTTAGACATGGGGTGAACTATACGTACCCCTGGGGGAAGTACACGGTTGCGGGTGAGATTGTAGAGCTCCCGCAATCAGCTCCGCAACGAGAACCAGTAGACATGGCACGACTAGCAGCAGGAGGTCAGCCAACAACAATCGCGTGCTAGTTTGTTGAGCCCCCGCACAGAATTGCCTGGGTATCATCGGTAATACCATCACCAACAGCTCCGAAATCCTTCACGTTCCGGAACACTTGGTAGCCAGCAGGATTTGGATTGTATGCTGCGGTGCCCCGATGGGGTACTCTTTCGAGCCAGTAGGGTGAATTGGGATCAGCAGTCCCAGGACCCAGTGATGCGGAACACTGGGAACCGAGGGCCACAACGTGTGTGGCGCACGTCGAGGCGAGGGCTAGAGCCCAAGTGAGGTGGGGGAACATGGAGTGGGGGTTGAGCAGACTCGCCCTAGCCGACGTCTGGTCCTTTATACGCCACGACAACACGCGGGCGACGCGGGGGGGGGGAGGGGGGTCTGAGTCAATCAGAAAGAAACGGTCGTAAGGGGTGGTTGCATCTAGCACAACGTGAGTGGGTGAGGGTGGTGGTAGTCATGGGTCGACGCACGGCACCTTCGCGCCTCGCGGGTGGGGGACGAAGAAGCGTTGAACGTTGAACGGGTGACGCTTCCCGATCAAACCGGACTCCCTGAACCCCTGATCATGGAAAATTGTGCAACCACTCGAGTCAGCGAGGACTCCAACCACCATTCTAAAAAAACGGTTCGACTCGGTTATTAATCGATGGCATGCCGGACACCGTTCGCGTCCTCGGGGTAAACCCGGGGGTCCCAGCGCGAGATTCGGCGTGAGTACCCCAAGCGATATCTGACACGGTCAAACAGCTCGAACAGATTGAAGATTTGATCAGGTCCGGGTGGACACCGGACCTACGGACTTAAAAGATGTTGGAGGTATTGAATCTTGCGATGGGTCAACCATGGACGCGCCCTGCGTGCCTGTTGTGGTTGGGTGGGACATTTACATCCGTGTGCATTGATTCGCTCGGGGGCACAAGTACGCTCGGATCAGACACTCAGGGGAAAGAACGCAGGAAGAGCACATGCACCACCACGGAAGACATCACAGAAGAAGAGGTGGGGAACAATATTGAGCCCAGAGTTTGTGGGATCCTTCCACCCGGAGGTCGCGGCAACGCTGTAGGCGGCGTTGGGAAGAACCTACGTCGTCGCTGCATCACCAGCGGCAATGGGCGGCCTCTACGAGGGCGTAGTGGACACCCTGCTCGAACAATGTCGGGTGCAGTTGAATAGCGAATGTGGTGCAGGTGATTGCAATACCGCGTGTCACCCACCCGGGAAGTTGGGCCAGTGTCAATCATCCTGTTCGAAACTGAGACTGCGCCTGTGGCCACCAACTTCTGGTCCTCGTTGGTGTGGATCACATCCTCGTGGATGGAGGGGACGGCAGAGCCTTGGCGTTTTCGGCCCTTCCTTCAATGTTCATCCCATCAACTCAGGTGCCCGCACATCACCTCAAACGCTCGCTTGGTTTGCTTATCCCCAAGGTGGTCGTCCAACGGGTTTCGAGATAGGTGTCTGTATCTGTGCTGACGGAGTCGCAAGTGGTGATTTCAAGAGTGGATTTGGTGCTGAAGCAAACGTCGCTTTGGTTCATACGCGGGGGGGGCGGGGGGGCGGGTTGAGATCGTTAGAGGGGTCCACGCTGTTTGTGGACTTCCTGGTATCCTCGATCAGACGGTATCCGGCATCATGCTGTACGTGCAAGTTAGCGCTGTGGGTTAAATAACGGATAGGACCGAGATTACTGCGGGTCGGTGAGCCCTAGGATGGGGCCGGGTTGTGCAGGGAGGGGCGTTTGGTCGAGGCTGGCGCTGAAGTTTCGAGGTCCCAAGCGCCAACGGGGACGTTTCGACCCCAGTCACGCGGTCGGCTCGATGACCGGTTCGCCGTGATCCCGACAACACCGGTGAACAGTTGGGGGGGGGATGGAGTTGGAACCGAAGAAATGGACTATTAATGGGGCGCTTTGTGGCCGGGCGGATCGTTCGATTGTGGTGCACCGGCGAACGGGATTGTACGAGTAGTAAGTTGGTTCGAGTGGGCTGTATGCGGTTGTATGCGCACAGGAGGTTGTTGGCCACAATCTCCGCGACTCTGTCGTGTAATTACATCCCTGGGCCGAATGCGTGTTTGCTGTGAGCGCAATTAGATTAGAAGGGGACAGAGATAACCACGGCGGCTGGTTAGGCTCTCGACCCACTGGGAATGCTGATTTATACCCTCGGTAGCCGGGTGCAAGTGTCCACCAATCCACCGAACTCGACGGCCCGTCCCTACACCCCAGCGATACCTCACTGACGTACCCTACACCCCAGTCGTCTTCACCTTCTTCTTTTTGGCGGAGGGAGACAGCAGAACGCTGACAAAAGTCCCGTCGTGGACGGAACTCGGAGGAAACTGAAACATTCTTGGAGGAGACAATTGTCTGCTAGCCCATACCGGTGCCCTTAACCAATACCAGCAGCCTGCACCACGATGGCCACGTCGACGTCGTTGCCTTCGCCAAAAGTCATCCAGGTCGATACCAGGGGTGCTGTAATACTCGGCGAGGAATCGCCAGAGGTACGCCTCCCGGTCACGTCTTCATCTTTCTCATCTCATCCTCCATCCATGTACCTCGATCCGGCACCGCACTACCTTTCTCTCATCCTACTTCCATTCGGCCACCCAGACGAGGGACAGCAGGGAAATCTATTTGCCGAACTACATCGAACCCGTGTCGCACATTGCCGTTGACGTGAGTTTTCCTTTGTCCCGCGCCGCTGGAACCGAAATGCTGATTTACTCAACGACCGTCCGTTTCTAGGTCGGCGGATCTCTCGCAAAGGTCGTTTACTTCACCCGCTCGCCGGAGCCACCAGCTTCGCCCTCAATAGCTGCCACCCGAGGCAGCAGTTCCGCAAGCAACATCACCACTCCCTCTCCAATCATTTCCCCATCCAACTCCTCCCCCGCTCTCAAACCCTCACACCGTAATGGAGCGCTCACTCCCATGGTTCTTGACAATGGTCCCCACAGCCCTTTTGACGAGGGCTCATTACGCTCTTCGTTGCTCCGCAAAGCATCTGTCCAGCACTTCCCCGGTGGTTCTGTCAACTTCGTTCGCTTCGAAACAGAAAAGATTGATGAATGCGTCGAGTTCATACAATCGCTGATACAACATTCTGCCACTCTCAACGGGGTTTCCATCAAGGAGATGCGTAAGGGTGTCAAGATCATGGCCACCGGAGGGGGCGCGCACAAGTTCTACGACTTATTCAGCAGCGTGCTGGAAGTAGAGGTCCGGAGGGAGGATGAAATGGAATGCCTCATCGAGGGGTTAAAGTTCATCACTCTCATCCCGGACGAGGTCTACTACTTCTCGGACGATCTGATCTACTACCACTCCCACCTTTCGCAGAAGGATAGGCAGGAGAGCGACCCTGGACAGCTAGAACGACCAAGTGCAAACCCGCCGCAATACGGGGTCATTTTTGAAAGTAATCCAACCCCACAGTTGCCATGCTTGCTCGTCAACATCGGTTCCGGTGTTTCCGTTATCAAGATAGACGAAGACGGGAAGTTTGAACGTGTCAGCGGTACCAGTTTGGGCGGCGGGACCCTATGGGGATTACTAAGTCTCTTGACGCCTGCGACCAGTTTCGACGGTATGTCGCTTCTTCCCGTCCCTGATGGAGGGGCTGCTGACCACGGTGTCTTAGAGATGCTGGCGTTATCCGAAAAGGGTGACAATTCGTCTGTGGACATGTTGGTCGGCGATATCTATGGTCAAGATTACGGCCGACTGGGACTCAAGTCGACCACGATCGCCAGTTCGTTCGGCAAGGTGTTTAAGAAAGGTGCACACAAATCAAACTTTTCAGCGGAAGACATCAGCAAGAGCCTGCTGTATGCCGTCTCCAATAACATTGGTCAGATCGCGTAAGTAACCACGTTTCGGGGAATTCCGCCCGGGATGCACTGATCCGATGTGCCACATAGTTATATGAACGCCGAGAAATATAACCTGGAGCGTATTTACTTTGGAGGGTGCTTCATCCGAGGTGGGTGTAAACGGTGTGCCAGGCCGTTGCTGCCAGTCACTGATTGATTCCCAGGACACGCGGCGACCATCGGCACGTTGTCGTATGCTATCCGCTTTTGGAGTAGAGGGGAGAAACGGGCGCTGTTCTTGCGTCACGAGGGTTTCCTGTATGTGCCGAGTGTTTTGATTCCGGGGTCGTGCTGACGACTTTCTTCCCTTACCGCTAGGGGCGCGATTGGTGCATGGATCAAGAACATCACCCCCACGGAGGCTGAGGAGGTTTAAAATGCGCATAAGTTATGAATGCAAACGGTATATCTTATTGTAGGATACGTCGACGATGCGGCTTTACTTGGAATGATATAATCTATTTTATTACCCATTTTCGAATTGCCTTATTAGGAAGATATGGCCTTTTAAGCTGTCCGCCTCTTTCTCATTTTCTTCACCTTGTTGCCCACCCCCCTCCATTACGACGACGACGATGGAGAGCCACTTCACCTCTTTCCCAACCCCAACCGACCACGACACGGCTGCCGTCCCTCATTCAGATCCAAAGACGGCCAAGAAACCGCGGAACAGACACCTACCCTATCAGTTGGCCGCCCTCAATGAGCTTTACGAGCAAAACGATCACCCCCCTCTTCAGGACAGGATAGCCCTGGCGGAGCGCATCTCTATGTGAGTACCCCAATCCCCCCTTCACCTCGTCCCCGACATACTTTTCGTCGTGGGTTGGGTTTGTATCTAGCCGATGTGACTGACCACTTCATGTTTACCCGCTTCGTTCCTTGCACCTCTTCCGACAAAAGGCCGACCAAGACCCTCAACGCATGGTTCCAAAACAAAAGGGCTTCGGACAAGAAACGCAAGGAGAAAGAGACCGAGTATCTCCACGCCCCGCATCAACCGCAACAAGGACAAACTGGCCGACATAAATCTGGCATCACTGCGGCGCAGGAATCTTCCAACGGTGCCACCGCCTCGACCCCCCCTTCCTCCCAGACCGACAGCCCGTACGGTGTGTCTCCACAACCGCTGGAGGAGGACGTTGTTGGTGACGAGGCTGACCATCCGGCGTACGCGGGTCATCATCAACATCATAATCCACATAGTCGTAATCACCTGCGATCCGCGCCTCCATCTGTCGGCACGCCGGATCATCCGCGGCATCTCCCCGAAATTTTACCCGATCCGTCCCCGGCCACTCCGAACAGCATGCCGCTCAAGAGGCGACTGAGGCCGAACGGTCCACAGTCGCAACAGCTCAAAGACTTTTTCAACGAGAATCCTCATCCCACCAAAGAGGAAAGGCAGGAGTTGGGCGAGTCCCTTGGAATGTGAGTCAACCCCTTTCCTTTTACGGAATCACCCCGGCCGACTGACTCTGATCGGCCACTCTTGTCTTTTCCTCGAAACCAGGACTTATCAAAGGTCTGTCTTCACCCTCCTTCTCCCTCTCCTTACTTCACCCTGACCGCCTCTCCCCTCCAGTATCACCAATTGGTTCCAGAACCAGCGCAGTCTCGTCAAACGTCGTAAAGACGAGGAATCTAGCATGCATCCCTACCCCCAACGATCTTTTGCTCCTTTCCCTCCCGCATCCTCCCACCCATCGTTGCCCCCCCTCCAACCAGACCTCCATCCGCGACGATCCATGACACCTGATGCTCCTATTTCTACATCTATCGGTCCTCGTCGTGTCAGGTCGATTGGCACCCGCCCGTCAAGATCTCGTCCTGAGCCACACCAACTCGATGCCCTCAAGGAGCTCTATAACCTGACATCAAACCCAACCATCGAGCAGCGTACCGCTCTCGCTATGGGGGTTGGTTTGGACGTTATCAAGGTGACCAATTGGTTTAGGAACCTGCGGCAGACGACGAGGAAACGTGCACAGCGAAGCATGGGCGCCTTTGGGGAGGAGGACCACGACGATGTGAATAGCGTCTATTCTGGATACCTGCCCTCAACTTCCGTATCTCGGGATGGTTCGCCCATCAGGGGCTCCTCTCAGGGTCCCGCCACACACCAAGACGGGTTTATGGAGGATGGAATGACCGTCGATCGGGACGGTCACTACCAATCTAAGCGGTACAAGAGAGGCTACACCAAGAATCACAAACCGCCCCAGTTGGTCCATTCCGACGACGAGGAACAAAAGTGGGAGGCTGTCACCCCTTCACCGTCACCTCCGAGATCGCCTGCGCACACTCTTCCCTTCAGACTCGGAATCGACCCCGTCGTCTACGCCGAGATCGAGAAGGAGAGCGCGAAATACGGCCCTGGGATCAATGTCGAAGACGCCCTTCTGCTTTTGGCCTTCCAGAGGCACGCTTTCGTCCACCCCACCACTTTCTAAGACGCCTTTTCGTCGTCTCACCTCCGGTCTCCGGCGAGCTTGCCGTTTGAACACCAGCGGCAAACCGACCTCGTATTCGTCATTAGATCACCCCCCTCCCCTCGTTTTTACACCCTCCCTACCCAATGACACCTCGCCCCTCATTTATCACGCTAATCCCAAAATCGCGTTGGACTGTCTGCCCTCCCACTACCAACTCGGCATATCTTACCCTTACTCCCCCAATAACACAACCTCCCCATACAACCATCCACCGATCACCGACCGCAACCTTTTCCTCGAGGTCCTCCTGGTCCGCTTCTTGCGTCCTATTCTATGTCCTACCCTCCCCCTCCCCCCGTTTTTTGCATCAACTCAAATACGTACAAACCTCGAGCCCAACGCATCATGACTTTGTTTTCTTCTCAATTCCGAATCATTTCCCCTCCCCGCTCTCTCGCTAAACTCCGCGTAATCATTCCTGTGCGCTGTAAGACTATACACTACCATGTATCGTAGAGCCGTTTGTTCTTCGTTCCGCTTCCGACCACCACCGCAAGCATCACCCCCCCTCCCCTTTGCTCGTACATTTGGATCTCCACATACTTACCTCGTCCAATGTCTTATCACTATTCAGCAAATTGTAGTGGGCCCTCGTCCGTAAGGCTACATATGGGTCTAGGAGGACACCCGGGAATCATTGAGCAAGCCGTGGGACCCACCCGTCGTGTTGGGCCATGGCGGATATGCTGCCGATCCGGAATCACAACGCGGTGGCCCTTTCCTCCAACTTTCGAATGGCCCAGGAAGGACGGCGATCCCACCAAGTATTGGTGTCGTCATGAATGGCGAGGACAGGCTATACCAGGCTATACCCCAGTCAGCGGAAGCGAAGAGGGTGATCCGGTTATGGGTCATTCTCGCTGCCGATGCCGTCCAAACAAGACGATCCAACAACTGTGTGACCTTCCACGTTCGACTCAGACCATACCAACGATGATCAATTCCCAGTCCCTCCCCCCCGAGCCACCCCTCGGCCCGAAGTTTCCCCAATACACCCGCGCATACGATATCGTCCTCAAGGCCGAACATCACGCCAAGGAGCGGCTCGCCATCAATCCGCTTGGTCAGGAGGAAATGGATAATCTCATTTTCGCCAGAGTGACTGGATTCCTTCTTATCGAATTCGCCGACAATCGCAAAACCATTGGCACAGGACCCTGTGTAACACTCGCGCTGGAGATCACCGCGGCCCCTTTTGGGGGTTCTCCTCACGACCTTGTCTTTGATCTCGGTAAGCGGTAGATCGACTACTTCATCCGCCCATGTGAGTTCCCCTCCCCTTCCACGTCCTGCATCATCTCATTTTCTTGTAGATCGGACATGCTCTGCGAAGTACCCAGTACCAACCGCCCACCCCTCATTCTACTCCTTCCAAGACCTGAAGGGGGTGGCAGCCCAGTCTATAAAGCCCGATAAGCCAACACCCCAGGCCGCCAAAAACAAAGTACATAATATCTCATCCACTACGCCCCCCCTGTTCCTCACACTTAGTTAGGCTCTTGCGCGTGACGGCTTTCGGTGCATGGTAACAGGAGACTTTAACACGAACTCCCTAAAGGACCCAGAAGTTAATCGACAATGTAGGGCAGCGCTTGCTGGATCCACCATTATGCAAACATGCCACATTTTCAGTGAATCGACAATGCACCGCTTTGGGGAAAATACTATACCAAACAAGGTATGTGTGTCTCGAATCCCCCGTTGTATGCATCACCCACAATGATTGCTCAGGATGACTACGCTTCCGATGTTATCGCTGTTCACAAGCTGCTTAGACTCGGAAGGCTTGCCGACGAACTCCTTGTGGCAAATGGCGTGCATAATCTTGGGAACCTTCTATCGCTCTCAGCCAATATCCATGGCCACTTTGACAATTTTAACCTGTGGTTCGAAGCCACCGGAGTGGTGTGTTATTATTAGACTTCTCAATGGCACGAACCTGACGTGTGCACAGCCCAACTGCTACGCTGTCTGCGTCTCCGATGAGTCACTACAGCGATACCTCGCTAGGTTCACGTACCTTCGCCAAGTTGGTGGTCGTTTTCTCGTCACGTTCTCTTCATCCACAGGCGCACCGCTCCCCGATCCCCAGTTGCTTGCTCTTCACGCGGTGGGTGCCCGGGTTGTGCACGTGTCCGGTTATTCGACGCGTTGAAGTGGGATGTTAGAGAAACAACGGTCCCTGTCTTTGGTGGCTTGTCTGCTCATCTACTTGACCACCTCATGGCCCCTTTTGCAGCAGTTCCTGGGGTTGCCTAACCCGCTTTCATGGTCCCTCGCTGTTTCTTGTGTCACTGTTTCTTGCGCCCCTTGCTGGTTCTTGTCTCCCACGCCGGTTCATGTCTCCCACGCCGGTTCTTGTCTCCCTCGCCGGTTCTTGTCTCACTTGCTGGTTCCCGTGTCCCTCCTGTTTCCCGCGGCCCGCATGTTTGTCTTTATCTCTTAGCACGGATGATCCTTACTTTCCATGTGAGATGGAACACAACTGTGGACATGGTCTTGGAAACCTACTGTGAAAGAGGTCCATCTGGGGCTATGTGAACTGGGCCTAATTGAGATTCCGCAGCTCCCCTGGGGTACGTTCAACGGGGTAGATGTAAATCCCCTGTTAGAAGGATCGTTTGTGCTAGCTCGATTGAATCCAGGTCCACTCGCATTTCCCACAACGCATCCAACACGACAACGTTAGATTGGATACGTGGCAATGGAACTCGGTGTGCAATCCACAACTCCAACACCAGGAAGGTCGGGCTTCCACGATGAAATGTATCGATCTACCAGCTAGTAACGTGTACCGTTCCAGTGGGGCTGAACGGACCAATCGATTCAATCGTTGAACACCGACCGGTGACCCTGAACTCCACTCCTTCCCTCCCTTCATGTTCAACAGCTCCCTGACTTTTATAGCTCTACGACGCACGCAGTAACATACATGGCCTATCTACCACACTAGACATACCCTTGTGCGAGAAGAGTACCGTGTTCTAGACCGTAGCTATCCTCACCAATTGTTTTAGGGTTCCAGTGAGGTACCTGGAATGATCTTTCTTAGGGAACGTTGAACGAGGGCTAACTACACGCCCAATTCGGTACCACTGGGCCGGCGAATGGACCGCGCGTGGAATCAAGCACGATAAGACCCGGTCCTTTACGTCCCGGGAAAAACAGTCTCAAGGCGTTGTGGACACGACACACGCAGAGCGACCCCCATCACACCTTCTCGGGCCTGGTTACCAACCTACATACACCGGTCGAAGTTCATGGATTTCATACAGGCAAACATACAGACTACGGGAGACAGCGAGAGACCATAGTGAGAGCTGGTTACACCACCCCAGGAGCCGCTGCAAAGGGGACTATAGGGTGGTCGAGCAGATGAGCAGACGAGCCATCGAAGGTGGGGGCACTTGTTTCTTCGAAGGTGAGGGCACCTGTTTCTTCGATGTCCTCCGACTCCTCGATGTCCTCCGACTCCTCGATGGCCTGGAGAGCACCAGACAGGTGGGCAACCCGGGCACACACCGCGCGAAGAGCGAGCAACTGGCGATTGGGGAGCCGTGCGCCTGTGGATGAAGAGAACGTGACGAGTAAACGATCACCATCTTGGCGAAGGTATCCGGAATGAGCGAGAGTTAGCTTTAGCGCCGTGTGGTCGACGCAGACACTGTAGCAGTTGGGCTGTGCGCACGTCAGGTTTGTGCCATTGAGAAGTCTAATAACAACACACCTGTTCGGTGGGTTCGAACCACAGGTTCAAGTCGTCAAACTCGGAATGCATATTGGCTGAGAGTGACAGAAGGTTTCCGAGCTGATGCACGCCATCCACAAGGAGTTCGTCGGCAAGACTTCCGAGTCCAAAGTACTTGAGAACGGTAATAGCAGTGGGAGCGTACTGGTAATAGGTGTGAGTGACGGAGACAACGAGGGCTCGAGTCGCGGCTACAATACGTACCTCGTCCAGTATAGCGCTCCCCCTGCAGCCCTGCATCATCGACTCGCCGAAAATATGACATGTTTGTACAGGAGCGACCCCACAACGTTGCTCTTGACATTTTTGATCAAGTTCCTGGTGTCGTATGAGGGTTTTGGTGTCGAATTTGCCTGTTACCATACACCGAAAGCCGTCACGCGCAAGAGCCTAACTAAGCGTGAGGAACGGGGGGGGGCGTAGTGGATGAGATATTACGTACTTTGTTTCTGGCGGCCTCGTAATCGTTGTCATCGGCGGTCATGTTATCCATGTTGTCGAAGCCGGGACGCAAAGCGTGTGTAGGTGCTGTTGGCCACTGCCTGGCGCATGTCCGATCTGCAAGAAAATGAGATACTGAAGGACGTGGGAGAGGAGCCGAACTCACAGGGGCGGATGAAGCAATCGATGTGCCGCTTACCGAGACCGAAGACAAGCTCGTGGGGAGTGGAACCCGTCAAAGGGGGCGCGGTGATCTCCAGCGCGAGTGTTACACAGGGTGTTACGGAAAGAATTTTGCGGTTGTCGAAGAGCTCGATGAGAAGAAACCCAGTTACTCGGGCGAAAATGAGATTATCTTTTTCCTTCTGACCAATCGAATTGATGAGGAGCTGCTTCTCGGCGTGATGTTCGGCGTCGAGGACAATATGGTATGCGTCGGCGAATGCGGTCAACTCGGGGCCGGTGGGTGGGTGGCGGGGGAGGCGCTGGGATTTGATCGTCGTTGACATGGTCTGAGTCGAAAGTGGGGGGTCACGCGGTTGTTGGAGCGTTTTGTTTGGACGGCACTATTAGTCACCACTATCTGTACATGTTTCAAAGAGATCTCCCAAGTAATCAACTCAACATATGGAACTTGCAGAAAGAAATGAGACCAGCTGTAAACAACACCTAGCCCCACCCAGCCTCTGATCACAACACTCAGTCCGGCTGCGAAGAGGTTGGATTGAGCACTCCGTGCGAAATTCACATCGGGGGTTTCGTTCTGGGCCCCGGGGCGACCTTGTCCTGATGGTGATATTTAGAAGTAAGGCGCGTGGCCGACTCAAGGATGATCGCCAATAGGATGGAGAGGGGAAAAAAATCCTGGGAAGGAAAACGATTAGGGCGAGTGAGAACCCTCCAGGGTTGACCGGTCCTCCCTCCTCCAACCCATACATTGTCGTAATAATAACAATAACAACAGGTATAACACAAGAAATCGAGGTATCACTTGATATAATGTTTACACACCTATTGCAGGACCGTGGCTGAACGAGAACTCGGGGGATCCGGGCTGAGAGACCGGGTTGTGACCCGATAGGAAAACGGCGACTTGAAGGGAAGCGGTGAGAATACCGGATCCGCAAGGTCCCCCATCTCGTGTTCACCGGTTTCTAATGAGGTGAAATGGTCCCCGTCCCAAACCCGGATTATCGAAGTATCGGCGGCCTTTCGAAGGGATACCACCAGACGCGAAATCATCACGGGTATTAAACTAGAGGATCCTGGTTGGCTACTGACTCAACTGGAATAAGAAAACACGTACACCACAACCGCAATCGGCGGGAAACTGAGAATGGAAGGCTGGGATATCACGACGTCAGAACGCATCTTTCAACGAGTGGAAAGAACGCAATTACCCTACTGAAGATAGCAGAGACCGCCATCGCGACGTGGAACGCCGCCATGACGAAGAAGTAGAGAACGCCATCCTGGAGAATTGTTCGCAGCAGACGAGTCATGCGGGACTGGCCGTGGTCAGCTTTGAGCTTGAAGACGAAGGTGACAATGCAAACAAAGGTGACGAGGTCTGTCGGAGTATGAGGTTCTTGGACATCCGCGAGATGATAGGCAACGTATACCGGCGAGCGCGACCTGCGACCTGTAGGCCCACTTGTCATCTCCAGGAGCAATGAAAATACACACTTGGAACGGGTCGAGAGGGACTTCGGGCATTTGAATGGCTAAGCGGGGAAGTTAGAGGAGAATTACAACAACTAGACGTGTGTAGTACCTCCCGCTGAAGGCATACTAACAAGCCATAACCCGGTTGCTGTAGATGAAGTAACCACGATTCCGAAAAACACGAGAACGTATTTTCTCGCCTCCGTCAGGACATATACCCTGGATCGAACTCGACTAAGCGGCAGCGGACACCAGCGGATGGGCGTAACTATCTCACCTCATCGTCAGGAATATGTGGCCGAGTGTTATGACGAAGATAAAGTAGTACCCCGCCAATCTAACAGTGTGGTTACACCTGGATCCCAGTTTGGCACTTGGGTCTTCATAACCATTGACATCGACCACAACTCACACCTGAGCCACAAAACTTTCAGAGCAGTTCCAGGGCGGGAAAAAGGGGGATACTTACTTCTTGGGTATACCCGGGCAAGAAGGACGCTGTGAAAGTATCGGTGAGTACACGCCTCCCGTATTTGACGTGAAAGGTGGCGCACTGATTGTGAGCCAAATCTCGTAAAGCAGGATAGAGTACCTGGCCTGAGAGATATTCAGCAACCACTTAAGGCTGAAAACCCGACGGATGCGAACCACGATAAAAAGCCAGAAGGCTAGAGA
>Ga0307509_10001444_pt1 | contig 40116 bp, 33 predicted proteins | sample 10_EM_MG_FD_202245 | JGI IMG/M metagenome (GOLD analysis project Ga0307509, IMG submission 202245) | Populus trichocarpa ectomycorrhiza microbial communities from riparian zone in the Pacific Northwest, United States - 10_EM | ecosystem: Host-associated > Plants > Roots > Unclassified | place...
GCGGTGGTGGTCGCGATGCACACGTACTTCCACGCCCCGGTAGCGAGTCCGACCAGGAAGAACGCGCCTGCGCTGGTCATGCAGAATGCCGTAGCGGTCATCGCGGCGACTCCGCAATTTCGTGTCGGGCGACAGCGGGGTTGTGTAGCATCGCTCCTACGATGCCGGTTCGGCCACGCACAGACTTCCAAGAACCGACTGCGCCGTTGCGGCTGCTCGCGGGCGCCGACCGGTTCGCGCTGTCGGGGCAGCTCGATCAGATCGGCCAGCATCGCCACGCGTCGCCGGTGATCGTGGTCGGGCTCGATCGGCCGCTGCGCCTGATCGGGGGCACCGGCGGGCGCGAGACGGCGCGCAGCCACGCCAGCCGCGCCGCCTTGGTCGCGCCCGGCTTCGCCCACGCCGTGGACGTGGACGGCGGTCGGATCGCGGTGTTCGTGCTCCCCCCAGCGTCGCTGTCGCGCGAGGGCGCGCTGGCGGTGCGCGATCTCGGTCGACCGGGCGATTGGATCGAGCTCGGCCGTGCGGTGCTCGCCGGTGATCTCGCCGACTTCGCGTTGGTCGACCGGGCGCTCGCGCGCGCCGCACCGAGCGCCCGCCCCGTCGACGATCGGTTGCGCCGCGTGATCGCGGCCCTTCACGCGCGGCTCGATGACAACCTGCCGATCGAGGCGATCGCAGGCGAGGTCGGGCTGTCGCCGACCCGGCTGATGGCACTCGCCCGCGCACAGCTAGGTTCGCCGCTGCGCTACGTGCGGCGGTGGCTGCGCACCTTCTCGGTCGCGCGCGACTACGCGGCGGGGGCAACGCTCACCACCGCCGCGCTCGACGCCGGGTTTGCGTCATCGGCGCACCTCTCGGTGGCTGCGCGCGAACACTTCGGGATCAAGCCATCGCAGATCCTGTCGTCGCGGACGCGCACCGCGATCATCGCCTGCTGAGCTCGCCGGCCTGGCGTGGAATCCAATGGCCTACGACAAAGCTCTGTCCGCCTACGACTACCACGTTGGATACCACAGCTGGAACCACCTCCGGACCTTCGGAGCCACCTCCACCACGCCGGACGTCTCATCGGCGAGCAGCTGGGTCACCGCGGTGCGCACCAGGGCGTCACTGGCGCGCAGCACCTGGCGGACCCCGACGCGCGACATCGGCTCAACCTGCTGATCGAGTAACCCGGGGATCGCCAGCGCCGGCGTCTTGATCTTGCTGACGTCGGACGAGGTGCGCTTCTCGGCTCGAACATCCATCGCGGGGCGCGCATCACCGACCACGGTCCATCGCCCGCTCCGGGGGAGATCGGCCGCTCGCGCCATCTCGTCGCGCGAACGCTTGCCCGTGAGGTTCTCGGGCCACGATGCATCGAGCTAACTTCCGATCGCGCGAGCCACAAACTCATCGCTCGGCAGCTCGCGAGAGATCACGATCACCGGTCCGTGGTTGCGCGCATGGTCGATCGCAAAGGCGATCGCGAGCGAGCTTTCCCGCCTCCCGTCGGCCCCATGAGAACCCCGCATCCACCGAGACGCACGTTCACGATCTCGACGCCGCGCACCGCAAGGGATACCCAAGGATCCGCAGCACGCTTCAAGATGACGTCGACGAGCTCGGGGAACCGTTGATACTTGCGCGAGGGCTCGGGCTGCGGTTCAGCCTGGTTCTGGTTCGCCCCACCCGGGTTCGCTCCGCCCGGCGGAGGTACCGCTCCATTGCGTGCGCTGTGCGCTGCTACCGGCTTGCTCGTCCGTGCCGCTGCCACTGTTCGTGCCGTCGCTGTCGTGGCGGGCATGCGTGGCCCCGCCACCGGCGATCCGCGTCGTCCTACCACCACGACCACCGGCTTCGCGTCCTCCGCGCGCGTTCCAGCGCCGGGTGACATGGGATCGATCGTGGCCACAATGCGAGCGTGCTCCTGTCGGAGAACGGCTCGCGCCAACCGCTGGAGGTCGGAGTAACACCGCGCGGTCGCCGCGGCGATCGCCTCGGTCAGCGCGTCGCGATGGTCGGAGTCCCTCATGGAGGCCGCATCATCGTCAAAGCGGCCCGCGTTGCAACCCCGCGGCACGAGCTCGTCGGAACTCGATGCGGTCCACGGCGACGAGCATCCGGCCCACGTCACGTCAACCAAGGTGACGCCGGAGACATCGCGCAACTTCCCGGCCACCCGGCGACGGAACCCGCCGCTGCGCTGCGCTGCCTGCAGCTGAGCTCGTTCACCAGGTCACGATGATTTGCGCTGCAGCAGTTCGCGACTGCGAAGCTCGATACGCGCCGCAACAGGCGGCACGGACGCAATGACCTGGCCTCCATTCATGCTCAGTGTTGCATTGCAAATGACCCGCGCGCTACAAAGCGCGGAGACGACGACGCCCGCGAGCGAGGTGGTCTCGCTCGCGGGCGGCATCCCTGACAATGGAGCAATCATGTCTTCCCCTCCCCCTGGTTCTTACACCAAGACTGCAAAGGACGTCGCGTTTTCCAGTGATGGCACTCTCACCGCGCAGCTTCAGAAGATGGATGGCTCGTGGGTTGGAGCCAGCTACAAGTACGACCTCTCAAACCAGAACGGAGTGTTCTACCCGCTGCCGGCAGGCAACTACAATCTGACGTCGCGCAACGTCACCGTGGAGAATCGCCCGGACGGACCTTACCTCGTCGCCGAGTGCCAGAAGATTGACGGCACGTGGGTCAGCAGCTCTCTCAAGCTGCCATTCATCGAGAACATCAACGGTGTCTTGAAGAACACACACTAACGGACGCCATCGCGGCGCGCTCGGGGACGCGTGCACAACGTCGCGTGCCCCGGCGCCAATATTCCTGCGGTAGCGGTCCGTCGCGCCCGGTCGTATCGTGCGCCTTCACGACGCCTCGCCGGACGCTGCACGGGCGGCGCAGCAGGGCCGCGCCGCCCGTGCGGCACTTGCGGCGCTTCGTACACGGGCTTATGATGGCTGTTATCCGCCCTGCCCTAGATTCCTAGTTTTGGTCGCAGAATATTAATTATGTAAACTGGCATTTATAAGTCAAGGTAATACTATCGGATTCCGTCATCGGCGCGATCAGATGTCGCGGGCTTACGGCTTACGCGATCGCTTCGTCACCCGCACTGAACTCTGGTGCGCGTCGACGTCGCGCTCCGGCGGCGCTCAAACGCGGCGCTCAAACGCTCAAGCGACCTCGTGCATTGCCAGCAGCGCCTTGGCCCCGAGCAGCGCCTGGCCAACGTTTAGGCCTCCAATGTCGCGGAACAGCGTTGCGCACAACCATTGCAAACGGTTGCCGGCGTCCGTCCTCAGCACAAGGTGGTAAGCGCCGTCGTTGTCGGACCAGGCGCGGTCTACGGTACCGCTCCGCGCCTCTTTGACCACAATGGGCCGCCGCAACGCGGAGCTAGCGCGCTCGTACGCCGTCTTGAACATGAGGGCGAAGCTCCCGTCAAGGGACCGATTTGTGGAACTTCGCGCCATCATCTCTTGGAACTTAGCGACTGACGGCAGCAGCGTGATTGCGGCGGACGCTGCCGTGAGCGTTGAGTAGCAGTCACGCATCGCGGTAATGCCCCAAAGGCAGTGGCTCTCGACCAGTGCAATATCCTTCTCGACCGCCACCGTGTCGATGCCGACGATGCCCTCTGCGACCGTGAATCGCCGGCCCATGGTCTTGTCATCGCCACCGCTCAGGATACGCGCAGCCACGGCGTGGCTGTCCGCGTTCCTCGTGTGCTGTTCCGGCGAAAGGAAGTGGTAGATGCGCTGCCAGTAATACGCGACATCGTCAGCGCGCAGCACCGCGTGCGCTGACTCATGAATTATGGTGTCGACCTGTTCCGCCGCGCTAAGCGCGAAGAACGGCTTGCGCAATGTGATCAAGTTGTTTGACTTGCTGGTCGTAGCCAGCTCATTGCCCCCCGGCCCTAGTTCGTCGGGCGTCCAAGAAATCCGTCCCTCGCCCACCTGCGTGGCTTCGTCATTCAAATATTCGGCAATGGCGGTCAATCGCTCCCGGAGTGCGGCATCGTCCTCTTTGTGGCTCGGTTGCAGCTTCTCGATGGCCTTCGCAAGCTGCGCCGTCGTCGCTTTGAGGAGGCTGCTCACCTGCAAGACCAGCCGCTCTTGCTGCTCATGATCGAACCCGGTCGGCTCACCCTCGCCCGATGTGTTTTCCCTCTCCTCGTCGCTCGATGTATCCATCTCCTCGTCGCTCGATGTATCCTCTAGCGCTTTATCGATACGTTGGATCTCGATAGCGGTCAGTCCGTTCTTGAGCGCCGCGAGCAGGCCGTCGTACTTGAACCGGTTCGTGTCGTGGATGGCTCGCAGCGCCTTCAACACGCCTGCTTCGCTATATGGCAGCTTGAGGTTGATTTCGGCGTGCGCCGCGTAAACAATCGCATTGTCGAGCTTGCGCTGCACGAGCCTGCCAGGCTGCGATGAGTTCGCCGGTTCGCCAAGCAGCGCCTCGGCCGATTCTCCACGGACGACCGCGTCGGCCACCTCATCTGCCTGCCGCTCGTAGGCATCTCCCACGTTGCCCAGACCGCCCTTGAGCTGTACGCCGCCGCGCTGCTGGACCACGTGCGCGGCCTCGTGGGCCACCGTGTGCAGGTCCGCGCCTTCGCCGAGCACAACGTGATCGCCTGTTGCATACGCCTTGGCCCCCATCGCCGTCGCGCTCGACGTCGCTTCGGCGCCGGCGTGCGCCTTGACGCCGCTGATGTCGTGGCGCCCGAACAGCTGCTGGATCATCGCCGCGTGGGGCAACGGTGACGCGGCGGTTGCGATGCCGCGCTGGGCGCTCCTATGGACCGCCGCTGCGTCCGGCTCGGCGCTCGCCGCCTTGCGCTGCACCCTGCCAAACAGGTCGTGGATGGTCGGTCGGGGCTTGCTCGTCGTCGCCGGCTCCGGTGCGATCGACTCCGCCCTCCTCTGTACCGGCGCGCTCGTCGTCGGCATCTCCGGGGCGCTCGCCGGCTGCGGCAGCATCTCCACGAGCGTTCGCTTGCCCGGCGCGAGGCTGACGTCCGCGGCTGTTGCGTCCTGGTTCCATGTCGTCGACCGCTTGTCTCCAAAGTCACGCACTGGCCGTCCTCCAAGCGGCTGGCAGACCCGGCCGCGGCGCGACTATCCGGCCTCCGCGTGGGTAGGAGCGAGGTCATTCGGTCCTAGCCTAGCCCGTGGCGCATGTTGCGGCGCATCGAGCTGCAGCGCTCCCGAACTGCTGCAGCGCAAATCAGGGCAAGTCGGGGTGCTGGCCCCAGCGATTCAGGTACAGCGCGGTGATCGACGCTCGCCGGCGTGCTCCGTCGAAGGCCCCGGACGCGGGGGCCGCGGTGACCGACGCTTCCGCCGTGAGCGACAGCTCCCGCAGGGACGCCGCCGCTGGCGTCGAATGCCACTACGCCGGCTACGGGGGGTGCGATCCGTCGAGTTGCATCCCCGGAGTCGAGTGCTGCCCCGGAGGTTCCGGCGGCACGGGAACATTGCGGCTCAGCCCCGCGCTCCAGCTGGCTTCCTCGACACCGCTCCCGGGCAATCCGTCGGTATCCAACGTCGTCATCACGTGGAACGGGACCGGCTATGGGGCCGTGTCCGCTCAGCCGGCTGCCGGCACGGTCGAGTTCTTGGCGTTCGACCGCAGCGGTGGATTGATCGGCCCGTCGACCCCGCTGGCGAGTGGCGCTGGTGGGTCGGTCGCCTCCGTGGGGCTCGCGCCCCTCGCCGATGGCTTTCTCGCCGTCTGGACGGATGGCGCCACGACGAGCGCCGAGCGCGTGACAACGAACGGAGGCCCGGCGGGTGCAGCGTTCAAGCTGGCGGATTCGGCGCTCGCCGGCGTCGGCGTGGCATCCTCCGGAACGACCGTGCTCGTGAGCGCCTCGGACTCCGGCGCGCCCCCGGCGCTTGGAACGGTGGGAGGGCCCCCGGTGACGCCCCTATCTGGCCTCCCGGTAGGGCGCGGCGGGAGCGGAAGCGTCCTGTGGGCAGGCGATCGATACGCGCTGGCGCTCGTGGTTCCGCAGCCCGAGCGCACGGTCTTCAATTACCCCTGCGCGCTTGCCGAGATCTCGGAGACCGGAGCGATCCTGAATCAAGGAACGTTTCCCGGGGGCGGGACTTGCGGCGCGACCACCGCCCATGCTCGCGTCGCCCTCCAGCGGAACAACTACTCCGTTGCGTGGGCGGCGAAATGCCGCGCTACCTCGCTGTGGTTCATCGGGCAAATTGGCTTCGGGTTCCAGGGCTCAGCGACCTGGGCATCCTCGGACCCGCTCGCCCACCCCGAGTACTCTGTCGCGCCCGATCCGTTGCCAGACTTTGATGGCTACGGGTACAACGCCATCCTCAACGGCTCCGCGCTGCGGTTCGGCCCGACGGCTCTCAGGTCGGAATACCCGCTGCCGCTCGACACCGGCAGCACCTATACGGGGCTCGTCGCGGCCGGCCCGCACTACTTCGCCGCCGTCGGCGGCAGCGCGACCTCTCCCACATCGCTCCAGCGCTTTCTCTACTGTCCCCCCTAGCGATTCTGCCACGAGGCAGCGTGCCCCCTGCCGCTGACACCGATCGATCCTGGGCTCGGTGCCTGCACGGCCTACTCATGTTCGAGCGAGCCGCTCCGGCTGCCTCGCACACATCCTCAAGGCGTTCGCGCTGCGCGCCTGCGAGCAGCATGTCCCCGGCTCGCGCCAACGGCCGAGCTCGAGCTCCACGCTGCCGTCGATCGGCCGGCGCCGATGGTGCACTGTCAGCGTGACACGATACGTTCGCTCCATGCACGACGCTCACGACGCCACCGAGGTCACCGCTCCTTGCATCGGCGTTCGCTGCGGCGGGTCGCGGATCTGCGTTGCCCGCTCTGCCGCGCTCCGCTCTGCGACGCGTGCGCGCGTGAGCACTGCGACCCAGTGGCGCCGGTCTGCTCACCGGCGGCAGGCCAACCCGCCGCCGGCTCCGGGTCCCAGGCCCCTACGGGATGACGTGCGCGTCGGCAAGCGGCGAAACGCCGCTCTCTCCCCGCCGCTGACCGCTCCCGCACCTCCGCGTCGGCCGCGATCCTCGCCACCAACTCGCCGCTCCCAAGCTCAGGCGGCATTCACCGATGGCACACGGAGGAAGCGCACCAAGAGCAGATCGGGCTCGTCGCGTAGGATGTGGAGCTCGCTCGGCCACGCCACAGCGGATCGGCGCACGTTGTCGCAGACGCCCTCGAACGTCACGAGCTTACCCGAGAGCATATTCATGGGCTGCTCCGACGGTGCCTCGAGCGGTATGTCAGTCCTGTAGAGCGCCACGGACCCCGACCACGCGGGATTCGGCGAAGGCGCGTACAACAGGTACGGCTTGCGTTCGATGATCGCCTCGTGGCGGTGCATTTGTGTGAAGTAGTCGACGCCGCCGACATCCGGTATGTCTCCGAGCAGCTCGAGATCGGCGAGCGTGAGCCGAGCGTAGCTGCGACCCTCGGATGAGCCCTTGATGATGGCCTTCGCACAGAGCGGGTCCATCGCCCGTGCCGCGATCTGGCACAACGCGGCCTCCGAGTCCTCGGAATCGAACTTCTCGCGGACCCTGAAGCCCCACAAGACCTCGTCGAGCGTGGTGCCGGATGCCATCGCTGTGCGCGCGCGCGTTGCGGCCCCGAGAATACGCGACTGCCGATCGTCCAACCTGCTGCTCATGGTCTGCCCCCGAAAGTCGTACACCAGATCACGGAACCCAGCACCGCGGCCACGCACATCACCGCGATGACCATCGCGGGCCACCAGCGTCGTCGCGGCAGTCGGCGCGCCCGCCGACCTTGCCGCCCCCACCGACGCCGCCGCATCTCCCAGCGCGATCGCTGCATCCACCCGCGCGATCGAGCCCACAACCCCGCGCGCTTCGCATTTGGATGGCGCGCGCCTTGTCCATGTCGGTTCCGGCCGCCGCCTTCTGCAGGTCGAACTCCGCGAGTTGGTCGGTGAGCAGGTAGACGTCAAGCGCTGCGCCGGCGTGTGCAACTGATTGTCTGCTCTCGAAGCCGCCAACACGATCCACTAATCCCGCCGGTCGTCCTGCCTCCCCTTGCCGAACGCGCCCAAGAGCTCGATCGCATCATCGACGCCTACGCGGTCGATGCCGGGGCGCCCCCCGCTGCGACGTTGACCGCAGCTGATCGCGCATCGATCCGACGCCACGAGTCACGAACACTCGCCCAGATCGAGATCGCCACACAGCGGTACGTAGCGAACGAGGTCCACGGCATCACGCGTGCAGCCGAGCTCCTCGGGCTATCGCACAGCTCTCTCTCGGAGTGGCTCGCGCGCCGGACGCAGGATCTCTCCGTCAGTCGTAACGACGACGACGACAACCACGACCACGATGATGATGATCGTGACCTCCAGTAGTACGACCAACGCGCAGCACCGCATGCGCGCCCAACCGCTCGGCATCTTCGATACGCCTCAGTGGCGCATCAACGACGAGATCATCCACCTCCGGGAATGGGGAACTGGGTTCGTCCACCCGCTGCCTTCGGGGCGCGGTCGCGCGGGAGCTATCATCGGGGCGGCCCGCAACAGCTGGCTCCGGATCAAGAGTTCTCCCGGCGTTGCCCCGCAGCACGCACGACTTGCTCGAGCTGGGGACCGCTGGACACTGCGAGACCTGGGAGACTCCGCCGCCGGCGTACGCGTTGATGGAATCGAGCACAGCGTGGTGTCGCTCGCTCCGGGCTCCGAGATCGAGCTCGGCGGTATCACGCTGATCGCCGAGAGCCCTCGCTTGGTGGCGCTACGCGAGCTTCTCGCGCGCTTTCTCAGCTGGGCACCCGAGCGCGCCGGGGAGGTCGATCTCGCGCTGCGAGCGGTACGAATGGCCGCGCTGCGCCGCACACCCCTTCTCCTGTGCGGCTGCGCGAGCGACGTCCTCTCAGCAGCGCGCCTTCTGCATCAGCACACCTTCGGGAACGAGCGGCCGTTCGTCGTGTGTGCGACCCGGCAGGCCACCTTGGCAAGCGGCCGCGACGCGATCATCATCGCCAACCCTCTCCGGGCGCTGAGCGCCGCAGCGGGAGGCACCCTGTGCATCTGGCAAGGCCGTCGGCTTGCCAAGCTCGTCCCGGCGATCCAGCGGCCGGCGTTGCGCACACAGCTCATGGTGTGCACCGCTCAACCTCTGCCCACGGATACCCTGTTCAGGTCGCCGATCGTGCTCCCGACGTTGCGCCGGCGCGCCGCGGAGCTCGACAGGCTCATCGACGAGTATCTCGTCGAGGCGTGCGCGGAATTTGGCGGAACGTTTCTGCCGGTCGATCGCACGTGGATCCGCCGCTACGACGTAGCGACGCACGCGAGCATCGAGTCCGCGGCGCGGCGCGCCGTCGCGCTGCGCCGCAACGACGGCGCAATCAACCGGACAGCGAGGGTCCTCGGCATGGCCCACAGCGCGCTTTCCGAATGGGTCGCGCGCCGAAACATGCCCGACCTGGCCATCGACTAACCGCTCACCGCCATCCGGATCAGGCTGGCGCGGGCATCGGCGATATCGCGCTGGATCTGGGCGATCAGTGACTCGACCGAGGCGAACTTCTGCTCGTCGCGCAGGCGCGCCACGAACGTCGTCCGGACGCGCCGATCGTAGAGATCGCCGGCCCAGTCGAGCACGTGGACCTCGAGCACCAGCTGGTCGCCATCGACGAAGGTCGGATTGGTCCCGAGGCTGGCGACCGCGGCCATCGGCGGCCCGCCCTCGACGCCAAGCGTGACGGCGTAGATCCCCGGCGCGATCGCGAGCTCGACGCCGGGTGCGATGTTCGCGGTCGGCACGCCGATCGCGCGACCGCGCTCGGCGCCATGGACGACGATGCCATCGACATCCCACCGCCGGCCGAGCATCTGCTCCGCCTGCGCCAGCTCGCCGGCCCGCAGGTGGGCGCGGATCTTGGTCGATGCGGCGATCTCGCCATCGACGGTGACCGGCGGAACGATCGCGATGTCGACGCCGGCGCGCCGGCCATGCGCCTGCAGCGCCGCGACGGTGCCGGTCCGGCCCTGGCCGTAGCTGAAGTCGTAGCCGACGACGATCGCCCGGGCGCGCAGCGCGCCGATCACGAGATCGTCGACGAATGCATCGGCCGACGCGCTCGCCAGCTCGCGGGTGAACGGCTCGATCACGACCGCGTCGACCCCCGCCTCGGCGAGCAGCTCGATGCGGCGCTCGACCGACGTCAACATCCGCGGGGCGTGCGCCGGGGCCAGCAGCACCGCCGGGTGTGGCTCGAAGGTCAGCGCCACGCTGAGCGCGCCGGTCGCGGCGGCGAGCTCGCGCGCCCGCGCGATCAGCGCGCGATGGCCGAGGTGAACGCCATCGAAGTTGCCGATCGCGATCGCGGCGCCGCCCCAGGCGGGAACGTTGCGATGCCCATGCACGATCTGCATCGCGCCAGCTTATCGCGAAGCGTGCCCGGTGTGCGCTGCGGGCGACCGGTGCTCGACGGTGGTCCACACCGGTGGCAGCACCACCAGCAGGCCGGCCGTCGCGCCCGCGACCGCCTGCCCGGACGAGATACGGATGATCGCCGCCAGCCGGCCGATCGCCAGCCCGGCGAGCAGGGCGGCGAGCCCGATCGTCGCGAGGCTGAACGCGCCCGCGCGCAGGTCGACGAGGATCGCGCCGGCGATCGCCGCCGCGAGCGCGAGCTCGGCATAGCGCGCCCGGGCCAGCCCGGCGAGTCCTGCGATCGCCGCCACCGCGGTGAGCGGGCCGAGCGCGGCGCCGGCGAGCGCCGCGAGCGCCGCGGGGCTGACCGGGTGCGCCGCGGCGCCGAACCAGCGCAGGCCGAGCCCCGGCCACCGCGTGCCGGCGACCACGGCGAGCAAGATCGCGATGACGCCGGCCACCGGGACGACGACGACCCAGCGCGGCCGCTGCCACGGCGTGGTGATCAGCCGCAGGCCGGTGATCGCGATCAGCGCCACGAAGCTCGGATCAAGGACCGCAGCGACCGTCGCGGGCAGCACAGCCACCAGCGGCGACGCCGTCGCGCTGGCCGGGCGCGCGAGCTCGACCACGGTCCACCCGGCGGCGGCGAGCGCCAGCGCCGCGTGCGTCGGCTCGCCACCTGCCTCGGCGAACGACGCGACCGCCAGCAGCGGCGCGACCGCGGCGGCCGCCAGCGCCGCCGGAGATTCCCCGGACATCGCCCGGACCGCAGCGGCAAATGCGGCGCCGGCCAGCGCGACCACCGGTGTGATCCCGAGCGCAATGGCCGCACCGCCGCAGGCAACGCCCAGCGCCGGAATCACGAACCACGATCGCACGGCCTCACACTCAGGGACCGTCTGACGCCGCGCAAGTTTTCGCCAGGCTTCCGTGAGGTCCCCGTGGCGCTCCAGTGATGCACAGCCAATGGCTCCACGGTTGGTCGCCCGCGATGCCCCCGATGACCCCGTGACCCCGTGACCTCCATGATCCCCGTGACCCCGTGACCCCGTGACCTCCATGATCCCCAGCCTCCATGATTGCCGGTGAGCGCCGTCCGCGGCAGTTTACGTCGCGTCGCGCTTGTGCCTACGCTGTCGGTGAGTGTCAGACGCCAACCAAGCCGCCGTCGCGCTCGCGCGCGCGTACGTGTCGCGCTACCTCGCCGCCTACGCGCAGCGGCGGCGCACGAGCGAGGGCAGCCAGTTCGGTCCGACCAGCGAGGAGATCGCCATCGCGCTCGGGGGCCGCCTGCGGCTGAACGACGATCCGAGCAAGACCCACGACGTCACCGCCGCGCTGGCCGTGCTCAAGCAGGCGCTCGCGGTCAAGCCGGAACCGCTCCTGGCGCGCCTGGTCCGCGTGTTCACGCTGTCGGAGCTCGATCTCGCGATCGTCAGCGTGCTGCTCGCGCCGGAGATCGATCACGAGCTCGAGCGGGTCTACGCGTACGCGCTCGATGACTTCGCGCGCAAACGCTACGACATCGGCTTCGTCGCGCGAGTGATCGCCGCCGGCGACGGCCCGACGATCGACCGCGTGCTGCAGCGGTTCGACGACACCGCGCCGCTGCGCCGGCTCGGCGTGGTCACGGTCGGCCCGGTGACCGACGTCTCGGCGACGATGCGGCCGCCCCGGCTCGCCGATCGGATCGTCGGGTTCCTGCGCGGCCACGACACCGTTGACGAGCTGGTCTACGGCCTGGTCCGGATCGACGAGCTCGCGCCGCGCCGCACCGACGTGGTGATGGATCCCGAGCTCGTGAAGCGGATCGCGCGCGCGCTCGACGATCGCGGCCATGCGGCGCGCGTGCTGCTCGCGGGCCCCGAGGGTGCCGGGCGCGGCCTGGTGGCCGAGGCGCTGTTCGGCGAGCGCGGCCGCTCGAGCGTGCGGATCGATCTGGCCGGGATCGTCGCCGAGGGCAAGATCGCCGAGCGCGTCGCCGCGGCGCTGCGCGAGGCGGCGCTGCGCGATGCGGCGGCGATCATCGACGGCGGCGCCGCGATCGATCGCGAGGCGCCGCGCGCGGTGGTCCACGCGATCGCCAACACCATCGCCGATCTCGCGGTCCCGGTCGTGTTCACCCTCACCACGCACCCGAGCTGGCTGGTCGAGACCGTCGCGTCGCTCGTCGAGCTCGACGTGCCGCCGCCGACGTTCCGCGAGCGGCTCGAGCTGTGGCGCCGCGCGCTCACCGGCCCCGCCGTCGCCGCCGAGGACCTCGAGATCGTCGCGAGCCGCTACGCGTTCACCGGCGCGACGATCGCGCGCGCCGCCCACCGCGCCGTGCAGGCCGCGCGGCTGCGCGATCCCGAGCGGCCGCAGGTCACGCTCGACGATCTCGGCGACTCGGCGCGCCTGATGTTCTCGCACCGGCTCGGCGCGATGGCGCAGCGCATCCCGATCGGGTTCTCGTGGAGCGACCTGGTGCTCCCCAAGGACACCCAGGACGCCGTCCGCGAGGTCGTCCGGTTCGCGCGCTACCGGTCGTTTCTACTCGAGGACTGGGGGTTCGCGGCCAAGCTGCCCTACGGCCGCGGCGTCTCGGCGATCATGGCCGGCCCGCCGGGCACCGGCAAGACGATGGTCGCCCAGCTGCTCGCCAAGGAGCTCGGCTACGATCTCTACCGCATCGATCTGTCGCAGGTGGTCAACAAGTACATCGGCGAGACCGAGAAGAACCTGGCCAAGATCTTCGACGAGGCCGAGACCTCGCACGCGGTGCTGTTCTTCGACGAGGCGGACTCGCTGTTCGCCAAGCGCACCGACGTCAAGTCGTCCAACGATCGCTACGCCAACCTCGAGGTCAACTATCTCCTGCAGCGCATGGAGACGTTCGACGGCGTCACGCTGCTCGCCACCAACCTCGAGCAGGGGCTCGACGACGCGTTCAAGCGCCGCGTCCGGTTCTCGATCCTGTTCGAGCTACCTGAAGAGGCCGAGCGCAAGAAGCTGTGGATCAGCATGTTCCCGCCCAAGGTGCCGCTCGCACCGAACATCGACTGGGACCTGATGGCCAAGCGGTTCGAGATGGCCGGTGGCTACATCAAGAAAGCCGCGCTGCGCGCCGCGCTGATCGCCGCCGAGACTCGCCGCCCGATCACCACCGCCGATCTCGTCGAGGCCGCGCGCCAAGAGTACCGCGAGATGGGACGCATCATCTGACCCGAATCAGACGCGTCGCTCGACACAGGCTGTGTCTTGGCAAGCTTTGCCATGATTGGTAGAGTCTCCGGACCTGCCGACGCGCAACATCAGCCTGACCGCGGCGCAGGACGACTTCGTGGCGGAGATCGTCAAATCGGGCGAGTACCAGAACGCGAGCGAGGCGATCCGCGACGCTCTCCGCGCATTGAAGCAACGCCGCAAAGAGGACGCCCTCAAGCTCAAAGTGTTGCGAGCGCAACTCGAGATCGGAGCCGCGGAGATCGAGCGCGGGGAGTTCACAGATGTCGAAGCGGCCGACCTCGAGGGCTACTTGAAGCGCTTGACGGCACGTCCGCGTCGCCGCTGACCGCAGATGGCTCGATTCCGCCTCGCCAACGCAGCACGAGCCGATCTCGCGGCAATCCTCGATACCAGCCGGGATCGCTGGGGCGAGGCAGCCAGGAACCACTATTCCAAGCTGATGGCGGTCACCATGCGGACGATCGCGGCCGCTCCAGAGGGACCGCTGGCCCACGACAGGAACGAGGTGCTGCCGGGGGCTCGCAGCTTTCATCTCAGGCACGCCCCGCGCGGTCATGGTGTCAAGGCGCCCGTGCACGTCGTCTACCATCGGATCGATCGACCGGGGCTCGTCGTGATCTTGCGCGTGTTGCACGAGCGCATGAAGCCGCTCTTGGACGGGCGTGACCTGCAGCCGTGACGCGCTGACACGTCGACGCGCGGGCAGTACACTTTTCACGCGTTGGAGGACACTCAGGCCCGGCCCGCTCGTTCATGGTTCCGGCCGGCGCTGCGGTGGCTCGCGCCGAGCGCCGCGGCGGCGTGCGCCGGCGCCGTTGCCGCCGGGCTGGTGGAGGGCTGCCACACCGCCGGCGCGATCGCAGCGCTGGCGACGGCGGGGTTCGTCGCGCTGATCGCCGTCCCTGCCCTGTGGGCCGGTAGCATGGTGGTGCGCGGCGTGATCGCGGCGTGGCGTCCCGCCGCGCTCGTCGAGGCCCTGGTCGATGCCGACGGCGCCGCGCCGCGGCTCGCCGGCTGGGTCGCGGTCATCTGGCTCGGTGCGTTCGGCCTCGCGTTCGCGATGTTCCAGAGCGTGTGGACGATGTTCGCGCACACCGCGTTCAAGCCGAACACGCTGAGCCTGCTCGCGCCGATGTTCGCGGTTGCGACCGCGCTGGGGATCGTCGCAGTGTCGCGGCCGTGTGCCCAGCTGTTCGCCTGGATCGCGCGCCGGCTCGACGCGCGGTGGCGCCGGCGCGGCTGGCGCACGCTGCTGAGGCCGCCAACGATCGTCGCGGTCGCCATCGCCGCGGCGCTGGTCGCGCTGGTCGCGCTGTGGCGGTTCGCGGTGAAGCCCCGACTCGGCCCGATCGACACCAGCCTCCTGCACGCGCCGGCCGCCGGGGTCGTCGCCGCGGCGGCCACGCACCTGGTATGGCTGCGGCTGCGCGGATCGCGATGGTGGATCGGGATGGGCGGTGCGGCGGCGATCGCGGCGGTGCTGGCGACCGCGCTGGCGACCGCGATCGCCAGACCGTCGCTGACCCTCGAGATCTGGGGCGATCGCCCGCTCGCCGGCATCGCGATCGAGGGCGTGTTCTCGCTCGAGTCGATCCGTGGTCGGATCCCGCTCGCCGAGTTTCGGCCGGTCGCGCGCCCGGCCGCCGCACATCCCGACGTCCTCTTGATCACCATCGATACGGTGCGCGCCGATCACACGCCGCCCTACGGCGGGCGGGCCGAGATGCCCGCGCTGCGCGAGCTCGGGACCCGCGGCATCGTGTTCGATCGCGCGTACGCTCCGAGCAACGTGACGCGGCGCTCGATCCCGTCGATGGTCACCGGGATCGCGCCCAACCGCGTGCGCGGTCGGGTCGTGGGCTGGGCGCTGCGCCTCGATCCGCGCCACGTCGTGCTCGCCGAGCGCATGCGCGCCGGCGGCTACGACACCGCTGGCTTCATGTGCTGCGAGGGGTTCTGGGGCAAGGAGCTTCACACCGGCCTCGAGCGCGGGCTCGCCCACCTCGAGATCGAGCCGCGCGGCAGCGCGCTCGCCGAGAAGGCGCGGAGCTGGCTCGACGTGCGCGAGCAACGCGCCGACCGCGCGCCGCTGTTCGTGTGGATGCATATCATCGAGCCGCACAACTGGACGCAGGCCACCGGCGAGGCGCGCACCGAGGCCGATCGCCGCGCAAACTACGACCGCTCGCTCACCGCCTCCGATCAGATGGTGCAGACCGTGCTCACCGCGTTCCATCGCCGCGCGTCCGATCAGATGCCGATCGTGATCGTGACGGCGGATCACGGCGAGGCGCTCGGCGAGCACGGCCAGCCGTATCACTCGACCGATCTCTACGACTCGCAGATCCGCGTCCCGCTCGTGGTCGCTGGAGCCGGGATCACGCCGCGGCACGTCGCGGAGACCGTGAGCGTGACCGACCTGGTCCCGACCGTGCTCGACCTCGCGGGCTTCGTGCCGCCGGCCGGCGCGAGCCTCGACGGGCGGTCGATCGCCGAGCTGGTGACCGGCGCGCGTGCAGGCGATCCGGAGGGTGGCATCGCGTTCGCCGCGATGATCAAGGATCGCTCGAACCCCGGCGGCATCACCGCGGTCATCAAGGGCCGCTGGAAGCTGATCGACAACAACGCGCGCCTCGAGCTCTACGACACCCGCAACGATCCGGGCGAGCGCGACAACGTGCTCGGCGAGCATCCGCAGGACGCCGAACGGCTGCGCAGGCTGCTCGGCGCGCACACGGCCGCGGCCTCGATCTCGCCGTTCCCGTGACGGGCCTGGAGCTCCACGGGCCGAGAGCCGCGCCCATTCTCAGGTCAATTCCAGACCTCGGAAATCGAGGCTAGCGCTTAGGTCTTGGGGCTCGCGGCCTTGAGCGCGTCGAGCTCCTGCCAGCGCGCGAACAGCCGCTCGACCTCGCCGCGCGCGGCCTCCAGCTCGGCGATCAGCGCCTGGACCTCGGTCGGCCGATCCTTGAACACGCCCGGGTCCGACAGCGTCGCCTCGAGGGCGTGCACGCGCGCCTCTGCGGTGGCGATCGTCGCCTCGATGCCCTCGAGCTCGCGGGCCTCCTTGAAGCTCAGCTTGCGCGCACCGGCGACCTTGGCCGCACGGTTGTCCTTGGACTCGCGCTTGGCTCGCTCCGCGGCCGCCTTGGGGCGCCGCTCGGCGTAGAACGAGTAGCTGCCCTCGTAGAGCGTGACCTGGCCGTCGCCTTCGAACGCCAGGATCGCGGTCGCGACGCGATCGAGGAACCAGCGATCGTGCGAGACGATCAGCGCGCAGCCGCCGAAATGGACCAGGCCCTCCTCGAGCGCGCCCAGGGTCGGCAGGTCGAGATCGTTGGTCGGCTCGTCGAGCACGAGCAGGTTGCCGCCGCGGCGGAGCAGCCGCGCCAGCTGGACCCGGTTGCGCTCGCCGCCCGACAGCTGGCCGACCTTGGTATCGGACACCGTGTCGGGGAACGCCAGCATGCGGAGAAAGCTGCGCACGTGGATCTTGCCGTCGGGCAGATCGACGTAGTCGTAGCCGTCGCCGACCTCCTCGATCACGGTCAGCTCGTCGCGCAGCTCGCTGCGGCCTTGCTCGAGGTAGGCCGGCCGCGTGTTGGAGCCGACCACGACGCGTCCGGTATCCGGCGGCGCCTGGCCCAGGATCGTCCTGATCAGCGTGGTCTTGCCGGCGCCGTTGGGGCCGACGATGCCGATCCGGTCGCCGGGCTTCATCATCAGCGTGAGATCTTTGAACAGCAGCTTGCCGCCGAGCGACTTGGTCACCCGATCGAGCTCGACGATCGTGCCGCCCAGCCGGGGCCCGCTCGGCAACCGCAGCGCCATCGTGTCGTTGCGCTTCTCGTCGGCGACCGGCGCCGCGGCGACCGCCGCGTCGAACCTGTCGATGCGCGCCTTGGCCTTGGTCGTTCGCGCCTTGGGGCCGCGGCGGATCCAGTCGATCTCGCGGCGGATGAACGACGAGCGCTGGTACTCGGACTCGGCCTCGGCGGCGAGCCGGTCGGCCTGCACCATCACGAACTCGGCGTAGTCGCCGTCGTACGAGTAGACCTTGCCGCGATCGACCTCGAGGATCCGGGTCGCGACACGATCGAGGAAATACCGATCGTGGGTCACGACGATCAGCGCACCCTGCCAGCTGGCGAGCCGGTTCTCGAGCCACTCGACCGTGGTCGCGTCGAGGTGGTTGGTCGGTTCGTCGAGCGCCAGCACGTCGGCCTTGCCGAGCAGCGCGCGCGCCAGGGCGACCCGGCGGCGTTCGCCGAGCGACAGCGTGCCGATCCGCTGGGTCAGCGGCGGCAGCTCGAGCGCCGCGGCGATCGTGTCGACCTCGTAGTCGGCGACGCCGTCGCGCGCCACCGCCGCGCCGACCTCCGCGTCCGGATCGAGCACCGGCTCCTGGGCGACGTACTCGAGCGCCAGGTCGCGCTTCCAGGTGACGAGGCCGGCGTCGGGGGCCAGCGTTGGATCGTCGCCGCCCATCGCGCGGTGCACCACCATCTCGAGCAAGGTCGACTTGCCGGCGCCGTTCGCACCGATCATGCCGATCCGATCGCGCTCGTGGACGGCGAACGACGCGCCGTTCAGCACGCGACGGGTGCCGAACCGCTTCTCGATGCCTTGGACCGTGAGGATCGCCGTCACGATAGTCGCGCAAGATCGGTCTGCACGAGCAGATACGTCAGCCGTAACAGGTTCATTCGCGCCTCAGGGGACCGCACCTTACCTGCCAGCTCGCCGAGCCGGGTGCGTCCGTCCAGCAAACTGTAAACTTTCAGCAGCGCGTCGCCGAGGCCGAACTGCGCGAGATCGCCGTCCTGGATCGGCTCGCGGACCACGAACATCTTCAGATTCGCGGTCAGCCACTCGTCGACGAGCGGCTCGCCGAGCTGGGCCGCGCCCGCGCCGATCACGCGGAACGCATCCAGGTGCAATGAACGCGCTTTCCACGGATTTGGGTGGCGCGGCGTCCACGTGTAGCGGCCCTTGGGCCACGAGAACGTCTCCATCAGCTTGGCCGCCACCTGCTTGGCGAGCAGCCGGTACGCCTCGAGCGGATCGAGGATGTCGAGCCCGACCAGCGTGTCGGCGAGCCGGCCGCCGAAGTGGTGCACCACCGAGGTCGCGCGCGCGAGCGCCTGCGGGGTCAGCGCGCCCTGCTGGATCAAGTAGTTTCCGAGCCGCTCGCCCTCGACATTGGAGCTGACGAACTGCGGCTGACCGTCGACGAAGTACGCCTCCTTGAGCACGCCCGCGCGGCCCTCGAGCGCGAGCATGCCGCCGCCTTTGCCGACGGCGAGGCGGTAGACCACCCGCATCACCGGGTGCTGGGCGATCTCGCCGACCTCGCGCGGCCCCGACGGGATCTCGACGTCCTCGGCGGCGACGTCATCATCGCCGGCCCTGCGGGCCGGAAGCGGCTGGCTGAGGTCGCCCAGGAAGGTGGGGATCTCGCCCGAGATGAACTCGACTCGCGCCCGCGCGGCTTCGGCTTCGGCGGCGGCCTGGCTCATCCGGGTCTGCGGCCCCGACAGCGCACCGGCATCGGAGCTCTCGACGGCGACCACGCTCTCGAGATCGGCGGTCGGCGCGTTGATCACCTGGCCGAGCAGCGCGGCGAGGCTACGCGACGATGCCCGGGTCGAGCGCCGGATCCACTCGTCGAGCGCATCGCGAAACAGCGCCGCGCTCTGCCAGCGATCCTCGGGGCGCCGCTGCAGCGCGCGGGTGGTCAGCACCCGGAGCTCGACCGGGAACTCCGACGCGTACTTGTGAAGCCGATCGAGCCGCGCGTCGCGCACCATGAGCAGGATGTCGAGATCGTTGGTCGACGTGAACAGCCGGCGCGCCATCACCATCTCGGCGAGCAGGATCCCGACCGCGAACAGATCCGAGCGCGGATCGACCTCGGCGCTCGACACCTGCTCGGGCGACATGTAGCCGTACTTGCCCTTGAGCGTGCCGGCCTCGGTCTTGTGCCGGCGCTCCGCCGCGCGTGCGATGCCGAAGTCGGTCAGCTTGACGTCGCCGCGCCACGACAGCAGCACGTTGCCGGGCGAGATGTCGCGATGCACGATGCCGAGCGGCCGGCCCGACGAGTCGAGCGCGTTGTGCGCGTAGTCGAGCGCGTCGAGCACGTCGCGCGCGATCAGCGCCGCGAGGTCCGCCGGCAGCCGGATCTGCGCCCGCGCGCATTCCCGCAGCAGCGCGAGCACGTCGAGGCCGTCGACGTACTGCATCGCGATGTACGGCGTGTCGGCGTCGGTGCCGAGCTCGAACACCTGCACGATGTGGCGGTGATCGAGCTGCGCGGTGATCCGCGCCTCGTCGATGAACATCTCGACGAACGACTTGTCGTTCGCCAGGTGGGGGAGGATCTTCTTGATCGCCACCAGCTTCTCGAACCCGTGATCGCCGGTCAGCGTGGCCTTGAAAAGCTCGGCCATCCCGCCGACCGCTAGCCGGTCGATGATCTGATATCGCCCGACGGCCTTGGGCATTGCAGCAATCACGACCCGCTCACTATGCCACAGCGTTCGATGTCACTTTGGCAGCATCGACGCCGTGGGCGATCGCACGCCTGGCACACACCGCTCCGTCGGTCACGCAAGCCCGCAGGGTTAGCCGGTGGCACGGCCCTTGATGACACGACAAGTGCCCCCATGCAGCTCAGCGTCGTCGGCCTGGCCCATCGAACCTGGATCTTCAGCGTCATCACGGTCGTCTCATGCGTCGGGTTTGCCGCGCGCGCGGCGACGTCGATCGTGGCCGGCCGGTACCTGTCGCCGGAGGTTCCGGACCGTGCAGGACCGACTCCCGCGGTCGTACAGCGCGTCCTACCATCGGGAGCAGCGCCGCGCACGGCCCTGGGCGACCAGCTGGTCGAGCGCAACATGTTCTGCTCATCGTGCAGCACCCTCGGCTCTCCGGGCGCTCCGGCTGCGACCCCCGAGCTCGCGCTGACGACCGCCGTGCTGATCGAGACCAGCCTCGGCCCGGAGCCGCGCGCCACGGTCCGGGTGATCGCGAGCGACGTCCAGGGCAGCTGGGGGCTCGGCGAGACGATCCCGGGGCTGGGCCTGGTCGGCCGGATCGCCCCGCAGTGGATCGAGGTGGTAGACACCATCGGCCACCGCGGCAGGCTCACGCTGCTTGCCGCCCTCGAACCGGCGGCGGGTCGTGGCTCCGACACGGCAATGTCCGAGAGCCCGCCCGCCGCCCTGCGCTGGTCGGCGCGGATCACCAAGCTCGATGACCAGCACTACGAGGTCGATCGCAGCCTGATCCGCGAGCTGGTGACCGGCGTCACCAGGGCCGACGGCGTGCGCCCGGTGCCGATCCTCGACCACGGCGAGATCAAGGGCGTGCGGCTGCTCGGCGTCTCCACGACCTCGATCCCGTTTGCCCTCGGCCTGCACAGCGGCGACTCGCTGACCGCGATCGATGGCGAGCCGATCAAGAACGTGAACCAGCTGCTCGACCTCTACGCCCGGCTCGATCAGCTGAGCAGCGTCGAGCTGTCGGGCCTGCGCGCCGGCAACCCGCTGGTCCGCACGCTGCGCCTGCGATAGCCGCTCCCGTCGTCGGCGCTCCCGGTCCCGAGGCCGGCGATGGTTTTGAGTCGCGGCGCTGCGCGTCCTCTCGTATCGTGACCCGAGCTCCCATGTTCAAGAAAGTCGCCTTCACGATGTATCCGGTGACCGATGCAACGCGTGCGCGGGCGTTCTACGAAGCCACGCTCGGGCTGACCCGCAGCAGCGGCGGGGACAGCGAGATGTGGACCGAATACGATCTGCCGGGCGGCGGCTGCCTGGCGCTGTTCAAGACCGACGACATCAAGCCGAGCGCGAGCGCCGGCGGCTGCGTCGCCTTCGAGGTCGACGATCTCGACGCGCTGACGGCGCGACTCAAGGCCGCGGGCGTGCCATTCAAGGCCGACAACATCGCATCGCCGGTGTGCCGGATGGCGGTGATTCTCGACTCCGAGGGCAACTCGCTGATCCTGCACCAGCTCAAGCCGCGATAACCGGGCCCGGCCAGCGGTTCTAGCCACCCGGGTTGCCGCCCTCGTCGACAACGAACGTGCTCCATGCAACTGCGACCGGCTCGCCGCGTCTGGCGGCTTCACGCAGGTCGCGACCTCGAGGAGGTTCCGGATCGTGCCGTCGTAGGGGCGAGACTCCGCGTTGGCCAGGTCGGCGGCGTTGGGCTCAGATGCGCGTGCGCGACAACCACGACAGGCCGGCTACGAGAACCAAGCAGGCAACAGCCGTCGATACTCCCGTGGCAACGGCGCGCAATGCGACAGGACCCGGCGGCAGTTGCGAATGAACGAAGCCGCCGACGGCCATCGCGGCCATCATGGCCGCGGGTGGCGTTTTCCATCGGGCTGGGGCCGCCGCAGACGATACGCCGAGCGTGGCTCCGTATCGCCAGCCGCCGACGAATCCGCGTGCTCGAGGCCAGCGCCTCGCGTTCAGCCTCGGACCGAACGCGAGGGCCACGGGGTGTCACGCCCTTCGAGGATGAGCCTTTGCGTCGTGGCCCGGCGACGCCGGCGACGAAGCGGGTTGCACATGCCGGCACGATGGCGCGGTGGTGGAAGGAGGTCGATTTGGGCGGCGGGCCAGCCCTTCGTCACGCTGTTTCTCCTGTACAAGCAAAGATCTATGGTCAGCGACGGACGTGGGGATCGGTGCAAGCAGTTCGAGATGGCAGAAGCGGGCCGCCGCGCCCTGCGGGGGATACCGCTGCTGGCGCGGCTCGACGGTCGGGCGTTCCACACCTTCACGCGCGACCTGCGCCGCCCATCCACGGCGGCATCATCCGCGATTCGCGCTGCGGCCTCAGCGTTGGCGTGGCTCGAGGCGCGCGACGCCAATGACAATCATGCTCGCGACGGCATCGACGGCCACGATAGCACCGAGCGCCGGGACGAGCGCCGCAGCGACGCCGATCATGTGGATGAGCTGCACCAAGGCGACGCCAAGCGCAACAGCGAGCGCAACCACGATCGGCGTGACAGCACCGCGCACGCGTAGGCGCATCCCGCATTGGCCACAAGAGAGGTGCAGTGGCGTCGGCGCGAGCATCACGCGCGCGAGAGTGATATGGCCGGCGCACGCAGGGCAAGTCGTCGAAAGCCTCATGCCGATGGCAGTAGCATGCGATGGCAGCACTCGGCGTGGTGAACGGTAGCGCTCCGATCTGTGCATCGACACACGGCGCGGCAGCCCGTTGCTCGCGGCCGCCGCTGCGCCATGTGCATGCGTTCCACAACGTGCAGCCCGGGCGTCGAGAGGCTCGTCGTCGTTGCGGCCGATGGCGGCCGCTGTGGTCGTGATAGAAGGCGCCCTGCGAACCTCGCTGCTTCTCATCTCCCTCGCTCTCACCGGATGCGCCTCCACCTACACCAGCGGCGCAGGAGGCGCACCAAGCGGCGAGATTCCGAAGATGCCGCCAGGTGCCAATCTGCCGCGATGGGAGCACATCTGCGTGTTCTTTTACCGCGGCAGCGTGCCCGACGCTTGGCTGTCCACGCGGGGGACGAAGGATGGGAGCTCGTGACCACCGATGGTATCGAATACTGCTTCAAGCGGCCCAAGGTAACGCCGACCCCGACGACGCCCTGATCGGTCGCAAGGCGTGCCGAGCACGCAGATGGAGCGCTTCGCGGCGTCGGTCATCGTGGGACCTTGATTGGCGCAGCGCATGGCGCACCGAGGCTTCGCTTCAGCTCGGCGAGCTGGGCCTCGAGCTCCTTGATCTTCTGGTCGCGCTCGAGGTTCGCGCAGCTCTTGTCGACGACGAACCCGTAGATGCGCGACCCGATCTCGGCGATCTCCGCGACGATCTTGGCGCGATCGAACGGTCGTGATCACATCCCGTTGCCGTAGTCCAGATCGTGCAGCTCTGGTCCTCGACCTCGTGGCCGTTCACCGCTCCCACGTGGCGCCGTTGTCCGTGCAGCGGGCGCGGCGCCAGATGCTCGCCGCGTGCCCCCGCGTGAATAGATCCCCCGCGTGCGGCGTTGGCTGATCGCAGCGGCTTGCGACGCGCATCGCTGCAAAGGACAATTCCGCGATGCCTGACCCCGCTCCGCCACGTCGCTTCGGCGGCGCGCTCGCGGTTGGCGCCGGCATCTTCCTGTCGCGGATCGCCGGCCTCGTGCGCGAGCGCGTGCTGTCGCACTACCTCGGGCTGTCGGTGGCCAACGACGCGTTTCGCGCGGCCCTGCGGATCCCGAACTTGTTGCAGAACCTGCTCGGCGAAGGCGTGCTGTCGGCGTCGTTCATCCCGGTCTACGCGCGGCTGCGCGCCGAGGGCCGCACCGAGGACGCATCGCGCGTGGCGCGGGCGATCGGTACGCTGCTCGCCCTGGTCGCGAGCGCGCTCGCGCTCGGCGGCGTCGTCGCGGCGCGCCCGCTCGTCGAGTTGCTCGCGCCGGGGTTTCCCGACTCCGCGCGCGAGCTGACCGTCCATCTGGTCCAGATCATGTTTCCGGGCGTCGCGCTGCTCGTGATGTCGGCGTGGTGCCTCGGCGTGCTGAACAGCCACCGCCGGTTCTTCCTGTCCTACGTCTCGCCGGTGCTGTGGAACGCCGCGCTGATCGGCGCGACGATCGCAGCCGGTCGCCGGCTCGCCGGCCACCACGACGAGATCGTGGTGTGGATCGCATGGGGCGCGGTCGCCGGATCCGCCGCGCAGTTCTTGGTCCAGCTGCCGACCGTGGTGCGGCTACTACGCTCGCTGCGGCCGTCGCTCGCGGTGCGCGATCCGGGCGTGCAGGCCACGCTGCGCGCGTTCGGGCCGATCCTGCTCGGCCGCGGCTCGGTGCAGCTGTCGAGCTACGTCGATCAGGTCCTCGCGAGCTACCTCGGCGCCGGCCTGCTCACCGCGATCTCGAACGCGCAGACCCTGTACCTGCTGCCGGTCAGTCTGTTCGGCATGGCGGTCTCGGCGGCCGAGTTGCCGGAGATGTCCAGCGCGACCGGTGGCGACGCGGTTCGCGCCGAGCACCTGCAGAGCCGGCTGCGCGGCTCGCTCCGCCGCATCGTGTTTCTCGTCGTGCCGTCGGCGGTCGCCTTCGTCGCGATCGGCCGCTCGATCGTCGCGCTGCTGTTCCAGACCGGCCGGTTCGGCGCCGCCGACACCGAGGTCGTCTGGATCATCCTCGCGGGCTCCGCGCTCGGGCTGTCCGCCGGCACCCAGGGCCGCTTGCTCGGCTCGGCGTTCTACGCGCTCGGCGATCCGAAGTCGCCGCTGCGCGCGGCCCTCGTGCGCGTCGCGTTCACCGGCGTCCTCGGCTGGCTGTTCGTCTTGCCGCTGCGCCACCAGCTCGGCTACAGCGCGACGTGGGGCGCGTTCGGCCTCACCGCGAGCGCCGGGTTCGCGGCGTGGATCGAGTTCCTGCTGCTGCGCCGCTGGCTCACGCGCCGGATCGGCCCGGTCCCGATCCCCGCCCGGCTCGGCGCCGGCGCGCTCGGCGCCGCGATCATCGCCGGTGGCCTCGGCTACGCCGCCGCGCAACTCGTCGCAGCGATCGATGCACCGAACTGGCTAGTATCACTCGCGGCCATCGCCGTGTTCGGCGTCGCCTACGTCGGCATCATGGCGATCGCCAAGGTCCCCGAAACTCACGCGTTCACGCGCCGCCTGCGTCGCCGCCGCGGGTGATCATCGCGTGAGCTCATGCTACAGTTGCGCCGTGGCGTTCGAAGCCGATGTCATCGTCCTGTCGCATGACGTTCCGGAGGTCCGGCTCGTCGCCGAGGTCAAGCGGGCGATCACCAACCTTGCAGAAGCCGAAGCTCAGATGCGCCGGTATATGCTGGATCGACGGTGTTCGCTCGCACTCTTGGTGACTCCCGAGCGCACGCGCATTTACCGGGATACCTACGCCGACTACACGGACGCCACGGTGCAGCTCGTCGGGGAATTCTCGACGGCAGACCTGCTCGATCTCGAGCGAGTCCCGACCGACGAACCCGCTTTGCAGAACGCAGTCCGGGAATGGTTGGATCGGCTCGCGATTGCGTGGCCCTCGGCGCTTCCAAAGAATGACGCCGCCCGCGCTCCCGTGCTCCGGTACCTCGTGCCCGAAGTTGCCGACGGGCGCGTGTCATCCGGCAGCCTTGGATGAAGCACGTCTTCGTCGAGAGTAACTGGGTCTTCGAGCTGTGCGCGCCGGCGCACCGAGGCACCCCGGAAGCCAAGGATCTTACGCTCCGTGCCGCACGGGGCGGGGCGACCTCGTCCTTCATGTCCCCGCCGTCGCTCTCCGCGAGGGCGGCAATGCGATCCGCCAGAAGTGCCAACCGACCGCGAGCAAGGAGCTCCGAGAGTTCCGGCGCTGGGCGGTCGCGGAGGGCAAACTCGGTGCGGCGACGGCGTCGGAAGCGGCCACGTTCCTCACCGCCTATGTTACGAGCGTCGAGTCAGGTATGGCCACGCTCGAGGCACGCATCGACGAGATCCGGACGCTGGCGGGTGTGGACGTGTTCGCCCTCGATGATCGGATGCTGGACCGCGCGATCGCGCTGCGAACCGAAGTGGCGAGCTTGAAGCCGTTCGACGAAGCGATCCTCGCCGCGGTCCTGGTCAAGGTCGGCGACGTAAGAGCGTCAGGGGCGACGGATGTGTGGTTCTGCGACCTCGACGGGGACCTTGTCCCGGTCGATCGGAAGCGCAACCCGCGGAAAGAGCTTGCCGCGCTGTATGCCGCGGCCGGCATCACCGTTCGCCAGGATTTCCGCGTGCCCTGACGCACGCGGGGACAGCCGGCCGAGCGGCGTCGGCGTCTCGTCCTCGAGCGCGTGGTGCGGGTCTGCAGCGCTACGTCGGCATCATGGCGATCGCCAAGGTACCCGAAGGTCACGCGTTCACGCGCCGCCTGCGCCGCCGCCGCGGCTGACCGGCTTGGTCAATGCGCGAGGCCGAGCCGGGTCTTGATCTGCCGCGCTTCATCCTCGAGGGCGTTGGCGCGGGTCTGCAGCGAGCTGCCGGACGCGGCCAGCCGGGTGAGCGCGCCGGAATCGTTGGTCGCGATCGCGGCCTTGAGCTGCCGAACGATCTGCACGCTTTCGGTGAGCATGGCGATCAGTCGCTCGTGGTATTCGACGCAGCACGACGGTGGCGTGATCGACCGTGCGCGATCGGCACCGGCCTCCGCGACCTTGATCAGATCGTCGAACCCGGACGAATCGCCGCTCATCGCCGAGGTCAGGAGCTTGTTGGCGAACTCGCCGGTGTCGCTGCTCGGGCCGACGGTCTGGATCGCCTGCATCCGCAGGAAGTAGTCGCGCGCCGCAGCTTCGGGGCTCGCGGCCGGCGCCTGTGGTCGCTCGAGGGCCGGCAATGGTGGCAGCGGCGCGATCGCGATCGCCGGCGCGCGCGGCTCGGTCGCGGGCATCGCAGGCGCGCGCGGCATCGACGCGGGCACGATCTGCGGTGCCTGGGTCGGCATCGGGGCAACGAGTGCGACCGGCGCCGGCGCAGGGAGCTCGGCGACCTGCTGCGAGGCGACGGACAGGGCCGCGACCGGCGGGCTCCTGCGCCGTCCCGATTCGCGTCCGAGCAGGAAGAACACCGCAGCCAGGAGGCCGGCGAACGCAACCGCGACGGCGGCTACGACGTTCTTGTGGATCTGCACCGTGTCAGGTTCCCGCGTGCCCGGAATTTGTCAACGCGGGCCGCGGATCCAGACGCCGCCGATCGGCAAACCGCCATCGAAACCTCTCGCACAACGTGCGCGGGCCCTCGACGTCTACGAAAACCGGCCGATCGATCGCAAGCGCAGATGGAACTCGAGCCGCGACCTCCGGCCTCGCCACCGACGCCTCCGCCGGCGCCCGAGGCTGCGCTCCCGACCAACGACGCCCTTCGCGTGCACGACCTGCTCGCCGGCGTCATCCAAGCCTGTGACGTCCTGTTCGGCGTGACCACGATCGTCCTGGCGGTGCTCGGCGTGTGGCTGTACGCGATCGGCGACGCGAGGCTCCCGACGGTGATCGCCCTGTGGCTCATCCCCGTGCTCAACGTCGGCTGGAGCGCGCTGACCCGGCGTCGCCATCGCGTCGCCACCGAGCTGTACCGCGGCCTGGTGTGCCTGCCGATCTCGGCGTTCCTCTATGTGGCCGAGGACGGGGTGTTCGACAAGCTGTGGATCCCCGCGTTCATCATGTCGGTCGGCGTCGGGCTCTCGCTCGGTCTGTCGTCGCGCAACGCCTGGCTCGGCTGCCTGGTGACCCTGGGGTATGCGGCGACGCTGCTCGTCACCGAGGCGATCGATGCCGGTGGCCTCGACTTCGACACGGTCCACGACACGTTCGGGATCGGACTGACCGGCTGCGTGATCTCGGTGGTCTCGAACAAGCTCGCGCGCACCCTGGACGAGGCGAGGCGCCAGCGCGACGCCGCTCGCGCGCAGAAGGACCGCGCCGAGGCCGTCACCCAGGAGCTGACCGTGCGCTCCTGCGAGCTCACCACCGCGATCGAGAGCCTGCACGTCGAGATGGAGCACCGGACGCGCATCGAGATCGAGCTGCGCCAGGCGCAGAAGCTCGAGTCGGTCGGCCGGCTGGCCGCGGGCGTGGCGCACGAGATCAACACGCCGGTCCAGTTCGTGAGCGACAGCCTGCAGTTCGTGCGCGACGGCATGACCGACCTGTTCGGGGTCGTGGTCGCGAACATCACGGCCGACGCCGCCAGCGAGACCGACCTACCGTATCTCACCGAGCATCTACCCAAGGCGCTCGACCGCGCGCTCGACGGGCTCGACCGGGTCGCGACCATCGTCCGGTCGATGAAGGCGTTCGCGCATCCGGACTCGAAGGAGATGGCGGCCGCCGACCTCAACCACGCGATCGAGAGCACGCTGACGATGGCGCGCAACGAGTACAAGTATGTTGCGGACCTCGAGACCGAGCTCGGCGAGCTCCCGCCGGTCCGGTGCCACGTTGGCGAGCTGAACCAGGCAGTGCTCAACATCGTCGTCAACGCCGCGCATGCGATCGGCGACGTGGTCGCGGGCACCAGCACGCGAGGGCGGATCCGCGTCAGCACCTATCGCGAGGGCGACGTCGTCGTGATCGCCATTGCGGACACCGGCGGCGGCATCCCCGACCACATCCACAATTACATCTTCGATCCGTTCTTCACGACCAAGGAGGTCGGGCGCGGGACCGGGCAAGGCCTCGCGATCGCGCGCTCGGTGATCGTCGACAAGCACCACGGCCGGCTCGAGTTCGAGACCTCGGTGGGCCGCGGCACCACGTTCTTCATCCGACTCGCGATCGACGGCGCCCAGCCCGCGCGCGACGCCGAAGCCGCGTAGCGCGGCATCCGGATCGCAGACCGGTCGCCCGATCCGGCACAACGTCATTGCGATGCGAGACGCTTACGGGAAGACTGCGATCTCGACATGACCCAATCCAGCCACCGTCTCCCGAGGACCGCGCGATGACCACGACCGCGGGCGATCCGACGCTCCTCACGATCCCCGAGCTCGGCGCCGCGTACCGCGCCGGGCGGCTGTCGCCGGTCGAGGTGACCGAGTACTGCCTCGAGCGCATCGCCCGCCGCGATCCCGAGCTGCACGCGTTCATCACGGTCACCGCCGACGTCGCGCTCGACCAGGCGCGCACCGCCGCGGCCGAGCTGGGCCGCGGCCGCGATCGCGGGCCGCTGCACGGCGTCCCGATCGGCCTCAAGGACCTGATCGACACCGCCGGCATTCGCACGACCGCCGCGTGCGCCGTGTTCGAGGATCGCGTGCCCACCGAGGACGCCGAGGTGACGCGGCGGCTTGGCGACGCCGGCGCGGTGCTGCTCGGCAAGCTCAACCTGCACGAGGTGGCGTACGGCGGCAGCGGCGTGGTGGGCGCGGGCCCGGCCGCGCGCAACCCGCGCAACACCGCCCACATCACGGGCGGATCGTCGTCGGGCTCGGCCGCGGCGGTCGGCGCGGGGCTGTGCTTCGCCGCGCTCGGGACCGACACCGCTGGCTCGATCCGCGTGCCGGCCGCGCTGTGCGGCATCGTCGGGTTCATGCCGAGCTACGGCCTGGTGCCGCTGCGCGGCGTGATCCCGCTGGCGTGGTCGTACGATCACGTCGGGCCGATGACGCGCACGGTGCACGACGCCGCGCTCGTGCTGCAGGCGATCGCGGGCTACGACCCGGCCGACATCACGAGCATCGCGCTGCCCGTGCCCGACTACGCGGCGGCGGTCGCGAGCGGCGTACCGAAACTCCGGATCGGCGTTCCGCGGGCTCACTTCTTCGCCGACCTCGATGCCGAGGTGGCGGCGGCGGTCGAGCGGGCGCTCGGCGTGCTCGAGGGGCTCGGTGCCGAGCTCCGCGACATCGCGCTGCCGATCAACAGTGATCGCACGGTGGCGCGCGCCGAATCGTGGGCGTACCACCAGCCGTGGGTCGAGCGCTCTCCGGAGCGCTACCAGCCCGAGACGCTGCGCCGGATCCGCACCGGCGATGGCGTGACCGCCACGGAGTACATCGCCGGCTGGCAGGAGCTCCAGCGCCTGCGCCGCGGCGTCGACGCGATGTTCGGCGACGTCGACCTGGTGGTGACGCCGACCGTGCCGATCGCCGCGCCCAGCTTCGCGGAGATCGAGGCGGACCCCGACGGCCTGCGGCCGCGCGAGCTGGTCATGCTGCGCAACACCCGGCCGTTCGATGTCTGGGGCACGCCGGCGCTGAGCATCCCGTGCGGCACGACGCGCGCGGGGCTGCCGATCGGCCTCCAGATCGCGGGCCGGATCGGCGCCGACGCCGAGGTGCTTCGCCTCGGTGCGGCCTACGAGCGCCAGCGCGGCGACGCGGCCTGACGCCGCGATGCGCCTCGTGGCGCGTGGACCGTGGTGCTACCGTTGCGGGATGAGGTCACTCGTGATCGGCGTCATCGCCATGGCCGTGATCTCGTGTGCCGGGGAGGAGCCGCGGCGCGTTCCCGACGGGCATACACCGCTCGCCGCGGTGCCAGCACCGGGTGCCGCCTCGGCCGCGGATCCGCTCGCAGCGGTCCCAGCACCGGGTGCCGCCTCGGCCGCGGATCCGCTCGCAGCGGTTCCAGCACCGGGTGCGGCCTCGGCCGCGGATCCGCTCGCAGCGGTCCCTAGCACCCTCGGGCCGGAGCGGGAGACCGCGGGGTCCGTTCCATCTCTGCTCGGCGCGCCCGCGCGGCCCGTGGCTGTCGCGGACGCACGCGCAGCAACGCGCCGGTCCGCGCATGACGCGCTCGCCGAGCATTGCGGAGAGTGTCACGAGCGACATCGCGCCACCGCGCAGGCCAAGGCACTGGCGATCTTCGATCTCGATGCGCCCGACTGGCCCGGACGGTTCGATGATCGTCGGTACCAGGTGGCGCTGAGGCGACTCGCGAGCAAACCCGCGACCGCACGCGCTGCGTTCATCGCATTCCGCGATGCCGAGCTCGCGGCGTCGAACTGACGATCAACGCGGTGACCACGCCGCGCGTCGCTGGCGCACAAGCCGCCGCCACACTGAGAACCAACGCGGCGACCATGGGTGCGCCGGAAGTCGCACGCGCCCGTTGCGCTTCACCATCGCGAGCCGTTGTTGCCGGTATTCAGCACGCGATCGCAACCGCGCCGCGCGTCGCTGGCTCAGAAGCCGCCGCCACACTGACAACCAACGCGGCGACCATGGGTGCGGCGGCAATCGCACGCACCCGTTGCGGCTTTCACCATCACGGGCCGCTGGTGCCGGTATTCGGCACGCGATCGCAACCGCGCCGCGCGTCGCTGGCTCAGAAGCCGCCGCTGAGCACGAGCCCCACCGTGTCGGACCCGACGGTCGGTACCACGGCGATCGGCGCGACCTCGGCCGACGGCGCGGTCATCCAGACCACCGTGGCCGCGACCGCCGCGGCGCCGGCGACGCCGAACAGCACCGTCGATCGCGTGGCCGAGCTTCGCGCGCGGTCGACCTGCGCCTGGGACGCGCTGACCTGGCTCGGCACGCACGGATCGATCGCCCCGCCGCACAGCCGCCGCGCATCGGCGTACTTCGAGCGCGCGTCGAGCCCGAAGTACGTGCCGCCGGCCGCGACGCCGAGCGCGACGCCCCCGAGCGACAGCGCGATGACGTGCCGGGTATGGCGGCGCTGTGCCACCGCCGCACCCTCCGGCGCACGGGAGATCGACGCCGGCAGACCGGCCGGTCCGGCCGACGGCGCCGAGCGTGGCGCCAGCACTGGCACGTCGATCGTGAGCGTCTGGCCTTCGACCGCGGTGTAGTCGTGAGTCCAGACCTCGGTCACCGCGCGATCGCCGTCGCGGCCATGCGCGCGGACCGAGACCGGGCCCGGATCGATCGGCACCACCATCACGACGTTCGTGGTCACGGCGCGACCGTTGATCTCCACGACCACGTTCGACGCGCTGCGCGCGAGCCGAACGGTGTACGTCGGCAACCGCGGCTCGAGCCGGGTCGCCTGCGCGGCGGCATCGGCACGCAGCTCCGCGCTGGGTGCGGTGTCGGCGAGCTCTCGCCACAAGAACCACGCCGACGCGACCCGGCCGGCGCGGCCGTGGCATTGCGCAAGCGCGCCCTTGGTACCGCTGTCCTTGACCAGATCGAGGCTCGCCTGCAGCTCGGCGCACGCCTGGTCGAGCTGCCCCGCGCGCATATGCTTGATGCCCTGATCGAACAGCACCACGGCCTCCGCGTGCGAATCGGCGATCGCCGGTGCAGGTGCCGCCGCCGCCACGATCATCGCGATCGCGAACCACGCCCGCGTCATGGCTTGGCCTCGTCGTGCGTCATATGCGTCCATTTGTCGTCGTTGTTGTCGTTGGGGGCGGCCGCAGATCCGGATCCGGCGCTCGCGTTCGCGCCGCTGCCGGCCGCCGGCCGGGCCGCGGATCCGGGGACGCGGTGCGGACGCGGCGGTTTGCGCTTGAGGCTCGCGGCGGGCGTCGGTGTGCCGGCGACGTCAGCGGCGCGTGCCGCCGGCTCGGCGACTGGCGCAGCGCCGGGCTCGACGGCGATGGCAGGCGCACCGGCGGATCCCGCTGCCCTGGGCGGCGATGCTTCTGGAGCCGGCGGAACCGAAGCTGCCACCGGCACGACCGCGGCGGGTGCCGCGGAGGTAGCCGGCGGAACCGGCGCGACCGCGGCGGGTGCCGCGGAGGGAGCCAGCGGCGCGATCACCGGCGTGCCGGCCACCGGGACCTCTCGGACCGCGTCGCCGGCCCCGCCACTGCGCCACGCAACGACCGCCACCAGCGCGACGAGCCCGATGCCGACCCCGACCCCGCCGAGCAGCCTCCATGGACGCGCGGCACTGCCCCGCCGGTGCCGCGCCAGCGCCTGCCCCGACGTCCCGCCGAGCGTCGTGACCTTCAGCAGCGCCGCCGGCCCGGGCTCCGCCGTCGAGTCCTCGAGCCGGCGATCGGATCGGTACCCGGCGCTACCGGCGTCCGCGCCGGCACGCCGATCGACAACACCCGGCGAACCAATGTTCGGCGTGGCTTGTCGCGGCGAGTCCTCGAGCCGATATGATCCGTACCCTGCGCCACCAGCGTCCGCGCCGGCACGCCGATCGACAACACCCGGCGAACGAATGTTCGACCTGTCTTGCGGCAGCGAGTCCTCGTGCCCATGATCGGATCCGTACCCGGCGCTAGCGTCGTCCCTGCCCGCTCGCCGATCGCCAACACCCGGCGAACGAATGTTCGACCTGTCTTGCGGCAGCGAGTCCTCGTGCCCATGATCGGATCCGTACCCGGCGCTAGCGTCGTCCCTGCCCGCTCGCCGATCGCCAACACCCGGCGAACGAATGTTCGACGTGGCTTGCGGCAGCGAGTCCTCGTGCTCCGGATCGGATCCGTACCCTGCACTACCGGCGTCCGCCCCAGCGCGCCGATCGACGAGCCGCGGCGAACCAACGGTTGACGTGGCTTGCGGCAGCACCGGCGACTCCGGCAGCCGCTGGGGGTCCTGCTCGTGATCCAGCGTCGGATCGATCGTCGAGAACTCGTGCGAGATCGTCGACGCCGAGCCGACGCGGACCCGCCGCAGCACGACCTGGATCCGCGACACGCTGGTCGTTGCGTGCTTGGGCCCGAACGGCGCGAGCGCCTCGGCCATCGCGCCGACATCGGCATAGCGGTCCGACGGCTCCTTGCACAGACACCGCAGCACCGCGGCCTCGAACCCATCCGGCAGATCGCCGCGGATCGCGCCCATCGGCTTGGGCGCATCGTTCACCACGTGCATGCACAAGAGCGGCAGCGAGTCGCCGTGAAACGGCAGCGTGCCGGTCACCAGCTGATACAGCACCACGCCGAGCGACCACACGTCGGCGCGCTGATCGACGTCGCGGCTCGATTGCATCTGCTCGGGTGCCATGTACGCCGGCGACCCCATGATGTCGCCCGTCCCGGTCGCCACGCCGGTCACCGCGACCTTCGAGATCCCGAAGTCGAGCACCTTCACGATCGCGCCGCCGTCGTTGCGCTTGGCGAGGAACAGATTGTCGGGCTTGAGATCGCGGTGGATGATGCCGTGGGCGTGGGCCTCGGCGAGCCCCTCGATCGCCTGCAGGATCAGGTCGACCCCATCGGGCACCCGCATCGGGCCACGCCGGCGCAGCCGCACCGCCAGGTTCTCGCCCTGCAGGTACTCCATCACGATGTACGGCGCGCCGTTGTCGAACCGACCGACGTCGATCACGCGGCACACGTGCTCGCTGTTGAGCCGGCCCGCCGCGCGCGCCTCGCGCAGGAACCGCGCGGAGGCCTCCGGCACCTCGTGCGTGCTCGGCAGCATGAACTTGAGCGCGACCCGCTGATCGATCTCGAGGTGAGTTGCGGCGACCACCATGCCCATGCCGCCGATCCCCAGGATCTTGTCGACCCGGTACTTGCCGGCGAGCACCTCACCGACGACGGCGATCCCGTTCACCGGCGCCGTCATTGCCGGTAGACCTCCAGCGTGCGGTCGACGATCCGCAGCATCTCGGGCTTGCTGTTGCGGTCGAGATCGCGAAACACCGTCGTGCGAGCCGCGGACAGCGGCACCAGCGCCGAGAACACGCCCGGGCTGCACTGCTGGACGATCCCGCCGGCGACCACGACGTCGTCCAGGCCGTTCTGGTCGACATCGACGACCTGCAGCGCCGATCCGGTGACACCCGCGATGGTGCCCGCCACCCGCGCGAAGGCCGGCACGTTGCCCGGCGCGCTCTGCCGGTACACCTCCCCGCCGGCCACCGTTGCGACGACCAGATCGATCGCGTCGTCGTCGTCGAACCGGCCGAACGCCGCGACCGCGCCGGCCGTCGCCGTCACGATCTGCCCCGGAGGGTCGAAGTGACCGTTGGTCTGCGGTGCGATCGCGATGCTTCCGCTCGCCGTGACCAGCGCGATGTCGTCGCCCCCCAGATCGTTGAAGTCGTCCACCTGAAGTAGGTGGTCGCCGGCCAGCCCGATCTGCCCGCCCTTGGTAAACGTTCCCTTGGTCAGCTGATTCGACGTGTAGACCCGAAGCTCGGCATCATCCTCGACGATCAGGTCCGCGATGAAGTTGCCATCGAGCAAGCCCTGCTTGACCTGCCTGATGTTGCCAAACGTATTCGGCAACGGCTGCTCGTCCAGAAACATCCCGCGGTTCGCGGCGTCCTGCCGACGCACGACCACGGCAGATCCGCCCACCGTCCACAGCGCGAGGTCCGCCAACCCGTCGTTGTCGAAGTCGTCGGTGAGGACCCCATCCGCGGCCGTGGCGACGTCCTGCGGACGGCCGAGCGTGCCGCTCGCCATGCCATGGAGAATCAGGACCTTCGACGTGAGTGCAATCGCGACGTCCTGGTTGCCGTCGCCGTCAAAATCGCCTAGTGCCACGAGGCCCGGTGTGCCCGACAGCTGGTAGATCTCGGGGCTCGAGAAGCTCGGCGGCGCGACGCACGGCCCGTCGATCGATCCGCTATCGCCGGCCGCATCTTGCGCCACGTCTGGCGCACCGTCGCGGCCTCCCGGGTGACCATCCCCCGGCACCGCGTCGATACCGCCGTCGCGGCCCGCCACGGGATTGGAGATCCCCAGCAGGTTCGAACACCCTGCCAAGATCACCGCGAGCACGACCGACGTCCGCATGTCCCGCGCGGACGATAACACCGCCACTACGCTCGACCAGTGACTACCTGCACCCGGCGGCCGGGAAGCTTTGCGCGCGGGCCGCCGTAGCCGGCGCGATGGCTCCACTGACCCCGGAGCCCACCGGGGCACGACTCACGGCGGCACGGGCTTGAGCGCCGGGTCGGGATCCGCGGACCTCACCCCTTCACATAGGCGTTCCGCAGCGCGACGAACAAAGCCGATTTGCTTGGCGGCGGGGCTCGGTCGTGAGCGGAGCTTCACGCCCGTGGGAGCGAGGAGATCGACGACGATGGTTGGTGCCCCGCGGGAGCGGCGACGGTTGACATGCTGGTCACACTGCCAACACTCAAGACGCCCATGCTCGGCGATTGGCTGCAGACGTGAATGGCGCGGCACACCGGCGACGGAGCCGGCTCACCACACGGGATGGCGCAGCGCCGAAACCAGCGATGTTGTCGACCTTGCCTCGGTACGCCGAGGGCGCCACACCGAGCGCAGCGCTCGACGACATCACGCTTACGCTGACGCTCGCCGGCGGCGCCAACCCGCTCGGCCCGCCGCAGACAGCCAAGCTCACCGCCGTCGAGGTTACGCTGGATATCTGCAAGAGCCGCCCGTCCGCCGGCGTCGATCCCTCTGTCATCGCCACGCCCGACAAGGTCAACCTCGGCCGCAACCTGCTCAGCCAGGACGCCGCGAACCACTTCGATCGCGCCAAGCTGATCATCCAGCCGGCCAAGCCTGCCGCGTTCAAGGGCACTCTCACGCTGACCGCGAAGAACGCACACGTCACCGCGTTCAAGGACGAGAAGCCCAAGGCCGGCGAGGCTGCCGCGCTGCCGTTCGCGATCGTCGCCAACACGATCCCCGCGAGCGGCGCCGCGCTGTGGGCCCAGGGCGCCGCCCCGAGTGCCGACCTGCGCGACTCTGGCTTCGTCCTGGCGATCAAGGACCTCGAGCCCGAGGCCGACAAGGTCACCGCCACGTCGGTCCAGCTCACGCTCGCCATTTGCCAGACCCGTACCAAGGCCGCCGTTGATCCGACGCCACTGTCGGCCAACGACAAGGTCAAGGTCGGCCGCTTCGTCCACGAACAGGACGCCAAGAACCACCACGGCCGCGCGACGCTGATCGTGCGTCAGGTCAAGCCCAAGAAGTTCGACGGCACGGTGGTGCTGCGCAGCCTGCCTGCCGCCCACACCGAGTCACCAACGAGCGCCCGACCGCTGGCGAGGCCAAGATCGCCGCACCCCGTGAGATCGACTTCAAGGTCACCAAGAACGAGGACCAGCGGTTCTTCGTGCAGGGCAAGTCGGCGAGCGCCGGGCTGCGCGACTCCGGATCCTTTCTGCACCTCAAGGAGGATCCGCCGACGAACGCGGATACGATCCTGATGACAGTCGTGAAGCTCACCAACCTCAAGGCAGATCTGCCGTCGACGCCGCCCAATACGGCGCGCGCCGGCAACGCGGCCGCGCGCCACGCGCACGAGATCACCGGCGCGGCGGCTGATCACTGGGATTTCGACAACTCGCTCAACCCCGCAATCGTCCTGATCGAGGATTCCGTCGGCGCGGCGACGCCGATCAACCTCAGCGTCAAGGTCGTGCCCTCCGGCGTCCCGATCTCGTGGGACGCGCCGCGCGACATCCGTCCTGCGCCCAAGGGCGACCACGTGGACATCGCCAAGCGGTCCGGCAAGCCGAAGCTCACGGCCAACGCGGTCGACAACACCAAGGCCACGCTGCTCGCCGACGCCGTTGACACGTTCCACATTGCGCCGTTCGTCGATTGCAACGGCTCGCACGCGTTCGAGCCCACGATCGACCTCGAGCCCTACCTCGCGATGAACCTCGTGCTGGTCCGCGTGCAGGGCAAGATCAATAGCAGCGTCGCGCAGCCGGCCAATGCGCGCGCCATGTCGCTCGCCGGCGGCGTGCCGAGCGCCGCGGGCGGCTGCCAGGTCCAGACCGACGCCGCCGCCCTCGGCATCGCGGCCAGCGCGGCGGTCCATAGCAAGGCGACGGTGCTGCTGATCGGCGGCGGTCGCGACGGGCTACTCGGCCTCGACGAGGTGTTCACCGGCTGGTGTCAACACATCGCCGCCACCGGGACATCGGCGAGCGCGCCGCAGGGGCTCGACATCTTCGCGCAGTACCAGATGCCTGCGCCGCCGCCACCGCCGCCCGCGACCCACCGCCAGTTCTTCATGTTCACGCGTACGGGGCCGCGGGCTCGACGTTCCTGCCGCCGCCCGCCGCGCCGCCAGTGGTCGACGCCTGCCCGATGATGGACTGCTCCGACACCGCGACGGGCGGCACCGGCGGCGACACCTGTACCGGTCAGTGGGGCGGCAGCGGGCCGCCGAACACGCCCATCCCCAAGGTCAACAAGCCGCTCGGCCAGGAGTGGACCGTCGAGACCTTCGACCCAGAAGCTGCGGGGCGCGACACGGACCTGTGGCCCTCGCGCAATGCTCGCCGCGACGGCGACACAGCTATCGCAGATCGTGACGTCCGAACCCGCGATCATCGCCCGGACTCCGTCGCGAGGTAGCGCGCAGAACGCCCAAAGCACCGGCGCGTTCACACTTCGCGCCCTCTGTCCGATGGTGGGCTTCACGGCCAGCAGTGTATGCCGTGGTTGGATGACCAGTGCGAGCGAGGGGAAGCAACTTCAATGACGACCCACCATCGCTGTCTCGACCGGCGACCTCGGCGCGCAGCGGCCCCATCAGTCGTCGTCCTCTTCGTCGGTGAGGCAGCGTTTCTCCAGATCCTTGCACTGTGGACCGCCGATCGGGCCCCCGCGCGCGACGTCCAGCGATTCGATCCACGTCATGAACCGCTCGACTCGTTCGTCGGAGATTACCTTGTGACCCTGGCCAATCTTGATGATGGATTGCAGGTCGGCGGGCAGCGCGACCGGGCGGTCGCCGAAATAGCAGAAATGAGCTGAGAGCAATACGTACTCGCCGCTCAAGTCACGCTTTCGATTCCTCTCATCGTGTACGCTACGCCGAATCGTCGCAGGATTCGTCGAGAAGTCGTAGATGGAGTCTCCAACGCGGCGGCGAAAGTCCGTGCTGTCCCAGTCCGGGATCTTGCCGGTCAGTTCGGTGTGCACGATTCGGTCGTAGTCGCGCATCGTTACGCGCCGGGTAACCCGCATGGCATAGACGACACTGCTCGAGATGTCCCCAACCGGGGAGTTCTTCGAACCGGTTCCGATCACCCAGTCGTTGAGCTTGGCCTTCTTCCTGATTTTGGGCTTGCAGATTGCGAGGTGCACACGCCCCAGTAAGGATTCGGGGCGGCACCATCGTCGGTCGGAATCCTATAGCGAAAAAGCCTCGACATCGTCCTGGTACTATACTGCCACGGGCGCTGGTCTAAGTCCAAGCCAAGGCCGCGTTCGGTCCCGATCCGGGGAGATGTGTCGGACCGTCGGACCCTACAGTTAGGGCGACGAACATGACCATAAAAGACATAATTACGGGACTGTTCCCTCGAGTGCCAGTGTGCGGCAGTCACCGTGACGAGGCATCGGCCCAAGTCGTCCTGCTGCTGCATGCTTCGGCGTTCGACGTCCTGCTCACCGAATACGCCCGGTGGCCTGTGAGGTCGCACTGACTGTCGCTGACTCGATCGCGATCAAGCGGGACGAGAGAACAGCGACGAGCGACCCCAAAAAGCAGATCCCGTAGCACTTGACCGCTCGGTCTCATTCTCTGGTAATGTGACCGTTGAGTCAGGGAAACGATGCGGAGGTCACCGTGACTGCATTCTTGCTTACGTGGAATCCTGACAAGTTTTACTGGGCAGATGAGAAAATCGATCAGATCGTCAAGCAGAGCAGAGGGGGCAGGTCGTGTGCATTCCACTGGACCTGTTCGAACTCGAAGAAGCTCCGTCGCGGCGATCGCGCATTTCTCATCAAACTCGGACGTCGTGGCCGAGGGATCTTCGCGTCAGGTTGGCTAACGACCGATGCCCGAGAGGTCAACGACGAGGACGCGTTCGGTCCCATGGGCGTAGAGGTGGCTTGGGATGCGATCTTTGATCCGCGATCACCTCAAGCGCTTCTCGATCCAGAACAGCTCTCGAGCAAGCAGCACTGGACGCCACAGAACTCAGGCGCCTTGATAGACAAAGCAACGCTTGTTGCGCTTGGGCAGTTATGGGCTGACCACCTCTCTAGCCCTACTTTCGCATTATCGCGGGCGAAATCACGAGCGTTCGTCGGGGCGAGCTCGTGAAGCCATACATGAGACAAGTGACGGCATCCAGCGAGCCAGCTCGAAGACCTTCACGGCGCGACG
>Ga0307509_10001445_pt1 | contig 40116 bp, 41 predicted proteins | sample 10_EM_MG_FD_202245 | JGI IMG/M metagenome (GOLD analysis project Ga0307509, IMG submission 202245) | Populus trichocarpa ectomycorrhiza microbial communities from riparian zone in the Pacific Northwest, United States - 10_EM | ecosystem: Host-associated > Plants > Roots > Unclassified | place...
CAGTAGTGACGTACGCTCCCGTAGTCTTCTTCTAAGAAACTGACAACTCCGCAATAGTATTTGAAGGTAACAACATGGCTTTTTGGGAATGCTTCCAATGGTGGCATATCAGCAAGGGAAGCAGGGAGCACACGAAGTATGTTTTTTGCTAGGCCGACGGAATTCAACTGGCCAATTGTTAGTATTCGGCTATTGACATCCGGGTAAAGACACATACCTTGAAGTAAGTCTTGAACATCAGGTTAACAATATAATAAGTTCCCCATTTTCTCGATTCCTCAATAGGGGCGCTATAATAGCGTTAGTTGGATAACCTTCCGCCCCTAAAGCAATGCGCTAAGATGTGGACATACCGGTCACTGATGCATAATGTAAAAGCCTTATTAATATACCTCGCCGCATCCTCAAGGTGTTCCGAGGTACTCCCGAGTCTTCGCGCTTGGTCATCCGATAATATAGCGACGGTTCTCAAAGACAGACAAATCTGGTACATAATGGGGAGTGTCCAGTGCGGCCAGTTCCCCTTTGTATAGCCCCTAACCATAGCTCTATTCCCCGCAAAAATCACACGAGGTCGTCAGTCGGCTATACAACCGATATTAAGCTTTCGAAAAAGGGGCGGGGACCAACAGTAAGAGATCCTTCTGCCCCTCGTAAGCCTTCGCCCAACTCACATCTGCTCCATCGTCCCGGTCCAGAATGTATGCTATCTTCCAGTAGGAGACCAAGGCGTCGACCCAAGCGGCTCTGGTATTCTCATCGCGTAAGTGGGTGAGACCGGAGATTTCGTATTCGACGTCACCACGAATTCTCTCATGATTTGTAGAGAAGGCGAATGTCCCACGGTCTGGATTCTCGGGGGAGAAGATGCTGCCGAGTAGAGCACCGTCCTTGGTGGTCAATGCTCTACGAAATGTTTTACTATTTCGTTGGTGTTAGGTTCGATGCAGCAAGAGTAGTATTTGTAGCAGTAGAATTTGCAGAAATGGGTTTACTTACTAGAGTGCGGTCATGGTGAAGGTGTCAGGTTTTAGTGATGGTTATATTGGGTGGTGGTGGTAATGGTGGTAATGGTGGTAGTAACATGAGAGGTGGGACGAGAGGCTCAACCGAAGGCGTTTGGGAAGGATTGTGGGGGGGAAGTGCGACGGGAATGGTAAGTTCTGAGTTCAGACTTGGCTCCGTGGTATTGCCCAAAACCCCACTCCCCGCGGTGCACCATGTTGCGCCGTCCACCAACAACCCCGAGGTAATCACCTCATCTACGATACAAGTAAGGTTCCGAGCTATATCTCCTTTCTTTTCTTTTTATTGCCAATAGGATTCCTCCATGGAAATGATTTACGCTGCTGGTCCCGAGCGTTTAGGCTGCCGGTACCGGATCGAAAGCTAATTAGTAGGTTTCGGTCTCACGACGGGTAGCGCAAGCACAGTCGGTAATTCTCACTGTTGTTGTTCTCTTACTCGCACGAGAGTAATTCAAGCCCATAGTTTTGATAACGGTCCATAAGAATGCTTTTAACGTACCTGACGGCATACAGAAAAATACAGCACACCGAAAGATTTGGTGAGTGTGGGAAACATCTTAGGGAAGCGACCATGCAGGAAGATCTTGTAGTAACTCTTTTTGACCATTAAATTTTGATAGTTAATTCACTTGAATTATTATTATTTTTACCGCTGTTTTGTTGTGGGGTCGTGGTGTTGCTCACCAAATTTTTCGTTCTGCCGTCAGGTACGATAGCCCGAACCACAATCCTATGAGAAGCCCTCTGAGATGATACTGTACGAGTACATTTTGGGTGTGGTGCGCCGCCAACTAATCCGGCAATCCATGCGAATCTGGGTCGCACACCAGGGTTAGCCCTAACCTCAGCAGTCCCACACCAACAACATCGTAACGCTCACTGCCATGTGGTGTATGTACGATCAGGACCCGACTGAAACTCAGAAGGAAAAGTGACGACCAGCAACAACCATCCCCGATACACCAGTCGACTCTCAATAGACCTTCAACCGACGATAATTTAACGTGAGTAGTGGAAAAAAAGAAAACAACTCCTCTGCCCCTCACTTTCTATCTTGAATTTACCCTCCGTATATGCATCTGCTAATATAATCACGACAACAGCATGGGTACGTTTTACATACTCTCGTTTTCCCTTAATACATTTTCTCCCTCTCCCGGACCATTTGTTATGGAGCAGGAGGGGAGGAGGAAGGAATCAAGGAGATCGCGGTGGGCGGATGATAGCCGCTCTTTTTTTTTTGTTCCAATACTTTACCCCTACTGCGGGTACAGCTATACCCTCCAGCTCACTTTGCGCTAACACCCTTTCCCTATTTCTACAGGTCGCCTATCGGAATACCAGGTTATCGGCCGCAAACTGCCCTCGGATGCGGATCCCACTCCCAAGCTCTACCGCATGCGCCTCTTCACTCCCAACACCGTCGTCGCTAAATCCCGCTTCTGGTATTTCCTCAAGAAGCTCAGGAAGGTCAAAAAGAGTGCTGGTGAGATTGTGTCTTTGAATGTGGTATGTGGTTTAGTTAAAATCCGTCCAACAAAAAAAGGGTTGTAGCAATGGGTGGTTAACGGGGTTTTTATGGAGAGATAGATCCATGAGAAGCGTCCTCAGAAGGTCAAGAACTTTGGAATCTGGATCCGCTATGACTCCCGCAGCGGAACCCACAACATGTACAAGGAGTACCGTGAGCTCTCCCGCACCGATGCCGTCCAATCCCTCTACCAGGATATGGCCGCTAGGCATCGTGCTCGTTTCCGGTCGATCCATGTGAGTCACAATCCCTCCTCGTAGGGGGTCTTTTTTGACAGAAGCCTAATGTGTTATCTTTTCCCGAAATTTAGATTCTCAAAGTTGTCGAAATTGAGAAGGCTTCGGATGTCAAGCGCCCATACCTCAAGCAGCTCATCACCAAGGGTCTGAAGTTCCCTCTCCCTCACCGCGTACCCAAGGCTGTCGGCGCCAAGGTCTTCTCAGCCAAGAGGCCTAACACCTTCCATTAGTGTGAAGTCATTGTTATAAGGGTGTTTTGTGGTTTCTCTTGTTTTCTTCGGGTTCTAAGGTGGTTGGGATTCTGTGAACATAAAAAAAACATTCAACAGCTCATCGGGAATGGTTTTTCAAAGTAATAAAAGTTTGAAAAAAATAAATAAAAAAAGCCCCCCCTGGCCCATCGTTCTTTCCATTTCTATTTCTCCCGCGTGCGACTCGACAGAATTCAACATGGCCGGGCTTTTGGGAATTGAATGGGGAAGCAAAAACAGCAGGCGACTGGGAAATAGGAATGAAAGGAAGCCAACGAGGCGGGGCCTTTTCTCGATGGTAGACCTAACAGGGATCAGTGCCCTGTCTCCGTTTCTTTTATTTCCTTTTCCTTCTTTATATTCTGCACTTCCTATTTATTATCCTTTGGCCCTGATAGGGTCCTTGTCGAAATCATGGGAGTAACTATACTCCCAATTGCCTGACGTTTGTAAGACCGACTGGTATTGCATACCACCAAAATCCTGAGGCTCCGGTCGATTTTTTGCCCATATGCAATAGCAGTCGTTTTTACAAACATCAGGCAATTAGGAGTACGGTAGCGTGTTGGGCTGGCTCTGTCCTTTTTGTCCTTCCCCTCTACGAGTATAATTTCTAGACCCCTGTCGTTGTCATCAAAAAGTCTAGGCGTCACACATTGCCCCGGAAAAAAGTCGAGAGGTGTCCTCTCCAACTCTCCGAGCCCCTTTCGCAACCGACAACCAACACCTCCAGTTCCTCTTCTCTCCCTTCAACACCGCATTCTCAAACAAACTCTCTTCGACTCATTTCTTTGTCATTCTCCTAGTCTAGTCATTCTCTCTATCTATCTCTAATACGTGTTCTTTTTTCTTTCTTCTGCTACCCTTCGCTTTTTTTTTTGAAGGAAAAAAAATGGTAACGCTTCCCTCGGGATGGAATATTATAAGTTCATACTGACGTTTTTTTTTGTTTCCCACCTGACAGTCTTCCTCCCCTCGTGCGACTTCCCCTACTGGCGCCGCTTCCGGATCTGAAGGTGGTGCTCGCTCATCCAGACCCTCGTCTCCTACTCCCCCAGGTGGGCCCAAGACCGCCATCCGCCGACGAAATGCCGCCGACAGAGCCGCACAGGCGGCGAATGCTCGTCCGGCTAGCACTAGAGCTGCTGGAGCGGGGGGAAGCTCCAGCACTATGTTGAGTACGTTTTTTCTCTTGCTCCCTTTCTCTCTTCTCGATGAAAAAGGTATGAAAGCGCAGCTCGCTAACTTTGGTTTGTCTTATTTGATGGCGCTCAGAGCTCTACACCGACGAATCTCCCGGACTCAAGGTTGATCCCGTTGTCGTTTTGGTTCTCAGTCTGGGTTTTATCTTTAGCGTTGTTGCTATGCATGGTAAGCTTTTTTCCTGGTATCTTGGAGGTTTTTTTTTCTTTCGTGAACCAGTGGCTAATCGTTACCGATATTAATAGTCATTGCCAAGATCAGCAGGAAATGGGCGGTCTAAAATTGTGTACTCTCTTTTTTCTTTTTCTTTCTGGGGCTCTTTTAAAAAATGGTTGGAATGTGGATGATGGTTTGGGGGTATTTACTTGTGTGCATCAGACTACTCGACACATAATTAAGGCAAAAAAAAGCAGAAAAGCAGAAAAGCAGAAGCAGAAAAGACCATTTGGGTGCGTGCGTGCAGGCTTAGGATGTTGGAATTGGGCTCGCAGAGCTGGCTCTGCCATGATACCCAAGAACAAACCTCCCTCGAGCAGATTCTCGTGAATCCGGAACCCACGAACCATACCATAGAACTGCCTCGCGCCTATGCTATGCTAACCAGCCCTCTAAGCCTGTAAGAGACACAGTATCAAACCTCATACCCACCAACCCCGACTATGATACCACTGTCAACCCTCCCTTTCCCGTAAGGCGAAACCGGGGAAATTATTAAAACATCAGACGAGCTATGTATGATACGGTACAGTTCCTGGCACAAGAGCAAATTGACATTGCCGGCATCCCACAGCGCATTGGCGAAGGACATCTCCATCATAACTGGGGTGCTTTGCCAAGGGATTAGCCGGTGCTGGTCACTCGTGCTGGGGGTGTCTTACTTGGTGGAGTGGATGATATGTGCTTGCAATTGGTAGTAGCGCAGGTCGGGTATAATACAAACTTGCCAGGCCGGAGGGAGGGGTTGACGGAGTCTTTGAGGAGAGTACTAGAGATTGACACTTCGGGGGTTTAGACAACCTTGGAGGAAGCAGAGAATATTACGGGATAGTGAAGGATGTGCAAGCACTTATTTTCGGCAATGGTTCTAGTAAGATTGGTATTCACGGCACCTGGACGGACCAATAGAAAGGACATACCGACCTTCGCTCACCCGGTAAAGCTATCCCATCCCAGCTAGATAGCAGCACCTACCGTGCGCCATCGTTGCCCTCACACGAGCACCACCGCCCTCCTCAGTCCTCAGGCCGCCCCTTCCACCTCATCCACCCCCCCAGGCCTTTCAATTCCCGAAAGATTTTGTCTTCTCAGCCGCCCCGGCGAGAGCCTGGTTCCCCCTGGCCCACTTGATAGGTCACTTAATATCCTCAGTGCCCCGCTTTAGATTCCATCTCTGAGCAATGGACATACTGGGGGGCATTCTGGCGGCTGGGAAGAGCACTAGAAGGGATATGGTCGCCTGGATGTATTTGTCCCCGGGCCTTGGGAATGCTGGTGCGGGAAATGCGTAGGTGTGGATGATTACTGCGAGGCCGAGGTTTATTGTTGGTGGACACCTGGGGATCAGAAAGCAAGATCAGGTGGAGTAGTTAGACAACAGGTTGTAGCAGTGGAAAAATTCTTGCCTTGGCAGACACCAGAAATCCAGACTGAAGGAATAAGTATCTTAGTATGATACTTGGCCATTTATATGACATTTTAATAATGATGAAATTGCTAGTGTGTAGTTGAACCTATGTATTTATATGACTCTTAAAAGAACTATTCCAAAGGCCCTTTCTCTCTTCTCCCTTGGTCTCAATTTGGCCTTATACCATCAGATTTTTGATAAAACCCACAGATATAATACAGCAGTTGTTACATTGCAATTGCTCCAGGTTGATGGCGTCCAATAAAACCCCCATTCCCCTCCACTTCCCCCTGATCGATCAGGGCTTCTATCCTTGTTTCGCCACCGAAAGCTTTCCGACCTTTATGACCATACCCGAGTTACTGGTTAGCGTGCTACCATTATGTCTAAAATGTATTCTTACTCAAATGCTTGAGGGCCATGGGCTATCCAACTGCGTCCGCCTACTCGTATTCTCGTAATCTTTGACGTTTGTAAACATGACTGCTATTGCATACATCAAAAATTTTGAGGTTCTGGCCTACTTTTGTATGTAATCAATAGCAGTTGTGTTCACAAACGTCAGAGAATTACGAGTACAGTGCAAGCCTTTTCATCGGTGGAAGGGGATAGTTTGTTATCCGCCGCTATGCGTACAAACAGCTTCGTCATTGGCCCGGGTTTGAGCCAATGGTAGCTTTATGGCGCTATGGATGATTTCCCGGAACCTTAAATCGCTAGGCTTCTGAATTCTAGTCATCAAGAACACAATAAGTATGGCTATTTTCATCAGTGCGAATCGGGGAGTCAATCCTTCGATACGGGGAGGCAATTTTTGTCCTTGGAAATTTCAATAGCAGTCTGTTGGTACACAGATATAGCCTGCCGAAATTTGGAGGTGTTCTAAATGTCTACGGGAAGTCATCCGGTGTCTGCTCCGCACTAAATTCGGTGGACTACTAACGATACTGTATATGTTGGATACCGGTATGTCCTGTTCTAAGAGTATCGAGATTGGGCGGACTTCACATTTAAGCTCCCTCAAGGGACAACTTATGTTGGACCCACCGTATTAACTTTTAGGACGTCGAAGTTTCCTCCTTAAGCAGTCTGAGTTTCCTAGTTTGGTGGGCCGGGAGAGGATAATACCAGAAAAATAAAGCGACGCACCTCCTGAGACCTATTTCTCTTATGATATCCAAGTTAATAAGGGTACATATACCCCACACATGAGCGGTTAGGGCTATCCGTCCCGCCTCTGTGACTTTTGGCCCCCATAGGTGACCGCCTCTGCCTATCACATGCTCGTTATGTACTCGTAATTTTCTGACGTTTGTGAACACAACTGCTATTGCATACGGGCAAAGATTCGACCAGAGCCTCAGGATTTTGGTGATATGCAATAGCAGTCGTGTTCTCAAACGTCAGAAAATTACGAGTACCAATCTCACCGCTTTGGTCCCCATATGCACAGTACGAACGATACCTGGTCGATCTCATTATTCCTCTCGCCTGTGAGAAGGGAATTCAGGGAACCGCCAAGGAGTCCGGAAAATTCATTATGCTTAAATATCACTGTGCCACCCGCACCTCTGATAGGGTCGATGGAACTGCCTCCCATCGGAGGTCGGAGTGTTTCCGGAGCTATCTTTTAGGCTAGCAGGTTCTCGGGAACTAGGGATATAAGCTTTGCGCAGTTCAAGACCCCCTGCTTGTGGGTGAGATGCTATGACTCTGGTGAACAGGCCTGGTTCTTTACCGGGCAGCTGTCACGAAGAAGCTGATTAAGAGGCAAGCTCGGCAGCTACGATTGATATTTAATCTGGCCGTAGTCTTATGGCGCTGCGAGTCCCTGTCTCATAACATTGGCATATTGAGTGAGACGACCGATATTTCGCGGATACATAATAGCCAAATTTGCACATTAACCAAAGGCCTAAGCACTCTTGTGTGAGCGTAGGAAACTAACACAGATACGGCATCATCCCCATGCACCATAACTACCGGTATCTTTACGATTACCGGCAGAAAAGCTTTGCAGCAGGAGGGATGGCTACCCTTCCAGGGAACCAGGGAACACGAGACTTTTTCAGATGGCTAGCAATGCCTGAGTCTGTTGGTCAGCACTTCAGCGCTCGGGCACGTCACTGTGCTGTACATACATCTGCTTAGTCGGTGTGTTCATCGGATATACCCATAACTGGGCAATGGGGACAGTTGGCCATTTATCTTCACATTTTTGGTCATCATGCGGAGGCTTCTCGCATGTTGTGAGGATCTCCACCCCGAAACGTGGGGGAACCATACCGGTGGTGGAGCTTCGGCTGAACAGGAGGATAGCGCAGGGATAACAGGCAAAATTGGACGAGCCCCTCTCCTCCCGGGTGGGGAGTTTCTAACCATTTTTCAAAGAAGGGAACGATGAGATAGACGCTCTATACTAGAGTGGAGTCTCTACAGATGAGCATCCAGAAAAGGGAAACCTACTGATGATACGGCCTTAAAGTTTGCCTTTTTTATATTTTACTCCCCTACGGCGAGAGTTTAGGTTTTAGTGCGTGGATCGGACCCTAATCAATTATCTTCAGTCGTTGATTGTGGCTGTGTCCGAATTCTGGTACAGGTATTCTAGACCTCAGTGTAACTCAGATCCGTTCTATTGATGCCTAGGACGATGGGAAATGCATCATGCGGTAGAGTACTATGGATAGGTTCATGGAATTTTTGTTGTCTGGAAGCTTTTGACTACTGGGGTCTAGCCAGCTAAAAATACACGTACACTGGTACCCCGCTGCCAGAAAACAAACCAGGCGGGCCCCACCGTAGGGACTTTATGTGCAGACCTTATATCAAGCTATGTGTGAGCTAGCTGCATTGAAGGCAGTTGATTCGCTCACATGCGATCTACGCTCAGCAATTTCCGTAATTTATCATTTCACTAAAACATCTAGGATTCCTGTGTACCGGCACATTCAAAGTTTGGAGTATGGACTCGCATATAAGAAGCCCTTTCTGCTGCCTCCTTCACATGCCCATCCACATACTTGGATTGCTTGTTTGTCTTCTCTCCGGTTGGTACCCAATTTCTGCGGGCCCCCTTTTGCGACTAGTGTTAACTCTGACATCACCAATAGTGAAAACCCGATCATCAGAAAATTTCTTCATTTCAGCCTTCGCACGGAGTCGAAATGGTCAACGTTCCTACTGTTAAACTTCAACCTACGGGGCAGGAGATGCCCCTGGTCGGTCTCGGTTTGTGGAAAGTTGACGACAATACCTGTGCTGACACTGTTTATAACGCGATCAAAACTGGTTACAGGTTGTTTGATGGTGCTTTTGGTACATATTCTCCTACTAACTCCTCTTTCGATTGAAGGGTTAACATGTGCGAAATAGATTACGGAAATGAGAAGGAGGCCGGTCGGGGTGTGAAGCGTGCCATCGACGAGGGGCTCGTAAAGCGTGAAGATCTTTTCATCTCGTCTAAACTCTGGAATACCTTCCACGAGAAGGAGCGGGTCAAGCCCATTGCTAAGACGCAGTTAGAATGGTGGGGTCTGGAATACTTTGATCTTTTCCTTATTCATTTCCGTATGTTTTTGCTCTCAGGGATCGTTTATCCTTCCACGTGCTCATGCTAACACCAGTTTCGTAGCTGTTGCCCTTGAATATGTTGATCCCGCTGTGCGCTTCCCAAGTGGCTGGCAAACACTAGATGGTCTCATCAAACCTATTAGAACACCGGTTCAGGAGACCTGGCAGGCGATGGAGGAGCTCGTCGATGAGGGTCTAGTTAAGAATATTGGAATTTCGAATTTCCAGGGCTCCCTGATCCTTGACTTGCTTCGTTATTGCCGCATTCGGCCCGCGGTCCTACAGATCGAGCACCACCCATACCTTGTTCAGCCCGGTCTTATCCGCCTCGCCCAATCCGAGGGGATTGCCGTGACGGGATATTCCTCATTTGGCCCCGCTAGTTTCGTCGAGCTTGACTGGAAAAAGGCTTACGATACCCTCGCGCTCTTCCAGCACCCTACTATCACCAGCATTGCTAAGAAGCACAACAAGACTCCCGCAAAAGTTCTGTTGAGATGGTCGACACAGAGGGGCGTCGCGGTCATCCCTAAGAGCAATAGGCCGGCTAGGCTTTTGGAGAACTTAGATGTCACCTCGTTCGACCTGGAAGAGTCCGAGATCCAAGCTATCTCTTGTCTGGACAAGAATCTGAGATTTAACGACCCAATTGACGTGAGTTACAACAATCTTTCACCGTATCCTGTAGGCGGCATGAATGCTTACTACAACCATTTTGTTTGTAGTACTTGGGAACTCTTCCTATCTTTGCTTAGAGGGCGGCAGAAGGGAGGGAGGGATCTCGCACTTTTTATTTTTCTCTTATCCGCTTCTCTCTCAGACATACCTCGTTGTGTGGGTGTAGGGATTTTCTTTTGATGGAGAGAGGGAAGTCAGCTTTTACCAGGATCAGGGGAAGTTTTGCGCGCATTGTGAGTAAGCTTTATAAGGAACTCGGCACATGTAAGAGTTTTAGCCAATAGGTGCCAGAAATATAGTTGGATCCCCCAGCACAGACTGCATCGGCTACTAGGATATTGACGTGATATCGGGTCCTACCGTACCCAGCCCTACAGTACACATCGTTGTGCGAATCTCCCGCACACAACCCCCATCATTTCCATCTCCCCCTCTCACTTAGCGAACATCCTCGAACAAGCTGTCACCAAAGCTGTCACTCATACTGGTAGTCTGGGTAAACATGGGTAAGACCCCTGCAGCGAAAACCCCACTCACCACTCACTACTCACCCCCACACACCCAAAATATCCCCCACACCCATGCAACACTCACCTCCCAATAGAAACCCCTTCCCGGAGATCCCTAATGGAAAAGGGAGCTGAGCTTTCAATCAATACTACTGAAGCCACAACCTGCAGAGGTGAACCCACCTCCACAGCCTCTCACTCGCCATTCAAAGACAACCCTGGTAATCTCGTCCAATCAGCGCTGGGCTATACACATCCTCCCGGCTGAATTCCGTCCCCCCCTCCCACCACCAAGCATCTCGGTTGGCATTTACGCGAGCTCCGAGGTGGCTCGCTTACCTGGTTGTCCCATGGTAGGATACGGAAAGTAGGGTAAGAAGGAGGGAGGAGTAGTGGTTTACGGATTGGTAGTGGGCCTTTTGTACTACTAGTAATTGAACGACGTTTTGTGAAACAGGACCAATATTGCACGATACCGAGATCCGGGCAAAAAAGGGCTGAATTTTGGCCGTATGCAGTGGCTGTTGTTTTCACAAACGTCATTCAATTACGAGTAAGGGCAGTTTTTGCCCGCAGGGTGGATCGTAGTGGGGATTGTTGGCGATTCGCTGGGTTTTGGATGTTTTGTGCGTGGTCTTTGGGGTAAAGAAGGTTGGGGTAAATAAATAAAGAAGGGAGGGTGTAGGATGAGGTATTTTTACTGTCTGTATCAGTTGTGGGTTGTCACTTGTTATAGGTATTTGTCGGATAGTTTTTTTTTAAGACGGCGGGGGGAAAGTATTTAGCGTTGGTAGGATTATTTCTGGTCTCGGATTGCACTGGTGGAGCCATGGGGTTGTTGTGGTGGTATGGGGATACTCAGATTCAAGGTCTGGGGGTGGTGAAGATACTGTAATGTGATAAGGCGGAGTGATTGAATTGTATTCATTGATCCAGCGAGTGAGAAGGTCTTTGGAGTGCTTATCGATTACCCTATCCAATTTGGCTGTATTAGTAGAGCACTACAAGTACTATGCTAGGGGCTGTTATTTACAGTACGCCAACCTGGTAGTGATTGGGAGTTAAGATGTCCTTGCATACAGTACTGAACGCACACCGGTCCAATGAACCCTCCCGTCTCGGTAGATTTCCATCAAACCTTCAGGTGATGGAGCTGCATCCCAATTTAATGCCGACCGGTATCAACCTGGGCATGGCATGATACCTACCGCCCGCGCCCTCTACGCCCACCCACTAAAAGACAGTGACCATAGATCCACTCCTGAAGCCACGCTGAAGGTGATATCGGTATCATCGCAGCACGGGTCAGCACTACGAAACCCCGCTTGCTAGAATGCACCACCCGACCAGCGTTTCTGAAGCCGCCTGGAACATCTCGGGGCAAATAGATCTGGGGGGCAAAACAGCGGTTTATGGGGGGGATTGTTAGTCGGGTTCCCGGCAGACGCTTTCTATTATGGGTTCTTTAGGTTTGTGAGCTCGCGGAAATCGTGCACATCATCATAGTTGTAAATATTACCAGGTTCCCTTTTCCTTAGCAACTTCCCCTCGGAAGTTCCCGTTCCTTCCGGGCGGGTTGTAAACTCGAGGTGGGACAAAAGGGGAAGAAGTCTCTGAGATCTGATTTCTCAGGCATAGGATTCAAGTGGGCGTGTGGCTTTCTGGAGACTTCCGAGACCCGGCTGATCCGTGTTGTCTATCATTGGTCGTCCTAGAGGATCTGCGGCGTTGGGTAGGGAACGACTATGCAGGTAATATTTTAGTTGCAGGGTGGTGTAGGATTCAAGTGCTGACCAATACTTATAATGTCGAAGCTTTCCCCCCCCCCAAAAAAAGAACTGCTATTGCATACTAAGTTACAGTACTTGTACAGTATTCAAGCCAAAGGGTCAACTGTTGGTGGTATGCGATAGCAGTCTTTTTTAAAAACGCTTCGACATTACGAGTTCTCAGCTACAGGGAGTCCATGCCGAAGGGGACGCCACCGTTCTGCTCGTAGACAATCAAGTTGGTCCGATAGTGTTCCTCTTCTGGATCTGAATTTTTTCAGATTGCCAAATGGAAGGTGTGTGGATGCGCCGAATCTTAATTTTGATGTGTGCTCAAGCATTTTACGTCCTAGGATTCCCGCCCAGACCCTGTTACTCCTCTCCCCGCAAAATGCAGATCCCCGGTCAGCCTGGGGGGACTATAATATGACCTGCGAGTTATCGCTTGTTATGTTCCTGGGTTTGCTAGGAGCGCAGCTATGTCGAGTTATTCTCATTATTTGATCGGTGGAAAAGGGCCTAATGGTAATGGCCATCTAGATATTGGGCTTACTTGGGGTTCAAGTAGTAGGTGTTTTGGAAAGTGGATTTTCCGTAGGGCGGACCGCGCTTTTACAGTGTGCGTGGGCTTTTCGTTACTATAATCTGGTGTCTTGTGGATTTAAAGAGGATGGGGGGCGGGGGTGGGGGCTTCACTGGCAAGAGCTCTATCACGAGTGATGGATAGCACTATGGTGGCAATGATGGTGATCGTGGTGAATATGCCGCAATAACTCTGTTATTTTGTCCTGTGCTGTACTGCCCAGTACCAAGGAACGTAATGTGGGTAAGCGATATTGTCACGACTTGTGGGAGAATCTGGAGAGAGGGAAGGTGCTCTAAACGGCTAAGCACGATGACGGTCGATGACAGCAGAGATCTTGGTCTTGGATTTAGACAAATTCATGTCTTCATGAGATATCAGACTATTTCCTGAAGGACCATCGGTATAGGGAAGGGCTCGGGAATAGATGCTCTCTTTCTTGTGGGATAATGCTCACGATGGCAAAATCCCACATTCTCGGGTCAAGGTGTTGCTAGTACGAAGGTTTCTTATATTGAGAGGTTTCGGTATAGTATTCGATCCCCATCTCCGAGTGAAGTATTGTCACCGCCCAAAAGCAGCTGAACACGTCCCCGTATTAATAGGAAAGCTTCTGCAAGACTATGGTCAAGAATCTTTGCCGTGAATAGTGTCTACTAAGCTGGAAACTAAATCAGTATGTACTTTTCGTCAATCTACCACCATCAATCCTACGGCTTCGAGACAGAATTAAACCTGCCATTCACAAGTGCTGAGGAATCCCTCCCCTCGCCGTCTGTAGCCGTTCAGTTATCTTTGATGGGTAACAATATAGACGGAGCCTACAAATTATCTGTTGACCCCTTTGACGGCTCATAGCTAATCAATCCTACAAAGAACTCCCAAAGTCTTCACAAGGATGTATATAAGTACTAGGGGAGATGTTTTCGTACGAGACAGGGATTGTTTTGCTTGTTAGCTACCCCTGTCTTGTACGAAGGCATCTCCCTAGAGAAGCATCGATTTCACAAAATTCGAGTGAATTAATTGGTTTATTTCGTTTTAGATAGCTGAAAGCTGTAAAATTTCCCCGCCTCCCTTCAGTCCCTAGAAATTCCACCACCAGATCCTCCTCATTGGTTTATCTCCCACGGCATCCTAAGCGGCGAGGACAAATAATGCCTCGGGTCTTTGATGATAACACCCACCCTTTTAGTACTACAGGTATCAGTGTGCTAAATCATTATCCAGTCGCCCGGGATGATCCAAGTCCTGGCGTGGGTCACCATTCGGGCCGGGCATACGGCATCAAGGAGTCCGAGGCGGTTGGGCAGATAACGCGGAGGGCTGGCTCCTAAAAACCAGGGAGTACCGAGGCTAGTCTAGTGGCACTTTCCATGATGAATCTGATCTGCGACCTTGTTTTGCTACGGCGGTCTGGGGGTTGGAAAAGCATATATTAGGTAGGAGAGGCGGTCCTGTAACGTTAGTTCCCTAGAGACTAACACTCTATGTGATCAGGCCAAAGAGCGAAATAATCCAGTTGCCGGCTTCTACTTCTACTTAGAGCCCAGAAGGAGAAATCACTAACAAGAAAGTCAGGTCTTCTGCTGAAACAAGTCGTTGGTGGATCGGAAAGAATCCTAGATGGCCAAACTCCACTTTGATTGGGGGGCTGGGAATGAACATGAGGGAGTTGTGAACTTGCTGCTAGGGGGAAAAGAGTTTACTCTAACATTTCGGACGAAGGTCAAACGCAACTCTTGCCTGCCGCTGAGATGGGGCAAGGGGGGTCGTTAAGCTTTTCCTTGGACGGGGGGACGTGAGCCTCGACATGCCTGACTACTCCGGCGTAACACTCCTCTCGCTAGTTATATACCGAGCACTTCGACAAACGGGTGGTAGCCCTACTACGGTCTTGGGAGACCCCAACCCCCAGTGCAGGGGAACAGCCCCGAGAAGTATTCAGGGATCTCCTGCCTTCCAACGTATCATAGATACCGACTTTTGCCGCTTTTGCAACCTGACTACAGTATATACACTTATCCCAGACCGAAAGCAAGACAAATGTGAAGGGAAAGAGCTTAGGAGTAAGGGGCAGGAAGAGAAAGTCTAAATAGGACATGACAATATTATTATTATAAGTGGGGACTACGGGGAGTCTAGTGTGATCGCCAAAGTGCCTAGCGGATGACTGGGGCCTTTGTAAGCTCCAGAGTGAGTGATTATTGAGCCCAGGTGGATGAAGGGTTGAAGGGCATAGAAGGAGTAAGTAATGCCTTAGGTTATCATACAACGGTCAATTATTACATGAGAACCGCAAAGATTGGCGCTGTTTTTGTGTCCGGTTGGTCCCAGTCTAGGAGTGAGCCTAGAGGTTAGGTCATCCCAAGTCGCAACCACCCAGCCCGGGTAGGTATCGCCAGGTTGTAGTTGAAGTGCTGTTTCTTCAATAACCGCAGAATGAAGGAATAATCACAGTAAGTTACTACTATACATAGATTGCTATAAGGGAGGGTGGGGTAATTTGGGAAAAAGGAAAAGTGGACAAAAATTCGGAATGTATAAACAGGAAATCAGGATTAATCTATATCTAAATGCAGTATTGTTATACAGAAAAGAGAAAATAAAAACTAAAAAGCAGAGTGAACATCGCCACCTCAACTACGAGAGTAGTATATCTAGACATAGCGCCGAGTTGTGCTACCATAGGATCGGGTCTGGAGGGGAAGGGAAGGGGGTAAAGGGAAGACAGCCCACGGGGCATTGTAGACTCCCGAGAGGGGGGGAAGGTGGCGGGGAGGAGGGACGGGCCGCGGTGTATATTGGAGTGTTTATTGAAATGTGGAGAAGGCGGTGCATGGAGGTTTTTGAGGATTAGAGTAAATAATTGGTACTGTTGGGGTTAAGTCGTGTTGGGATTTGTAGATTTGCCGGCTTGTAGTAGCTTCACTACTCCATCACGTCCATTCGAGGTAGCCCACGAGAGCGGTGTCCGGCCACCATTGTCTGGAATATCAGGGTTGACGTCTTCCCGCTCCAACAGTAGTTTCACTACTCCATCACGCCGCCCATTCATGGCAGCCCACGAGAGCGGTGTCCGGCCACCATTGTCTAGAATATCGGGGTTGACGTCTTCCCGCTCCAACAGTAGCTTCACTACTCCGTCATGTCCATTCGAGGCAGCCCACGAGAGCGGTGTCCGGCCACCATTGTCTGGAATATCAGGGTTGACGTCTTCCCGCTCCAACAGTAGTTTCACTACTCCATCACGCCCATTCATGGCAGCCAACGAGAGCGGTGTCCAGCCACCATTGTCTGGAATATCGGGGTTGACGTCTTCCCACTCCAACAGTAGCTTCACTACTCCGTCACGTCCATTCCAGGCAGCCAACGAGAGCGGTGTTTGGCCAAATTTGTCTGGAATATTGGAGTTGACGTCTTCCCGCCCCAACAGTAGCTTCACTACTCCGTCACGTCCATTCCAGGCAGCCAACGAGAGCGCTGTTTGGCCAAATTTGTCTGGAATATCGGGGTTGACGTCTTCCCGCCCCAACAGTAGCTTCACTACTCCGTCATGTCCATTCCAGGCAGCCAACGAGAGCGGCGTTTGGCCAAATTTGTCTGGAATATCGGGGTTGACGTCTTCCCGCCCCAACAGTAGCTTCACTACTCCGTCACGTCCATTCCAGGCAGCCAACGAGAGCGGTGTTTGGCCATATTTGTCTGGAATATCGGGGTTGATGTCTTCCCGCCCCAACAGTAGCTTCACTACTCCATCATGCCCTTCCTTGGAGGCCAACGAGAGTGGTGTCTGGCCAGTTTTGCTGCATGTGTTGGGGTCGATATCTTTCCGCTCCAATAGCAACTCCACTACCCGCTCGGACCCACCTTCAGCAGCAGACAGGAGCGGTGTCTCACCATTTTTGTCTGGGCTATGGATGCTAACATCTGCCCGTACGACTAGTAGATTTACTACCCCCTCCCGCCCTAAACTAGAAGCGTATAAAAGAGGTGTACGGCCGTATCCGTCTGCCGTATCAGGGTTGACATCCTTCCTTCCCAATAGTAGCTTCACCACTCCTTCGTGTCCCGCCTCAGCAGCCAGCAATATTGCCGTTTGACCGTATTTGTCTGGACGGTTGGGGTCGACACATCTCCTTCCCCGGACTACATTTATCACTTGGGGCGTCTTGCCCCACCAGCCATCTGTGCCATCTGGCTTAGCAGATGCCCGCTCAAGAAGTAACCTCACAATTCCCTCATGCCCCCTCCTAGCAGCCCATGAGAGCGCCGTTCGGCGAAAGTACTTATCCGATTTGTCGGGGCTGACAGCATGCCGTTCTAACAGCAGCTTTACTACCTGCTCTTGTTCGCATATAGTGGCCCATATGAGTGGTGTAATACCCAGAAAATCCCTTTTGTCGAGATCAAGATTTTGCTGGCCCATGAAAGAAGTTGTGATTTCAGTAATGCCAAAAACTGATGCACAATGCAGTCCGGTGAATCCAACCAGGGGGCCGTGAGTGGGGATATCACGATTATATCGACCGGTCATCGATATGAGATTCACCAGAAGTAACTTGGTGGATATATGGCTTTCGATTTGACTGAAGAGCTTCAGCGCAAGTGATACCACGTTCCTTGAAGCTTCTCTCCTGGCATGGGCGCCCCAATATAAGGAAGAATATTTGAGGAAGGGAGTTGACCGAGGCAGGGCAAGGATTGTGGGAATCTCCTTAATGGTCTGAAAATTGAGGTATGTCAGACAGGTTTCCGCCATTACCGAGTGAGTTGCGCCAAAAAGGTCGGGGCGGGTGTGAAGGTACTCCTGGAGAGTGAAGTGGATCAAGCGCACGGTCAAAACCTCCCTATCAACGACGACAAGCCCCAAGCAACAGCTCAGCAATGTCCCCACCGAAGGAATCCTTTTAGCATTGAGATCCGTAGATCCTATCTCGACCGCTAGGGCGTGGAAAAGTTCATCAAGTTGTAATAGTCTCTCCGAATGTGAGATCCACATCAGGGCTCTCATCCCGAGCCTTGCTTTCTCCCCACCCTGCTCCTTTATCCGCTGAAGGGTCGCGCCGTACACATCCTCCAGATTCAAGCCCTGTGTAATTGTCTCTAGCCTTTGCCGCCTACCATAGGCTGTGGTTTCCCCAAGGATTGTATCCATGGTTAGGGAAATTAGTAGAAACCTAAGATTTGTCTGTTAGTGAAGAATGCAAAAGAGATATTTCAATCATGTTGGGCACTTACGTCTCGGGAATATTCTTGGCAATGCTTTTGATGATTTCGGCCTCTAGACTACCATCCATCGCGTCTCGACACCTGTCCTTACTCAATCTCATTCGGATGTATCCCACGATATCATTGTTGCTGGGTTTCACGGATAAAGTTGCCGCTCTGGGGCCAAGATGCCTTTCCATCTCGCCCCGGATGTGCCGTCTTGCAGTTAGAAATATTCGCGTGTTCGAGGACTTCTCAAGGATTTGTCTCAACGAACTTAACACCTCAGGTTGATGGCCTTCCACACATTCGTCTAAAGCATCAACACATATGAATGTCCGCTGTAACGATGTAACAGTCTGTAGCATCTTCACAATTTCCGGCACTCGTAGCCCCCTTCCACCAATCACCTTTTTATGATTTTGAAAGGTCTCTCTTATCTCCTCCGGGATCCTTTCCAACCCAGCGACAATCTGTTTCAGTAGTGAACCGAGCATGTTTGTTGGGGACTGCTCCTCCCGCGCCGCGAAATCGACGTAGAAACATGCAACAGCTATATTTTGCTCCCCGGCCCTATCGCATAGCCTATCTACCACGAGTGAACTAGCACCGATGCTCAGCGCCACCACCCTCCTGTTTCTACCCGAAAGTTTGTTTCTCACCTGAAATAGGTCTTGCCGACTGCCGGATCGCCGTAGCAAAGTAATGCAGCATGCTCTAATCCAGACTCCTCGGTACCATTGCACCACCTTTGAAATTCGTCGGTTTGTAGCAGCCATTCCCCAACGTTGTCGGCACGGCGGGTTCGGAGGTCTTGATGTCGAATGCGGGGCTCAAGTGGGGACAACCATGCTAGAATCTCCGACCTCTCGTCTGCCGCACCAGGGTTATTCACATTCAACACAAAGTCATTATTGGAAAAGTGGGTATGGTTGAAAGAATGGGTGTTATGTGAGTAGTGGGTGCCGCCGGGGGGATGGGTATCACCACCACTGATATGAGGGTGTGACATTTTCTCGCTAGCTATGGTGTTGTAGTGGTATGAATTGCTGGGATATTGGGTTTGGTTAGCGGAAGTTGAGCGGGCAGATGGAAAGTGGGGTCATCATAATATCTCAGCCTTGTGCTCCAATCAACCAAGTTGAACCTTGTGCAACCAATACTTTACTATCCGGGACCAATCCTCTTGCTTGTCCAGCACTTGTACTTGTGCGGATTCAATCAAATGCAATAAGGGTTTCGCACTTATGGCCAGAAACTACAGAGAGAAGGGAATAGTGGGAGTAGGTGCGTTGGCAGTCAGTCAAGTAGGGGAATTTCTCACATTGATGCGGCACAAAGTTTGGTATTGGGGCAAAAATAATTTCATACGCCGGTCCAATTGCTTCCCCACTTTATATCTCCCCGCCTTTGGTGTATAGAGATTTCAAGTAGATTTACAACTCAAAAGTCCCCCTCTTGCGGCGCCAGAAATGGAGGTCGGGGGGGGCTGTTGGAAAATTCCGATTCAAACAATTATAGATGGAGACCTCTCTGATGAGAAATTTCTAAACCCACGCGAGTAATTCCTAAAGGGAATTGAAGTAATCTAATGATCTACCCAGTGTCTTGAGTTTGAAATACCTTTGAACTGTCGGTGATTGTTCCGAATAACCCTGTTTCTCGCAATTTTCTTTGCTTCCCACTAATTTCACCGTTAAAATCCTTTCCTTTCTATATATATAATAGGGGACTGCCGGCAACCTACCGCTAGCTGTTACTTCCCTATCCTCCTTATCTCGCGATATTTCCCCCACCCTGGGCAGCGGTATAAGTTTAAAAATTCCAGGGAGAGTTGGGAAAGCCGTCCAGAGGTTTCCCAGAGGCTATAGGGCAACGAAGGTGTTTAGTATTTGGTGGTTGCCCTCCAACGTTGAGGGAGGATCTGGAAGGATGCAGAAGTGCCAGGAATACCTTCGATACTTTTCCTTTGCTGACACGCCATATTTCTGAGTGCCGATCGAAGCCGGCAGCACTAGGGAACGGTTTGGAAATATAACTGTAGGTGAGATATTGTATACATCCCTAAGCACCGTATCTCCTTCAGTGCTATCACCTTCATCCTCACCGCCGCCCTCCGAATCCTGCAACTTCCTCCTGCTCGGGTGATAAGGATAATGCTCTCCCTAGGCACCCACGCCCTTGCCTTACTCCTCTTTCACTTCTGGGCAGTCCGGGAAAATTGAGCTAGGGAGGCTATACCGGGCATTAGTGGTTGAAGAAGATCAATGGATATAACCTGGGTTTGGTTTTTACTAGAGTGCTTGAGAGTCCGAGTGACGGTTTATGAGTGTGTTTATTGTTGGAGATAAGCATTGCTATTATAACTAGAAAGACAGCTTCATGCGTCCAATTCCTACCTATTCCACTCAGTTGTTGTTTTTCTGATGCTCAGGGAACGATGTTTGTATTGTTTCGTGCACTTTATTTCTGGGTTCCCTGTTTTTCTTTCTTCCCCCTCCAAAAAATAGATATTAGAAGCGAGTGGAGAATAGATGGACACATTACTTCTACTTCTGACCAACTTGTCATATGAGCGGCAGTGAAGCTCGAAACCAGAGTGCTCGACAATTGGGAGTTTGTGGAAATATAATTTACCAACTTAGCCTATTGCTCGGAGATACCTGAAGCTCCAACTCTTTCGGAAGGTATCTATTCACGGCGAGAACGAGACCATGCCAACAAGCAAGGAATCAAGCCACCCAGACGGCTTCCCTTTCACCCTTCAGACCATGCCTCCTACCCCCAATTTTAAACAACGGCTCCGGTTTTGTATCTTCATCTCATGCACCGCTGCAGATACCTAAGTGTTCCACAAACTTGTTAATTCTACAGCCTCCACCGTAACTATCTTTACCAACAGCCAACTTCCGTGTCAAAAAAAGCCCAAAGTCGTTGCGATAGGAAAGGAGCTAACTTATTCGCTAGGACAAGTTCCTCAAGGAATCGAGTGGCGGGAGACTAGGGTGTTGTTTAAAATTGTAGAGTTCTTCTGCTGGAAGATATTAATAAATGGAGCAGTGATCGCAATCTTGGACTCGAATAGGGCTAGACTATAGGAAAGGTATGATCGGAGACTTCGTTCCCTCGTTACTCAACTAACTAGTAAAAACATGAGTATATGATATATAAGGTATCGTAGTCATCTCGACTCCATCGCTTCCCACACTCGCCGATTTCCCTCCATGTATGCCCCCATTTGGTTGTGTGCTTCCGTAATAATAGCAAAGGGAAACCATGACCATAGAGCCATCTCTGAATAATTCTAACTCCAGAACAGATGCAATCGCCAATGACATTCTGTAAACCTCCACTGCCAAAAACTATACACCCTCTACTTCCGGCGACTCTCACATCTATCTTTATCCATCAACTCTAACAACTATCCGCTTCCGTTAATTCTAATATCTCTAACGAGTGGAGATAGACACATTTGTGGTTTACTGAGATTTGTTTATCATCTTATGGAATAATTGATAGTCTTGCACTATTGCTATAATACTTATTCGAACAGGCGGTTTTCCCGCTGATGCTAATTCCTAGCCTCAGGCTCTGAATTTCTGATCCGAGAGCGACTAGATTGTGGCGTTTATCTGCTCTAGTAATTTTGATATATCTTTAGGTGAACGTCCACGGGTTTTGGCATAATATTTTGTGGAAGGAAATCATATTTAAAGCGACCCTTTTTCTCAAAATCTATCAGCGTCGTGTCGTGTAGCCTGTGGCCTTGCTAACACATAAAGTACCTGCTATTTCGCTGTCCGTCCGAGTGACTGGCCCACACACGACGTCACTTTCCTAACCCCCTATGCTTGTCCAGCGGAGTCAAAGCCGAACACTTTGAGTAAGAGTTCCCACCTCAAGTATCCGGCTTCGATTCGGCCACGCAAGCATTGCAGTGTTGGAGCTTAGGACGACTAGATCTGATCAAGAAATTATTCCAGAGACTGAAAATTCCCAATGCCCCAAACGTCCAATACCGGGAACTCAAACCAGGTACACAAAACTATGATCAACAACGCACCTGCGGAGCACCCTCGGAAGATTGTAGGGGTGGCAGGAGTGAATCACGCTAATACCCGATTATTTTGCAAGCACTGTTATACAAATTGAGGCAGTGAAAGAAGGCAAATGAGAAGTGACCGCCGCCTCAGTTATAGTTTGGGCCAGAAAGGAGGCATCCGGGGCGATACGTAGAATCCAGACATGCTCTATATACAGGGCGAAGTATCACAGTCAATACCCTCTTCTCACTGCCCAATAGCATTTGCACTACGGACCCTCCTACATATGCAACTGCCTAAGGCAAAGGTGTCCGACCGCGCCTATCTGCCACGCGGATATTGACTTCCTCCCGGCCCATCAGCATCCTGACGACGCCTTCATACCCGCTCGCGTCAACTCAAGAGAGTGCGCTATATCTACTTATATCTTCCGCCCAGCTAAGGCCGATATCCTTACGCTTAAGCAGTAACTCCAGCTCCTGCGCATGCATACCCGAGCGCGGCAGCCAATGGAGAGGCTTTTGGTTGCAAATCCAAATTGCTAGACTGGTCCGAGTAGCTAAACGGAGTCCGGAGCATCTAGTCTTCCAAATTGTTATCGAGAGGTTTACTCTACGCTGGTTGGCACTAGTAGTCCTAAAGGATAGACGGAGAAAGGTGTATCGTTGAGCCTCCCTTCGGCTCACCGTGTACGGAGATTGACTCACAGATGCCGCAAGTGTCGCTCATGGCTAAAAACTATTTCCCTGAACATGGGGTTGTAGCATATTGTCTCTTATAGGATGTGAGGACAGACGGGACAGATTCTGCCAATTTGGGTTTGTATCAGCAAATCAACTGCTCCACCCCAGGCTATCTCAAGCGGAGGTGAGGAGGCAGAAAACATAAGCCAAGTAACACGTTAAGGTAAAGTACGATGTTGAATTATATGTATGGTCATTGCCTCCTCTCGCCTAGCATAGCGACCAACCAGGTTCCTAGTATTGATGTATTATATCCTAGCCTAGTTCAGAATTGGCTATTGAAGAAACATCATTAGGGCTATGTTATTAACCCCCAGGATATTGTCATCAATGAGGTAATCATCCCATTACCATTTCCTTCAGCTCTCCAGTACTGTGAATCTACCCATTTCTAGGGAGGGGAAACGTTTGGCCCCCTCAGAAAATCCGTGTTCTCGAAGGGGGGGAAACAATCCTTTTGTGAAGGGTCGAGGGCATGGCTAATAGAAGTGGAACAATGCTTACTTTAGCTCAGGCTAGGTCCGTGGGTCTGGCGGGAGTTTTTCCAAGCATCCTAGATTCAGTTTTCTCTACGATAACTTGATCAATGCACCAAAGGAACTGCAAATCACCCTAGTAACAATTCCATTCTCAACCCACTATTCACATGCTCTTAAATGCAATTTCTCATCCGGACGGGCACAATACTCCTATTCCATTATCCCTACTAGGGATATCCGTATTATCTTCGGCAATACTAATAGGTCTAATAGTCTTATTAGTAGTCGGGGGACCTAGCGCATTGATTCGTCAGAATCAAATTTCCGCAGCTTAATCACAAATTCTCACTCGTGTTCTAGAAGAGTTAGAAAACCCCGGGGTTGACGGTAGCAGTACGCGGACACGCTTGTTCCTTGAATCTAGCTGTGCAGCTTAAGTTTAGAGTGTATAATACCATAATAATCTAGGCATCTAAAGTTAACCTCCTCAAGACGCCTTTCATCAGCCATTAGATATCCGCCACCACTGACCCCGCATTCAAAAAGTTTGAGTCGATAGTTCGATGGGGATATGAGGAAGGCCCGGAAATTCGGATCATAGAAAAGTGGGGGAAACGAGCCTCTGGCATGTTTATTCTATGGTTGTCCGACAAGCCAATTTGAGTATTTCCCTATCGGAAGGGTTGCATGGCCTTCGGAGTCTGGGCCAAATGGCGCCTCAAATCTGGCGAATGGAGTCGAAAAAGAGAAAAAGAAACTATTCCTTATTGATTCTTCCCTCCCTCTCCCCCCCTCCCTATCCCACCCTTCTCCCGACACTTTGCTTTCTACTCGAGTTCAATAGGCTTAATCATACCCGCAGCTTTTTTTATCTGGCCATGCTTAAGTCACTTCTGCTACTACCTCGCCCTTTTATATACTCTATACCATCGATATTGGGTAGAGACCTAATGGATGTCACAGGTGTATTCTTAATAAACAATAACTAGCCAACCACCCCTGTTCAACTCCCTTCAATGTTCCTCCCCATAAACCCAAGCCAAATACCCCCATACGAGTAGACTTTTTCCCCTCACCCCCACACAACCATTAAGAAGGTGTTACAGCAAAAAGAAAAGATCCCACAATCTGCATCACCTGGCGGCAGCGCAGTACCGGGACTAGTGGCACTGTAGGAATGTGGCAGCCTCCTACAAGGGTTTTCGGGGATCTCGGTAAACACAAATAAGATAACAAAGAAAAGACTCCGACGGGCCGTTTTAGAGATTAAGCCTAAGATGCATACCATACTCTACTCGTAATTTCCTGACGTTTGTAAAAACGACTGCTATTGCATACGGGCGAAAAATTGCCCGGAGCCTCAAGATTTTGCCAATATGCAATAACAGTCGTTTTACAAACGTCAGGAAATTACCAGTATCTGCTGTATTTCCGAGAGGGGAGGAACTTTTGTCATTACCTGGTGAGACGAGTGGCATTGTGATAGCAGCAGTGGTCCACACAGCCTAATACCTGCCAGACATGCCCAACATCCACAAAACACTCTCATTGACCATACCTTGCATTTGTCCTTCGAAAAACGGTCTTGGCGCCGGCTCGATCTGGAGGCCGTATCAGTTGATGTATCCACCCAACCAAGGGGCAGCCTTCTACTAACCAGATCTTTCATATGTAAAACCTGCAGCGTTGGGGGAGTCCGTGAAGGGCATATTGACAGGTCAAAATTACGCGACTAGTCAGCGTCGTAACTCATGTACCGCTACTCAACTCCACATAACTAGTTCACTACTGCCAACACTCTCGCTACATTAATACTAGTACCGGTAGTGTGGGCTTTTGGACTTCAGTCTCTTCAATGATTTAGCTAGGATCCTGCCTGAGAGGATAAACGCTGGTGAGTGGTGTGCCACTCATTTACTTCTCGATTTTATTATTATTTTTTACCAATATTGTTACTTGTATTGTAATTTCATATATCCCCTTGAGTCGAGATACCGTACATGCGTTGCAACGCTGGCCACCTGGCTCACGGTAGCGTAATTTTGACCCCCATGGATATCACATGCAAAGTCTGCTCCATTTAGGAAGCCAATAACCTAACTAGGTCCCTACAGGGCGGGAGGGAAGCAGTGGCAAGCGGGTGATCGGTGAAAAAAAAGTGCTCACCAAAGGGCATCCGCACCTGTGGCTACTGACTATTCCCTCGGGCCCCGGCTGAGCATCAGCAGGTGTCGGTGGTGTGGCTTTGGAGTTGTGGTTATGCCTGGACAGTTTGGACTGCGTGCTACCAATAGGTTAGTGAACATCTGCCCTAAGCACTGATCCCAAGTGTCCCGACAGCCCTGTACTCTACTCGTAGGGACCTACCGAACTTTAGTCTCGGGGTGTGGGGCGGGAGCGTCCTTCCTTCAGGAAATGCTGCCGTCCAAGAGGGGTGACAACAGCTTCCTGTAGTCATCAACCGATCGGTAGCTCCAGGACTATTCCCCTCGGCCGCTGAGACATCCACCCCTGTTTAAAATGTTGAACACTAGCCTATTTGAGTAACCGGGAGCAAATCTACGCGGCCACTTCCGTTTTCATCATGGCAATGTTGAACAGTACTGATTTTGCGGTATTCTGAACACTACACTCCGCTAGCCGATATTTTGCTGGAGTTCTACGGAGGTATTCTTGGCAAAGACGAGGGAGTACTCGTACTCCTGAAGCACAACGTTTTTCCTATCACGATTACTCAAATAGGCTAGTGTTCAACATTTTAAATAGGACTGGAATGTCTCAGCTGCCGTGGGGATACACGTATGATACCTCCAGTCCCCGCCCGTCATCTGCGGTTCTCGCCGGGCCCGCCCGCCACCTACAGTCCCCGCCCGCCACCTGTCGGCCACCCATTACCTGTAGGGCCTGCCCGTTACCTGCAGGGACCCCCCGCCACCTATAGGGCCCGCCCGTCACCCGCCGGGACCCGGCAGACTCCGCAACCCGAGATACAGTACCTGCAGTCGCCCGTCCGTCCGTCCGGGGCAACCATCCGGATGGACGCCAAAATGCTCGCCCCCTCGTCCGGACCCGAAGACAGACGGACTAGACGCTTGAGTCACTGACCCTGAGCCTGTTAGGGTTTCAGAAACTCCGCCGTGAAAGACAGGAGTCAGACAACCAGTTTCTAGAGGAAGAACCTTTGGTTCGAATGCCAAACCTCCGCTTTTTAAGATTGAAGTGCCTGGGGGGTTTGTGATGCCTATAGAGGAAAACTCTCGAGCTGGTCCCATCTAAGTCACCTTCCCCCAGGAGTAAGTGAACTCCCTATGCGATACCTCGTGAGCTACGCCTATTAGATCTCTTGATAACCACCGCTTCCTCACCTTTAAGGCACATGAACAGGAGGCTCCTGATAGGCGCCATGAATTCGATTAATGTTCGTGGGCTCACCCTATGTAATGAGGGGAACACACCAAACCAGTCATTATTCTATTACTCAGCTACATTCCCCAATCTGCCCTAGAATGGGCTCAGCATATGAACGGAGACTACCGCGTTGTTTGTGCTGTGCCTATTCCGGATCCTTTTTCAGGTCAACAAGTGTCTAGACTCGTCTACCCAGCAGAATGGTTTAGGAAGTAGAAGTAGTAGCACAGACACCCGCTTTCCGGAATAAATAACAGTCGTTTTTGATATGGAAGGAAAGGCTATAGCTCGCGTGATATCAAGGCCAAAGTCGGACGCGCAATTAATTTGTATAGTGGCTAGAGTTAGATCTAAAATGCGGGATAAAAATAGGGCTACCGGTTGGAAGTCTACTTGTATTGGTTGAGTTGGGCAGGGGTATATCAGCGGTGAGGTCCTATGGCCAATAGGCGACATAATTTTCGAAGGCCTAACAGGCATACGGTACAAGGTACAAGGGACAGGCATAAAAAAGTGGTACGCTGCAGGGGTGGGGTGGGTTGATTTTGGACAAAATTCCACTACAACCGAACCACACTCAGACAGAAAATATGTTGAGATGGTAAAGTACATCTTAAACCCTATCCTTTACCATAGAGTTACCAACCCCAAGGGGTAAGTATTTTGAACCAACACTCCTGTGTGCAAGAAAATAAATGGGTAAGGATGACAGAGCAGAGTAGCCTCTACACATAGATCCAAAAAGAAAATTGATTTCTTCAATAAGCCACTGGGCTTTAAAGCCCACTTATCATAAGGCCAGCATTAAACATGGTCCCAGTTTAGAGGTTCAGGTGCCCTCTCAGCAGACACCTCTTAGGGTTTAATTTGATAGTAAATGTGTTAGAGTAGAGGTCATCTTCATCACTCATATATAATTTCCTTTATCAGTTGCATAGTATGGGAAGAAACATGGATTCACTTAAAGTTTCCCTTCTCAAGTGTACCACCGCTTCTGAGACATTAGTTATGCACTGTACCACTTTTTTATGCCTGTCCCTTGTATGGCCATAAAAAAGTGGTACGGTGCAGGGGTGGTTGGGTTGGTTTTGGAAAAAATTGTGGTACACTGCAACCAAACCACCCTCTTACAGAAAATATGTTGCAATAGTGAAATACCCCTTAAACCACAACCTTTACCATATGGTCTTCAAATTCAAATGCTAAGTTTTTTGACCACCACTAATAGATGAGAAAAAAATACAGAATACTATAACAGATAGGCATGATCTCAGCATGGAGATACAAGAGAACATTGATTTTGAAAATAAGTCATGAGGCTTTCAAAATTGTTTGAAATCTGGACAGTATTAAACAGAATACCAGTTTAAAGGTTTGGGCAACATCCTTAGCATGTACTTGTAAGTGTTTAATTTGATGGCAAATGTGCTGGAAGAGAGATTATCTATATTACCCACTAAGATTTTCCTTTAGTGGTTGCATAGCATCAGAGGAAACACTTATTCTGTGAATGTTTTTCTCAGGTGTACCACTTCTACCGAAATATTACATATGCAGCGTACCACTTTTTTATGGCCATACCTTGTACTGCTCACGCCTTTGATGGTGGGGTATAATATAAATATTTGAACGAGTGCCGTACCGCTGACCTACCGTATGGGCCTTGAATTCCTATGATATTATACCTGGAAAGAAGCTAAAACCTTGCCCAAGATACTAGAAGTGGAAACTTATATGGTAGCAATACGGCACCAGAGCTCCAGTAATAGAAGAAGCAGTAATAGAAGCCATAAGAGAGCCGAAGTTGATCTAAGCTCTCACACTGTGAAGTAGCGGACCATCCGGGACCGGTATGCTTTACTCGAGTACGCTGTGGAAAAGCGCCACACACGCCACAGAACACTGATACAACGCCACACCCCCTGCTAAAAGTAGTTTTCCAAGACAGCCAAGATACAAAGGCTAGGCGAATTGCGCGGTAGCCTGCCTAGATTGCTCCGCCACCCCAACAAGCAGAAAGGTCCCGACTTATGACAGGAGCAAACCATCATACCTGTGTTAAGACCACCGACCACGCAACCTCAACTTACAGAACATCCACCTCGAGTACATTCGCTCCATCTTCATTCAAACACCAACACCAGGACCCCAGCCATGTTCTTCTTATTTACCTGTGGAACCCAAGACTTCTCCGGAGCCCTCAAGGGATTTGAGCATATTCGCGTCGTTTGTCCGGTATGTTTACTCGCTAGCCAAATGTGACAGTGATTTTGTGAAATTCTAATTTGCCTCGCAGAGATGTCATAATTCCTCTGGTTTGTTTATCCTGGACCCCTCTAGCGTCAGGCGGAATGCCTATTATGTTGAATACTAATCTATTATCTATTACTCGAGCATAGTTGTCGCGATCAAGCGCAGGAACTTCTTTACCTTCTGCTTCATTCCTATTGTCCCTCTTAGCTGGGGGGAGGTCGGTTTCTCCAAGCCTATAATGGTGGGTGGCTATCTGGGCGAAGGCTAATGACTGGTGTTATATAGGAATTGAGATGCACTATCTGCCAATACCATCAATCGACGTTTGTCCCCCCCCCCCGCTCTTATTATGTTCCAGGAATATGAGAAGTCAGATCGGTACTGATAGAGAGAACAGGAGTAAGGAACAGCTCATTAGCATGCAATCACAGGGTGCACCAGCGGAAGCCCCTCAGTCGCAATATAAGTAAACGAAGTCACAGGCACTAGCGCGGGGGGCTGGGCACCTGATGATCGAACGTGGATTTTAAGCGAAAGTGTTCCGGGTTAACACTTTCTGGGGATGTCTCTTTTTTTTCCCTTCCTCCTTTCATGCTAAGGTTGTTTGGGGGCTTAAAGGAACGCGGGGGGCGGGTGCCAGCCTGCAGTTGGTTCCATCTTGAATTTGTCGCGGCTGAATTGTTGGGGGAACTCTATTTTCTTTTTCCCACCCCCCCTCATTTTCTCATTTCTATGTTGGATTGGGGATACGGGCACGCGATGGTGGGAATTGTAAAATTTATCAAGTAATCCCTTTGGTGTTTTAAGTTGTTTTCTTCTTTTGGGTGGTAATGGAAGTGGGGAATATTTGAATTTAACCAAACCATTTTATTGGGCTTAAGCTTCTGGTGAGCTTTTACCAGGCTGTTCTCTTCACTGCTTACCACTTTCTAATTCCAGTACTGGAATACCGGGAGAAATTATGGATGGGTACTGAATTCTGGGTCCTGGGTTCCGACACCCTAGGTCGTATCGTTGATCTAATCCCCGCGTGAACTGTACCATTCCTACCCTGCAGCAAGCAAATCGTTTGTGACCGATCTCTCTCTTTCCGCCCGCAGGCGCGAGATAAGGCCGAAGATACCTTTACTCGATCGTTTTCCCCAATTTCATCGCAGAAGACCGACAGGGCATTACTCATTCGGCGGAAGGGGCCATTTACCGGTCCTCTTTCGTTCCGCTTGTCCAGGCCTATTATTTCCAAAGCTTGCCAAAACGCTTTTCGGGGCCTCTGAGATGTTATGGCTTTTACTAATTATCCGTTGTAGTACTCTTGCCGTTATATCAACTTGGCATTGTCAGCAAGTCATCCCATCCGTACATCTTATCGTCTGGTTATTTAGCGGGACATCAGTTTGCAAACCAGAATTAGTCGCAACCTGGATATGGAACGAGCCCAGCAAGCCATACCGGTAGATAAGGAAAGTGGTGGGGGCCGGAATGCTTTTTTTTGAAAATAACCCTCCTCTTATCAGTTCTGCGATATCATTTCCTCTTCCGATGAATCCCTCACAAGAACAGTATCCCCTGCCAACCTAGACCTATGCTGTAAGGTGCCACAGAGGGGCCACAGAGGGGGCATAGGCAGCAGGGTAGTTAGATCTTACCATAGCACAAAAAAAAAAGCTCCCCGGTTCCTCGTGGATTTTAAGATCAAAATTGAGAAATATTATATATCCGTCACGAACCCAGTTCCACTTTGTCTCCTCCTTCACTTCTTCGTTTGCGAGCTCTGAGGTTAAACCGAGGGGAATAAAAAAACGTGTCTCCAATGTCGTCTCCACCGTTGTCCCAAGGGTTTGGATATGGAATTGTCCTGGGGTTAGGATTTGCTTTTGCGCTGGGAATGATTGGGACTACTTGGGCTCTCAAGAGGTATGATAACCAACCCTTCATACCTAGATTAGGACTTTCTTTCTCTCCTCCCCCCCTTCCCACAATAATTGTTGATTGATTATATAGGTATCAAAATGAAGTCCAAACATCTGAAATGTTCAGTACTGCCGGCCGTACAGTCAGGACTGGTCTTGTAGCCTCGGCGGTCGTATCTTCATGGACCTGGGCAGCTACCCTTCTACAGAGCTCCGGAATTGCTTACAAGTATGGTGTATCCGGTCCCTTCTGGTATGCCTCTGGTGCAACGGTCCAGATCCTGCTGTTCGCTACCCTTGCGATTGAGTTGAAGCGGAAGGCTCCCAATGCGCACACTTTCTTAGAGGTCATTAGAGCTAGATATGGAGCCGCGACGCATATTACGTATATGGTTTTTGGACTTTTTACGAACATCTTGTGAGTGCCCTTGGTCTCGGAAGGGCTTTCAAAAGAGGGAGTGAAAAAGGAGAGGGCCGGCGCAAACAGATCTAACAGACAATCGGGAGCATAGAGTCACGGCCATGTTGTTAACAGGCGGAAGTGCCGTAGTCAATTCCTTGACAGGAATGCCTACGGCCGCTGCGTGCTTTCTCTTGCCCGTTGGTGTCGTCATATACACTCTCTTTGGTGGTATCAAGTAAGTGCCTCTCTGTAGTCCTCATTGGCAACCCCTCGGACTCTAATTTTATCACAGGGCAACCTTCTTGACAGACTATATCCACACCGTGGTAATTCTTGTAGTCATCTTGATCTTTGCCTTCACAACATATGCAACTTCCGACATCCTGGGCTCTCCCGGCAAGGTTTACGACCTACTCATCCAGGCCTCCGCCAGGCATCCTGTCGATGGCAATGCCGGAGGTAGCTACCTCACCATGCGCTCCAAGGAGGGCGCGATCTTCTTCGTCATCAACATTGTCGGCAACTTCGGCACTGTCTTTCTCGACAACGGGTACTACAACAAGGCCATTGCGGCCTCCCCAGTTTCTGCTCTTCCAGGATACGTCCTCGGTGGTCTTTCCTGGTTCGCCATTCCATGGCTCGCTGCAACAACCATGGGGCTTGCTTGTATTGCTCTGGAGAATCATCCTTCATTCCCAACCTACCCCAACCGTATGCCCATCGCAGATGTTAACGCTGGTTTGGTCTTGCCCAATGCCGCGGTTGCAATGTTGGGACAGGGTGGTGCTGCTTGTACGCTGCTTTTAATCTTTATGGCTGTTACTAGCGCTAGTTCTGCAGAGTTGATCGCTGTCTCTAGTATCTTTACTTACGATTTGTATCAGGTTTGCACTCCACTATTCTCCCCCCCCCCCCCTCAATACTCACCACGGCCATGATGCTAATGAATTGTGCGATAGACATATTTCAACCCAACGGCAACTGGCAAAAAGCTTATCTATATGTCCCACACTATGGTCGTCCTTTTCGGTGTCATCATGGCGGGGTTCAGCACCGGGCTCTTCTATGCCGGTGTCTCGATGGGCTACCTATACCTCCTCATGGGAGTAATAGTATCCAGCGCGGTCCTACCAGCATCCCTAACTCTTCTCTGGAAGGGTCAGAATAAATGGGCCGCCATGCTTTCACCAATTCTCGGATTAGCCTGTAGTCTTGTCGCCTGGCTAGTCACCACCAAGAAGCAGTTCGGTGAAATCACCGTCACTTCTTCGGGAAGCAAGTAACTACCCCTATTTCTCTTTAAACAATGCTCCGTGATAAGCCCTGACAATTACCCAACAGCGACCCCATGTTAGCCGGCAATGTCGTCGCCCTCCTCTCCCCCTTAATCTTCATCCCAATCCTAACAGCCATCTTCGGCGTGGACAACTACGACTACGAATCCATGCGAGCAATCCGCAAAGGCGACGACCACGATATCGCAGCTGAAGCCCATGTCGATCTAGAACTAATCCCAGGCGAGCGCGCGGGCTCGAACGGCAGCGAGAGCGAAGAGATGGAGCAGAAGAACCTCGAGAAAGCTGCCAAGATCGCCAGACTCACCACCGTTGCGATGACGCTGATATTGCTAGTCCTCTGGCCCTTCCCGCTGTACGGCACGGGCTACATATTCTCGAAGAAGTTCTTCACCGGATGGGTTTCTGTGGGCATTATTTGGCTATTCTTCTCCATGCTATGCGTGGGGGTGTATCCGCTCTGGGAGGGAAGGCATGCGATGGCGCATACCACGAAGAGCATCTGGCTGGACATCCAAGGGAAGAGGAAACCCCCGATCCAAGGCCGTATGGCGAATGTGCAGGACGAGAAGTCTGCGGAGGAGGTTGGCGAGAAGAAACTGGCCACTTAGTTCATCTTATTGCAGTCCTTTTTTTTCCCGTCCCTTCCTTCTCTATTTTCGACTTGCTTTCGCGTTTCTCTCATGCTTAATCGCTTGAGCCTCGTTCTAAAATGATGGTTTTCTTTGCCTCCTTCTTGTATCGCACAGCTTCCTAAGAAATGATTACCCAGATTTTAAGAAAGATAGATTGGTTTAATTATTGTAATTTGCATCCAAGTGAAGTGAATTGATGTGAATAGTATCACCGAATACGCTAAAGCGAAAACGGGAAGCAACAAAACAACAAAAGAGAAATCCACCCAATCCCCTCCGACTGACACACAATTGCACTAGCACCCAACATTCCCAGCGAGAATAAGCATGACATCTACCCCAAGCAACAGAATCGCAATCGCATCGTAAAGGTCGTTAAAATAACCTCCCCCCTTTCTTCCCCTTCCCCTTCCCCGCCTATCATCACCCCACCAGACCCCCCCCCCCCCCGGACCTCCCAACACCGTATCATATAACCTCCATCCACCCACCCCCCCATCGCGTTGTGGGCACCCCCCGACTCTCAGCCCCATACACACACTCCCTCCCTCTTCCGATAAGATCCAATGCACTTGCACCAGCACAGTACTAGTGTGTACAAGTGCTCAACGAAAACAGCTCAACCCGCACAGCGAGAACCTAACATGCGGCTTAACGCCATGCTTATTCGCCGAAACTCCGAACCCGAAGCGTCGGCCGCCAAAGTGCTTGCTGTAGCCGAAGGGCATCGTTTTGCTTGTTTGTTTGTTCGTTCGTTCGTTTCGTTCGTTTCGTTCGTCTATCTGGTTTTGAGAGGATGAATGAGGGGGGGGAGGAAGGAAGGAAGGAAGGAAGGAAAGGAAGGGTTGAGGCGGTTGGTTTATATAACGTTATTCGTGGCGGAATGGACGGATGGATGCATGTGTATGGAGGGAGGTGTCAGTTGTTGGCTGGTGTGTGGCGGAGGGGCGGGTGCGTTGTTGTCGTGTGGCTGTGTAGGGTTGTGGCTGGGGATTTGTTGCTGGTCGCCGGGTGCGTTCTCGATGCGTCTTTCGGAGGTTTGTTTGAGTTTGAGTTTGATGGGTGGTTAGTGAATTGGGGGGTTTTCCTTCCCACTTTTCCTCCTTTAATGTTTTTATTGTACGAAGGGGCGATAATATTATGGTATGGTGCCGTGGTCTAGGTGTGCGGTAAGTTCGGAGTTTACTATGGTGCACGCTCAGCCCTTCTGCTTCACAACATCCGGAGACTCACTAGGGAACCGCCCTCGTCTACGAGTGAGACACTGTGCATCATACAATCCAACTATCATCAATTCATCCATCCAGCATCAAAAAGAACGAAAACGATGAAAACTTAGATACATTTCAAAGGGGGGTCCCCAATTTTGTTTCGTTTCCTTAGAACGCAAGCTTCGTGTGAAGACCATCCAGCTCCCTCTCCCAGCATCTATGCTTCGAAATCTCATGCGCGAAAGCGCTCGAAAACAAAGTGCTGGGCTCGATAGCGAGGCTCCGGAGGATCCCCACGGAGCTCTTCCAACATGTTACGACGCCGTAAGAAATAACCACTTCATCAGAGTTGGGGTCGGCGGCCAGGTCTACGCCGGGAAGGACAACGGCTTGTTGCAGGAAGGATACCGCGTCGCCGAGGGCGCCGATGGGCTTTAAGTGGCCGAAAGCCTCACGGACCCAGTGGACTGCTCTTCCGTTCTGTCGATAGGTTAGCCACGGGCCTGCCTCGCTGTGTGGGGGGAAAAAAGAAAAGTGGATACCTACCTCCCGAAGAGTAAGCGTGCTCTGCGCACCGGGACATACAAATACCGCATCAAACATGGTACTCCTCTGCCCCTCGAGGTGGTGATCTGCCATTAGGCCGCCTGTGCCGCTCTCTGGATCGACACCGGTAGGGAAGATCATTCCTCTTCTAGGAGCAATTACCCAGGTCGTTGCGCCCTCGGCTATGAGCGCTGTGCGCACCGCGGTGAGAATGCCGACGTCGAAGCCGTCCGCGATGATCATCGCCACCCGACGGGTTTCAATGCTTGGTCTAACAGCGGGTAAATCCGTCTGCGATAAACCCGGCGCTTTGTGGCCATGGTTCTGGCGGCCCTCTTTCGGGATGTCGCCGCCGACCATCTTGGCGACGTTTTGGGCGAGGGTAAGGTCGATGTCCTATTTTTGAGGCACACGGTCAGCTATTGGGAAAGCGATAGAACAGAGGGCGGGGCGATTGGGAGGGTAGATGGTACAGCGAGTCTCTCAGAAACCCTCTTATACACGATTGGCTCGTCGCAGTGGCTCAACTCAAACGCGAGTGCAGCCTGAACGTGCTTCTTCTCGTGCTCCGCGAGGGAATTATAAAACAATTGCGCCTGAGCAAAGTGTTCCCGGAACTTCGCTCCATTGACCCTCAGTTTCAATCCCGCGACTCTGGCAGGGTACTCCTGGTACGAGTCCGTCTCCTGCTTGTGCGACGCGGGGGGAACGGCTTCGAAGCGATTTGGCCAGTAGTTGACCTTGCCTTTATGGATACGGTGGTTGAGTGCTCCGTCCCGGTTAAAGTTCATGACGGGACAGACGGGGCGATTGATGGGGAGTTGCTCCCAGTTGACTCCCAAACGGGTGATTTGCGTATCGAAGTAGCTGAAATTTCTACCTTGCAAAAGAGGGTCGTCTGAAAAGCCGATTCCGGGGACAACATGAGAGGTGCAGAAGGCGACCTGTTCGGTTTCGGTGAAAAACTCGTCGACGTTCCTGTCAAACGGTTAGCGGATGTCCGAGTGATACATCACGAGAGAGGAGACGGCACCTGTTTAGAACTAGTTCTCCGATATAGTTGACGGGAACCAGATCCTCCGGCCACAGCTTTGTAGCGTCCAGGATATCAAACTCAAACTTATCCTGATCCTTCTCTGCGACAGTTTGAATCCCGAATCGCCACTTAGGATAGTATCCGTTCTCAATGGCCTCGTACAGATCCTTCCTGTGGAAATCTGGGTCCTGACCGCCCAGCTTCAAAGCCTCATCCCAGACCAGCGAGTGAACACCCAACTCAGGTGTCCACACGAACTTGACAAACGTCCTCTCACCCTGGGCATTAATTAACGAAAAGGCTGCCCCCAAATCAGCCATTCCCCATCACGAAAACAAGAGGAGAAAATCGAAACCCACTATTAACCCCAAACCCCTGCATCATCCTAAAACTCCTAGGAATGGCCCTATCACTCATGGCCCAAACAGACATATGTGTCGCCTCGCTATGCATGTATTGAAAGTCCCAAAAGTTGTTGTGCGCCGTCTGCGCCTGCGGCACCTCATTATGTGGCTCGGGTTTGGCTGCGTGGACAAAGTCCGGGAACTTGATGGCGTCCTGGATGAAGAATACTGGAATGTTGTTGCCGACGATGTCCCAGTTGCCCTCCTCCGTGTAGAACTTCACAGCAAAGCCGCGGACATCGCGGACCGTGTCTGCAGAGCCGCGGGACCCGGCTACTGTTGAGAAGCGCACGAATATGGGTGTGCTGCGCGCTGTGTCGTTGAGGACTGGAGCGCTGGAGAATTCGGGGATGGGCGTGTGTAGCTTGAAGTATCCGTGTGCCCCGGCTCCACGGGCGTGGACTACACGCTCAGGAATGCGCTCATGGTCAACTGTATTGTTCTCAACATTCGTTAGTTTCAATTACTACTAGACCGCCGAGTTCCCATCACTTGACAAGGGAGAGATAGAGGTGGTGAAGAGGAAGGTGATATATACACCGATGAATCTTCTCCCTCGCGATCTGGTCCTCGAGCAAACTCGGCCCGTGATGCCCAGTGCTTGGGTCAACCACCTTGAGCCAATGATCTGTGTCATACACCTTCGTGCCAGAATCAGTGGTGGACCTGTTCTCGCTCTTTTCGACAGAGACTTTATTCGGCCACATCTCCACGATCTTCTCGTTCATTGAAGCGACCTCTTTCACCTTGTGCGTTGCCGCAATCTTCGCCTCATTCAGAGACTCCTGCAGCCTTTGGAATGTGCTGGTCATTGTGTGAAGGTATTAGGACGATGGGTCAATGGCAATACAGGGCAGTGGTCGAGTGAGATTATAGGTGCTTGAGGAGGGCGAATGGTAGTTTCCATAGTTGCGAAAGAGCTCTCTTATATTCGTTGGTGGAGCGCTAGGTGGCAAGCAGTCTCTCCCCTCCAGTACAGCACCCAATCCCCGTACGGCATCCAGCGCCGTAGTAGGTAGGACTGCCTTCACGAGCAGGAGTTCTCAAGTGTGGCTGCCGTGGTAAACGGTACATTATTACTGACGAACTCATGACGTCTAAGCTCTGCAGTTGCGGTGCCAGTTGTGCTCGAGTACGCTACAGGCACGACTATGAGTGGGTGGTTTCGTTGCAAAAGTTAATTAGTCTGTCCTACTCAGATAATGCCGGTAGTAAGCACTTTAGTAGAAGGTTAATAACTCGTTTACCGGACAAATTACACTCGCAGCAGACGTCAGAAGGAAGTTGGGTCCGCCAATCATCTAATCACCCAACCAACCCTGCCTGCACCCTATATGCAATGCCGTGAGGTGAGCTACCGGTCTAGGCGATGCTTTCGTCCAACAATACTCGAGTAGACTAAATATTTGATTACGCCGCAAGCAAACCAACAGCATTTCCGAATCTAAGCGACCAGGGAAAATCGGTCCTTAGAAACAAATATTCAAGGAAAGAAAAGGATCAATCAACGAGAAGATAAAGGAAAGGAAAGGACCTCCTCAAGGGGGGCTTGGGAACCTAGGAGCAGACAGTCCCAGACCCGAGCAGTTTTGTAAGGGGACGTCTGGCCACCACCCCCAAACGTTTATTTTGACCCCGATTACCACCCGAACGGATAACACAGTCGAACATGTCACCTAGCCCGTGCACTTCCTCATTTCTTAGTGACAAGAAACCCTTTGCCCAGAAGTTCTCACCCCTCAAAGGCCGTCTTTGCGCTCCCCACTCAAGTAGATTGCTCCAAGTTTCTCAGCACGCTGTGTACGGCCTATGTGACAAGCTTGGCAGCCTCATCTGCTAGGGGATAGAGGTTTGCGGTAAATATCTATCTTGCTCCGGTGGTGGGTCTGGTCGACACCAAAACGCAGCAATCGGGTTGCAATAATGAGGTCAAACCGAAAGTTTGTAACAATGAAAAAAAAAACCCCTGACTTGACCATCAGCACCATGTAGATAGCATTAGAGGGAAAGTAAATCTTGAAACAAACTCCGCAATAACTCAATCATCTCGCTAACTTAATTGTGGGAGCTTGGGCTCACTGTACTCAAGTAGGAGTCTACGGCACCTCCGTCTCCCCGCCCAGAATTGGCACCTGGCTCAAGATACCGGTCCCCGGTGAGAGTGGGAGCGTTCGCCGCAAGAGCCTATAGATCGTTTTTGTAAGAACTTTCATGTAAACTTGAGAGCCTAAGCCTATGGAAATTATAACGAGTTTGGTTCTTAATCGAGGCATTCAGTACCAGGGTTTGGAACAACTGAAATCAAGGTTCGTGATACGGAGCAGGGCCCACGCTACTCGTCCCAGGCAGGAATTACCCGGAAGTAGGGATTAAATAAAAAATCATACCGTAAAAACCCGCTGTATCCACTATCGGGGATCGGGCTCTTGACTTTCGCAATCCGAGACAAAACACCCTGTGAAGGAATAGAGCTTTCCACACAAAGTATAGCTTGGGCAGGCGGAGCTTGCTGGATCTCATTAACTGGTATTCGTTATTTTGTTAATTTGCCGTGCCAGGTCTATTGTGGTTTGGTGCTGTAGCACTGTTGAGATCTTCGATAGTGGATACAGCGAGTTTCTACGATATGTGAAAACCCCTGCGATTGTCTGAGCGCCCATACAAGCTCAAAACTCGTATTTTCTTAACCTTGTTTTCATTCATTCTACACTAATCAACTAAATGACACTAAGTGCGTCCGAGGACACAGTCCCCCGGCCTGACCCCCCTGAAGGAAATCCACCACCCCGCCGCAAGCCTATCCCCACCAGCCGCCTACCCGACAGTGTCTCCAGTATGACACCAACCACGCGCAAAACCGAAATGCAGTGAGCCAGTCCCGCCCGGACCCGACACGGCGACCCCCAACCCCCTAAGGGGAACTTACCAGGACAAAACCCAGAACTTTTCCATGACACACCCGGATTGGTTACCGGACTAAGCCACCGATCAGTATTTAAGGTCTCCGTCAACACAACCGACCCACCGTGCGCTAAACGTGTCAGGACACAGCCAAAACCAACAACAAGGAAACAATCACTACCGCAGCCTAAAAGCCACCTCGCATACCCTCCTCCACATAAGAAACCCACCCGGGACGGAGAACCCAATCAGGCAGGAGGAAGACACAGTTGCAATGGCTGCATGCGCCCCCCACCAGACCGGGGATCGAACCAATCCCACCGTGCCGCCGCACACCACACCAAAGTTAGCCCCAAGGCCAAAGTGGAGGGCATGATATTCGGGGTCCCTGGCATGCCCCGAGGGGGCCAGAGGAAATCGAGAGCCCAGCACGAAGCCAGGAGAGCGTGGGAGGAAACACGCAAAACAAGTTGCGCGAACCAAAGCGGGGGAGAAAATGCAAAGACCGCAGGAAGGTGCAAACCAAGTGAACCGTAAGCAAAGGGGGATCAGGCGTGTGCGTGTCCGAACGGTCGCTCCGAGGAGAGGAAGGCACAAAAACCAACCCATACGACCAACTGTTTCCCAGCCGGCAGACCCAGGGCCGA